>Ga0181573_10000107_pt1 | contig 79893 bp, 50 predicted proteins | sample 101ome_25_FD_148643 | JGI IMG/M metagenome (GOLD analysis project Ga0181573, IMG submission 148643) | Coastal salt marsh microbial communities from the Groves Creek Marsh, Skidaway Island, Georgia - 101409BT metaG (spades assembly) | ecosystem: Environmental > Aquatic > Marine > Intertidal zone...
ATGTCCGATCGTGGTGTGTACATACCTACATACTAAATACCCATACAAATACCCCAAATGTCCGATCGTGGTGTGTACACACCTACATACTAAATACCCATACAAATACCCCAAATGTCCGATCGAATTCCAAAAGGGGTACGAACCGACGCGTTCGTTGGCGCGTTCGTTCGTCGGCGCGTTCGATCGATCGATCGGCGACCGACGGCAGTGCGACGCGCGTCGACGAACGCGGACGAGAACGGCGAGCGACGACGACGACGAGCGCGGTACGATTGTTTGTCACGTGAAGCGTCGACGCGGATGGATGGATGGATGGATGCGCGGATGGATGTCGATGGATGGATGGAGGGGAACGCCGTTACGATGGCGACGCCGAGATACTGACGACGACGACGACGACGACGACGCGGACGACGACGCAGGGGACAAACCCACGAACGACGGAGAGATGAACGAAAACGCGACGCGCGGGCGTAACGTCCCCGGCGGGATGAAAGAAGGTACGGCAGTGCGACGCGCGCGTTTCTCGATGGATGATGCGCGCGCTCCGCGCGCGGGCGAGAGGGGAAACTGACTGACGCGCGTTCGACCCGACGGTTCGCTCGATGAATCGCGTAGGTTTGAGAAGCCAAGGATTAGCGCCGGCGGGGAACCGCGCGGCGCTTTCAAACATTGGTAACATGATGAACGGCGCGCAAGGGGCGAGACAGACGCGTTCGTCCAAGGCAAAGTACGTCTCGTTCGTCTCGGGCGCGCTCGGTTTCGCGCTCGGTTTCGCGCTCGGTTTCGGTTTGCGGCGACTCGCGTACTGACTAACGATGGGCGCGGTTTTCCTCGATGTTGTAGCCAAGAAAACGCCGCCCCGACGGGGGTTCTGAACGCGTTCGGTGCCAAGGCGTCTCAAGCCATGGCTGGGGCCACCACTCGGTGGGGCCGCACGGGCGCGCGCACGAGTCACGGCAAGCCGCGATCCGGATCGGAGAGCCAAACGGGCGGTTCGATGACGACGGCGGGCGCGGATGTGGACATGCGAGAATCGTATTCGTCCTACCTCGAGCGGTCTGCGTCTGAAGATATGACGGATGCGCTTCCGGACATCGACCTGTACGATCACGACAACCCGTTGTGCGTGACGCAGTACGTCAACGACATTTACCAATACTGGTACAAGGTTGAGGTGCGTTTTGCGACGTCGCGGAGGAAATATCCGTTGAAGACGCGCGGTAGGGGCGCGCGGACGATGGATTAAAAAGGGGTAGACTCATTCGACGACGACGGAACGACGAGACTGACGATGAATACGAAACGATTCGATTGTTTTCGCGACGTTTTTACAGCCGGAGACGCAAGTTTCTGACAAGTACATGATTATCCAAAGCGACATCAACTGCAAGATGCGCGCCATTCTCATCGACTGGCTCGTCGAGGTGCACTTGAAGTTTAAGCTGATGCCGGAAACGCTCTTCTTGACGACCAACCTCATCGATCGTTACTTGGAATTGAAAGCCGTGACGCGGAAAAACTTGCAACTCGTCGGCGTGACCGCCATGCTGATTGCGAGCAAGTATGAAGAAATTTGGGCGCCCGAGGTGCGCGATTTCGTCTACATCAGCGACAAGGCGTACACGCGCCAACAAATCTTGGAGATGGAAAAGTCGATGCTCAACGCCTTGGGTTTCCATCTCACCGTGCCGACGCCGTACCAGTTTTTGAACCGTTACTTCAAGGCTGCCGGAGGCGATCGCAAGTTTCAGTTGTACGCCTCGTACGCCGTCGAGTGCGCGCTGCCGGATTACAACATGCTCAGATACTCTGGTAGCATGTTGGCCGCCGCGGGGGTGTACATCGCGATGCGCGGACTCCGAATGGGGTCGTGGAACCACGTCATGGAGGCGCACACGCGACTCTCCGAGGGCGAAGTCTACGCGTGCGCGTGCGACATGGCGGAACTCATGCGCAAGGCGCCGACGGCGTCGCTCACCGCGGTGTACAAAAAGTACAGCAGCGAAAAGTTTATGAAGATTGCCTCGCTGCCTGTGCCGCACGATCTCCGGATATGAAGCGATTGTTAGACGTTCACGCGTCTGCTGAGAGGGGGGTGTTTTTTCTCACGCGCATCGATCGCCGCTTTGTGTTTGTCGACACAATTAAGGACGCGCTCATCGCGTGCTAGGTTGCAATGGAGAGCGCTTTAGAGCTCTCGCCGGCTTTTCGCTCGAAACGAAAGGTTGGCTTCACTGACCACATCAACGGGTATTTGGATAAATACGCAGTGTAATTATAGTTTCAATCCATGACTTGCTATCGCGACGACGACGACGACATCGCTCGCCGCCTATCGACTACTAATCGCGTCGCTAGGCTAGAAGCGAACGCGAATGACGACTAGTTGAATTAATTAAAGAGATGACGTTTCGAGCTCTTGTGCGTGCGTCTCCAGGAGCTCAGACCTCGAAACTTTCCCCATGGAGTTTAGGGGAATCGATTCCACGAAGACGATGCGCTTGGGAACTTTGAAACGGGCCAGATTGGCGTCGACGCAGTGATCGACGATTGACTTTGCTTCGCACGTTTCGCTACGCGACGACGCTTTGCGCACGACGAATGCCACGACAATCTCACCCCATGTTGGATCGGGAACACCGGTGACGGCGGATGTTTCGACGTCTGGATGTGAATTCAGAACGCGTTCGACTTCGTGTGGAGCCACGTTCTCGCCACCCGTCTTGATGATTTCCTTGACGCGACCGTACAGCCAGACTCTCGAGCCCGTTTCGCTCTCGGGATTCTCCGACTCGGCCACTTTGCCCAGATCTCCGGTGGCAAACCAACCCTCTGCGTCGAATGTGTCTTGGCGATCGACGCCGTGATAGCCGAGCATGACTATCGGACCTCGCACGAAAAGTTCGCCGTCGGCGTTTGTCTTGATTTCGACACCTCTCACCGCGTTGCCGGCGAACATTGGATCGCCCTCGAGTCGCGGATCGTCGGGACGCAAAAATGTGACGGATGACGACGTCTCAGACATGCCGTACGCGAGCGTCACGACGGCGTTCGGAAAGACGGATCGAATAGCGTCGAATTGACCATCCATCAAACGTCCCGCGCCGACGAGTATTCTTCTAACCGACGTTCCAGACACCGCGCCTGGATTTTCTTTCACCTCTCGCGTCATCATCGCCATCATCGTCGGAACTGCGATAAACGCAGTCACGCGCTCTTGGTCAATCAGTCTCAAGGCGTCTTTAACGTCGAATTTCGGCATGAAGACGTGTTTCGATCCAACCGCGAGCGAGGCGTGCGCGCTCGACAAGCCGCCGACGTGAAACAACGGAGCGCAGTGGAGATAGGTATCGCCCCGTTCGTATCCGATCACTTCGTGCTTTGCGCGCGACGCCGCGCAGACACCATCGTGTGTCAACATCACCGCTTTAGGTTTTCCCGTCGTACCGCTCGTAAAACAAAACGAACACACGCCGTCGTCTCTCCGCTTCAACCCACCGAACCGTCCGTCGTCCTCTTCGCCCCGCGCCTCTTCTTCCCACAGCGCCGACGCATCCAAAACTTCCACCCCTTCAAACACCGACGACGACGACGACGACGATGACGTATCCCACCGCGCGACGTGCGACGCATCCAAAACGACCATCGTCGCCGACACACTCGCGCACGCGTCGCGCGCTTCGCTCGCGCTCCACCTCGAATTTAAAGGCGCCGGCGTCCACCCGAGCGCGCACGCGGCGAGAAAGTACGCCACAAACTCCACCCCGACGTCGCATCCGAGCGCGACGACGACGCCGCCGACGTCGTCGCCCTCTCCCTTTGCCGTCTTCACCGTCGCCGCGGACGCGACCAACGCGCGCCGAGCCGCTCCAACCAACCGAACGAACGCGCTTCCGCTCAACCTTTTACCCGACGCCGCGTCGACGAATCGCACGTCGTCGCTCGACGCGTCGTCGTACGCGTCCAAGGGTGCGCGAGCGACGTGCGCGGCGTCGCCCGTCGACATGCGTCGTCGTCACCGGCCGCGCGCGCGCGAGTGCGGCGCGTTCGTTGCGCACGCACAGCACACACTTGAGCGCCGGGTATTATGTACGTATGGGTAAACAGTTATAACGCTCGCACTCGTGCGTTACAGAGAGACCGAGCGCAGAGCTCGTCGTCAGAGCTCGTCGCCCCGACGCGTCGGCACCGCGATTCGAAGATGGCGGCGATGCGAACGAAACCGATAGCCGCCCTCAAAGGCGCCGGGGTCTCCGATGGATTGGATTACGAGCGCGTGAAACGACTGGCGAGCGAGTTGGCGAGACGAGGAGACTGGATGAACGCGAACGTGCACTACAGCCTGTGCGTCGCCGCGACTGAACACGCGACGCGCGACGAAGCGCTGGGAATCGTGTTGATGAATCGCGCGTTGACGTCGCTGAAGCTCGGGGATTTCGCAGAGGCGAAGCGAGACGGGTACGGGGCGATTGAGATGCTGCGGGCGAGAAGCGAGGCGTCAAAGGAGCGAGAGCGTCTCGTCGGCAAGGCGATGTTTCGGATTGGGTGCGCGTGCGTGGGTTTAGGAGAGTGGGATGAGGCGATAGTTTCTCTTTTGAATGCGCTGGAGACTGCACCGAAAGACGTGGAGGTTCAGAAGAAGCTGATGGAGTGCGCGCGAGGGGTGAAGATGACGAGTCTGTGCGAGGCGTACGCGCGAGCGATATCCGAGGGAGAAATGCCCAACGCCTTGTCACCGCGCGACGGCAAGTGGTTGAAACCGGTGAGACCCGAGTCCTCGAGGTTGAGTAAAAACGCAATGGCGCAGACGCTCGCGGATTGCGTGATCGGTAACGAGACGGAGTGGAGACGAGAGTTTGGTGAGATTTTTCTCGTCGCATCTGGATCGCAGCTGAGCGCGGTGAGACGCGGCTTCCTCAGTGGCGTTCGCGCAATCATCTACGCACACACGGGCAATCACACGCAAGCGGTTAAAGATTACAAGGTGGCTCTGAGCTATTATCCAGAGTGGGATCGAGCCTATTATGGCTACGCGTTGTCAATCGAACACCAACTCGTGCACGACAACATGACGAGAGTCGAAGTCGGCAGGACGTCTTGCAACGGCATGCACGACGCCCTTATTGTCGACGCCCAGGTTGCGTCCGCGCTTTGGATGAAACGTGCCATGGAAATCCAAGGCACGAATGCCGAGTATCAGCGTGAGTACGCTCGTCTATCGGCTAAACTCTCCGAGGAGCTCAGGGATGTGCTCTCGACGCCGTCGACGGGATTCAAGGACGCCGTGGAATGGCTCGAGGAAGACAAGTGGGAGAACGCGCCAGAATACGTTCGTCCACGCCCAAAGTATTACTACTTTTACGAGATGATGAAGGAGCGCATTTACGAACACTACCCAGAGTTGCCTCAACCAGTGATGGACAAGCTGTTGTCTCTCGACGCCGGCGAGCTCGATTTACTCCTTCAGTACCCGAGAGCGATCAAAGGCCAGACTGAGGAGTTTTTGGACGTGTACCAACGTGAAGGAGGCGAATACCTGGCCACGTATAAGTCCCCAACCCTCACCTGGGACGAGGTCAAGGCGCTCAAGGGCAAGGGAACGCAAGGTCTCCTCGCCGACGGCGGTCGGAACGCCATCGCCGCTCCCGACGAAGAAATCAAAGACCCAGGCTCGGGCTTTTCGGAAGAAAAGGACACCGACCACGCCCTCGTCGGTGCATCCGGCGAAGACGGCCTCACGCGCGCCGAACTCGAGGGCGCACCAATCAAACCGACGCTTCCGCCCGATCAGCTTCGCGACGAGACGAACCGTCTCGCGGCGAGCGACGAATACGCCTCCGGAACCGTCTCCGCGCTTCTCGAAGCGAAATCATCCTCTCGAACCAACCGCATCGAGCGCATACTCGCCCCATCGCGCTCGACGAACGGGACCGCGTAGACGCCCGCGCTCGATTGCAGTCCAACGAAAGTCAAACCCGCCTCTTCGTCCTCCTCCTCCTTCTTCTTCGCGTCCACAAAACCAACCCCACGCGCGCGACTCGCACCACCAATCTCACCATCGCCATCGCCGTTTCCCCTCCGCTCGCGCGCGTCTCTCGACCCATCCCGCGTCCCCTCCGCTCGCTCGCTCGCGCGCGCGCGTCTCTCGACCCATCGCGCGATGGTCGCTGGAAGACGAACCGACGAATCCGATACCAATACTGTGGCTCGCCCGAGCGCCATGTGAGACTTTTTACACAACGGACCGATGTGCTCGGCTCTTTCGGGCGCTTTTCGCAACCGAATGAGTGACGGTGACGGTGACAATGACGGACGGACGGACGCCGGCGACGACGACGGGAGAGCGCGACGCACCGGACGGACCGCGAGTCGTTCACCCCGTTCACGGCTTTGGACTCGCGCGGACGCGCGGACGGACGGACGGACGGACGGACGGACGCGAGCGCGGATCGGAGCGCTTCGGACCGAGCGCCGGCGGCGGCCGAGGGCTCTCAGGCGCGTCGCTGAGACGTCGTCATGGGGAAAAACGGCGAGACGTCGGTGAAACGCTCGGGACGTAAAGCGGCGGCGGCGGCGGTGAAAGATGACGCGGCGATGGATTGCCTGACGAGAGACCCGAGCAAGGTGACGGCGCCGATCGGGACGCTGGAAGATAAGTTTGAGTTGCTCCCGGCGTTTCTTAAAGTGAGAGGTTTGGTGCGGCAGCACATCGACTCGTTTAATTATCTCATAAATGAGGACATTCAGAAGATTATTCGAGCCAAGGCGAACGAGACGGTGACGTGTGATTCGGATCCAAACTTTTATCTCAAGTATACGAACATTCACGTGGGGAAACCGAGCGTTGAGGAGGACTACGTGGTGGAGGAAATCACCCCGCAACAGTGTAGACTCAGGGATATGACGTACGCGGCGCCGATCACTGTGGACGTGGAGTACACGCGCGGGAAGGATATCGTGACGAGGCAGTCGAAGAATGGTGTCGGTGGAGTGGTGATTGGTCGGATTCCGCTCATGTTGAGAAGCTCGCGTTGTGTATTGACTGGGAAGAATGAGGACGAGCTCGCGAGGTTGGGCGAGTGTCCGCTGGATCCGGGCGGATACTTCATCGTCAAGGGTGTCGAGAAGGTGATTCTCATTCAAGAACAGTTGAGTAAAAATAGAATTATCATAGAAGTGGATGCCAAGGGGGAGATTGGGGCGTCGGTGACGTCGTCGACGCACGAGAGGAAGAGTAAAACGAACATCGTCTCCAAGCATGGCAAGTTGTACCTCAGACACAACACGTTTACTGATGACATTCCAATCATGATTGTCCTCAAGGCGATGGGTCTGGAGAGCGATCAAGAAGCTGTACACATGGTGGGTTCGGAGCCGGAGTACGCCACGTTGCTTGCACCCACTTTGCAAGAGTGCAAGGCGGCTGGCATTTTTACCACCCATCAGGCGTTGGAATACTGTGCGTCCAAGGTGCGCATCATGAAGATGATGACGAGTAACCGTTCGGGCGGTATCACCTACAGACGCTCGCGAGTCGACGAAGCACGCGATATTTTGGCGGGCGTCGTTTTGGCGCACGTTCCCGTCGTTTCGTACGACTTTAGACAGAAGACTGCGTACATTTCCATCATGCTGCGAAGAATTATCAGCGCAATTATCGATCCGACGCAGATTGATGATCGCGACTACTACGGTAACAAGCGTTTGGAGCTCGCCGGCCAGCTCATCTCTCTTCTATTTGAAGATTGTTTCAAACGTTTGAACGCAGATCTGAAGCGCCAGGCGGACGCAGTCTTGTCAAAGGCAAACCGCGCAACGCAGTTTGACATTCTCAAGTGTATTCGCCAGGATACTCTCAGCAACGGTTTAGAGCACGCAATCTCGAGCGGGAACTGGACCGTGAAGCGTTTCAGAATGGAACGTAAGGGTGTCACGCAAGTTTTGAGTCGCCTCAGCTTTATCAGCGCTCTCGGTATGATGACGCGCATCACGTCGCAGTTTGAGAAGACGCGCAAGGTTTCTGGTCCTCGCGCGCTTCAGCCGAGCCAATGGGGTATGCTTTGTCCGAGCGATACTCCCGAAGGCGAGTCGTGCGGTTTAGTGAAGAACCTTGCCCTCATGACTCACGTCACAACGGACGATGAAGAGGAACCGTTGAGGCGCATGGCGCATGCGCTGGGCGTTGAGCCTTTGACATGGCTGAATGGCGGCGAGATGCATTCTCCGCGTGGTGCCCACGTGCTGATGAATGGTTCGCTGCTTGGTGTTCATGCCCAACCGGAAGCGTTTGCACACGCGTTCAGAAAGTTGCGCCGCGCTGGTAGAATTGGGGAGTTTGTGTCAGTGTACACGGCTGACGGTTGTGTGTACATCTCGTCTGATGGTGGTCGTGTGTGTAGACCGCTCATCATCATCGAGCGAGGAGAACCTTTGATCACTCAAGATCACTTAGACGAACTCAAGGATGGTCATCGCACGTTTAACGACTTTTTGCGCGAAGGTTTGGTGGAGTACTTGGACGTGAATGAGGAAAACAACTCGTACATTGCTCTGTACGAAGACGAGGTGAATGATGAAACTACCCACTTGGAGATTGAACCCTTCACCTTGCTCGGCGTGTGTGCGGGCATCATTCCGTATCCGCATCACAACCAGTCTCCTAGAAACACGTATCAATGCGCCATGGGTAAGCAAGCGATGGGTAACATTGCTTTCAACCAATTGAACCGCATGGATACTCTCATGTATCTCTTGGTGTACCCTCAAAAGCCAATTGTGAAAACGAAAACGATCGAGCTCATCGGTTACGATCGCCTCGGTGCGGGTCAAAACGCGACGGTTGCGGTAATGTCGTACAGCGGGTACGACATCGAAGATGCCATAGTGATGAACCGCGCCTCCTTAGATAGAGGTTTTGGTCGATGCACCATCATGCGCAAGTACGCTGCGCAGGTGAAAAAGTATAGCAATAGGACGATGGATAGAATTGTCGGGCCGAAGGATGAGCAACGATCGAATCCGACTAGCAGACATCATCTTCTCGATGACGATGGAATCGCCTCAGTCGGTGGCCGCATCAAACCTGGAGACATTTACGTCAACAAACAAATTCCATTGAACACGCGAGATCCGATGGCCAATCCGCACGCGATGCCAGATTCCATGTACAGATCGAGTCCGCTCTCGTACAAGGGCCCGGCGGGGGAGACTGCGATCGTAGACAAGGTGCTCTTGACGATGACAGACGAGGGTCAGTTCAACATCAAGACGCTCGTCCGGCAGACGCGAAGACCAGAGGTTGGAGACAAGTTTTCTTCTCGACACGGCCAAAAGGGTGTGTGTGGCATTATTCTCGATCAAGAAGACTTTCCCTTTAGCGAACGAGGTATCACTCCGGATCTCATCATGAACCCGCACGGTTTCCCATCGCGGATGACGGTTGGTAAAATGATCGAACTCCTGGGCGGGAAAGCCGGTTTGGAGAGCGGGCGATTCCACGACGGTACCGCCTTTGCCGGCGACACCGTTGAGTCCATCCAAGAAACGCTCATGCAAGCCGGATACTCTTACAAGGGTAAGGATATGCTTCACTGCGGCGTCACGGGCGAAGCGCTCGAGGTGAACGTCTTCATGGGTCCAGTCTATTACCAAAAACTCAAGCACATGGTTCAAGACAAGATGCACGCTCGAGCGCGAGGTCCACGCGTCGTCCTCACGCGTCAACCGACGGAGGGTCGCGCGCGCGACGGCGGCTTGCGTCTAGGCGAAATGGAGCGCGATTGCTTAATCTCCTACGGCACCTCTCAGCTCATCATCGAGCGTCTCATGATCAGTTCCGATCAATTCGAGGCTCAGGTGTGCACAAAATGCGGTTTACTCGGTTTCCAACACCAAATCACCGGTAAAAACCAGTGCACGCTCTGCAGAACCGGAGCCGACGTGGCGACGCTCAAATTGCCTTACGCGTGCAAACTCCTCTTCCAAGAGCTCCAAGCGATGAACATCGCCCCTAGATTATCCCTCACCGAGGCTTAGCTTAACGACGACGATAATACGACATTCATAATTGGACAGTCCCGCATCTCCACGCCGCGTTAAACCCCCGCGCGCATCCATCGCTCGTTCCATCCGGTGGTTTCCCGCCAGCTGGCGCGCGCGACAGCTCAGCACTTGTTGCACACACTCTGGCACTCTGACCGACTTGATGACTGACTGTTTGACTCGGTGTCGTCAGACGTCCCCGCGCGACGACGACGGCGCGCGACGACCCGGCGGTTCGGCGAAGCGAGAGTCACCCGTTGGTTGGTTTCGTACCCGCCCGTGGTCGTCGTAACGTCGTCGTAACGTCGTCGTAACGAACGCGAGCATGAGTGGGAAAACGTGCAACGGCTCGTCATGCGTGCGTTTCGCGACGAGCGATACGGATATATATATAGGGTGCGCGCGATGGAAGACGCGAGACTCGGCGGGAGAAAAACGAAACACGCGCGATGGAGTTTGATTGAGTGATCGGGTCGCGTCGATCGCGGGTTTGAAGGAATTCGTCTGGAGAGAACGCGCGCGAGAGAGAGCGCGCGAGAGCGGCGAAACGGAAGTTGGTTCGCGGGATTTCGCGCGAAATGGAGCGAGAGACTGACGTGACGTGGGGTGTTTTTGAATCGTACGCGTAGTTTGATTATTTATGCCGTGATTGCGTTTTTGGGATTGACGTTGTTCGGGAGCGTGCGACACGTCATGCCAATTTATTTTGGACGGCTACGGTTGCGTAACCTGACGGCGCCGCCGCCGCCTTTTAGAACGAGGAAGAAAGAGGGGACACCAGAGAAGCGCGTTGGATGGTTTAAACGCGCATGCCAGTTTTATTACGGTTGGATTCCGCACGTGTTAAAAGTGGATGATAAGACTTTGATTTCTACGGCGGGACTGGATGCATTTGCGTTTTTGCGCGTGTGTCAGTTTGGTTTGCAACTTTTTGTCCCTCTGTCTCTCATGTCGTTGTTGTTGTTGCTTCCGGTGCATCTCACGGGAAAGGATATCGTCACACAGCATAGGGAGTACGTTGCGAACTATCCCGGCACGTCAGAATCGGAGCCGACCGGTTTGATATTGACTACGGTGGCCAATATTGAAAAGGGCGAGGCGATTCTTTGGTTGCACACGGCGTGTTTCATAGTCGTGGTTCTATACTCGACGTGGCTTCTCAATCAGCACTGTCACACGTTTGTGGTGCTCAGAACGCTCTATTTAACGACGCGTGGTGACACCAACCTTTGGCGAGCGGTACATCAACCGTCGAATGTCATCGAGCAGTTGCTAATGCAAGGAACGAAACAGGCCACAGAAATCGATGGAGAAGAGTTGCGTAAACTAAAGAGTGCGACTTCGGACGATATCAACGAAGCGTGCGACGCGCTCGCCATGATGAATGAATACGAAGAAGAAGATAGAAACCTCCTCTCTCGCACAATGTCTGTGGGCGCGCAGACGGCGAAAACTCTCGTGTCGGCGACGGCACATTTGGTCGGCAAGTCGACGAGAGAGTCTGCTAGAGCTAGCGGCGAGTTGCGTCGAGATGAAGACTCGAGGTTAACCTCGATGCACTCGACACCAGTGTTGACATCTACGCCGACGTCACTACCACACATCAAGACTACAGCTTCCACGCGGCGTTTAAGTCCGTATCTCACAGAGTCGAGCAACGTCGTCGCGACGCTCAAGGGCGCCGGGACGCTCAAGTCACAAAAACCGGGTGGGACTCCAAAGTCTGCAGAGTCGGACAAGAGATCATCGTTCTTGAAAGCATCTCCTCAGTATTCACACGATTCGCCTCCGACACCGAGGCTCAGTGGCGCACCGACGACTCGCCATACTCCGGCTTCCGAGGCGAATAGCCGACTGAAAGACGGACCCGGTCCAGTGAGCGAGTCTAGAGTTTTCGCCTCGTTTACTTCTGGGGACAGCAGTGAGGAGTTTGACTTGAGCATAAACCCTCCAGTCTCGGAGCCACCGAACAAGTCGAAGAGGAGAGATAGGAAGCTTAGACTCGGCTCTTTCGGTTCACTAGGCTCGGTTCCGCAGTCGGTGAGCGCTGCGCTCGCCGCGCAAGTTTCAAAGGACACTGAAATGAAGCCTGTGGCTTCTAGTGAGGACCTGAACAAGAATTTGATGGGTTCGGTAATGTATGGCGAAGCCCCAGGTCCATCGTCTCTTCTGAGCCCTCAGAGAAAATCGCCACGCAGGCGTCGCGCCCCGACACTCGAGAACATTGATGTCGCAAACTTCGAAGACGTCGCTCTCACGCCTGCGGTTAAGAAGGCTCTAGAACGAGTGAAATCGCTCGAACAAGCCGGAGAAAATGTTCGTGCTGGTGGAATGTCTGATCAAGGCGCGATAATACGCGCATCGACGTCGATTGCGCACGAGTGGTGGACAGGTATGGATATTACGCAAGAGTATGAGAAATCGCAGCGGGTGGCTCACCAGCAACAGCACAGATCGGAAAATGACGCACCTCCAGCCCAAACGATGGATACAGAAATCAAACGCAAACTCAGCGATGCGTTCGATGAACACGTGATACCCGACTCGCCTGAATCTATGAATTCGCCAGTCACGAGAGCGTCGTACAATGTCGGTAACCACTTGTTTTACGCGCCGGCATCTGTGCCGGACGTAGACAGTATTCGTACGGTGAACGCGTACGATGAGCATACGAAACAAATCGTATCCGTCTGGGCATCGAGTTATACTGTTCTCATCACAGACATTCCCTTCGTTCGTAGCCACGATGAAGATGGTAACGAGGTGCGGGTGAGAGGTCTTCGCGAAGTAGAAGCCACGTTGGAGTACATTTATGGAGACGAGTTTAGAGGCTTGATTCCTATTTTCGATCACAGGCCTGTCGATGCGCTCCTGGATAGTCGCGACGAGTGCGTCAACGCTATCGCAAAGCTGAGTTTGCAAATGGCGCGCGAGGGAATCTTACCGCAAACCAACGCGAGCGCGCATGGCATGACGTTTGGTGAAAACATTCCGGCGGTGAAGAAACGAGACATTCAAGTGGGATACAATTTCCATTCGTTTGTCAAGTACTTTCGAGATTTGCTCAAGATGCCCAAGCGTCTGAAACGGCTGTCTCTGCAAGACAGGTTGGCTGTTTTAGAAGCTCAACTTTGCGCCATAGATGAAGCAATCGTTGAGGTGCGTAAATCAACCTGGGAGGGTTCCCCCGGTCCGTCGTGCTTTGCCGTTTTCGAAAATCAAGTAGCAGCGAGCACGGCGGCACAATGTATAATCTCGCGCGCATCCAATAGAATTTATAGGGCTCTTCCTGCGCCGGGTCCCGATGACGTCAACTGGCAGACGCTTCTCTTCCGATCGTCTGATAATAGCGCTAGGGCATTGGCAGTCTGGCCAATCATATTAATGGTGATGCTCTTCCCGACGGGTATGTTTGCCACGGCAGTGACGAGCGTGTGTCAAGTGAGACAAGGGAACGACATCGTGGGCGGAGCCTTTTTCGATTGGTACTGCTCGGACGACGCCGCGGTGTACACCGGTCTCATTTCCGGCGTATTGCCGCCAATCTTGCTCACCCTTTGGGAAGTGTTTGTCATTTCGTTTTACATGCTGTACTTGGTGCAAAAGCAAAATGCGCACGTGTCGCTCTCAGCGACCGACCGACGTTTCTTGAGGTTTTATTGGTCCTGGGGCGTGGTCAACGTGCTGATGGGTGGTATTTTTGGCGGAGCGATCGGTGTTTTCACTGCGAGCCTGAACAGCGGCGCAACCTTTAGCGACGTACAGGAGCAGATTGGACGCGTCTTACCGTTAAGTAGCAATTTCTTTTTGCTATTCATCGTGTTCCGCGCAGTGTACCTGCCGGTCCAGCGCTTACTTTTGCCTCACCCTGGCTCAATTTGCATGGCGTTTGACATCTTTTGGTGCGAGAAGCGTGGCAAATGCGCGAGAACGCCGCGCGACAAGACGCGTTTATACTCTCCGAGAGCGGTGCGCATGGGCCGTGAAATCGGCGTCTTCATGCTCATTCTTCTTCTCGGATTGACCTTTGTCACCATCGCACCGCTCATACCGCTCGCAGCCTGCGTCTTCTTCGTCACCAACTTTGTCATTTGGCGTTATCACGTCTTGTACGTCTACGAGCGAGGCCACGAATCGAACGGCGCCGTCTGGTTTCCAATCAGTCAGCTCGTTCTACTCTCCCTCCTCATCGCCCAAACCTTCCTCTCCTGCGTCTTATTCAGCAAATCCGCCTACTTCCAAGGCGGCGTGCTCTACGTCACCGTTCCATTCTACTTGAACAAGGTAAACAAGCGTCTCCGCAAGGAATTCGGCAGTTCTACATCCTGGAGCGTTCCGCTCAGCGAAGCCACCGCGGCGCCGCCCACCGATTTCGGCGGGGAGATTTACACCCACGCCGCCCTTCGTCCCGCCGCCGAGGGTTGGTATCCCGACATCGGTAAGGTTTGGAAGGGCTATCCGGGCGTCACCAGCAAGAATTTCGCCTCGGGCGATCGATGACGACGCGAGCCCGTTGTGATTAAAATGCAAAATGCAAAATGCCCCCCCTTGGTGACCGATGCGTTCGTTCGTCCCATCCTCACACCACGGCGCACCGCAAACCATGCACGCGATCTCACGCACCGTTCACGCGAACGCCACCTCTGCCGCCGTCGTTTCGCCGTCGTCGCGCGCCTCGAAGCGCGTCGCGCGACCGCGCGCCCCGACGACGCGTTCGAACGTGACGATGATGATGACTCGGACGCAACGACCGATGCCGCGCATCGGACGACACGCCGACGCCGCGGCCCGGCGACGACACCCGATCGTCGCTTCGAGTGAAAGTACCGCCGGTGCCGTCGCGTCTTCGTCACCGATGGCGGTCGCGTCGGCGCAGACGCACTTGGTGGCGAGCGTCGGCGCGCTGTTCGCGTTGGATAAAACGCTCGAACACGCGCTGTGCGTCGCGGGCGTAACCTTTCCTTCCGCGTTGATTGGTATGTTTGGGATTCTCGCGACGCTGTTGGTGACGGAAAAGATTGGTGGTGAAGACGCGGCGAGCGCGATGGAAGGAACGATCGCGCCGGCGTTGAACTGGATCACGAGTTGGTTGCCGGTGTTTTACGTGCCGAGTTTGGTGGTGACGCCACTGGTGGTTACTAAGATTGCCCCGAGCGCGTTGGCCAAGGTTTTGGGCATCGTCGTCGTCGGGTTCGTGACGACGATTGCGTTCAGCGCGACGAGCGCGAATTTTATCAGAAAGTTTACCGGGACGGAGATGTTGCCAGTGCCGCCGGCGAAACCGGCGCCGCCGACGGAGGATTACGTGTACAAGTTGTGGATGGGAGTTCTCGCCATTTCCGCAATCTCTGCGGTGACGACCGGCGCCAACGCGGCCAAGGTGATTGCCATGCTTTCCGCGACGGTGTGCTCCTTCTTGGTTGGTAACCTTCCGGATTTTAAATCCAAGATGAATCCAATCGTGACGACTTCTGTGCTCTCCAACGTCGCCGCCGCGGCGCTCGGGGCGCTCACGGGCGACGGTTGGATGAAGATGCTCAGCCTGTACCGCACCGGCGTGCCGTTTGGACTCGAAACCATCTCCGGGCTCGGCGCGGGTGACATTTTGATGACGTTTCTCGGCAGCGTCATCCTGAGCTTTGCGTTCAAGGTGTACGGCGCCAGAAAGATTATCGCCCGTCACGCGGTGGAAATTTTTGGCTGCCTCGTCTCGACGTCTCTGTTCGCCATGTTCTCCACCGCCTTGGCTGGTAAGGCTCTAGGCTTATCTTCGGCGCTATCCGCCGCGCTCGTGCCGCGATCCGTCACCGTGGCGCTCGCCATTCCGGTGACGACGCTCCTCGGCCACCCCGAAATGGTGAGCGTTACCGCCGTCGGCGTCGTTCTCACCGGCTTGATTGGTAGCTCTTTGGCTGTTTCCATCCTCAACAAAGTTGGCGCCAAGGATCCAATCACTCGTGGTCTCGCCACGGCTGCGTCCGCGCACGGGCTCGGCACCGCCGCTTTGGTCGGCGGCGAACCAAATGCTTTGCCGTACTGCGCTTTGGCGTACGCTTTGAGCGGTATCATCTCCTCCGTGCTCGTCGCCGTTCCGTTCATCCAAGCCGCCCTCCTCGCCATCATTGGCACTGCGTAATACGTTAAACATGGGATGACAACATTCGTTTCGTGTAATTGTACACCAATACAGTACATTGATACATGGCTATAGCGCGGCGTCGCGAAACGCGCCGCAATTTCAATCCTACTCTAAATTCGCTAGCGGAGGGAGCGCGGCTGCGTCCGCGTTCTTACTCCGTCGTATGACGTAAAAATCCAACGGTACGTCCTCGCACTCATCCTCGATGCCGACGGTGATTATCGAATTCGTGATCGACCTCTTAACGACGTTCCAATCGCCATCCGCGAGCAACGATTGAAACGTCGCCGCCCCTCCGCGAGAATGCGGCGCGGGATTCACTACGAGCGCGATTCCGTCCGGTGCGAGATACCTATCGATTGCTCGAACGACCCCACCCGCCATGTCTTCCTGATGTACGACGTCGGCGCCGAGAATCACGTCAAAAGATCGGCTCTCAAAGGACTCTTCGTCGTCGTTCCAATCCAACGTATCCACCTCTACGTTTTGCGCTGCAAACCTCTCTACATGCCTCCTCTGTTTGTGTACGTTATACCGCGCATTCTCCACCGCGTTCGCGTCACCATCCGTCAACACGATGGACGTCCAACCGTCCCCGCACTGCGCCGCGAACGTCATTCCGGCCACCATCAACCCGCCGCCGATTTCCAGGCACCGTCCGCCGCCGCCGCGTCCTTCCCGAAACTCCCGCATCCAATCCATCGTCTCCCGCCGACTCAACCACCGCCCCAAACACAACGACGAGTGCCAAACCATCCCCGATATCGCCTTGGTCGTCTCCCCGACCTCCTCTCGCGGCAATCGCAACCGCAACTCCAACGGACGCGCCAACGAACCAGTCGCGCACCGCGCAAACCGTCCATGTTGCGTCTCCCCAGCGCTCGGAAACCGCACCCCACGCGGGGCGCGCGCGCAACACGTTTCAAAAATCTCCGACGCGAGTTCTGACACGACGTCATCCGGATCACCGCAGGCCATGCGCTTCATCAATACGTCCGCCTTGCGTCCGACGCACACGATGTACTCCTCATCGTCTCTGACTGCGTCCAGCGTCGCCCGCAGACTCGTTTCATCGCACGTCGACAACCACGCGTCGACGCGCGCGAACCGCTCGCACTCTTCCTCGACGCACGCTTCGCACTCCGTCGACGCCATGCGTCGATGTGACGCGCGTTCGGCGTCGTTCCCTGCATCTTGTACTTTTCTTTTCATAGAACATACTGTTTACCCATATAAGACACGCAACTGGCGGCGCACCTTTGGCTCACCTCGGCGGCACTTTCACGCGCGTCGTAGAGTCGTCCGACGACACGCGACGCGACTTTGCGGGTTCAGTAAATCGCACGCGCACGCGCACGTTCGCGGGGACGCTCGCGCGACGCGACGGCGCGTGAAAAAACCGACGCTCGGTCGGTTGGTCGTTTCGTGAGATCATCATCATCAGTCGCACACAGAGAGAGTGAAGAGGAGCGCCAATCATGTCGGACAGCGTGATGGACAAGATCGCGACGCTCGAGCTGGAAATCAGCCGAACGCAAAAGAACAAGGCGACGGCGACGCACCTCGGGTCGCTTCGGTCGAAACTGGCGAAACTCCGACGGGAACTCATGGAACCTTCGGGTAAGGGTGGCCCCAAAGGCGAGGGCTTCGACGTCACGAAGGTTGGTGATTGTCGCGTCGGTCTCGTCGGTTTTCCGTCCGTGGGCAAGTCTACGCTGTTGACGAAACTCACGGGGACGTTTTCTGAGGCGGCGGCGTACGAGTTTACGACGTTGACGTGCGTGCCGGGGGTGATTCGTTACCGCGGGGCGAGGATTCAGCTGCTCGATTTGCCCGGTATCATCGAAGGCGCCAAGGATAACAAAGGTCGAGGTCGTCAGGTGATCTCCACGGCGCGAACGTGCGACGTGATTGTCATCGTGCTCGATGCGGTGAAACCCTTTACGCATCGCAAGCTCATCGAACACGAATTGGAAGGAGTGGGGATTCGATTGAATAAAACGCCGCCGGCGATCACCTTTAACAGAAAGGAAAAGGGCGGCATCGCGTTTACGCCCAATCCGAATGGTGAGACGACGTACTTGGACGAAGAAACCGTCAAGGCGATTTGTGCCGAGTATAAGATTCATAACGCCGATGTTAAACTCCATGCCGATTGCACGGATGAGGATTTGATTGATGTCATTGAAGGGAACCGAATTTACACGCCGGCGGTGTACGCGGTGAACAAGATGGACTCTGTCTCGCTCGAAGAGGTGCAGTTGATGGAAGATATGCCCAACTACGTCATGACGTCGTCCGAAAAAGAGTGGAACTTGGATGGTCTTTTGGAAAAGGTTTGGGAATCGCTCGATTTGGTACGCGTGTATACGATGCCGCGCGGTGTGCAACCCAACTTTGACGAACCCGTCATTTTGCACAAGCGGGCGTGCAGCGTCGAAGACTTTTGCAACAAGCTTCACAAGACAATCATTCGTACCTTTAAGCACGCCTTGGTGTGGGGCACGAGCGTGAAGCACAGACCGCAACGGGTCGGCAGAGAACACGTGTTGGAGGATGAAGACGTCGTGCAAATCGTCAAGGCGCACGGTACGTAGGGAGGGTCGCGCCGGCGCTCGGATGAACGTTTTCGCAAACGACATCTTTAGACGGAATTATTAGAAGAAATCCTAGAAGAAACCATGAAATTGCTATTCTAACTAATCATTGACTACCACGACCAAGACGCGAACACGGCATCGGCGCGCTCAAACATGGTTGCGAGGCGTCGAGCCTCGTCGATGTCCGCCCTCGTCGGCTCGGCGGGCGCCGCGAATTTCGACTGTTCGACAAAGAGCTTCTTCGCGAAGAGCGCCGACGAGTTGACGCTTTGAAGATTATTCGGAGACATCATCTTGGTCACCGCACTCTTCGGGTACGAATTCACCGACGCGGGCGCGACTGGGGATCTCCGCGGCGGAGGAACGGTGCGATTGAGTCGCTCATCAAAGGTAACGCGAGCGCCGCCGCGTCTTCCGGGCGACAAGAGCGCGGCGACGAGATCGTCCTCACTCTCAATCTTCTTCGCGCGTCCCGGCGACGTGGTCTTGGCAGGCACGCTCGCGGGTCGCTTTGGCGACTCTGGCACCGCCTCACTCGCGGGTTGTCTCGGCGGCGTCTTGACGTGTCGAACCGTGTGAAGCTCTCTGAGCGCCGCCGAACGCGACGCGCTCGTCGGCGACTCGAGCGCGTCGTTCAACTTTGACTGCGCCGGCATCGGCGGCGGCGTCACCTCCACCGTATCCTCCGCCGAATCGTTCGCCCACGCATCGAACATCTGATTATCGTGCACCCGCGTCGTCATCGGTTTTCCCTTTTCCTTCTCTGACGACGTCGGCGACGTCGGTTGTTCAGGAATGGTTTCCGGTCGACCGCGCGACGGTTTCAGCGCCGCTCTCCATTCGTCATCCTCATCCTCGCTCCCATCAAAGCCCCGCGCGTCGTCGTCATCCCCATCCCCATCCTCTAACCCTCGCATCGGCGTCATCGACGTATCCACCGAAATCATCCCGCTAAAATCGCTCTCCAAGCTCTCGTCCAAGTCGGTTCCGCCCGTGGCCTCAACCGCCTCGCCCGGTTCGACATCCGCTACGTTTACGTTCGCGGCGAATGAGTCCCGCGCCTCCTTCTCCCCCCGCCGATACCGCGCGTTCAACCGAACGGTCCCACCCTCAAACTTCCCCCCTCGTAATTCCAGCGTCATCTCCCGCATCCCGCCCGTCGTCGTCGTCGTCGTTTCTTCCACTTCGCAATCCGTCAGCGCCACGCGCGCGCTCCCCATCAACTTGTGCCCGCTTCCTCGCTTATCCCACACGCTCACCCGGACCTCCGTCGCCGATTCGTCCTCCAACGGCGCGCGGAACGCGAGCGTACCCGACGCGTTCCAATCCGGTCCGTTTCTCGAGCGTCGCGACCGGGTTTTAAACCGCACGCCGGCGCACTCGACGACGCAAAGGAGCCGAAGGATGCGCAGGGCGGATGAGGATTTGATTCCTCGGGCGTTCAGGACCAGCACGTCGAGCGCGCCGAAGGCGGCGCCGTTCGCGGCGGTGCCGTCGCCGGAATGTGCGCGCATCGTCGCCGATCGCGCGACGAGCGACGACCGAAGACGCGGACGACGACGACGTGTGAAGAGGAGGATGGATGCATTTGAGAATTTTAAACTGGGCGGCGTTTGACCTTCATTGGTGGTTGGTTGTTTATTGATACAAACAAAGACTGCGTACCGTCCTTCTCTCTCTCTCTCTAAGCCCACGTCGAGGCGTGGTAACAGTTTAATATAGGCTTTGATCCCGGCGGCATGAAATCAGTCTCCCCGAGCCCGCGCATGTTCCAATCCTTATCCTTGCCGACGACGCACATTTTGCCGAGCAACCAAGCGTCAATCATGTCGGCGCCCTTGTGCGCGATGTATTCGTGCACCTTGCGCACGAAACTCTGCGTGATGACGTAACACTGTAACCCAGCGACGGCTTGAAATTGGTCCCATTTGTACAAGTGTGCCTCAACCTCGACGCCGTCGTCTCCGTGTCCGGGCCACTTGGCGACCAAATCGCCGCCGGGCGTGTTGCCAAAGGATAACAAGAGCAAATCGGCGTCGCGCGGAAGCTTGGAGATGGCTGTGGGAAGCTCAGTAAAGGGCAAGTCAGCCTTGCCGACGCCGTCGGATTCAAAAATCAACGCGTGTTTGAGACCCATATCCTTGACGAGCTGCCACTGCGCGAGGTGCGCGTATAAACACCCGACGTGGTGCGCCAACCGGCGCCACTCGACGGGGAGCTTTCCATCCTTGGTTTGCTTGGAGAGCTCCATGATTTGCAACCAAGGGAGATCCATGATGGTGTGGCCGAGTTCTCCCGCTTGTTTACGCACGTCACGAACCGCGTACTCGGCGAGGTGCATGTTATCCGGCCACGCCGTCGCGTCGACGCCTTTACTAAAAAACACAATGTCCTTCAATTCCTCTGGCGTCATGGACGTGCGCTCCATCAACTTTATCAACGATTCCTTCGCCGCTTGATCGTCATCCGCCGTACCGAGGGTAATCATGATGATTGGAATGGTCAATTTCGTTCGACGCATACCGAGCGCGGCGTTGCGGCGCTGCGGCGTTGCCGTCTCGATCGCGTCCAACGACGCCAACACCCCGGCGGGCGATCCCCTTCCCGCGATCCCCTTCCCGCTCTGCCCGCTCGCTCCACCACCGACGCGCAACACCGCCCGTCCCAACGCGCTCACGTGTTCGGAAACCCCATTCGCCGTGCTCAACAGCGCCAACGCCGCGCCGAGCACGCACACCGTCGCTATGACGACCACCGCTTTAAAGCGGTCTCTTCGCAGCGCGTGCGCCGCGCTCGTTCCGTCGCGCATCCACGTCTCGACGGCGCGCGCTCGACGCGCTCCTTGGGCAAAGGGCGTCGACATCGCGCGCGTCGTCCTCGTTCGGTTTTCGCTTTCGTGTCCTCTGTCGCCCAAAGGTTCGTTCGACGCGGCGGCAACTGACGACGGGTGCGTGCATGTTGATCAACGTGTTGGGTGTTGAGACGCGCGGCGCCGAGCGCGCGAAGAGGAGCGAATATCACATCGTCGACGTTACAAGGGTCGTATACGAACGAACAAAGGAGAGAAAAACACTCACGCGTGAAATAAAACTCATGAAATCAATCAAATCGCGCGCTTCTTTGCTCGCGCCTTCTCCAGGTTTCGCCACTTGTCCTTCAAGTCGACTTGGCTTCGGCCGTGTCGCTCGAAAATGTGCGAGTACGCCTGGTGAATGATGGCCCAACTGCCGACACCGTGACGCGCGACGCCGGCTTCGAGTGCGACGACTTCGTCGGGTTGCCAACGAGCGTTGCGTCGACGGATTTTGGGTGCGGGTGGTTGACGCGGGGCGATGGAAAACGGTGATGAAAGCGGCTTTTTGGCTCGAATCGGAGCGCCCGAGCCGCCGGGTGGCGAAGACGGAAGCGGAGGTTCGACGTCTTCAATGTCATCTTCCGTGACTTCTTCCGCAGAGGCGCTCGGAACGATGCGTACCGGTTGCGTGGGTAACTCATCCATGCGTTGCGTCGCCGTCGGGGTTTCTAATTCTTCGTCGGCTTGCGTCATTTTTGCATCTTCTTCTGGTTCATCTGATTCCGGCGCTTCGTCTTCTTGGTCCTCTTGCTTTTCATTCTCTAGTTCTTCTTCTTCGTCGTCGTCGTCTTCAGACGGTGGAGCGTGAGCGACTTGCGTCGGTATGATATCCTCCTCTTCATCGTCACTCGACGCTTCTGGAAGATCTTTCTCCTCGCCCTTGAACGATTTCACAGGCGTGCCGACGCCGTCGACGCTTTTGCGTCGACTCGCCCACGAGAGCGTTCGCGACACGGCGGAAACCACGTTGCCAAGAAGTCGACGAGTGGGCGTTACGACGACACCGTCTGGTTTGTCGGCGGCGGCTTCACTGGTTTTCATCTGCTTCGGCGGCGTCGACATCGTCTCCTCCGCGTCTCTCGGTCTCTTACTCGGCTTGGGCGCGTCCGTCTGCTTTGTCGTCTCGTCGGCTTTCATTGTCTTCTTACTCGGCTTGGGTGCGACGGCGGGTCGCTGCCCGACATCATTCCATCCCCGCGCTATCGGCTCAGTCGTCTCCGTGTTCTTCGTCGCTTTCGGCGCCGGTTTCGGTTTCGGTTCAATCGTCTTCGTCTTTGGCGTCGGTTCGATCGGCTGCGTCGACGTCGGCTTTGTCAGTCGACGCGCGTCCGCGGCGCTCTTCTGTACCAAGGACAAACTCGTCGGCATCTTTGACGACGTAAACATCTCTCGAACAAACCCATCGATCGCCATCGCGAGCGTTTTCATCCTAAACGCCGGCGGTTCCTTCTTTCGTTTGTTCATCGGCCCGCGCCGTTCGGCGACGCCGCACTTGACTGCGAAACTCTCCGCCGCCGTCGCGTTCAACATGTTTTCAACCACCAACGTCGCCTCACCCACCGCCGCGGCGTACGCCTCGTAACTCTCACCATTCACATCGATGCAAAACCCCCCGACGCCGGAACCATCCTCCTTCGCACCGTTCCCGGCTAGAACATCCGCGACGGTTTCAAACGCCCCGACGCACCGTTCCGCGTCCTCGTCCTCGTCCTCGTCCATCATCGTCGGCACCCACGCCTCCCCCCGTCGTCCAACCATTTCATCACACGTCTCTCTCACGGATACCAACGCCAGCGTGCGTCCGATTCGTTCTTCCACCTCACCCGTCGTCGTCGTCGTCGTCGTCGTAGAAGATTTCCCGACGGATTCGTCTCGACGCACAGCTGACGTCCCGAGCAACGCGGTCAAAACCTTCGCGTCCGCCCCGAACGCCGCGAGCTCCTCGATGCACCACACCAAATCCCGCGGAATCATCGACGCGCTCGTCGACGCCGTCGCGGGAGACGATCGCGGCATGCCGTCGCGGGAGACGATCGTCGTTCGGCGCGCGCGCGGATCTGCGCGTTGTTTCGAATCGATCCGTTTCAGTGTGTGTGTACCGTATGTGTAAACCCTACACACAGTTTACACATACACACGTGTCCCAAAGCTGCCTCGAACACATCGGGCGATGTCCACCCATCGAGAGTCCCTGGTACGTTTTAAGGGTCATGACTCGTCAAAACGAGAACATCGGCGTTCGCGCCGGTTCGAGTCGCGCATGGTTGGCGACGCGACGCACGCCCACGCGAACGAACGACCCGCGGTCGGCAGATCGCCCCGCGGGGACTCCCTTCGAGCGATGGGCGCGATGCGACGGTACGCCACGCTGGCGCACGACCGACCGTGGACGTGCGCGGGGGCGTGCGTGGTCGCGTGCGCGGCGATCGTCGCGGCGTGCGCGTTGGATGGGATGATGGCGTTCACGAAACCGACGCCTCGAGAGTGGGTCCTGAGGGACGACGAGGCGACGGTACGCGCGGACGCGGGAAGGAGGGGGGCGCGGTTGGCGGTTTCGAGTCGGGGCGTCGGTGTCGGGGCGTCGGTGGAGCGAGGGAAGGAGAACGTCGTGGGGACGTTTAGTTTTCAGTGGGAGAGCGAGGACGTGTTCACGCGCGAGCACGTCCGAAGAATGGCTGAGCACGAGCGCGTGGTGTTGGCGCGGTACGAGTCGTTTTGCGTGCTCGAGGACGATGGAACGTGCGCGCCCTATCTGTCTCCGTTGTCGCACTTTTACGTGGGTGATGGTGATGAGTTGGTGGATGACGTCGAAGGCGTGGCGCGAGACGTCTTTGCGAAGAACGCCAGTCTGTACGGATACTTTCTGGGGAAGTACGACGAAGAGACGGGTGTGGTTGGGATGACGCGGGCGAAATACCCCGTGGGTACACCGCTACTGGCGACGGATGATGGGACGAGATCGTCGATGAAAATTGCTCTCGATGACGACGCGCAGGAACGAGTCTTGCTGGAGGAGTTTCTCAATCCCATCGAGCGCGAATTGTTTCGACGATTCTCAATGACGTCGAGCATCGTCAAGTCGCCCTACATGAGTTCGGCGAGGGAGGGAAACCTAATAACGCGGTGGGATAACGAGCTTTTGCGTCAGCAAGATTCTGAGCGCGTCATCAAGAGCGATTTAGCGTGGACCATTGCCTCGATCGGCGCGGTTTGGGTGTACATGCTTCTTTCGACGCAGAGTCTCTTCATATCATCTGTCGGGATGCTGATTATTTTAATGTCCTTTCCCTGCGCGCTGCTCATTTACAGAAAAGTCTACGGGATCCCATACCTCGGAAACATCACTGGATTATCGCTATTCGTCGTGCTGGGTATCGGATGCGATGACATATTCGTGCTTTGGCACTCATTCACACAAACGACGGAGAGGTCGTTGCGAGATCGAGTCGCCGCGAGTTTTCAACGATCGTCGCGCGCGATTTTCATCACATCCTTCACGACGACTGGGGCGTTTCTAGCGACGGCGTGGTCAGATCTCGTCCCACTCGCTGGATTCGGCGTGCTCTCCGCGACGATGATCGTGTGTCTTTTCATATGCAACGTCTTTATGTTCCCGCCAGCGATTGTCATTTACAGCAGACACGTCGCCAAGTTTGAGCCGTACATCAGATGCGTCGACCCGCTTTGCCGTAAATGGCGATGTCTTAGTCGCGACGAAAGCGTCGATGTCGACAATGGTGACGACGAAAAGCACGCGCTCGGTCCACTCGAACGGTTCTTTCACGGGCCATTTTACTCCTTGTTGGAAAACGGCTTTGTTCGCGGCGCCCTGTTGCTTGGTTTCGCATTGACATTCATCGTGTCGTTGCGCTACTGTCTCCAACTCGAGGTGGCGTCGAAAGTCGAACAATGGTATCACAACAAGCACATGTTGCAGCAGTTTCTCAATAATCAAGGCGCGTTTCCAGTCTCTGACGCCGACATGGTGGTTCCCGTCGACGTCATTTGGGGACTCAAAGGCGTCGACAACTCTGGTATATCGAAATGGGATCTCGAATCGCGAGGCGAGTTGGTGCTCGACGACAGGTTTGACATGTCAACGCCACAAGCTCAAGCACATGTCGTGAAGACGTGTTCAATCCTTCGCAATGCGGTGTGTCACGCACCTGGATGTACGGATGGAAAATTGGTGAAGAGCGTGAGCTGTTTCATGGAAGCTTTTCGCGATGCCATCGGAGCTGACAACTTCCCAGTTACCGCGGACACGTTTACCGATCGTCTACTCCATTTTCTCTCATCCAAAGATGGGATGCTTTATAACGATCACGTGGGCGTTCTTCGCGACGAAGAAAATGCCGACACGGCGCCAAAGATTTTCTACGCAAAGATTACGGCAATGTCCACGCTCCAAAATCAGGCGCCAGCGAGCCTGACGCGATCGTTATATGAAGAATTTGAACGAACGACGCAAGAAATCAATCGAATGGCTCCCGTGGGCGTTGAAACGTGTTTTCAAACTGCGTATGTCGCGTACACCTGGATGCGAATGAGTGAAACGCTCGTAGAGAATACGTTGCAAGGCATCAGCATTTGCTTTTGCATGGCGTTCATCGTGCTCTGCTTGTCGACGGGTAATTTGCTCATCGCATGTATTTGCTGCACGTGCGTTGCCGGAGTTTTGGTCACCGTCCTCGGATTGTGCGTGTATAGAGTCATGGGATGGGAATTGGGCATTCGGGAAACCATAGCCGCGGTGATACTGACTGGATTGGCCATAGACTACGCTGTCCATCTTGTGAATGCGTACGGCGAAGCTGAAGATTTTTCCATCTACAACAGACGCGATAGGACGCGGTACGCGTTGTCGCGCATGGGCGTGTCAATCGTCGCCTCGGGAGTAACGACGGCGCTTTCGGGATCGATTTTGTGGTGCTGTACGCTCGTCTTCTTCAGTAAATTTTCAACTTTATTGGTGACAACAATTCTTTCATCGCTTCTATGGAGTCTGATTTTCATTAGCTCTTTGCTCTTGACGATCGGGCCCGAAGGCGAAGATTGGAAACTCAAAACGATCGCACGATGGATCGTCAGCCGCGTTCGTCAGAGCTCGGAGACTTATTAAGTTTCATCGTTAATGAGCGCTGATTGGCCCTGGTGGTTGGGCGTCATTTCGATTGTTCATGCGTTCGTTGAACAACATCAAAGACATCCTAAATTCCAAAATATCTTCAATGCACTGCGTCACGCGTTGCGCAACAAAGTCGAGCTGTTCGATGTCGTCGTCGGCATACATATATCTGAGTAGCCTAGAGACCAGTTGTTGAGCTATATCGACACCCTCTACTCCTTCGCACTGATCACACAAGACGATGGCGATGATCGCTTTTGCGATGACGCTACTCTCAAATCTGCTCATCGTTCGGATATCGAACAGTATTTGCAAGGATAAAACTTCAGCGTCGTGGAGAACTTGACCGGTGAGATCGCGACACGCTCTAAAGTTGCAGTCGCAGTCGAGAAAGAGCAAGAAGTGCGGAATGAACATGAAGGGCGTGATACGAGACAAGCTCCAGTCGAGTTCCCGTAAAATGATGGCTTCCATTTTTCTGATTGAGAGGTTATCGAATGAGATGTCGTTCGTCAGTTGCAAGCGCGCGGGGGCGCCGCGACCGTGCATTCGTTCCGATGTTTCTTGGAATTTGTAAGCTATGAAAACGCAAGCCGCGGCGAGGAGCTGATACATCCAAAGACTATCGCTCTTGACTTTGTAGCCGCTCGTGACGACGAAGAAATCCAGATAGCGAACCGCCAGAGCCGTCGAGACGCACGACAGCCTATTCATCACCCCAGATCGTATGATTCCATCAACCAAACCGTGTCTGATGCTTTGCACTTCTTCCATTCTCTGGACGTGTTCCTCTATCGTTACTCGTTCCCGCAAATCCATGAGTTCGCCCTGTTCTCGTTGTATCATCACGACGCACTCATCCAGCGCCGCTTCGCACTCAGCCCGATTGCACGAGCACGCGCTAAGATGCGCTAAGAAGGATTGACTCGCGCGCGTGATGCGCGCCATAGTGCGATCCGCTCGCTCAGAGTCGGATTTATTCTCCTCGTTCGTTGACATTTGAGCTCGCGTCAACAGTCCTCAGCAAGCAGCCTCGTCGTCGTCTCTGTCGCCTTTTTCCGTGACGAAACGCCGACGGAACGTCAGAGTGTCAGTCACGCGTGTGTGGTCGCAATCTATCGCTTCGTCTCTGCGAAGTTTCTCACGGAACGCGGCGTGTCGAAGACTGAAGAGCGTTGAACGAATCCTCTCGTGGATGCTGAAGCGCGCCGACGTCGGAAGCGCCGCCAAACATCATTCAAAGCGAATGCAATACAGATTACACACTATATATTCTAACCAATTTCTCGTTGGGATGCGATACATACGTAAAATAGTTACCTCGCAGGCGGGTCGCGGAACCGCGGGCCCATCTCTCGTGGTTGGCTGGATAATCCAAAAAGTATACATCGGCGGCGTCTCTTTGTTTCGACAGAGAAACCGCCTAATTCCAACGTCCTCCAGATCCTAATTCTCGGGAGAGCGACGCAATCACCTCATTTTTCCTTCGCAACGCGTGTTCCATGGACTCGAATTCGCGTTCGAGCACGGAACCGAACGCACCAGCGCGTCTCGGCTCAGAGTACGTCCGTCGCTCATCCGGTCGATAACTCGACGGGAAAGAATCGTACGCCCAGAGGCGAGGCGAGTTATGATTATGATGGTGGTCGTGGTACCCGTGCGATGGTATCGGTGCGTACGTATCCCCCGTGTATTCCCTCGGATCCTTCCCGGATCTTTCGCGATGCGGAGCGGTGAAGGCGCCACCCATCATCGTGTGATGATGCCTAGACGCTTCCCCGTGCGGATGATACACTGGTGGGGTGTGCAGCTGCGTCGGCGAAAACTCTGCAGATGACATGGCTCGTCCCCTGCTGAGAAGCTCAATCTTTCGTTCGTACGTTTCGATGATGGTCTCGACTCTCTTTCGATGCTCGTGTTGCGTGTGCAACATTTCTTCGAGGTGTTTCGCGCGTTCAATCTCCATGCGTTGCTGTCGGCGCTCGAGCGTAATGATCGCTTCGTGGAGTCGCTCCACTTGAAGGCTGGACGGGGCACTCGTCGCGTGCTCGCGTTCGGCGTCTCTGTTTCCAGAGTTTGAACGCTGCTTCTTCGCCGCCTCCAGAGAGCTCATCTCCCGGTTCGCCGTGTCATCAAATTGCGGCGAGTGCGTGCGAGCATTGATGGCTTGCAGCCCGCCGCGATCATCCGCGTGCTCCTCGTAAGAGGCGCGCGATTGCGGCTTACGAGGCGGTCGATCCGGCGACGCAGATTTCGCTTGCGCCGCCACCGCCGCCACGCGCGCGAGTTTACGCTCGAGCGCGTGGACCCGCCTCTCGGCGGCGTTGAGGCACGTCGGAGATTCAGTTTCGCCGCTTTGCACCGACGGGCTCTGCGTCGCCTCGCGCGCCGCGCGCATGTTTGCGACGGTTCGCGCCGCGGTGTCCGCGCCGCGTTCGGTGCACTCCACCCCGTCACCGAGGGCGTTCCAAAACACCATGTCATCGTTGAGCATTAAAGCGTCGTCTTCGTTGATATGCAGACCGTCGTCAAAGATGGTTTCTGGAATACGCAGCGTCATGTGCGGCGGCGCTCCGCCCAAACTCGCCCCGCGTTTCGCCTTCACTCCGCCGGGCGACTTGGCGGCAGTCTTCTCTGTCGCTGGCACATTCGCCGTCGGCATCTTCGGTTTGGTGGCGACCGCAATCTTATCCCCACGAGCCATGGCGAACGCCATCGGGAGCGATTGCAGCGGAGGCGCAGTCGGCTTCGTTCTATCCGCGACGGCTCGCTCTGGGAAATCCAGCGCGTCCTCGGGCCGCCCTCGTCCGACGGTTCTTCGCTTCATCGTCACGTGCCGACTCACGTTCCGCCCGCGCCCCTTTTGCGTTCGCACCGACACGTGCGCGTACCCGTACACGTTACGCTCCATGTAATCCTGCACGTACATCTCCACTTGCGCCCCTCTCGCCCGGCTGCTCGACGTCGCAAACTTATCCGCGGCGCCGAATAAATGCTCAAACCGAACGTACGGTTCCTCGCCCGGGTCCAACCCTTCTCTAGAGTCGTCGACGTCATCGTCGTCCTCAGCGACGTCCCCGTTCGGTACCACCGCTCTCTCAACACCGCGCGCATCCGTACCCCCCGGTTTCTTCCTCGCGCGGTGTCGTTCCTTTCGTCGTCGCCTCTTCGATATCTTCTTCTCTTCGCGCGCTTCGCCTTCGTCGTCGTCGTCGTCGCGCTTCGCTCCGTTCGTTCGCTCGCGCGCGTCCTCATCCGTTCCCCCACCGTTCCTTCCCGTCGTCGTCGCTTCGATCCCTTCACCGGCCCGTCCGACCGAGCCTTCGCCTCGTCCGGGCGCCGCTTCGGTCGTCGTCGTCGTCGCCTTGGTCGTCGCGTCCTCTTCGATCCCTTTCGTCGCCGTCCCCACCGCCGCCGCGATCACCATCGGGCTCACGCACGCGATCTCACACACCACATCGTCCTCCCGCGTCGTCGCGGTGTCCTCCTCGTCGTCGTCCATCGTCACTTTCGTCGTCGTCGCCAGATCCACGCCCCGGACGGATAGACGCTTCGTGGTGGGTACCCGCCCGCGAACCGGTATCCCACGACGCGAACGCGAACCGAAACCGGCGGGCGATCTCCCGACGCGCGCGCGGTATCCCCTAGACCTCCGTCGTCGCCGTCGTCGTCGCGTACCGACGTCGTCGTCGTCGTCGCGTACCGACGTCGTCGTGTGCGGTGCGCAACGAACGACCCGGACGAGACGACGGACGTTGAGGGTACGACGCGCGTTTGTATGTGTAAACAGTGTATACATCCAACCACCAGGGACCCGGAAGGGGATGTATTTGTATGTGTAAACAGTACAAATACAACCACCGCGCCGGAGGAACTTCGGGCGGGCGATCGATAGACGTATATAGACGTTAATAAGACTATGTACGTCGATCGCGCGTCAAAGTCCGTTTTCTCGTGCGATTCATAGCATAGCTTAGATTGGCTTAGATGGACGTTTCGCGTCGTCGTGTACGGCGATGGATCGCGTCTGGTCGTGGATGAGATTGTGAATGGTGTGTGCTAGTATCTTGATCTAGATGGGTGGTATTGTATGTATGGTTAAAGTGTCCGAACATTCGGAGTGATAAATTTATGTATGGCGTGGACGCTTTTCCTTTTCGGCGGCGGCGGCCGGCGCGTGCTTAGCGGGCGACGGGCGACGGGCGGCAGACGACGACGGCGGGAGTCGCGATCGCGAGAGTCACCATGGGAGGCGGGAAAAGCAAACGCGTGAGCTCTACGGGCAAGGTGATCCCGAAAAAAGTGCTCAAGGCGCGAAAAGGCACGTCGAAGAGCGCGGCGAGCCGGTACGTGACTCGAAACCAAGCGCTGCATCGGTTGCAGCTGAAACTCGGGGATTTCCGGCGGTTGTGCATTTTGAAAGGGATACACCCGAGGGAGCCGAAGAAGAAGACGCAGGGACAAGGGAAGACGTACTATCACGTCAAGGATATCGCGTTTTTGCACCACGAACCGCTGTTGGAAAAGTTTAGAGAGCTGCGGGCGTACTCGAGAAAGCTCAAGCGGGCAAAGGCGAAACAAAATTACGTGGCGTTGGATCGGTTGAGGGATAACACGCCGAAGTACGAGCTCTCGCACTTGGTTTTGGAGAGGTATCCGACGTTTAAGGACGCGTTGCAGGATTTGGACGATCCAATGTCCATGTGCGCGCTCTTCGCCGTGTTGCCGAGCGTAAACAGGCACAACATTTCGCCAGACATTGTGGAAAAGTCTGAAAGGCTCGCGAGGGAGTTCAAGTCGTTCTGCATGCGCTCGCACGCGCTGAGGAAGGTGTTCATCTCTGTCAAGGGTATCTACTACGAGGCGGAGATTGACGGGGAGAAGATTACCTGGCTCGAGCCCCACGCGTTGTCGCAAGTCATGCCCGAGGATGTCGACTACCGCGTCATGCTCACCTTTCTTGAATTTTACCACGATTTGCTCACCTTTGTCAACTTTAAGCTTCACAAGGATGCCGGTTTGCAGTACCCGCCGGTGCTCAACGCCGAGCTGGATGACGCAGCCGCGGGTCTGGCTGCGGTCGTACACCAAATCGCCAAGCAGGCGGACACCGCCGTCAACGCCAAGGCGTTGCCCGCGGAGAGCGCCGCCGCTCAAGCTCAAAAGAGCCGCGCCGACACGCTCAAGGAGAAATTGGCGCTCATCGCTGAGCATCAAGACGAAGAGGATGACGAAGAAGAGGAAGAATCGGACCAAGCCATGGGCATTGATGGGGAAGAGATGACGGAGGAGCAGAGAGAATGCTCGTCCATTTTCAACGGCTTGGTCTTCTTCATCAGTAGAGAAGTTCCGAGAAACATGATGATTTTCATCATCAAAGCCTTTGGCGGCGAAGTCGCGTGGGAAGGAGAGGGCTCGGCGTACGACAAGGACGATGCCCGCATCACGCATTACGTCATCGACCGCCCGACTGTGAACATGAATCTCAACCCGAAGGTGGTGTACGTGCAACCGCAGTGGGTGTGCGACTGCGCCAACTGGCGAGTTTTGATTCCTGCGGAGGAGTACGCGCCGGGCAAGGAGCCACCGCCACACTTGAGTCCGTTCGTTGGCGCCAATGACGACGGCTATACGCCCGAGTACGCCAAGACTTTGCTCAAGCTCCAAGAGGAGGCTCGCGCCATCAGAAGCGGCGTACCGCGCGTCCAAGTCATCGAGGGCCCGGAGCCCGTCGACGAGGAGATGGACGCCGCCAAGGAGGAGAAACGTTACAGAAAGGAATTAGAAGCCGAAATGAAGGGAGTGTCGTACTCCAAATCGCTCGAAAAGGGCGGAGGATCCGACGACGACGAGTCCGACGACGACGAGTCTGACGACGACGCTTCCGACGACAGAGACGAGTCTGACGATGACGACGAGTCCGACGACGAATCCGATTCCGGTGAGCCGAGAAGCAAGCTCACCATGGATATGGCGCTCAGCGAAAAAGATAAAATCATGCGCGATCAGCTCGCCAAGGGTACAGACGAAGAACGCATCAAGAAGATGTCCTACATGCTCCTTCCGCGTAAAAAGCGCGAGTTGTACAAGGCGATGCAACTCGGCATTGCTAAGAAGGAAAAGCGCGCCGCTGAACTCACTCGCCTTGCGGAGGAGCACAAGGAGAAAAAGCGCCTCCAAGAAGAGGGTAAGGATAAAGAAGTTTCTGCACCTAAACGAGCGAAAAAGGCGCCCAGGGGTAAAAAGAAGTGATTCGTGTCGTCCGTTCGATGCATAGTCTAGCGTTTATGTCAAGTGAAACGAGAGGGGTAAACTTTTATAAAGCAATAATTGGTACCTATTAAAAACCGCGCTGAACTCCTATCTCAACCGAATACAGTCACGCTCGGTGACTTACACGAGCCTGATGACAGCCATCTCCGCGTTGTCACCGCGACGGCGAAGCGTGCGCACGATGCGCGTGTAACCCCCGTTGCGGTCGGCGTAGCGAGCCGGCGCTTGCTCAAAGAGCGCGGCGACAACCTCCTTGTCGTAGATGAAAGACTCAGCCATACGCCTCTTGTAATCATCACCATCCTTGCCTAATTGAATCATGTGCTCGACCGGCTTGCGAATAGCCTTGGCGCGAGCCATCGTCGTGGTGACGGAACCGTGGCGAAGGAGCTCCGTGGTTAAGCCGCGGATGAGCGCCTTGCGTTGATCCGCAGGCTTGTTAAGCTTCGGGTTCTTGTTCCCGTGGCGCATCATCGTCCACTTACCTTGTTCGGTTTGAACACCAAACGTGGAAGCGACACCTACACGTTCACGAAGCGAAACAAATCAGTCAGTCTTTTCGCTCTCTCGCTCTCCTCCCCTCACCCCCCCCCTCTCAAGACCTAAAACCCTCAACTCGCCATCGACGTCAACATCGACCCTCGCCGAAGCGATACGCGACCGTCATCGCGCCGACGGCGCGTCGTCGACACGCGACACGCATAACCATCCATCCATCCATCGCGTCGTCGTCGTCGTTCGCATCCCATCCGCGACGCGCGCGCGCTCCCCATCGTCGCGCTCGCCGCCGTCCGCCCACGCCATCGCGAAAATCACCCGCGTCCGACGGACGCCTCGCGCGTCTCTCCGAACCGCCATCGAAACGCTTCGCGCAACGCGGCGCGCGAAATAAATAACCAGACGTACCGTTTCTGCTGGACATGTCGCCGACGCGCTGCGCGCCGAGCGAGGAGGAGGCCGATAACGCGGCGTACATGACGTCGTGAGCGCGTGCGTGAGTGCGGACGCGGTCGGGGGCTTCCGCGTATTCGTCGTCGGGGCCGTTGGTTGTTCATTTAATATGGATTTGCGTGTCTAAGATGCGCGTGCGTTCCCCTATTGTTAATCACGATGGGACTGTTTGTGTAACACACACGCCGGGCTCGCCGACGGTCCTACATTTATTACCATTAGATAGTATTAAAGTGGGCACAGTATTGACGCTCTGCATCTCGGGTGTGCGTTATCCAAAACGACGTCGTCTGGTTGAGTGGATGGATGTGGATGGACGGGCGCGAGGGCGGCAGACACGGACGCGCGTCGGACGGGTTAACTATCGCGCGCACCGTACCGAAGGTGTTTGTGGATCGAGTCGCGGTGATGGTATCGATGGCGACGATGTCGGCGCCGGTGCGAGTGCAAGGGAAGGATGGAAAGAGACGGCTGACGATTACGTCGGCGCGAGCCTCGGGTTTGGTTGCGCGAACGAGCGGGCGCGCGAACGTCGCGTGCCGCGGGGTCGGGGATGGGAAGACGGCGATCGTCGTCGGTGGTGGCGTCGGTGGTCTCGGGATGGCGTCGAGGCTCGCGAACGAGGGCTTTGACGTGACGGTTTTGGAAAAGCGCGAAGACGTGGGCGGTCGGTGCAGGTCGGAAGAGTTTGCCGGCGGCGGAGAGGGCTACAGGTTCGATACCGGTCCGTCGTTGTTGTTGCTTCCGGATCGGTACCGCGAACAGTTCGAGTCGGTGGGCGAAAAAATGGAGGATTACCTCGATATCGAGCGCGTGGACCCCGCGTATCGCGCGCACTTTGGCGACCACTCGACGTTGGACTTGTTGTATGACATCGAGGCGATGCGCAAGCAGCTCGATGACGTCGAGTTCGGTGCGGGTGGCAAGTACATTGATTGGCTCGGTCGCGCGCGTGCATCGCTTGATTACGGCGTCGCCGCGTTCATCGAACGCGATGCCAACTCCATCTTGGACTTTGTCGATCTCTCTCGCGTGGGTCCGTTGGCGCTCGCGGTGAACCCGGTCGATTTGCTCCTCCCACAGTTTAACCAGATGGCCAAGTACTTCAAGGATGAACGTCTTCGCGCGCTCTTCTCCTATCAAGAGCTCTACGTCGGGTTGAGCCCGTACAACGCCCCGGGTGTCTTTTCCCTGTTGGCGGCGACCGAGCTCACTGACGGCGTGTGGTACCCAAAGGGCGGTTTCACCAAGGTGCGCGAGAGCCTCAATGCGCTCGCCGACAAAAAGGGCGCCAAGGTGAAGCTCGGTAGCGAAGTTTCCGAGATTTTGACGGAGGAAGTCAGCGGATTGGCTGAGTCCAAGGGCGGTTCTCATACTGGTCGCAAGGTGATTGGCGTGCGCCTCGCGTCTGGCGAAGTCATGAACGCCGACGTGGTTGTCGCCAACCCAGACTTGCCGTGCGTGTGGGATCAAATGCTCGATTCTGTGGGTGAGCCGGCAAAGAAAGAGAGCGAAAAGTGGGACGACGCCGAGTACTCGTGCTCCGTCATCGAGTTCAACTGGTGCCTCAACAAGAAGCTTCCGGATTTGTTGCACCACAACGTCTTCCTGTCTAGCGACTACAAGGGCAGCTGGGATCCGAGACCGTCCACCGTGGACGACTTTGCGGCACCGCGTCAACACAACTTTTACTGCCACAACCCCGTGTACACGGATGAGACGTGCGCTCCGGAGGGTGGCTCATCCATCATGATTTTGCTTCCGGTGGCAAACATTCGCGAGCAAGAGAAGAACTGCAAAAAACGTGGTGTTCCCGTGCCGACCGAAGAAGAGATGGTTGCCGCCGGTCGTGAAGCCATCTTACGCCGATTCAAGGAGGCTGGTCACGGTGATCTCTCGGAAATGATTGTCCATGAATCCGTCACTACCCCGACAGAGTGGCGTGAAAAGTTCAACATAAAGCATGGCGCCGTCTTCGGCTTGTCGCACGGTTTGCTTCAGCTCGCCGCTTTCCGCCCGCCCGTTAGAACTGGCATCAAGCAACTTGATTCTCCCGTCGTTGACGGCTTGCACTTCGTCGGTGCGTCCACCAGACCGGGCAACGGCGTTCCGCTCGTGTTGATGGGTGTCAAGGTTGTCGCCGAGGCTATCATGAAGGAGCAGTCTATGGCTTGAATCAACTCTTATTATTTAGCTTGTAATCATCAAATAGCGTTTGCGTAATTAATACAACGTCGGCGGATAGCTGATCGAGTCGATGATGCCCTCCACGGCGGAGCGCCACTTGGCATCTTCGGGTCGCGGGTAGACGCCGGTGGACGTGTAGAAGTTTGGCACGCGCCCGTCGTAACCGAGCCCCGCCAACACAAAGTGCACCTGGTCCAAATCCGTCGATGGCTTTCTCAGCGTGTACTCAACCTTGTAGTACTCCCCGACGGAAACCGAATCGACGAGGTCGCAGTATTGCACTCGGTCCTCCTTACCCTTTCTAAGTTTCGGTTTGTTGAGCGGAGTGGTGAGACCCATGCCGAAACCGTACGCATCCCCGAGCGATCCCATGCGGGTAAAATCCGCGCCCGAGGGCGTGGCTACAATCGTCACGTTCACATCTCTCGCGTTCGCGTCTGCCGGCGCAACCGTCCACACTTCCCGAGCGCCACCACCCATGGGTTGCTCGGACGCGGGCGTCTCGCCCTTGAGCACGACCCAATCGGATGGATACGTCACCTTAAACTTGTACTTTGGGTCCTCGTACGTCAACATGCCTTCGCCCGCATTCGCCGACGTGTCGATCGCGGACGCCCCGACGGCGAGCGCGACCGAAGCGAGGAGCGCGCGACGCGTCGGGGCGCTGGATTGTTTAAGCGCTTCAGACTCAGCATAATCATCTTGTATGGCTTTGACGACGACAGACGACGCGTATCGATGCGCACGCGATGCGAAACGGGTGGATTTGGACGTCGCGCGTCGCGCGTCGAGCGCAGGACGAATGCTGACGGATGCGCACGCGGACATGATGCGTCGCGATGCGTTGTGCGGAGAGTGACTCACGGTGGTTGCAAAAAATGTTTGCAACGCGAGACCAGATGACTTCAAGCGATAAAATGGCTTCGTGTCAACGCGCGTTTTCACCGTCAAAACGCTCTCAAGTAGAGCACTGCGTCGAAGGAAATTACTTTTACGGGTTGGGCGTGTGTGAGCCATTCATTGTTACCCCGGTTCCTACTAGTTGACTCGCAGTCGTCGTCGCGAAGCAACAACTCGCTCGCGTCGTTGTTTGTTTTTCTCGTTGACTCGACGTTTCTCGTATCTTCTACTGCTAAGTACGTGCGCTTAAATATCATCTCCGAGAACAAGCTCAACCTTGTTTCCTTGGTCCTTGAACGCCGGTTGACCGAGGTAAGGGCAACCAGCGCATCGAAAGGCGTCGCCGAGCGCGCAGTTACCGCACGCGCTGACAAACGTCTCTTCGTTCACCTTTTCCTCAGCCGCCTCTGCCTCGGCGCGTCCACACGTGCAATTTTTACACGCCTTTTTACCCGGACCAACCTCGCAATCGTCGTACTGCACCGGTTTGGAGTTGACATCCATCTCAGTCAACAAACTGTTTTCGTCTATGAGGTCGTCGTCGCCCTCCAAAGTCCACGCCTCCGCCGCCGGCGCCTCGTTCACCTTCTTCTCTCTCGATTTCAGCGTGAACGCCGTCCCACGCTCCCACGCGGGTTTCTTCCCACGCACCGCCCCGTCCACTTGCGTCGAAACCTCGGTGAACCCGCCCATGACGAGCGCCGCTAAGACGCCTTCGGCGTCCTCGCTCGCGCGCACCACCAACGCCCCGCCCGCCTTCAACGCCGTCGTCGCCGTCGCGCACGCCCGCTCCGCCCCGGCGGCGCCTCGCACGCACGCCGCGAGCACATCGACATCACCGACGCGAAACCCAACCTCCGCGCTCGGCACGTACGTCGTCGTCATCGTCGCTTCTGCGGACCCGTCGTCAGCCGTCAACGCGCGAAGCGTAGCCTCGTGCTTCGGCACGTCCGCGCCGAGTTCCGCGTCGACGTACAGCGCCACGACCCGGGTCGACGCGCTCATGGTTACGAACGTGGAAAGCAGTCAAAGGAGAAACGCGGTCCGGTTCGCGTGCGGTTCGCGCGCGCGGTCGTGTGTCGGCGGACGACGGTGCCGAGCGCTTCCCTCCGTCGGACCCCCTGGTTCGTTTCTCGATTCATGAACCGTCAACTCGAACACAACCGGGGTCATGTACGTACTTAACCTCTGGTAAGACCATGTGGGGTCGTATCGCCCGAAGCCGCTGCGAGCGTGAACACCCATCCGTCCGGCGCGCGCGAAGCCATTCGTCGACGCGGTGAACGCGTCGCGCGTTCGAAGGAAAGTCGTCGACGCGGTGAACGCGAGTGTGGTTCGATCCATCGTCGTTTCCGTCGACGTCGGCGCGACCGCGAGAGCGAGCGCGGCGGAGACGGAGAGGGTTCGTCGCATTCCGTTCGACTCCATTCACCATGGGGTGGCTCTGGGGCGCGAAAGAGTCGGTGGTGGATGCGCAAGAGTTGGTGAAGCCAACGAGACACACGACGCCGGCGGGGCGGTATTCGGTGTCGGTGCGATTGGTGGAGGCGAAAAATCTGCAGGCGATCAAGGCGTTTAGCCTGTTTCAGACGTTGATGAGCTTTCGATTGAAGACGCAGACGGTGCACTCGGATCGATTGCCAAACGTGGTGGGTAAGGTGTATCTGGAACGCGCGGGATTTGAGCCGCAGAAGAAAAAGACGGTGGTCGAGAAGGAAACGGCGGCGCCGTTGTGGAATCAATTGTTTTACTTTGATGACGTCGAGGTGGCGACGGATGAGTTGGAGGCGTGTAACGTCATCGTGAACATTTGCGACAAGTCGAGAGTCGGTAAAGATATGATCATCGGTAGCGTAGACATCAACCTAGCGGCGGTGTATCTGAACGGAACTCACGAGATCTGGAACGAGTGGCACACGCTGTCTGATTTTACTGGACGGCGGGGTGGTAGTCAGGGGGATGTCTGTCTGTGCGTCACGGTGTTACACGAAGGTGACCCACCGCCGTTACACTTGAATGACAAGTTTAGCGATGACGAGGGCGAAGTGGTTGAGGTTGGTCAGTACGAAAGCGAAAAGGCTAAGAAGAAGCGTTTAGAAAAGGCGCAGAAAAAAGCCTTAGAAAAACTGCAGGCTGAGGAACAAGAACAAGCTAGGAAAGACGTTCATCCGTACATCCTCACATGTCAAGTGTACAACGGTAGAGAGTTTCCTCGCATGGATAGATTCGGATCGGGGGGAATAGATGCGTATCTGAAGATGTCGTGTGGCTCTTCAAAGGAAGCCAAGACGCGAGTCATCACCAGCGCTAACCCAGATTGGAACCAGGAGATAGTGATTCGCCTCATGGTCCCGGGTGGTGATGATGGCTTGGCGATGATGCCTCCGTTACGTCTCAGCGTCATGGACAGAGACTACACCGGAGCAGATGATCACGTCTCTTCGACTGTAGTCAGTCTACGTGACATATTTGAACGTTCAAAAGCGTACGCGAAGCCAAAGTGGTTTTGCTTTTACGGTGGCTTGAGAGGCATGGAGCTAGCGTTCTTCAGTCGAATGTCCAAATTGGCCAAGAGAATGAACGCTGGCTACGTCGACGGGGCTGCTTACAGAGGGAGGGCCTTACTCTCATTTACGCTTGAGCCAGAAAATCGTAAAAACAAGCACGCTCGACCGAGAAAATCGCTCCCGCCGGTGCTGGACAAGATGGGCAAGGAATGGCATTGCTTTCTCCACTCGCAGGTAATGCAGGTGGAGCTGTTCCAGACGAACGCCGCCGGGAAGATGTTATCCGTCGATGTCGGCATGGGTTTGGAGACGACTTCATCGCCAAACGTCATCCTGCGTTCCGAAAAGGGATCTCTTTCGAACGAGTGCTATGCCAACGTGCAGTGTACTCTTGCCCCACTTTTGGTGAAGATTCCCACCCCGTTCGAGGGTCCTTTGGCTGGTAGCGGCTCGCCTGATGTGTTTGTCAACATCAACGTTACGAGTGGATCCGGCATAAAGCGAGTTGGCTTCTGCCGCATACCCGTTTCGGAGTTGATGCCTGTGAATGAAACCCTTCGTCCCATGGCGTTCCCGACAAATGCAGAGTTTCCTCTAGGCTGGACCGTGCAAGGATGGTTCCCATTGAGAATGGATGCTTTGAGCAACCACAAGTACGGTAAAAGTAGACGGGCAGAGAACGTCAAGCCCATAGGACAAGTCCTTCTTCGCTTGATGATTCGAGGTTCCAACGCGGGCAAAAGAGGTCCGAATGACGAGCTTGAAATTTCGGACGATGAAAGATCAATGATGGGCGACGTAGCTGCGATGGCTGAGGAAAGACGTGAAGAGCTTGAAAAGAAGGCTGAACTCCGTGGCGCCCGCGTTGCGGCGCACTTGGAGTCTGAATTTGTCGAAGCTCTTCCGACGAGGCCGTACATGCTTCGCATGGAACTTTACCAGGCTCGTAACTTACCCGCGGCGGACGCGCACGGTTCGAGTGATCCTTTTGCCGTGTTGCGGGTCGGAAGAAATGTGGTTGAGACACAAGTTGTCAAGTCAACCACGTCACCATCATGGTTTAGAGAAATGTTCGTCCAAGTCGATCTCCCGCTCGTCGTTAAGGACAAAAAACGTCTGCCGGATGGTAGCCTCGTCACTGATGACGACTCTACGGATTCAGATGACGACAATGTTCTCATCGATCCTTCCAAACTCGCAAGTTTACGAGCGGAAGAAGACGACAGTGATGATGACTCTGGCTATAGCTCGGGTGAAGTTGACGTCGAGGTCGCGCAACCCATGAAGACGAAAAAGTCAAAGTTTGTTGGTCAAGGCCAAGGCGCCGACTTTGATGGAATTGCGTGGTGGGCCGCTCCGTCTCTCAACCTCATGGTGTTTGACCGCGATGAAGGATTCATTACTGGAGACAACGATCCACTTTCTGTTCTATCGCTACCTTTGATTCATCCGGCGCAGCAACAAGCCGATCGTTTGGGTGATGATAATTTCAGCGCGCTCGCGTCGTCCATTCTTTCCTTCTACTCAAAGTTCAGCCTCGACTCGGAAATGCCGGAGCGGTACGATGATATTTGCAAGTACGACGTCGGAGCTTTGAGTGATGAACCTGAGTGGTACCCGATGCGCCATCTCAACCCTGTGAAAGGTCTGAGCGTATCGCCTTTAGACTCGGGTGGATACGTGCTCATGTTCTACGAGCTCTTGCCAATGCCGAAGGAAGGTTTGGCGGCGTATGTGGGCCAAGGCACATCTGTTGTATCGTACGCGACGATGAGATTGAACAAATCAGCCATCCGTCCTTTGCAAGATCACTTTGGGCAAACCGCAATTGCGGTGGAGATTTGTGTCCTCGGGGTCCGAGGGCTCACGCCGTATCGCGGTTCTGCGGTGCACCGGCCGAGCGTGGAGTTTGAGCTCAATGGCGTGACGCCGCTGTATTACGGTTCTGAGGCGAGCAAAGCGCGCACGAAACAATCCATGTACCCGAACGCACCGAACGCAAATTTCAAGGGTGAGATGCTCCGATTGTGTGGCATGATGACGAAGATGGATAAAGTTAGACTCAGTTTATCGATTCGAGTGCTCGACGGGCGACAGAGCTTTCAACACATCATCGCGACGACGGAGCATCCGCTTCGTATCAGAGACTCTGAGCAGGTCGAAACTTCCGAAGTCGTGAGTAAGTTGAAAAAGATCAAGGCGCGCGAGCCAACGGCGGAAGAAATCAGAGCTAGACTCGTCGCAGAAATGTCACAAACTGAGTCTGAATCCGAGTTTGGCTTTGGATCTGAGACGACGCTATACATTGACGATTCTGATACCGCCACGTTTGACACGGAGCAATGGTCAGAGACTTCTTCGACCCTGTTGAGCGCGCGCTTCGACAGCAAGTCGAAAAGTGTGAGTGCAAAGACAATGTCTACTCTAAGCACTCGAAAGTCGATGAAGGAGTCAAATACTCCGTCGAAGAAATCAAAGAAGGAGAAAAAGATGCAACGAAGCAGAACGGGGAGATTTGCGCCTTTGGAAAGTCGATCCGACGCAGAGCAGTATCATATGGTGCGCGATATGGATGGAAAGCGCAAGTACATCCCGCTCTCTGATTTGTCCCAGGAAGAACGCGTCAAGCTCAAACTGGCTCCGATCGCCGAAAGCGACAGCGAGTACGATACTGACCGTACGTCAATTACCGGATCGGTGACGGAGAGCGAAGACAGCGACAGCGAAGAAGAGGACGCCAAGAACGAATCTGACTCGAACGCGAAAGAGGAAGAGGAACTCGCATCAGAATCCGAGTCTGAATCCGATGATGAAGATGATACCGTGGTGTTCGACGATGGAACTGGTAAAATCCCACCGTGGATGGAGGGCCGAATGATGATTGCGGGTGGTCTCCTCGAAGACGAACTGGCACCGTTGCAGTTCATGAGCATTCCCGTGTATCACGCAAAGGGTTTTGCGGATAACACATCTGAGAAAGAGCTCGCCGGTTACGTCAAGTGTGCGATTCGAAGTTTACCCATGAAGGAGGACACTTCTTTCGTCGCTGAAAACTTGTTCGAGTCCAAGCTGTCGAGAAAGAGGGCGACGCGAGAAATGTTCAACAAAAAGGCTAAGCAAAGGCGAATCAAAGCGACGCACCAGGAAGAAATGTCTCGGTGGGACATCGAAGAGGAGTTTGCCACGATGCCTCTCAAAGAGTTCAAAGAAGCGCAGCGCATTGCAGGTGGTGGTGAATACTCGCAGCCGCCCTCTGAAGTGACGGTGAGAATTTACGTCATCAGAGGGAGAGATTTGCGAACGTCTGATCCCACTGGTTTATGTGACCCGTATCTCCTCGTCAATCAGCGCGGCGTGCGCAAAGTCCTTGGTAAGCGAGAAGATAAAGTGGATCGAACGCTGTCGCCTTGGTTTTACAAAGTTTTCCAGTTCCAAACAGACTTGCCCGGCACGTCGCTCGTCGATATCCACGTGCACGATTGGGAAAAGCGCTCCAAGGATATTTTGCTAGGAACGTGCACCATTGACATTGAAGATAGATTCTTCTCCCCTCTCTGGGCACAAGACTTGTCTAGAACCCCACCACTCGAGGTGAGACCAATTCTTCTTCCAGGAAGTGACTCTCCGCAAGGATTCCTCGAACTATTCGTCGAGATTCACGAGGGTCACGACATTCCACCGCCAGCGTTCCCGCTGGCGCCGCCGCCCGTGACAGAAGTCGAACTGCGCTGCGTCACGTTTGGTGCGCGAAAAATGGTGAACAAGGATGTCGGAGGAAAAAACGATCTCTTTTTCAAGATCACGCTCGTCGGTCTCGATAGAACTCAGACTCGCTTCTCAGAAGCGCAAGAAACGGATACGCACTGGTTTGCCACGGATGGCCGAGGCAGCTTCAACTTTAGGAACATTTTCCGATTCGAGTTGCCAGTCACCCGCGCAGCTTTGCGTATTTCGGCGTTCGACAGGGACATGTTCAGCGCGAACGACGCCATCGGTGAAGTCACAATTCCATTGACGAATATGTGCAGGCAACTCATGCGAGCGGTGGACAACTCACCCGATGGCGAGATGGCAAACGAGGCAACCATAGAGCTCAAATCATCCTTTCAGGATAGTCTGATGAGCTTCAATATATTCGACGGTGCCTCTGAAGGCAAATGGCTCAAGCTCTACCATCCGAGTAAACCCAATGAGGTTCAAGGCGAAGTTGAAGTGATGCTGAGCCTGTTGCCGGTGCGCAAGGCGGAGACGAGACCGGTGGGTGCCGGGCGTGAAGCACCGAACCGCGACCCGCAACTGCGAGAACCAGTCCGCGCGCGGTTGAGCTTCATGGATCCTCTTGGATCGCTGTCTCTCATCTTGGGTCCAGAACTCTTGCGTAAAATCCTCATCGTAGGATGCTGTCTGCTGTTCGTTGGCGTCGGCGCTGCAATGGCTGTTTTCATCATCAACGATTTCATCGGAGCTTACATCCAAATGGCCATTCAGACGCAAAGCGCTGCGTTTGGCATGGATACGGGTGGTCAAAAATCACTAGGCCCAGTGCCAGTGGGGAGATAAAATGTAAACTACTAGGTATAGGTTTGAATTATTGCAATAGACATGACTACTAGGAAAGAAGTATCACCGTCATCAACAATTTGCGCCCACGTTTGGTTGATCCTTGTGCTTCTCTGCAGAAGATGCAGAGGCTGAAAGCGCGCGCAGCAAGTTTTTCTCGCTTCTCACACTCGACTCCGTGGCCAGAGAGTCTAACCTGTTCGCTAGTTCATTAACAGCTTCGGCTTTGTACTTTGTAAATCCTCCCGTGATGTGCTTAGCGACGGGTTTTCGATCGAAGTAAAAAGCGCCCGGCGTCAGTTCCTGAGCATCCGCCGAAAGCAAATACATTATCGTATCGGCGCCCTCTTCCGGCGAGCGCAGCTTTCCCTTCAATGAATCGTAAAACTTTGGCAACGCATTCTTCACGCCGTTCGTCTCGACCCATCCTGGATGCATCGAGTAGTAACCGACGTAGGCGTGTCCACGCGCTCTGGCTTCCTCCTCCAACTTGGCCCAACGCTCGACGAGAGCGACCTGGTGTCTCTTGCCTCGCGCGTACTGTCTTACAGGATCGAAATGACGCATTTTACGCATCTCCATATCCGTCGTGACGAGACTTTCGGTGAGCATGCCGCCACTTGACACGAGCACCACTCGCGGCGTCACCGCGGGCGTCAACGTTGACGAGCCCCCACCCGACGAACTAAAAGAAGCCTCTCCCGACGGAACCGTCGAAGCAGCCGCGGTCCGACCCAACACTGGTCTCAAACCATTCACCAAGACATACGTGCACAGCGTGTTCACCGCGAAATTGTATTCAAACCCCTCTGGAGTCAGTCGTTTCTTCCTCTCCATCACGCCCGCGTTGCACACCAACCCGTGCAGAGGCTTCCCGCTCACTATCCACCTCTCCACGAACGCCCTCGTCTGCGCCAACGAACTCAAATCGCAGACATGCACCTCGATGCTCCCCCCATCGCCTTTTCCTTGCGTCCTGAGTCTCTCCGCAGCCTCGTGCCCTCGCGCCGAATCTCTCACGACGGCGTGCACAGAGGCCCCCGCTTCGTACAGCCCCTTCGCCACCGCGTACCCAATCCCTTGGTTCGCCCCAGTGACGACGTAGTGCTCCCCGCGAAGACTTCGTCGCCGTCTTCCGCTCGTCTCTGGCCCAGTTTCCTCATTTTTCGCGTCTTCCTTTGCCAGGTAGTGTCGGTATCCGTGCAGAGCAAAGAGTGTTGATTTATACGCGCGAATCATCCCGTCTTTATCCGCGTCCGCGTCTCTCTCTCTTCCTCCCTTTCCGTGTCTGCGCGCGCGCACGCCTTGACGACTTTTCTCGCGTCCTTCTCGGCTGTTCTCGCGCGTCGTTCGGTCGTCGTTCCGACCGTCGTCGCGCGTCCGAGGATGTGGGTGCCGAGGTCGTCGACACGCCCGCCGTGTCGTCCTTTCGGATTTTATATATGCGCAAACAGTGTGAAGTTCCGAAGCGTCCAAAATTTTTCAAGGCCAAAGGATACGCACTCGATGGACAAAGAGGCTAGGCAGTTACAACAACACGTTACATAAATCAATCTACACGTCGATGGGGCGATGACAACGGCGTCGTCGTCGACGGTCGACGGCGTCGACGACGACGAGTGGTCACGCCGGTGGAGCGGCGGAAGACCAGACGTGAGCGACGCCGTCGGTTCCAGAGGTGACCATGAGCGATTCAGCCGAAGCCGCCGAACGCGCGGGGGCGAAATCAATCGCCGTGACGACGGATTTCGGGTCGTGCGCGGGTAACTCCGCTGCGATTTCAGCGGTGACAACGTCCCAGAAGAGCACGCGGCCGTCTTCGGAGCCGGAGACGACGTGGGCGTCGTCCGGGGTCCACGCGCACTCGGTTTTGGAACGCTCAGATTGATGTCCTCGATACGTCGCGAGAGAGTCTCCCGATTTGGCGTCGAGCGCCGCGACGCGGCTCGTTAGACACCCGGCGAGAAGATACCGTCGGTCGTTGCTGTACCGCACGCTCGTCACCGGTACGCCTATCACATCCATGTGACACTTGCCATTTCTCAAATCGACGACGCGCGAGACGCCGTCCACGCAACCGCACGCGATTCTGTATCCCTCCGCATCCACACTCAAACTCGTCACGCTGTCCCCGAACGCCACTCCCGTCCTCGCATGTATTGTCTGCATCGGCATGGCGCTGTTCGACCGCGTATCCCACATTTTCACGCTCGCGTCGTACCCCGCGCTCGCGCACGCCGAGTCTCCCGCTCCGCACAGCGCCACCGCGTTCACCCCACCCTCTCCCTCGTGTCCGCTCCAACGTCGCACGCTCGCCCCGGTGGTGACATCCCACAGAAACACACCCCTATCGCCCCCGCACGTCGCGATTTTCGACCCGTCTCTCGCGCACGACGCGTCGCGAACCTCTCTCGAGTGTCCACCGGTGTACTTTTTCACGCACGTCCCTCGTCGCGCATTCCACAGCGCGAACGACCGGTCGCGTCCGCACGTCACGACGTACTCACCGGTGTGCGCGAAACGCGCCGCGAGAATCGCCCCGTCGCCGTGCGCGCCCGTCAGCGTCGCCACGCGGTCCAACGGGAGCGCCGGCATGTTTCTTCCAGCGCGCGGCTGCGACTGAGGACAACGACCGAAAAAGTCGTTTCGCACTCGTTCGTCGCACACACACACCGTCAGTGACCGACGCGCATCCAAGCTCGCGCGGGGCTTTAAACAAATGAAATCAGGCGCAATGTTTACAAACGGTCCCGCGGCGTGCGCGGCGCCGAGGACGAGGCGAGAGGGGAGTGGGCGCAGCTTTTCGGTGCATAAGATGATGATGACGTCGCGTGGGTCGTCTTCGCGTCGAAGAGCGAACGGACGCGCTCCGCGCGCGGACGCGGCGGAGGACGCGTCGGCGTCGGCGTCGGCGACGTCCGAGGTGATGATTGTCACTGGTGCGAACACGGGATTGGGGTACGAGACGGCGTTGGCGTTCGCGAAGAGAGGCGGCGGCCGATTAGTTATGGCGGTTCGAGACGCGGCGAGAGGGGAGCGGGCAAAGACGCGAGTGCTCGCGGCGGTGCCGACGGCGGAAGTGGAGGTTATGCTTTTGGATTTGGCGGATTTCTCGAGCGTTCGAAAGTTTGCGAGCGAGTTTAAGACAAAGTACGAACGATTAGACGCGCTGGTGAATAACTCGGGCGTCATGGCGTTGCCGAGTCGCGAGACGACGAAGGATGGAAACGAAACGCAGATGCAAGTGAATCATCTCGGGCACTTTTTGTTGACGTCGCTCTTGCTCGACGTCATGAAGAAGACGCCGTCGAGCAAGTTTAAGCGCATCGTCAACGTGAGTTCAATCGCGCACAACTTTGGCACGCTCGATTTCCACAACATTAATAGCGAAGGTTTGTTCGGTTATCCTTTCCTCGGATGGGCCACCTACGGTCGCACGAAGATGGCAAACGTGTTATTTACGTACGAGCTCGCAAGACGACTCAAGGCGAGCGGAAACTCGGACATTACTGTTAACGCCGTGCATCCCGGCGTCGTGGACACCGAATTGAACAGATCCTTGACGCTCGATTTTTACCCGCAACTCAAACGCATGGGTAGCCTAATCACCCCGATTCAAGGCGCTCGAGGTCAAATCGAGCTCGCTATGGGTGAAAAGTACGAGGGCGTCTCCGGCGTGTACGTAGCCGAGCAATCTAACGCGGGTAAGCCCGGCGTTCACGAAGAGATGCGAAGCAACGATTTTTCCTACAACGAGGAGGCGTGGGCTCGACTCTGGAAGGACAGCGTCAGGCTCACCGGTGCCGATTGGAACATTTAATTTTTTATTTCATCAATCAATCCCATCGCTTCAACGTACCACTCTTCGCATTCCTCTTTAACAATTTCACCGTTGCATAACTGTCTTTGAGCGGTGTCCAACGCGCCTCACCAGTCAACTCGTCTTCATTTCACGCCTCACCGCGATTTTCCTTTGCGCCCACTCGCGGTTAAACGTTCTCCAGAGGGATCAGACGTGTCGACAAAGACCCGTCCGTTATGGGACTCTTCGATAACCTCTTCGGTCGCGGCTCGAGCGACGCGAAACTGCAAGATTCCATCTTCAATTTAAAGTTCACAGCAAAGACGCTCGCGCGCACGGCGAAGAAGTGCGAGGCGGAGGAAAAGGCGAACAAGACCAAGGTACGCGGAACGAATGGGATACGCGCGATAACGCGCGACCGGTTCACTCGTTACCGCGCAATATCGAGCGAGGAGTGCGCGTTCACGCGGGATGACCACGCGCGCGCGCAAGGCACCAGCTGGCGCAAAAGATTCCAATTCAGTTTCATGACGACTGACAATCGACGCCCGACGGTAAACGTCACCGCAGGTAAAACGCGCGATAGAAAAGGGTAACATTGATGGGGCAAAGATCCACGCGCAAGATGCGATTCGTAAGAAGAACGAGGCGCTGAACATGTTGAGACTGGCGAGTCGCCTGGACGGAGTAGTGTCGCGGTTGGAAACGCAAGCCAAGATGAACTTGGTGAATAAAGACATGGCGGGCATAGTAAAGTCTCTCGAGAAGAGCTTGAATGCGAACAATTTGGAAAAGGTGTCGGAAACGATGGATATGTTTGAGAAGCAGTTTGAAAACTTGGACGTGAGGACAGAGTTTGTGGAACAGGCTATGGGAAACACGACAGCACTGTCAACGCCACCAGAGGAAGTGGCGGGTCTGATGCAGCAAATCGCAGACGAGCACGGGTTGGAATTGTCAACAGATTTACCCGCGGTGGCGACGAGCGCCCCACAGGTGCAGGAAAAGGAAGACCTCGAGAATCGTCTCGAAAGCTTGCGTGGTACGTGAGCAGTGTCAACCAACGAGCGTTGTAGTATTATACGAAGAAGAAAAAGTCTAAAGAAACGCGCCGGAAAGAATTGTTGAACGCGGAAACGCGCCACGGACGCCTTCAGCAAAAGTCTCCGCCGCAGTTTCGCTCGCGTTCGCGTACATTTCGTACGCTGCGACGTAGTCAGTGAGCTTGAAACGCGACGCGTCAACCTTTGTGCTCTTTGCGCCTTCCACCAGCGGTGCGTCGCTCTTCGAATCACCCATGACGTCGTATCGAGCGAAAGCGACTGTGGCGATGTCGAGCGGGTGCTCTCCGGCATCCAACGCGGCCGCATACTCCGATGACGAGCGATTTTCAGTCAATTTGCTGACTTGCATCGACAACACTTTTTTCATGGCGTTGGAATCGTCCATCGATTCTACGACGTGCGCGAGGCGAGCGACGTTTCGCTTACCCCTGATACTATTTGGATCAATCTTGAAAGTTTCGTTGATCGTCTTGAGCGCTAGGATGGGTTTCTCCTGACGAAGAAAAACCTCGAACGCAAGAAGTTGCGTTTCTTCGTAGCTCGCCGCGTGCAAGAGCAAAGGCTCGACAAACTTCATGGCTTGTGCGAGAGGATCGCTAGAGTTTTCAAGAGCAGCGCCAACTGGATCGGGGTCAACCTTCTTCGGCGGCGGATCCTTTGATTTGTTCTTGCTTTCTTGCGCTGCAGCAATTTTCATCTGTTCCTCCAAGGCGGCGAGACGGTCCTCTTCCGCCTTTGCTTCTCTCTCCTCAACCTCGCGTAAATGTTGTCTAAACTTATCGGCTTCATCCTTAGGCATCGCGTTGATCTTCGCTTCGAGCGCCGCCGCTTTTTTTGCCGGCGGCTCGTCAAATAAATCGACGTAGAGCGTAATCGCACCCTTTGCGGCTTCGCGATACTCCTCTCTCGCGTACATTTTGTCTTCCACCTTTAACAACTCGAGGTACGAATTCACCGCGGACCTGCGCAAGCAATAGCCGTGGAAATCAAACTGATCCTCAACAAATTGCTGAAAGTGAGACAAGACGGCGTGGTAGTACTTGAGGGCGCGTCCAAACTTCTTCCCACGAATGTGACACTTTGCCGCCGCGAGCTCGAACCAGGTTGCCTCCATATCGTATAGGTTCGTCGCTTGGTCCCCATCTCTGGCAAACATTGCCGCGAGTTGTTCTCCGTAAGCGTACTTGCCCGCTAACATCATTTGGCGCACGCAGAACGAGTTCAAATATCTATCAGCGAGGTCGAGCTTTCGGCATTCCTCCGCGACGTCAGCGGCTCGCTGCAAATCGCCGGCGTGCTCCAGGAAGCGAGCCTTGTTTAAGTACAGCTCGACGCACTTTGGATCCATCGCGATGGCTTCTTCGATGAGATCCAGGGCACGGGTGAATTCCTTCGAACCGCCATCGGCGCTCCGCTGAGCCATTTCGTCGTAGTGCATGGCCAATAGGTTGGTGGCGTACATGACGCAGTCCTTCTTCTCTGCCTCAGATACCGCACCTCCGGAAGGGAACTTGCTGTCAGACTTGAGCGTGTCGACAGTGTTGATGAAGATCGTTTCAAGGGCAGCCGCCTTGGCCGGGTTCTCGTACAGGTCCTTCAAGTCTTCAAACAGGCTCGGCACGCCTTTACGAATCGGCTTCTCGATGTATTTGTTCACGAGCTCGGTAAAAGCGGGACCAGCCTTGGTGAAACTGAGCGGTAATCGTCGACCCGCGGCGCTGTATGGGCACTTGAGACGGATCTCGCCGTAAAGCTCGCCAAGCTTTTCAATGTCAGCGTCGGAAATGTCACCCGCGCCGTCGTGGACGTCTTCTGGCAGAGATCTCACCGCTCTCAAAGCCTTGTGGTAATCGTAGCTATCCGGAAGTCGATCCAACAACTTCCAATATGTCTCCTCTGCCTCGGACTTCATCCCGAGCGAGACTTGCAGACTACCAAGAATTTGTAAATAAGCAACCTTGTCGACTACTTTCGCCTCGTCCTTCTCCAAAAGCTCGAGAGCTTCCTTTTCCAAACCGGCTGCCTTTTTCAACGTCGCCTTGAACAAGGTCAGCTCGCTCTTATCGAATCGCTTCATGAGCGGATCCTCTTCCCGCCAAGCTGCGTGGTGATCAAACTGACCGCTCGCGCGAATTGCCTCATAGCTATCAATCACACCGTACGCGTTCTCGTGGTCTCCGAGCAAGTGTAACCCGACCGCCAACGCCACGTACGACGTCCTCTGTTCTGGTTTGGTTCTCAAAATCTTCCACCTCAAGTCAACGAAAGCCCGCACGTTTCGAAGCTGCAGGTACACCATGGACAAATCCTTCAAAATCAACGCATTATCTGGATCAATCTTCAACGCGTTCGCGTAGCACTTGGCGCTCTCCGCGTGATTCCTCTCTTGTCTGTGCACCAACCCCAACACGTGCCAGCACACGTGCGACCGCGGATGACACTCTATACCCCGTTTAATCAGCGCGTGCGCCTCCTCGTTCACGCCTTCCGAGTCATCCATCGACCGCACGATTAAACCCTTCATCGCCAGCGTTTCCCCGTGGTTCGGGTGCTTGGCGATGATCTCGTCCGCTAGTCCGACGCCGCGTTCATACTTTTTAGTTTCGTAGCACTCGACGAGGTCGCTGAAGAGCGCGCGTTCGCGTTTCGGAAGCGCGTGCGGGTCCGACGACGACATGCCGAGCGTTCGTTTACGTCTCTCGGGGTGTCTCTCCCGTGCGTCGTCGCCGCGGATGCACGTCGGCGCGCGTCGGCGTGTGTCGTCGGCGCTCGTCGGCGTCGGCGGCGGTGTGTTGACTTTTCTAGAAAAAGCAACCCCAGTCACCAAAATTGAGTCATGACTCGTCAGTCTGATCACATTCCAACAGAGATAATCAACAGCGAGCGTCAAAACGACGCCCGCGCGCGTCGACGCCGACGGTTGACAGCGCGACGCCGGCGGCGGCGGCGGCGGCTTGGGTTTGAACCGCGTCGCATTCAGGATGACGTTTCGGCGACGCGCGAGCGCGTTCGGGGCGTCGTGGGCGAAGAGATTACCAAAGGCTGCGTTTGAAAACCAACGGCGTGTGGGTGCGTTCGCGCCCGCGCGAGGCGCGCACGCGGGCGCGGACCCGACGAGCGCGTACGAACGCGCGCGACGGGTGGTGCGAGAGGCGAAACGAGCGACAGATGACGCGCTGGGGGCGCCAAGGAGGATTTGGGAGGATTTGGAGCGACGAGGGGAGAAGGCGAAACGAGGCGCGCGCGCGACGACGGATAGGGTGCTCGGAAGACAGGCTTCGGAGTTTTTGTGGACGATGAGCGAGCTGAATCCGGTTGTAGTAAAGCGGGCGGCAGAACAGACGGTGGTTTCGGCGCTCGATCGGCACTGGAAGAAGATTGAAGCGATTGGAACGTTGGCTGGCGGTTTAGCACTGTGGCGCGCGTGCAGAGGCTTCAAGACGAGCGTCTTGGGCGTGCCGAGCGAGTCGGGATCGTTTGACGTCGCGTTTGGTGATCCGTCCATGTTGGGTGGGTCTCTTCTGTTCGCCATGGCGGGGGCGTTCGCGCTCAGGCAGAGGTATCGGCTCGACATCGATCACGCGTGCGCGTTGGCGATGCGTCGGTTGGAGACGCACGCGGGCGTGCGGGAAATACTCGGTGCCCCCGTCGTCGCGGGTGAATCCCGCGTGGCCGTGACATCGGGCGGTGGATTAGCCTTGTTCAAGCGCACGCGGTCAAGATTTTTCGGTGCGGTGACGCTTCCGGTGAGTGTCGACTCGAAGTGGGCGCACGTCGCGTTTGAGCTTCGCGGCACGAGAAAGCGCGGCATCGTCAGCATGGGTGCGCGCAAATGGGCTGGAGAGTACGGCATGCCACTGCTGGCATTGGAAGTGAAGAGCTTCGATGGTGAAATTCATCGTGTCTTTCTCGAGGGCGGCGCCAAGGATTACGAGGTGAGTAGTGTATTGGCATCTTTACGCGCCCCATTGGAGGCGAGCGTCGATTTGGAGATGAAGAGAGCAAAGAGCCTTTCGGACGCGCTCGCAGCTGAGATTGCGGCGCAAGAGCTCGCTACGCGCCGTGCCGCTACGGCGCCGAAACCGCTAGACCAGGGGGGTGGAATGCACCCGCACGAACGAGCGTACGATTACGCCGCAAATGCGCTGCATTTCGTACGGTCCAACATTGCTCGCGCGAGAGTTTCATCAAAGTAAACTAAAGAACGTTGAATACACATTGTTGTAATAGTACCTAGCTAGCATCTATGCGATCAGCAGCTGCCGTGTCGATTTGAAAGGATCGAGCTTGAGCATCTCTCTTGAAACATCCGCGTCGCGATGAATGCGCCGAATGAGATCCTCCAGCGTAGTAAAATTCGCTTCGGGGCGAATGTACGCCGACACGACCAATCCCAGCTCTTCGCCGTAAAAGTCATTCTCTCCAAAGTCGTGCAGCAGCCAAGGCTCTATAGTTTTCTTGGCGTTATCGAAATAGGGATTCCAACCGATGGACATAACCATTTCGTGGATCTTGCCCCGCATGGCGGCAAAACCCATGTAAATACCCGGCGCGAGCGAATCCACTTGAAACTTGAGCGGTACAATGTCTAGATTCGCCGTGGGAATACCCAACATTTTACTGCCGCGACCGAACCCTTTTACTACGGGACCACGCATCACGACTGGGGGTACCGGCAACACTTGCTCGCTGACGTCGGAAGCGACTGGTATCCAATCGCTGAACGCCGGCAACTCCCATTTGGACAAATTCAAGTCATACAGACTGTGAATCGTCTCATCGCTCCACTCATCAAACGCTTTGCGGTCTCGAATCGACGGTACCGCTATCGTTCGCATCCCCGCCCTTCTCGCTGCTTCGCATCCCACCGGCGTGTCTTCGATGACGACGCAGTCGCTCGCATCCGCGCCGAGATGTCGCGCTGCCAACTGAAATATCTCTGGATCCGGCTTACCTTTGCTCACCATACATCCAGTGACGACGCACGACATCATATTTAGAATATTCTCGTGCGCCGCCATTTTCAACTTGAGGTATTCCCTCGGCGTTGACGTCGCCAATCCAAACTTTACGTTTCGCTCGCGCAAGTGTTCCAACAACCTCAACGCCCCCGGCATGAGCTCCACCTCGGACCACCGCGCGTTGAGCAACGGTGCCGTGCGCGCTAGGAGCGACTCGGCATCCAAGTCTTCGAGTTTGAGTTCGTCGATAAGCGCGCGCGACGCTTCGAGCGGCCTCATCCCACGAACGCGTTCGAGTGCATCGTGTACGACAGAAGCGTCTAAAACCCGACCGCGCGCGCGCGTGAGCTCGGCGATGACGTCGCCGACGACCTCATCGACGAGTTGTTCCGTGTTGATGAGCGTCCCGTCCAAATCTAAGATGACGGTCGGCATGGTTGGCGTGGCAGGGGGGGTCAACTTATGAGGCGTCGGGAAGTTTGGCTCAATGTCTACTAGTACGTCTGATTGGTCAATTGCAATTCTACTTCTCACGTCTCGGTCGCACTCGCACGTGCGATGGCGCGTTCAATCTCTCGGTTCGTCAGGGAAACGCCGAGCTCGGCGCGAAGATGGTTGCGAGCGGCTCTGACGGTTACGATTTTGCCGTCGCCGTCGATGGTAAACCGTCTGAGCGATTCCACCACAGTGGCGTCGAGGAGGTTTTCGCCGTCGCACGGGGCGACGACCCGACCTTTGGCCATCGCGGAGACGCGGCGAGAGAGCTGGAACAGCGCGGCGGCGTCCGAACGGTGCATCGGCGCGGCGGCTAATATCCTCTCGAACGCCTTTTCTTCGCGTTGTGACAACTCGCCGTCGTCATCTTGCGCGTCACCGGCGTCCTTCTCCACCAAAGACGAGGCGCCAGACTCAACGTCGGAAGTTAAGACGTCGAGCGCGCGACGGGCGGACATGATTTCATTCTTGAGCGTCACCTTTTCGTCCACCGTCAAGAGCTTTTGTTTCTCTGGAAGAATTTCACCCCTGGCGTCGTCGCCGCTAATCGCCATGAAAATTTCGTACGCCAGGATCCCTACCGCGTGCGATAGATTCAAACTTGTCGGTCCGGTACCACCCGTGTACTTTAAGCTCCGACGACACAGCTTACCGGTCCCCGCCGTCGGAATGGCCACCGCCGCGTGCGCCCACGACAATTCCTCATTCGTCAATCCCGTCCTTTCATTCCCAAACATCACCGCCACCTTCCCTCGCTTCGCCTCCTCCGCGATACGTTCCGCAGCCTCCCTTGCCGTCATCAACGGCGTTCCGCTTCTAGGCCTGGCCGTCGTCGCCAACACGAATGAACAATCCTTCAACGCCTCTTCACTCGTTTGGCATCGCTCGGCGTCCGCCAACAACCAATCCGCCGCGCACGCGTACCGCATCGCCTCATCGCTCAACGGCGTCGTCCGCGCCGCTTCCTCTCCCAGCACCGTCGACGCTCGCTCGGGCGGCCGACCTTCGCCCTCGCTCGCCTCATCCAGCGTGCCTCGCTCGGCGCGGTTCGACGCCGAGAGCACAAAGGGTCCCACGTCCACGAGCTTCAAGTCGTACACGCCAAAGTTTTGCATCACTCGCGCCGCCGCGCCCACGTTTGCCGGCCCCTGAGGGTTACACATGACGAACCGCACGTTTGACAGCGCCGGGAGATCCTCTTGCACGCCGTCGACCCAAGGGGCTGCGTCGGTTTTACCGGCGGCGGCTCGAGGCGCTTTTCGCTTTTTGTTGCGGTGCGTCGACGCGCGTGTGACGCCGCGTGGGTGCGTTAAGGTCGCAGGTGCGACGAAGCTCGTTGTGAATGACATCGCAACGCGCCTGCACGTCGTGCGTTTCGCGATCGAACTGATCGACGTCGGTGTCGGCGCGTCGCGGAATGACGCTGATGTGTGTACGAAGCGCGTTAAATGAATATGAAATGTTGTTCTTACACGCGAAAAAAACGTAACGGGCAAAAAAACTCGTTCACTCCTCTCTCGCTCTTTTGGCATCCGGTGGCGCGACGGCTGTGGACGCACTCTTATCCGACGCGTCCTCGTCCTTCGGAGTCGCAAAACGGCCGTTGGGCTGTAAAATTTTCAGCGTCCCGTTGAAAACGTTGAAAACCGCGCCTCTGATTTCCAATTCTCCCGCCTTGACGCGCTCCGCTATGAATGGAAACGTGTGCAGGTTTTTCACGCTATTCTTGACGAGCTCAAACTCGAGCATTCTCGCCCGAATATCGGGATCGTGCTCTTCGCACACCTCGCACACGACGCGTTCCGCCAAATTTATCCACGATCCTATGAACCCCTCGCCCGTTTCCTCGTTCGCCGCCAAGAACCCTGCGTCTGCATTCGGTCCATTCCCATACTTTTTCAGCGCCGCTGCCGCGCCCCCACACTGGGTGTGTCCCATGACGAGAATCAATGGCACGCGCAAGTGCTGCACCGAATACTCGATAGCGGCGCACGTCCCGTGATGCGCCCCATCCACCCCGGTGTATGGCGGCACCAAATTCGCCACGTTTCGCACCACGAACACCTCTCCCGGCGATGTAGCGAACACAATCGCGGGATCAGCCCTGGAATCGCAGCACGCGATGACGAGCGCGCTCGGCGCTTGGCCTCGTTCCGACAACTCGCGCAGCGTATCCTTCACGCTCGATGTCGCCCCGTTCCCGCGTCCACCATCGTCCGAAAAGTGCGCCGCACGAAACGTCTTATACCCACGCACGAGGTCTCTCATCGCCTCGCACGTCTCCATCTCCTCGTCGCCGGTATTCGTCGTCGTCGGTCGTCCATCGTCGTCATCGTGTAAAGGGGCCATGACTGTGACTTTTGACTCTCGACCCGTCCGCGTGCGTTCCGATCGTTCAATCGCGTCGAAACGCGTCGCGGTGGATGACGCGAAACACGCACGACGCGTTCTGACCCGCACGAGGTGCGGCGATGGATGCCTTTGCCCGTCGTCGAACGCGCGCGCGTCGCGGTCTCACGAGGAGTGCGTGCGTTTTTACCAAAGAGAAACGCAACGCGGCCGCGTCACACGTCGACGCGACGATCGTCGACGCGTTTGCTCGATCGCGAACACCGCGAGGGGTTTTCTTTGATTAGAATCGGCGCTCGTCTCGCACCGCTCGCGCGTCATCATGGGGCGGGAACACGCGGCGCGGGCGACGATGGACGACGAACGAGACGTTTTACGCCGGGCAAACAACCCGTCCTTTGTGGACCGCGCGCGGGAGGAGGCGGCGCGGAGCGGTGCGCGGGCGTCCGCTGGAGCGCGAGCGACGACGATGGTTCGACGACACCGGGCCGGGGTGGCGACCGGGGCGGCGGTGATGGAAGAAGAGGAGGAGGAGGAGGACGCGCTCGGGTTCGTGATGGCTGCCAGACGCGGACACGGGTCGAGCGGTGCGAATGACGACAAGGAGGAGGAGGAGGAGGAGGAGGACGGCATACCCGCAGAACGTGTGAGGCGGTCGGCGATGAGACGCGCGGGGACGCCGGAGAGCGACGGGAGCGATGAGAGCGAGAGCGAGAGCGAGGACGAGGAGGCGAGGGACGCGAGACGCGCGGCTATGCGAGCGAGAGCGACGGCTCGGGAGGTGGAGGAGGCGAGGGAGGACGCGGCGGATGAAGACGAGGATGAAGACGCCGGCCGTAGTGGTCAAGTCGCGGTGCGTGGCGCTGGGACGGTTGGGGCCGATGCCGGCGGTGAGGAATCGGGATCATCGTCGTACGAGACGGATAGCGAGTACGACACGGATAGCGATGAGAGTTCGGGAGGTAGCGGGCCGAGGAAGCTCTTCAAGCCAGTCTTCGTGCGCAAGAGCGAACGGGATACGATTGAAGAGCGAGAAAAGATGCAGGCTGAGATCGACGCCGAGGCTGCGATGACAGAGGCGGCCAAGGCGGCGAAACGCGAGGAGAGCAAAAAGCTCGTCGAATTGGAGGTTCGAAGAGAAGAGGCGCTCGCGGCGGCGCTTGACGAGATGGAACCGAGCGATGTGGATACAGACGATGAATTGGATGACGCCCTGGAGTTTGAAGCCTGGAAAGGTCGCGAGCTCGACCGCTTGAAGACGGATAGGATCCAACGTGAACAAATGTTCCGCGAACGCGAAGAGCAAGAGCGCATCCGCAACATGACGGAAGATGAGCGCAACCTCTACCACGCCAAACGTCTCGCTGAGAAAGAGCACGCCGACAAAGATAAGCCAAAGATGGCCTTCATGCAAAAGTACTACCACAAGGGTGCTTTCTTCCAAGAGGCGGCGGACGATGCGTTCGGTACGGCGGGTCCGGATGAAATTTACAAGCGAGACTTCAACGCGCCGACGGCGGAAGAAAAGTACGACAAATCTCTCCTTCCATCCGCCATGCAAGTGCGTAAGGGCACGTTTGGCCGGGCCGGTCAATCCAAGTGGACGCACCTCGCCAACGAAGACACGAGCGTTCGCAAGGATGAGACGGATGATTTATGGAGCGGCAAAAACCGCGACGTTCGCGCCATCAAGGACAAGATGACCGCCAAACAGGGCGGTTTAAAGGATTCCCGTCGTTAACTCTTCTGATAGCCATTGATAGCCTTTCAAGTTGTACCGTAGTCATCAATACTCGACGACACCGTCGCTCGCGCTTCCAGCTCCTAAACATTGAATCCACGTTTAGAGCGAGAGGCGCGTTCAGGCGAACTCTCAACCAAAGCCGTTACGACGCGACGCACATCTTGATGAACGGTCGCCACACCACCTCGCGTCGCCCGCGATGACGCGCCCGCCGCCCCGCGCGAGACGGCGCGTCGTCGTCGCGCTCGCCTGCGTCGTCGTCCTCGCGACGCGCGACGACGGCGCGTCGACGCTCGTCGCGCGCGCGCAGACGCCACCGCCCACAGCTGCCGCGGCCCCACCGCCACCGCCGGCGCCACCGAGCCCGCCGCCGCCGAGGACGCACGCGTTTCTCGACATTCCGGTGTGGGATATATCCATGGATGTCAACTCGAACTTTTTCGCCGGGACCGGGGACGGAGGCGCGTCGACGGAGGCGGATGCGTTGCTGTGTAGACACGGATGTCTGTCGCACGAAAACGTGGAGCTGTCGTTTTGTAACGAGCGGGTGCAGTACACGTTTTGTAAGCGCGGAAGCGCGGAAACCATCGCGGATGGGGTGGAGGATCAAGTGAGCGTGGATCTCATGGAAGCGTCGGCGAGGAGGCAGTATTTGAATTTGATTCGACAGTTGACGTTCGAACCGAGCGCGGGGTGTCGAGCGACGTTGAGACGATGGTTTTGTTACGAATATTTCAATAGATGTAACGTCGAGGAGACGCGATACATGCCGACGTGCACGAGCGTGTGTCAAGCGGTGAAAAAGTCGTGCGGTGAGGCGAATTCAGCCTTTATAGAGTGCGATTTAGAGTGGGAAGAACAGGATTTTGGAGGATCGACGCCACTGTCCTACTTTGAGGGCGGATCGTTTGACGCCAACGGCACGTATGTCAACACCCTCGCGACGAAAGGGGCATATATCAAGGGTCAGAAACCGAATGGGGAGAACGGTACCTTGGTGTTCGAGGAGCTTCCCGGTCGGTGCACGGGTGCGGCCGGCGTGTTGTATGCGCGTGCGGCGACGCTCAGCGTCGTCATCGTTCTGATTGTACTAGCCTAGTAGAGATTGGATTTAAAACCTAGTCCGTAGACGCTAGACGGCGGCGAGTGCGATCGATAGGGCGAATAAAACAAAACCGGCACCGTACCGCAAGGCCGCGCTCGTACAACGAACGTCCGAACGTCCAGACTCGACGACGACACCCGACGCCAGCGACGCATTGCACACATTTTGCGCGATGGCCATGTCCCCTGTGCAACCGAACACCGAGTTCATGCAGTAGTCCCAACACGCTGGAAGCTCGTAGTACGTCGTAGCGTCGTTGGGATTCGGGTCACACCTCGGAAACGCCAGCGCGCACATGTATTCCGCCATGACGACCAAACAATCTGGGTCGTTTGCGAGCTCTGGCGCCATGACCAACTGTTTCTTCGTCATCTCCTCGTACTGCCCCAACACCCGCTTATCCTGTAAAGCCGGCGGATCCGTACGAACACACGCGTCCCAAGCGATGCCGCTGCAGAAACCGAGCTCACCGGCGTCTAAAGACACGCACGACGCCCGATCCGTCGTCCCGTTGGGCCCGGCATACGCGCCGGGCTGCTCCGAGCACACTCTGTATGGGTAATCCGTCGCCTTTTCAAACTGTGCCTGCGCCGCGTTCGGCGCCAGAGAAGCAGCGCACGCCAATGCTAACCACATGGACCGTCTACACTGGCGTCCTCGACTTCCCGCGCATCCTCGCGTCCGCGTCGATGCGCCCCAGACGTTTCTCACATTCAAACCGTCGGGTGCGTCTCTCGCACCTTCCTTCCCCTCGGTGGCACTCGCCGCGACGCCATCGTCGTAAAACGTCGAAAAAGACGTCGAGGCGATCGCGCCGGCGCCTCTCCCTCGCATCTTCGTCTCGCTCGCGTCGTCCACTCGCGTCGGCGCCGGCGTCGGCGTCCGCGGCCAGTCGTCTCGTCAAAGTTTTCGGACATCTGGATACACAATACATAAATCCCTTACAAGTCCATAAAAATTAAAATAGATGTTAAGAATAATAAAATAACAATGGTACTATAATCTCTTAAGTACGGCACATCGTTTAGCCCCCTGAGCCCTATCCAACTCGGTCGTCGTCGTCGTCGTCGTCGTCGTCCTTAAGACCTCGACGCGCGGGACCACCGAGACGCGGGCGGAGCGAATCGCAAGGAATCGAACGTGCGCTAATTTCTTCATCGCCCGAGACGCGCGCGAGTCGAACGCATCGAGCGAACCGGGCGTCCGCCGGAAGAGGGCGTGGGAAACTCCTTCCATTCGCATCTTGTGCGAGGGCGCGCTCGGTCGTCTCGAACGCGCGGTCCGTCGAGGGTTAAAAGGCGCGGTGGCGAAGACGACTCGCGGGCGGCGTCATGCCAGGCTGCCCGTACGCGTCCATGGCGGCGATGCGGGCGACGGTGGGGACGACCGAGGCGAGCGGGCAAAGCCGCGGCGGAGAGGCGGAGAGCTCGGCTGAGCCTCGGACGGCGTCGGCGCTCGAGACGCTGACGAATGAGCTCGTGGCGTCGCTGAGACCGACGGAGATGAGCGAAGCACGTCGTCGAGCGGTGTTTGAGCACATTAAGCAGCTGGCGCAGGAATGTTTCGGGACGGCGCACACGTTGGTGAGCGCGTACGGGAGCGTGCCGCTGAGGGCGTACCTCCCAGACGGGGATATCGACGTGTGCCTGTTAGGAGATCACAGAGTGATTGATAAGGCGACGTGGACGACGAAATTCAGAAAGTACATCGAAAAGGCAGAGGCGGAGGCGGACCCGCCGCACGAGTTCGCGGTGAGCGAAGTGAGCGTGATTAACGCCGAGGTGAAGCTGATGAAGTGCATCGTGGACGGTATGATGGTTGACGTGAGCGCCAACCAGTTTGGGGGGTTGGCGTCGCTTGGATTTTTAGAGGAGACGAACACGTTCATCGGGAGAGACGATTTGTTCGTTCGATCCATCATTTTAGTCAAAGCGTGGGGATTTTACGAGGGGCGTATACTTGGTGCCCACCACGCGTTGATTTCCACCTATGCTCTGGAGACGCTGGTTTTGTACATCATTAACAAGTATCACGCTGAATTGACCTGTCCGTTGTCTGTACTGCATAAGCTTTTGGACGTGTTTGCTGAGTTTGAGTGGGAAAAGTATGCCCTCACCATACACGGGCCGGTGGCGATCGAAGACATCGAGACACCGCCGATGTTTATGGAAGATGGCTTGCTCACGCAAGAGTTTACACAAACAATGTTGTCCACCTATAGTTGCGAATTCATGCGCTCAACCGCCGGGGCGACGACCGTTCCTATCAAGTATATGAACATTATCGACCCGTTGGTGAGTAGTAACAACTTGGGCCGCTCTGTGTCCTGTGGTAACTACATGCGCATCCGAGCGGCGCTCAGACTCGGGGCGCAGCGTTTGGACAAGTTGATGGCGTCGTCCGCAGCCTGCGACGACATGGGTGTCCTGAGAGGTTTTGTGAGCGTCTTTGGCAACATTCTGAGGCATAGAAGAATGATCTACCCGCTGCCACACGCGCCCGATACACCGGGTGGTTGCTCGCATGCTGATGAAGTCTCCCTGACCCCTCTCGGCATGCCGACGAGTGCGATCGCTTCGCGCTCTCGAAGCGTCCTTCTGGAAGGGTCAACGCCCGCGACGGCGGCGGAGCACCCGCACACCCGATCGGTCGTGGATGAATTACGGCCAATACCGTTGAAACTCGACGAAGAAGACGTCGAGCAGGACGACGTGGGTTCGCCGACCCGAACGTTGCGTCGCTCTGAATCGTCAAAATCTGTCAACGAAGAGCAGCGAGGTATTCACTGGGGTCGCTGGGATCTTCTTGTCGATGAACAGGCGAATAACACAACCCCAGAGGGTGAAGAGCACCAACGCCGAAAGTCACTCGATGACGACAGCGCCAAGATGTCATCTTCGCCGCCACAGAGCGTCTCTTCTGACGATGCGACTGAATTGGCTGATTCGGCAGATAAAGTGTCGCCACCCGTGCCAGACGACGCCATCGAGCCGGGGATAAACGACATCTTCACCGGTTGCCTCGATACCATTCGGGAACACTTGATGTTCGGCGTGTACCACCATCGTCGCGCTCACGAACGACGCGAAGCAGCGCGTCATAATGTCGAAGAGCGCAAGCGCGGCGGTGGCGCCAACAACAATCGCAAGGGCAACAGGGCGCTATACAATCGCTCGAAGAATGCTTCTCGTCAAGGCGGTAAGGGGAACAAGAATTTCTCTCAGCAGCAAGGCTTCCAGCCGCAACCACCGCCGGGAGCTCCGCCTCCGGGTACGGCTAAGCGAGGATACGCGAGCGACAACAATGGTCACGAACCTGTGTTTGTCGATATGCAAGCGCACTTTCCGCACGTCGCTCCCCATTGCGAGGCACCACAGCGACCGCGGTCTCCGCGGCCGTCGCCGACGTTTCCTCAAGCTTGGAGCGGCGTCGCAAAGATTCCCGCAAACTTTATGTCGGAACCAAAGGAGAAGGCGGCGGAACAATCGCCACCCGTCGTCACGATGGCCGCTGTGTTGAAACGCGACATTGAGGAGCTCTCTATCGAACCGGCAACGACGCAGCTAGAGCCCGTGCCCGAGGTGACGCCACCACCAGTATCGGCGCCAGTCGCGAAGACCCCGTCTTGGGGTCCCAAGGGATCGGCTCCGATCGACGTTCTCAAGGCGAACGCGTGTAAACCAGTCGTTGATGAACGACCGAAGACGCCTTCAATCACCGAGGAAAACGCGCCAATCGTTGGAGAAGAATCGAGCCTGCCGCCCGAGCACTGTCCCTCTGACGACTCCGCCAACGCCACAGATACCGCACAACGGGTTACCACAAAGACGAGGCGCGTACGCAGCCGGAAAGGCAAGCCTAGAGCACCGACTGTCGAGTGCGAGGATACCTTTCCCAGCCTAGCGACGTCGTCTGGTTCATCCGCGTCGCCGTTCGACCATCAACATGAACAACAACAACCGAGCTCAACCAGCTCGAAGTCTCAAGCCACCACGTCTTGGGCAAAGTTACTGTAAACTTTACCACTTCATTTTCGCGCGTTTAATACACTTTCATGTAATCATCAAAGCCATTCGCACATTCGCTTGAAAAAGAAAACCAAAACTGCGCTGCTCCCGACTCTCGCTTCAAAACGACACGCGCCATGGCGTCGTCGTCCTCCGTCTCGGACGCCGCCTACGTCTCGAGCCTGTTATCCCAGGGCGTCGAACGTCTCGAAGAGGTGCGCGAATTTGCGAATTTGCGATGTCACTCGCGTCGGACGACGCGACGCGGTGGCGACGACGTGGAGCAACGACTGACTGACGGATCGATCCAAATAATAATCTTGTTGACGCCGCGCGCAGGAACCGACGCGTCTCGAGGAAGAAGCAAAACGCGCAAAGCTGCGGTTAGAAGATGTCTCGGTGCGAAACTACGAGGCGTACATCGGCGCGGCAGAGTGCTACGCCGCGGTGAGGACAGAGGTGAAGGATATCGAGATTCTTTTAGAGACGCTGAGCGCGCAGTTGCCCGACTTGAAACGCGGGTGCGAAGCCTTTGTAAAAGGTGCGGAAGAGATTGCCAAGGCTCGAAAGATGAACAAGACGTTGATGAATAACTCTGGGACGATGAGTGATTTGCTTGAGATTCCAAAGTTGTTGGATGCGTGTGTTCGAAACGGGTACTACGACGAGGCGTTGGATTTGGAAAATTTCATAGCCAAAATGGAGATGACGCACGGACACATTGGATTAATTAAAAAGCTTGCTGACGACGCGCGGACGTCGAGCTCGGAGATGTTGCACACGCTTTTGGGGCGTTTGAAGGTTGGGATTCAGCTTCCGGAATGCCTCCGCGTGGTTGGGTTTCTTCGTCGTCTCAGCGCGTACGACGAGGTGGCGCTTAGACAGACATTTTTAGCGTGCAGAGAAGAGTACATCGCCAACATGGTGAGCGATTTAGACGACTCCAATCCGTATGACTATCTAAAAAAGTTGACGGATACCCATCGCGTCTCTCTTTTCGACGTCGTCATGCAGTTTAGAGCTATATTTTCGGATGACGCCGACGTGACGCAAACCGAAGCGGATGACGGGAAAGGATCATTGTTGTACAGCTGGGCCACGCACAGAATATCAAAGTATTTGGAACTGATGCGAGCGACTCTGCCACACATTTACGAAGGCGGTGCGCTCGCCTCAATTTACGAACACTGCGAGTACTGCGGCACGAGTCTCGCGCGCGTCGGTCTCGACACCCGACCGCTCTTTCGGCCGCTCTTTGCCGACGCCGCCGCCACCATTTTCGAAAACGCCGTCTCCACCGCGGTCGACGAGCTCGAACGCGCGCTCGAAAGCTCCACCTGGTCCACACCTTCGACGTCTTCCCAGCACCCAGAGACGGACGACACCGATGGTCCGCCTCGAAGTCTGATTGACCACGCCCCAGTGGCGGCATTTGTCAACGGCACCCTCCTCGCCTTTAACGAGCTCCGCCATCTCACCGTCACCCTCGAAATCCGCGACAGGCTCACCTCCGCGCTCGAGTCATCTATCACTCGAGCTGCCGGTGTCATCCTCGCCTTTTACCAAGCGACGGATTCCATTCTCCGTCGCGACGAGCGCAAGCTCGACGCCTTTCTCGCGTCCAAAGATGCCTTTGTCGTTATCGCTGCTCCGTACCTCGCGTCCGCCTTCATCCGTCTCATAGGCGGCACCGATTCCAACGAACTCTTGCGTCGCCGCATCGAAGGCGTTTCGGATCGCGTCAAAGCCACATTAGCCCCCGTCACGCGGGCGTAGACACGTGTAATTGTACAATCATAATCCGAATCAAAGTCGCGCTGCGCGCGCGAAGGCGAGCGTGGCTTCCAACACCCTCTTACAGCTTCAACCCCACTTTTTACCACGCGATGAACCCGACGCGTCGACGTTCCCGCGCGATGACCGCGATGGCGGTCGTCGCCGCGGTGACTGTCGCGTCTACGTCGGCGTTCGCGTCCGAGGCGTCGGCGTCGGCGTCGGTCGCGACGACGTCGCGGTTCTTCGACGTGTCCGAAGACGCCTTTGACTTTGGTCGAGGCGAAGCCGTCCCCACGCGCGCGAACGACGACGGTGACGTCGACAGAACCGGTGACGGTGATGACGGGATGCTCGAAGCGTCTCTCGGTTCGAAAAAAGCGGCGCGGGTCGAAGCCGATCTCGACGCGGCGGCGGAGGAGAATGCGTTTAGTTTTCAACCCGGGGTGATCGACGAGATGATGATCGATCGGGAGTTGTCGCGAGCGGTGAGGGCTGATGGCGACGCGGCGACGACGAAAACGTCGCCAGCTGCATCGTCGTCATCGTCGCGGGTGGAGCAGGACACGGAAAAAGCGGCCGCGGCGAAAGAAGGGTCGTTGGGGGCTGGCGGTTTCGAGGAGCTGCGGCAAAGGGTGTTGCGCAACGTGCGCGTGTCGCCGCCGCACGGCGAGCGTTTCAAGAACTGGTTGAGCAAGTACCCGGGCAAGTTGAAGCGGTATTGTGGAGAAGAAGCGCCGCCGTGCGCTGAGAGCCGTCGGAGGGAGGAGATTTTTAACGAAAACGTAGCCAAGGTGGACGAGCACAACAGGCGGCAGCGCAAGGGTGGCATGCGCATGCGTGTCGGCAAGTTTGCCGATCTCACCGAGGCGGAGTTTGCGAGTCGACACACGGCGTTCGAGAAACAGAGTGCGGCAAAACCGTCCGATGGATCTTCTCCGGAGAGCGGCGCCGATGCGGTGGCGAGCCTGGGCACCACCAGGAAACAAGAAGAGGCCAAGCACAGCGAAGAGACTTTGAGCGAGGAGACTCCGTCAAAGTCGCCAAAGAGTAAGGCACATCGACGCGACGCGACGCGCGACGGCGAGGAGAAAGTCGAGACAGACGACCCGCACCCCATCAAAGAGCATAAATTATTGGGTGAAGACGCAAAGAGAGCGATGGTTGTCGGAAAGGATGGGCGCAAGGCGCAAACGAAGAACGAGCAGAAGACAGAAACCGAAGATGAGTTGGATCCAAGATTTATCCAGTTTGCGCGCAGATACGGCAAGACGAATCAGTACTGCCCGGACACGTTCCCGTGTCCTCAAGCCTTTGAACGTCAAAATATTTTCTTGCGAAACCTCGCGGAGATCGAAGCGGCGAATGCAAACGTGGCTTCAGGTGGAATGAAGAAGCGCGTGACGCGCTTCGCAGACTTGGATGCAAGTGAGTTTGCTGCACGTCACGCGACGTACTCGAACTTGACGCAGATCCCTCAAGTCGTGCAAAATCCCGCGGCGCACGATCACTCCACGGCGGCGTCGGTGACAAAGCTCCCGACGTTGGGCGACCTCTCGCAAGCGGACATTGCCGCGTTGCACACTAGAAGGCAGGTACCCCGCCGAGCGCACAGCAAACACCATGGAGCGACTCATCAAGTCGTCACTGAGGCGAGGACGACTGGACTCGGAGTCTTCCAGTACGAGTCTGCCGGCTTCGACCGCTCTTTCGATTGGCGGAAGAAGATTGATATTGGTCCAGTGTATAGCCAAGGAACGTGTTCAGGGTGTTGGGCCTTTTCGACTGCTCAAGTCGTCGCCGATAGTCGAGCCATCTCGTCTGGGGCTCGAACCAACGTCAGTCCGTATCACCTGTTGGCGTGTGATGAACTGGATTCCGCGTGTAACACGGGTAACATGGCGACCGCGTACGCTTGGATCAACATCCAGCCAAAGGGTGTGCTGCGAGCGAGCGACTTTCCGGAAGGCAGCAGCTGTTCCGTCGTCAACAACCCGTCGACGGTGGGCGTGAAGATTGAAGGTTACTGCGAAATCACCCCGCTCGAAGGCTCGGCGACGGTCATGAACATCATGCGCGCGCTCAAACAACAATCCGTCGCAGTTGGAGTGAACATCAAGCCGTTGCAGCTGTACGGTGGCGGCATCGTTCGCATAGCGGATTGCCCGCCGGCGAGCACGGATCCATTGCTCGCGATCAATCACGCCGCGGTGCTCATCGGCTGGGGCTACGACGAAGAAACCGACCAAGGGTACTGGATCATGAAGAACTCGTACGATACCGATTGGGGTGAAGATGGTTACGCAAAGCTCTCCATGGAGATTGGCGAGGGCGGTTACGGCACGTGCGGCTTGTACACGGAGCAAAACTTCCCTCTCACGGACGGCAAGGCTTGCACCTCTGGTGCAACGAAGAAATGGAGCATCCAGAGAGGCGACGACGTCTATCTCGAACCCGACGATGTGCTCATCCTCCCCAATGGACAGGGTTTGATTACGCCGTTCAAGTTTCAAATCTTTGGTTTCGACTTGACGTCGACGCTCCAAATGGCAGCCATGTTCTGTTTTTCTCTCTGCTTCGTACTGATACTCATTGAGATTTATTTCTGTATATTCCCCGAGCTTGAATCTGGGGACGATGAAGGCGAAGACGCCAGTTCCCCGGGTAAACCGAGCGTCGGCTCGTCCTTGCTAAACGCGGAGGAAGGTTCTTCATACGGCGCCGGCGGCGACGCCAAATTGGACAACGCTCCAACAAAGTGAGACACCGGGATTCACCCGCACCAAACACTAGACGACATCTAGAAAATTCATCATAGCTTCATCATTTCATCGCGTCGGATGGATATCGCGCAGCGTGTCCTCGATTCGCGATTGGTGTAATATAAAACGTGTAGTCGCTTTGTAGCAACCCTTCACACCTCGAGGCGTTCGCAATGGCGAGCGTCAAAGTTCTCTTCTTCGCCCGCGCCCGCGAGCTCGCCGGGACGTCCGCATCCACCCTCACCCTCCCCGACGGCTCCACCGTCGCCGATGTTCGCTCCAAACTCGTCCTCGACGTCCCAGCGCTCGCCTCTGTGCTCACCACCGCAATCTTCGCCCTGAACCAATCCTACGTCGCCGTCGACGCCGAGGCTTCGACCGTCGTCAAAACCGGCGACGAGCTCGCCATCGTTCCACCAATCAGCGGTGGATAGTTCACCCGAGCGGTCACCGCGGCGTCGTCCTCGGCGTTCGGAAACGTCGATTGTAATTTTAACCCGAGTGAAAAAGTACACCTCTTCTCGCCTGTTGGCGTAACCGTTTTCCCAATTCGTCACAATCAGCCGCTTTCCCTCGCCCGGTGCGCGCCTCCGCGACCGACGAAGGACGCCGAGCGGTCGACGACGAGACTCGGTGACTGCGCGAATCGCTCGCGATGGTTGGATTCGGTGGCGCGATCGGCGATGGACGGTTCCCGTTCGGCCGTGGGAACGCTCAGGGTAACGAACGATTCGGACGCCGACGCGTCGACGGACGACGCGCGACGCGGGGCTCGCGGACGCGCGCGAACGGCGGGGGATCGGGTCTCGGATCGTTGGCGAAGACGATCGAGGGGAAACCGTTGCTAAAATCCGCGCTCGTGTGCGCGGCGCTCGGGTGCGTGGGCGATACCGTGGCGCAGAGACGCGAGGCGTCGAAACGCGCGGCGGATGGACGCGCCGCGGCGAATAAGAAAAAAGCCGCCGCGGCTCCGGCGGATGTCGGGCACAGTTATGAACGCACGCTCAAGCAAGCGTTGTATAACTTTTTCTTTTACGGTCCGGTGCAGCACTACTGGTACATCGAGCTCGCCAAGCGGTTCCCGGCCAAGGCGTTCGCGTTCACCGCCGAGTCGCTCGCCCCTTTCGGCGCCAAGGTTTTCCTTAATCAAGCCGTGCTCGGTCCGTTGGTCGTCACCACGTTCTTCTTATGGGGCGCCGTGTGGTCCAACGACGTCGCGAATTATCCGGGCAAGGTGAAGCGCGACGCGCTTCCGACGCTTCGGGCCGGTTGGAGCTTTTGGGTTCCTGCGTCGAGCGTCAACTTTATGTTCATTCCAACCAAGCACCAGGTTTTGTACATGTCCGCGTGCTCGATCGTTTGGAACGTCATTTTGAGTCTCAACCTCAATAAGTCTGCGCCGGTTGCCGCGGATGGGAAGAAGCGCAAGTGACGCTCTCGCCCTTGGCTTTTTGACTATCTAATACACAATACGTACTGTACACACACACAACCGCGCCGCACACGACGACTCGCGCGCACCTGTCATCGCAACATGCCGTCCGACGACGCGAAGATTGATGACTTGCGTCGCCGTATCGAGTCTCTCCGTGCGCGATCGCCGAAAGCGCCGCCGCCGCTGCCGAGAAACGCGACGAATGTTTTCAAATTTGATGAACGAGTAACGGTTCCTCTCGAATCTTCCTCTTCCCCCGCGAGCGGCGCGCGACGACGCGTCGATGGAACGAGCGCGTCGCCGCAGTCGCCGACTGGACGCAGTGCCGGCGGTGGTGATGATCACGCGGACGTGGACGCGGCGCTGGCGCAGCTCGAGACGTTGAGCGAAACCGTGCCGGCGGTGCGGGAAGTTTTGGAAATGATCCGACGCGGGCCGGATGGACGGGTCACCGTGGAGAGCTTCGCGCGCGCGGCGGAGGCGTTGAGAGAGTTGTCGTCCACTGTCGGGACGTCCGGAGAGACGGGGACGCCCGCTGGGGGAGGGACGACGCGACCGACCCCGCTCAAGATGAGCTCGCCGGCGGCGTTTGGCGGGGAGCGAACGAGTCCGAGGATAGTTAGCCCGAGCGGTATTCGTCGGTCAATGTCGCCGATTGGGCCTGCACAGCGGGTGCCGGCGTCGTCTCCGAACGCCAGGGTAGTGAGAGAGCCGGTGGCGGTGGCGGCGACAGCGCCTCCGATGGAATCCGACGTCACCGAGACGCAGCGTCTGCAGGAGTGGAGCGCGCACGTGAGAGCGAGCAAACGGGTCGAAGAGGATGCCAGATTCGTCGAGCGGGTGCGAGAAGAAATGTTTGGACAGTGGACGGCGTTTCTCACAGCCGGGACCGCTCCTTCTGATCCTTTCGTCGGGGCGCTGGCGCAACAGTGGATGGATTCGCTCAAGGAGAAGGAAGACATGGTCGGCGGCGTCAACAAGGCGCGGCACGTCATAGAGATGCTGGCCGAATCTGACAAGGCGAAAACGAAAACGATCGAAGCCTTGAGCGATGAAATCCTCCGTTTAGGTGGTACTGTGCCGGAAATCGCCAAGCAGGGAGTCGAATGGTCCGCGGAGGCGTTCGAGCAAATGGGAATGTGAAGACGTATTGCTTTCTAACTTATGTAAGTGCCTGAGTGAATCACAAAATGACTATTGCGTCTACCGCACGTTCGTTCTACCTAAAAAGACGAAACACCTAAGCTAGCTACTTTGTTCCTATACGTTGTTTGAGTCTAATTCGAAGACGTGCGTGCAACAATCTCGCCGTCAACAACGTCCATGGCATTCGCTTCCGCCATGCTGCCTCGAATACGAGCGTACTCCTTTTCCAGTTTAAATGTGCGCTCATACACACGACGAAGACGGCGCGGCATCTGAGACACTTGATCCATCATGGCTGGCACGAACGTCGTCTTCAAAAGTGCCAAGTGGAGAGTTTCCCATTTTGCTCTGCTCGGAAGCGCTCCCGCTCCGTACGACGGGCCAGGATTTGCGTCGTCCTCTGTGGTTACCTCCCAAGGCCAGGCGCGCACGTATTTCAACAGATCATCGACATCGCCCCTATCGTCGCCGTCGCCGTCGCCGTTTTCATCGCCAACTTCTCCAGATTTACGTTCGTCCTCTGTCGAGTCAGCTTCCAAAACACGCGCAACGACTCCGTTCGGGTGAAAATATCTCGGAACCCTCAAGCGCAACATGCGCATCTGCTGTTCTAGGCTCGCATTCAGCGCCGCCTTCTCCTTCTCGTCAATCTTCGTCTCTTCGACGCTCTTCTCGAACGTTTGAAAGAGGTACCTCAACGTAAACGTTTCACCCGTCCTCTCGCTCACCGCCGGCAAAATAAAACGTGCCGGTCTCTTCGTCTTCTGCGGCGCCCCCTCGGCGCACTCCACATCGCACGCACGAATCAAATGCTTCATCCGCCCTCGCAATCCATACGCCCTCTCCAACACTGCGATGTAATCCCCGTCGTCGTACGAACACCTACGCAACCGACGCGTCCAACGCCTCGCCTCTCTCAACCTCTGATCCGTCTCCTTCTCGCTCGTCAGATTGCGAAACCGCCGAAACTGCTCCCCGAGTCTATTGTGCACAAAGTGTCGCGCGCACGGGTCCGGTAACCGCCGCCCCGCGCGAAGTCCATCGCGGTAGAGCGTTCGAACAGTTCTTCGGTGTTCACTCAACAGCGTGGCGCTGCCGCCGTCACTCCCGTCGTCGTCTCCGTCGATCCCGAGTCCTTCGCGCCGAAGCGCGAACGGCGTCGCGCTCTTTGCCCACTCGAGTTTCCGCGCGCGCTCGAGCGACCTTCGCGCGAGAAGGTCGAGTCGAGACGACGCGCCGCTCATTCGTCTCAACGCCAGTCTGTGGCGCAAACACCATGACCACGTTTGGCAAACGCGTCGCCGTCGGCGCGACGGCGCTCGCCCTGGGGTATTACGGTGCGTGATGATCGACGACGGTTGAGCTAACGCGATGCTGGGACCGAACCGCGCGAGCGCGAGACGTGGCGACGATGCACGCCCCCGACGCATCGTTTGACGGACTGCATGCATTCAATTCTCAATGCGAAAAGTTTGATTGCGAGACTGACGACTCGTGTAATGAGCGCGCGAACGAACGAACAGCGTACGAACAAGCGCAGACGACGGATACGTATAAAAAGATGGTGCGAGCGTCCGTGTCGTATTACGCCGCGGTGGTGGCGTTCGGGGAGATTTTACAGACGGTGAGCGCGGACGTGAAGGAGTACGTGACGGAGGGCGTTCCAGACGCGCGACCTCCAGAGTCGCTCGCGAGAGCGTGCGCGCTGATGGAGAGCGAACAAGTGACGTCGGCCGTGGCGAAAGTTGCGAGCGCGCTGGCGCACGGCGCCGCTCGGGGGGCGAACGCGAGGAGGGCGGAGGAAAGCGGCGAGGCGACGACGAGCGGTGAGACGGGTGCCGCTCCGGAGAACTTGTTGGAGTCGCTCGTGGACGTGTTGCTTGAACCCAGAAGATTGCGAGCGGTGAGTGATTTCGTCGGTTCGACGAGTAAAAGCTTGATGCAGTCCTTTGTGTGCGTCGCGAAGGATAACGCCGAGGTGTTGAAGACTCTCACGGGATATGACGCTGGCGAACGAGACACGAGCGCCAATCCGAGCATGGCGGATCGTGCCCTGACGTTTTTGGAAGAACCAAGAAACAGACGCGCTGTGATTGAAATCGGTCGAGAAATCGCTGACGCGGCGACGGAAAGTTACGTCCGTTCGATGGGTGAAGACAACACCTACGCGGATTTGTTCAAAGCTATCAAGAGCGAGGAGAATAAACGCCTGTTCCTCGACGTGATGAAAGCCATGGTGGAGACTAGCGTGCGAACCTACGTCGTCGCCGGCACCGAAATCACGATGGATCCGGGCTCAGTCCTCAGAAGCCCTCGAATCTCGGCGAGCGAACGCGTGAGCATGGACAAGGATGACTCTCCCACGAGTCCGTTGGTGAGCCACTTTGATCGAGCATCGTTACGCACGCCAGAGAGAGCAAACGGCGGGGAACCCCAAGAGAACGATGTTGGACATTCCGACTCGGAAATACACTCGCCCGTGATGATCGGTAGTTGGAAGGAACTCTTCGCGGTGGCGACCCAAAGCCGTGAGAATCGACGTCTCTTCCTCGCCACCACAGGCACAGCGACGTCGGCTGCCCTTCGAGGTTTCGCCAGCGGAGCTTACGATTTGGTTTTCAAAGGCACGTTTGCGGGACACAGAATGCATATCCAATACTGGATATTGGCCGTGGTGTTTGCGATGAGCTCTGTCACACTGTGGGTCGTTCTCAGAATTCTCTCGTTTGTTGCATTCGGAAGGCTTCCGACGTGAGTCAGGCCCACGCGTCCAAGCACCGCAATCATTTAAAGTAGACAAGAACTAATTTAAGACACTACAACTCCTCTATTCGTAAAGTCGAACTATGATACTGTACAGAGAAATCCAAACGACGTCGACTTTGTCGATGGAGAGCTACCAGGGCGAGTAAACGTTGAGTTGCGGGTATTGCTTCTGAAGTTCCTGAAGGTATTCGCAGTTGGGTCGCTTTCCCATCCATCGAGAACGTTCGTAATCGCACTGTCGACGTCGATACATGACAATGTCATTCTCGATGCGTCGTTCCATGGCTTCGAGCTCTCTACCGCTTGAGTATCGTTCGCGAAACGTCTTCTCGTTCGCCCAAAAGGGTAGTTCCATCCTCTGAGTCTTGAGAAGATTCGGATGCTCCTTTGTCCGAATCATAGAGTACACTTCTTCGCCCGGGCTAAGGAAGTACATCAAGAGTGGGATGAGCAGCGGAAGGAGGTGAAGAATGTTTCGAATCACCGTCGCGCTGTCGTCCACTCGCGGATCGTGCCGAGCGTGCGCCCTCGCTCGATGCTGATGCGTGAACGGGTTACCACCAAAGGTGTGCACTCTAAATCCCGGACCACCAAAACCACCCATGCCTCCGGGCATGCCACCGTTGAAGAACATGTTGAAAATGTCCGCCGGGTCGATGTCGTCTTCAAAACCAAAACCATTCATACCCGCCCCGCCGTTTCTTCTACGCATCCCGGGCCCGAATCCCGCCGCCGACGGCTCTTCGCTTCCGTATCGATCGAACGCCGCTCTCTTGTTCGGGTCGCTCAGACACGCGAACGCTCGGCTCACCGTCTTGAAGCACTCCTCCGCGCCCGCCGCTTGGCACTTGTCCGGGTGCAGCTTGAGCGCGAGTTTCCTGTACGCCTTTTTCACCTCCGCGTCGTTCGCGCCGCGGCTCAGTCCCAAGACCTCGTAATAGTCCGACCCAGCCTTTTTAATCTTTGCAATCAGCTTCTCTTGCTCTGGCGTCCCTTTCTTCTTTGGCGGTGGCGCGCTCGAAGCGTCGTTCGCCGCGGCTTCGCCAGATCCTCCGCGCGAACCGCCCCCCGAACCGCCGTTCGATCGACCTCCGCTCGACGCCGTCCCGTTCGTACCACCACCACCACCACCACCGCTAAATCCAGCCTTACGCTTGGCGTCAATCAGTTCGCGAAGCGCCGTCGCTGCGCCACACGATGGATCGAGTTTGAGCGCCTTGGATGCGAACCTCTCAGCCTTGTCGAGATCTTCCGTTTTCGTCGCCGAGTTGAGCGCGTTTCGCGCGATGTCGCAGCATCGCAGGGCTTCGTCTCCGTTCATCGCGTCGACGACGAGCGGTGTTCGCGCGTCGCACGCCGCGTGGGGAACTAGCGTTGAGGTTGTGGTCAATGTACTGAATGTGTGCGTGAATGTGTGTCACTCACTTTACTCACTTCGCGCGAGCGTGCCGCTGCGCGACTGCGCGCGAGCGGTCGAGTGGACGACGAGAAACGCGCGCGCGCGACTCGACCGCAAACGGAGGATTCGTCACGAAGGATGAAGATGGTGATTTTATAAACTGTGTATAACAATGCCGAGAGCGTCGTTCGTCCCTCGCGACGGATGGGGCGAAACAACGCGGGACGCGCGTTTTTTTCATGTTCCTAGTCGATGCCCAAGCGAAGCGTCACGGCGCTGCGGTGAGCGTCGAGTCCCTCCACGGCAGCCATGCGAGCGACGTGTGGGCCGAGGTTATCCAAACCTTCCTTGGTGAGCTCTTGCACCGTCATATACTTGCAGAACGAATCGAGGGAAACGCCAGAGTACATGCGCGAGTAGCCGTAGGTTGGCAAAACGTGGTTGGTGCCGCTGGCGTAGTCGCCGACGGATTCTGGAGTCCAGCGACCGAGGAAAATGGAGCCCGCATTGTCGAGCATCGGGAGGTACGATTCCGCGTTCTCCACGTTCACAATCAAATGCTCCGGGGCGTATCTGTTGCTAAAGTCACACGCAGCCGCCATGTCGTCGACGACGACGGCGTAAGAGTGGCCGAGCGCCTTGGCGGTGATCTCTGCGCGCGGCAATTTGCTCGCTTGATCCGCCACGGCGTCCGTGATCGCCTTGAGATCGACATCCGGGAAGGTGACCAAAACGACTTGGCTATCTGGCCCGTGTTCGGCTTGGGACAAGAGGTCAGCCGCGACGTGCGCCGGCGGCGCATCCTTGTCGGCGATGACGAGCACTTCGCTCGGCCCCGCCGGCATGTCAATGGAAACCATCGCGTCAGAGTTTTGAAGCGACATCTTCGCCGCCGTGACAAACTGGTTACCCGGACCGAAGAGCTTATCCACCTTTGGGCAGGTTTCGGTGCCGAAACCCATGGCTGCGATGGCTTGCGCCCCGCCCGCCTTGAGAATGTGCGTCACCCCAGCCTTCTTCGCGACGTACAAAACCTCAGGAACAATCGTCCCATCCTTGCGCGGCGGCGTCGCCAAAACGACGCGTTCACACCCAGCGATCGCCGCCGGCACCGCGAGCATCAACGCCGTCGACGGCAACACCGCGGTACCCCCTGGAACGTACAAACCCACCGCTCCGATGGGTCGCGACACCCTTCGGCACCGAACCCCCGGCATCGTGGTCACGTCCACGTCACCCTTACCCGCCTGCGCCGCGTGAAACGCCTTGATGTTTTCGTACGCCACATCAAACGCCTTCTTCACGTCCGCATCCAGCTCCGGCTCGGGTAAATCCGCCACCACAACCGTCGTCGCGTCCAAATCCACCCCGTCAAACTTCTTCGTGTACTCGCGCACCGCGTCGTCCCCTCTCGTCTCCACCGCGCTCACGATCGGTTTCACCGTGTCCAAGATGGACGTAAAGTCCACCCGCGGTCTTCGCATCACCTCCACCCGCTCTTCATCGGTGAGATCGCGTTCGACGTACGTCTTCATGTCAAAACTCGTCGTCGTCGCGGAGGCTCCAGCCGCAGCGGCGGCACGCGTCGGTCGCATCCGCGTCGTCGCTCGTCCTCGTCGCTCGCGTCGGTCGCCGCTCGAGGGACGGACACCTCGGGACGACGTCGCCGTCAAGGATCGTCCGCACGTCGTCGGCATGTGTGGACGCGTCGCGCTGTGTGGAGCGACGACCGACCTCGCCCGCGCGTGACGTCGAGACCCTGGGCTCTTTCCATATCGATTCAGTTTCGACGAGTCATGACTCATGGAAACGCGATTGACCCCCTTTCGGATTTTCGGTACCCATGTGGTAATTTCTGGGTCGTGAACCGTCAATATGGACATCAGGGTTGTGGAACCCGGCGAACTCGGTCGCGACGATGACGACGACGACGCGACGACGACGACACACGACGACGGCCCGCTCCGTCCGTTCGCCCGTCCGATCGACGACGCGAAGGATCTTCGTCACCGTCACTCTCTCACGTCTTCGCGACGACGACGACGAGCGCGATGCGAGCGATGCGAGCGACGCCAACGCCAACGCTGGTTGTGGATAAGAGACGCGCGGTCCCGACGGGTAGAGCGGCGGTCGCGCGAGCGGTGACGCGGACGACGACGACGACGACGCGATGCGGGGCGAGACGGGATGGTGTCGTCGCGCGAGCGAACGCCGAGGCGACGACGTTTCCGTTTGTCAAGATTGTCGCGCAAGAAGAGTTAAAGTTGGCGCTCACGCTCAACGTGGTGGATGCCGCCATCGGCGGGGTGTTGATCATGGGTGACCGGGGTACGGCGAAGAGCGTGAGCGTGCGGTCGCTCGTGCAGTTGCTTCCGGATATCGATGTGGTGAAGAACGATCCGTTCAACTCTTCGCCGACGAACCCGGAGCTCATGGGACCGGATGTGCGGGAAAAGTTTCAGAAGGGAGAGGCGCTCGAGACGACGACCATGCGCGTGCCCATGGTTGAGGTTCCGCTCGGTACGACGGAGGATCGCATTTGTGGTACGATTGACATTGAAAAGGCGTTGGCGGAAGGTACCAAGGCGTACGATCCGGGTCTTCTCGCCAAGGCGAACCGGGGCTTGCTGTACATTGATGAGGTGAATCTGTTGGATGACTCGCTCGTCGACGTCGTCCTCGATTCCGCTGCGGGTGGCTGGAACACGGTTGAGCGTGAAGGTATCTCTTTGACGCACCCGGCCAAGTTCATCATGATTGGTAGCGGTAACCCGGAGGAGGGTGAGTTGCGTCCGCAGCTTTTGGATCGCTTCGGTATGGCTGTGAACATCAGAACCATTTACGACCAAGATCAGCGCACCGAGTTGGTGATGAACAAGCTCGCGTACGAAGCCGATCCGAAGGGTTACACGGAAGAATGCAAGGCGGAGACTGACGAGTTGCGCGCCAAGATTGTCAAGGCTCGCGAACTCTTGCCCAAGGTGACGATGGACCGCGATCTCGCCTTGAAGATTTCTGGCGTCTGCGCGTTGGTCAACGTTGACGGCTTGCGCGGCGACATCGTCGTCACTCGCGCAGCCAAGGCACTCGTCGCCTTTGAAGGACGCACCGAAGTCACGGCGGAGGACATCGGCCGCATCATCGGCCCGTGCCTCAGCCACCGCTTGAGAAAGGATGTCACGGACACCATGGATGGTGGATTCAAGGTCACGCTTGCGTACAACAAAATCTTCAAGGGAAGCGCCATGCTCAACTTTGACGAAGCCATGGCCGAAGGCATCAAGGCTCCGGAGCCGGAGAAGCCAAAGGAAGCTGCGAAGCCGAAGGAGGAGCCGAAGAAAAAGGCTGGAGCTTGGTCTGGTTTGCCGGGCCGTTAGGTACTACATTCTGAATTTCATCTACTTACAACAATTGAGATCCTTTGCTTTTGTCCCAATACACACGTTTATACTAACCTTCGTATTTCGGCAAAACTAATCGACGCGATCCACGATGAATGGGTGCTGCAGCGCCTCGGCGGCGGTGATGCGCTTCTCCGGGTCCATGTTGAACATCTTGTCGAGAAGATCTGCGAGCTGCAGCGCCTTTTTCTTCTCGGCGTCGCTCATGTCCGAGTCGCGAGTGAATATTTTCGCCAAGTCTCTCGACGGTTTAGCGTCGCGGATGAGCCGTCTGATGCTCTTCTTCGTCACCGGATCTTCCTCAAGCACGGAAAAAGTATCCGTGACGTCGTAGTGATTATCCTTAAATAAGGCTCTTCGAAGCAACTTTTTCGGCACTGGTCCCTTGAGCTCGAGCATGAGCTTGAGCATGTGGTTGTTTGATCGACCGGGAAAGGCGACGTTACCAGTGAAAATCTCGTACAGACAGCAACCAACGGACCAGAGATCCATCGGATGCGAGTACGGCAAGCCTAAAATCACCTCTGGCGCGCGATAGAATCGCGAGACTAGGTACGGCGTCAACTCGTTGTCGCCGTCAAACATGGCGCTACCAAAGTCACATAATTTCAATACGTTGTGCTTCTCGTTCACTAGAATGTTATCCGGCTTAATATCCGCGTGCACAACCCCATTATTCTTCAAGTGACGCAGAGATATGAGCATCTGTCGCGCGTACGATTGTACCGCCTTGATGTTAATGCCGATGTTCCGGCCAAACTTTTTAATCACCTCGCGCAAGTTCATCGACAGAGACTCAAACACCATGAAGATATGATTGCGGTATTCAAAGTGTCGGAGAAACTTGACGCAGTGTCGCTTATTTTCCGGATCGCTACCGCTCAACTTCTGCAATATATCAATCTCCAACTGCGCCGCCTTGTACATGGTTTCGTTGCAACGAATCACTTTAATGGCGACTTTGTTTTCCCCCTCCTCCTTGGTCGAGTCCACCGCTCTCAGCACGTTCGAGAAAACCCCTTTACCGAGATGCGCCGTGATCGTGTACCTCTTATCCAATATTTCTCCGATACGCGCGCAGTAATACCCCTCCGCATCGTCCCAATTATCAGCCAAACCGCGCGACATGTCCACGGCGCCCGCCGTCTTCTTCGTCGCACCACCCGCGCCGTCCTTCGTCTCTCCATTCATATACAGCGCCTCCTCGTCCGAATCTTCCCCAAACATGTCTCCCATCGACCCAGACTTTACCACCGCCCCGCTCGCCGTTTCTGTACCACCACGCGTCCCATTCGCCCCGCTCGCGCCCACGGCGACCGCGCTCGTCCGAGTCGAAGCCGCCACCACCCTTCCCGTCCTCGCATCCACCATCCTCACCCCTTCCGTCACCGGTTTCACCGGTTTACTCGCCCCGTGTTTCGCCATGATTTCCGCCCGTCTCTTCCGTCTCGCTTCGATCAACGCGTCCTCGTCCGCGTCGACCGCATCGAACGTCTCGGCATCTTTAGATGAGGTTGACGGCGATGTCGTCGTCGTCG
>Ga0181573_10000110_pt1 | contig 79654 bp, 45 predicted proteins | sample 101ome_25_FD_148643 | JGI IMG/M metagenome (GOLD analysis project Ga0181573, IMG submission 148643) | Coastal salt marsh microbial communities from the Groves Creek Marsh, Skidaway Island, Georgia - 101409BT metaG (spades assembly) | ecosystem: Environmental > Aquatic > Marine > Intertidal zone...
TCGAGAAGGACCTCATCAAGGGCGGCGTCGACGTCGGTCTCACGCCCCTCGCCCCCATCCCCCCCGCCGGCGTCTCCGCCGGGCTCTGAGGAGCTTATTAGATCACCGCCGCACTCCATTGAACGGCTGTTGTCAGTGAGGGCTCGCCCCCCCCCACCCCCGCCGCCTAACGACACACTCTCTCGTTGTGCTTCGCGTCACACTGCAGGCATCGCGAATGCGTTGACCGTGTAAGTGTCCATGAGCCCTTTGCCCTTGACCGTGAGCGTCTCGGCGTTAAAGTGCCGGTGCAGGTCCGGGGGCAGGGCGGAAAATGTCTGCGACGTCATACGAATGTGCCCTGGACGGCACGCCTTTTCCATGCGCGAAGAGACATTGAAGGTGTCTCCGATCATGATCATAGTGTTGCGCTTGATGCCAAGGGTGGACGACGCAACGGGTCCCGAGTGGATGCCGATGCGCAGCCGGAGGGGGCGGTTCGGCGCGTCCATGGCGTCGTCGGGCTTGGCGGCAACGGCCAACCCCGCCGGGCCCGCCCCGGGGTTGAAGCTGCACGCTGGTCCTATCTGGTCGTCGTCCTCACCGCTGTCACTGCTTGACGAGGACGCACCCCTTGGGACCGCGCAAGCAGGCCCCATTTGCTGCTCGTTCCCGTCGCCGCTGTCGTCAGATCGGGACTCAGCGGCGGGCCCGCCGGGCCCGCTAGCCGGCCCCGTAGCCGACGGCCTCCTCGCCGCGCCGCCTCCGCCCGGGCCGCCAGGGCCACCCGCGCTGCCTGCGCCGCCCGCACTGCTCACCCCCGCTTTCCCCTTGCCCGGGTTCGGCGCTTCGATCGTCGACGCAACTAGATGCATCGTCTGGGCCGCCCTGAGGGCCGTCAGGGCGTGCCCCGTGTCGGCGACCGGGAACCCCGTGACCACCACGTAGGCATCTCCTATGGTCTGGTACTTGAATGCTCGGCGGTCAAGAATCGTATCAAGCTTGGTGAAGAAACTGTGGAGCATGGCCAGCATGGCATCGGGCTCGACTTGCCGCTCCATTTCACTGAATCCGACGATGTCGGAGAATATGACGCTGACGAGGGGCGACATGGTGAGGTAGGGCAGGGCAGGAGCGGGGGCCTGGATGACGGCATGCCAGACGGGGACGCGGTCGCCACGCTCGGACACGTCGCAGCCGTGGCCGTCGGAGGCCATGCCATGAGGGGACGCAAGGCGTCTGATGCTGCGCATCATGTCTCTCTCGTTCTCGACCCTGCCGCTGCCACCCCGGCCCGAGCTGTGCACGGAGCGCTGCGAATCCGTCCACGAGGACAACGTTGTCAGGCGGCTGAGCCACGATGAAAACCGGAACCTGCCTCGGGACGAGCCTTCGCATGCCTTGAGGTCTCTCGCAGACTTAGTCCAGCTGGCCTTGGGCCGCAATATGGTCGATGACGGCACCCGGCCGCCCACCCGACGCCGTTGAGCCGGGTTTTCGTCCTTGGCAATCGCCCGCGACACGAGGGCGGCGACGACGTCCGACGTCACAGAATTCTCGAAGAGAGACGCCACCGTGCGCGCCTGTCCCTCGGCCAAGACTTTGATGGCCGAAAGGACGGCTAGCGACAGGACGGTCATCACGACGATCATCTCCGAGTCCGTGCCGTTTGTCACGTGGCCCACGACGCCACGGTACGAGTAGTTGAGCGATACAATCGGTAGAGCGAGGGTGGCGATAATCAAAAAAGCGTGGCTCATTAAGGCGCGTCTCTTGCTGTCGGACGAGATGACAACAAAGAGGGCGTCGCGATAGACCCGGTTGCACCAGGCGTCGAAGCGGGTAGAGCGAGGGATGACGGGAGCCTGCTGATATTCCGGAGAGCTCGCGGCGATCGAAGTGGCAGCGACTCCTGCGACGACGCGGGCAGTGCCGGCAGCGGTCGTATAGGACCACTCCCGTTTGGCGACGTTTGTCGACCCATCCACGGCCGCCAAAAAGGCCTTCTCCTGGGCAACAGCGATCATCGACTCGGCCACGGGTTGCGAGCCCGAAATCCTGGCCTGGGCGTCGATAAACTGGTTGAACGACGTGTTGACTGTGCCAACGTTCTTAGGCATGGACGTCCGGGTCGAGTGGTTGACGTGGCGCGGCCCCGTGTAGCTCATTCGCTGGCTGGGACCCATCCGTACGGCGTTGCCCGTCCCGACGAACGAGCGCCCCGAAGAAGTCTCGCCGCCGGGCTCGATCGAATTCCGGTTGAACAGCGACAGTCTCGGCGTAGCCAGCGACAGCCTTCGCACACGCCCAGTGCCCAACTGCGTCGCGTCCTGCGACTGCCGCCGCCGATCGTGGACCATGGCGTCCCGCGCACGTTGGCCTTGCGATCTACGGTTCTCGGCGGAACGCTTGCCCGTGATGAGGGCGGCCAGGTCGGCAAACATCCACTGGGGCCGGTGGAAAATGACGGCCGAGATAATGATGATCTGGCTGATGACCGCTGCAACGCAGAGGGAGCCAACCCACATGGCCCGGCGGCTCGACGAGCCAGCCAACTCCACGGTGAGGCGCTCATTTGTGTCGAGCACCGCTATGGGCGGAGCCGCGGCCGCGCCGGCCTCGCGGGCGTAGTCGGACGCGAGCTGCTCCTCCTCGGCGACAAATCGAGCTGCGCCGAGGGCGACGCAGCCCGCCGAGATCGCTGCAGACGCCAGTATGAGCGCACCCCAGTCGGGCCACAGCGGATCCGTGAGCGGTATGATGAAGAAGGAGGAAATTATGCCTAGGCCAATGGCCTCGGTCGTGGGCAGCATCGGCTGGTGGGTTTCAGGCCCCATGATGAGGTAGGAGGGCGAGCCAGTGATAATAAGCGAGGGTGTCAACGCCGTCACCACGTACGTCACCCGCGATCCCATGAGAGAGCGCGTGATGACGCGCATCAGCATCACGATGGCGAACTGGGAGGCCACGATCCACTGGGCCACACGCAGCGTCCGGACGCGCGTGAACGGAATGGACGGAGCCGTCGGGTTGAGGGCCTCGTCCTTGAAACTGGTGGGCGCAGGGGCCACCTCGACCACGGGGGGGGCACGCCGCGGCCCTGTCTTGTCGCTCTTCTTGAGCCTCGCTGCTGTCCACCACCTGCGCAACGCGCCAGACACTGCGCCCCAAAGCAGAGAGATGATGCCAAGGCCCGACATGAAAATTATGACCATGTAGCCGACAGAAATCGTGACACACAAGCTTGCGTCAGATCTCCCCTCGCGGCCGACGGGCGGCGCGATGGGCATCCAATACCAACCGGGGGCCGTGAGTGAGGGGACGGGCATAGCGATGGACAGGTTGTGCTCGTGGCCGTCGATGAAGACGACGGACGTGTCGGTCATGTCGTGGTCGGCGTCAGCGGTGTCGGTCATGTCTGCCATGTCGTCCGTCATGCCGGCCATTTCCGGCGCCATGTCCGTGCTCACTGTGTCCTGCGTGCGGCGCCGCACCTTGTGCGTGTGATCGTCATGACCATCGCCCTCCGGCAGTGCGTCGCCCACCACCAGCTCGACGTCGTCGTGCGTGTGGTCAGAGAAGTCAGTGCCGTATTCGTGGTGCATGTCCATCAGCTCATCGATCGTCATGCCCAGCTGATTCAGCGCCTGCTGCACGTGCACATCGTCCATTAAGTGATACCAGCCAGCGGCGCCGAGGTCGGTCGTTGAGTCGTGGGAGTGACCCTGACAGGGGAGGGAGGGGAGGAGGGGTGGCGGGATGTGGAAAGGCCAATGAGTGTCGGGTAGGCGAGACCAAGGGGGAGGGAAAGGGCCGAGGGGCGCCAGTGCGAAGCGGCAGGCAGCACGGAACGTTCCAGCAGCAGGGCACCTCTACCGGCTGCTCACCGAGTGGAACCAACCCTGCCAACTGTGGCAGCCGAAGACGGTGAACTCGGCGTCGAACAGTATCGCGGCCCAGCCAGCAGTGGCGGCGAGGACGACAACGGCGGTGGACGCCCGGCGGCGGTCGCTCGGTAAGAACTGGGCAGCGGAAATCCACTTGTCGCCGCGGCCAAGCCAGAACCGGTGCTTGGGCGAGGGCCTGAATTGCTTCACAAGATTGACGGGGGCGGGGTGGGAGCGGCGGCGGCTATCCGCTGAGGCGGAAGGAGGCGGGTGCGATCGAGGTTGCGGGATGGCGAAGGAGGAACGCCCAGAGCCGCCGCCGGGATCCGCCGGGGGAGAGGGCCGGCGGGGGCGCGCCGGGGAGGGTGACCGATCCGTGCGGGCGATGGGGGACGTCTGGTCGACGCCCGGGGTCTCCGTGGACTGAAATCGGCGCCGTCTCGGTCCATGAGGCGCCTCGTCGACGCTCGGGGCCGCCGAGGCGGTGAGCGTGCCGCCATCGCTAACCCTGGCGCGGGCTGCGTCCAAGGCATCGTAGTCGTCGGCGCAGTCGTCCCTCGCGTCATTTTCGCGCAGTCTCCCTGACGTTTCTGCCTCATCCATGGCCGGGTCGCGCGCGGCTGAGTCCGAATACGCGCAAGGGTCGGCGGAGAGAGGGGCACCACCGTCTGGCGTCCCGGCCCTGCTCGTTTCGGGGAGTTCCGGCGGGAGGAGATCCACTCTCGTGGTCATGTCAGCGGCTTATTCACGCGGTGGGGTGGCGCCCGTCTAGCGGGAAGGGTCTTGGAGGCCGCGCAAACGCTGCCGGTCACTGTCCAAAACCATCGGAGTGTTTCTTGAGGACACTAGGCCCCCAGGTCGCGCCACGCTGCGCGCGACCTCCACTCCCGGAGTATCAAGCATCCTGTCACCGTCGTGCCCGATGCAGGCCGGGAGCCGGGGCGCCGGCGCCGGCGCCGGCCTCGCATCGCTTTTCGACGAGGCCGCACCGTTGGCGCCGTCGGCACCGCCGGCGTCGGCCCCCCCCCGGCCCGCGGCGCGCTTCGCCCCCGACGACTCCGTGCCGTCCGCATCCACCTCCTCCCTTCCATCCTGGCCGATCAAGCACGCCCCGAGCGCGGAGAAGGATCTCAAGATCGACAAAAGGAAACTGAGGGCGTTGACGGCGCACCTACTCGGCGCGCCCCCCCCCTCTGCTGCGGTCCCCTCGACCGCGGCGTGGCTCCTACCCGACGCGCAGGCGCACCGCGGCGGTCTTTTTGTCCTCACAGGCCCACCGGGGGTCGGAAAGCACGCGGCGCTGCGGGTTCTGGCGGCCGAGAGGGGGATTACCATCGTGTCGCAGCCGGCGCCGGGGACGTCGGGGGCGGGGTGGGGGCAGGCGTTGTGGCTGGCCGCGGGGGGCGAGGCCGGGTGGCGCGGGGGCGGGGGCGGGCTCGACCGTGAGACGTGTCGCGGGCCGCGCGCGGCGGCTGAACTGGACGGGTTCCTGGCGTCGGCGACGCGGCGGGCTGGGCTGTCGTTCGGAGGTCGGGGGGGGGTCGGCGGGGGGGGGTGGGGGAGCGTGGGCGGTGCCCCTGGCCCAGCTGGCGCAGCGGCGGCGGCGCCACCGGCGACTCCCCTCCCCCCTCCCGGAGGACCCACCTCGGCCTTCGTCGTCGTCGTCGCCGCTGTCCCCCCCCCCGACGACGTCGACGCATGGTCAGAGGTTGTCGCCTCCCTCGTCCGATGGTGCCCAGGGGGGGTGGGAGGGCGGGGCGGCGGCGTACCCGGTGCCTTCCCCACCGTCCTCGTCGCTACCGAGACGACGGGAGGGGGGGGCGGGGCCGCCTCCGCCGCGTCTTCGAGCGGGGGTGGGAGTGGCGACGCCGGAGGAGGCTTCTCGTCGGCCCTGCCCCGAGCGGCGGCGGCAGCGCTCCGGGCCGCGGGGGCGACGTTCGTGAGGTTCGGTCCAGTCACGGACCTCAGGGTCAAGGCTATGTTGACGGAGGTGGCGATGGCCGAGGGGCTCTTGCCGCCCAAGGGGCGGAAGGGCGCCACCCCGAGGGGCGTCAAGGGCGCCGGGGCCAAGCGCCGGCGCGGGGGTGCGGCGGCGGCCCCGGGGCCAGCAGCCGAGGCCGCTCTGGCCGGCCCGTCGGCGGCCGAGGCAGCGCGTGTCATGGCTGCGGTCGACGCGCTGGCGGCTGCGGCGGGGGGGGACGCTCGCGCCGCCCTTGCGTCGTTCGAGCTGTGGGCCCGAGGTGGTGCCGCGGGGAGAGGACCTCCCGCCCCCCGTGGGAGGGGGACGCCCCCGCCAGCGGCCGGCGGCGGGACCCGGGCAGCCGGTCGAGGGGCCCGGGCGCCTCCTCCCCTGGACTGGGTCGGCCCCGGCCTCCGCGGTGCGGCGGGGGGAGCGATGCACGCGGTTGCTCGCCTCTTGGTCGGCAAGTGCGGGGAGGGAGGGGCGTGGGAAGGAGCATCCACTCCCGTCGACGACGAGGACGCCGCCATCGTCGGGGCCTCGGCCGCCGCCGGGGCCGGGCCTGCCTTGGCCGCCGCCGCTACTGCTGCAGCCGCTGCCGCCGCCGACCCCGCCCGGAGCGTCGAGGCCACAGTGGCTTCAGCGGGTCTCGCCCCCGGATCCCTCTTGGATTTACTATTGGAAAATTATCTTGACCGATTGAAGCGATGGTGGCCGGAAGACGCCGCGATGGCTGCGAAGGGCGAGGGTGGAGGGGGTGGACGGGTGGGGTCCATCGGATGTGGGGGAGGGGGGGGGGCGGCAGGGCAGAGGGGCGTCCGACGCGTCGCTGCGGCCCCGATCGACCGTCTCCACACCCCCCCCCACCTCTTCGATCGATCGATGCAGCCCTGTCGGCCGCTGCCGCCGTTCTCGGGGGTCCCCGGGGCCGGCCCGGGGGGGGTGCCGCTGACGGGGCCGGCGGCGGTGGGCGGGCTGGACGGGCCGGCCCCGGCGACGCTGGCTGGGCCACGGCCGAGCAGACGGCGGCGTCGACGGCGGGCCGCGGGGTCGGCCTCGCCGTCCGGTCAGCCGCGCGTCGCACGGACGATGGCCGGCCGGCCGAGGGCTGGACCCACCCGGGCGCAAGCACCGGTTTCAGGAGCGGGGCCCTGCGTGGCGGGGGAGGGGAGCCGCGGCGGGCCGAGAAGCGGGCGCGGGAGGCCGCCCTCCTCGCCCGACGAGACGCGGGGGCGGCGCTGTGGGGCGGGGCCGCACTCTTTGCCACTGACGTCGCTGGATTCCCAGGTCTGCCAGAGGGGGGCAGCATGGAAAGGGAGGGGGCCAACAGCGATGACGAAACTGAGGAGGTGATTGAAGAATCCGACTAGAGTAGACGGACGGGTCGCGTTCGTCGAAGGGCTCGTTTGTTGGTCGTGGGAGGCTGTCGCCGCCGCCGCCGCCGCCGCCGCCGCCACCGTCGGCGGTCGCGGGCAAGGCGCCCCCCTACCCCGGGACCAACGGGAGGACGCGCGAGAACGGCCGCCGCTCCAAGGCCGTAGGCTCAACCATCCCCCCACCCCACCCGTCCTGACGAACTCGGTGCCCCAGCAGCCTCCGACGATGTCTGCCGCTCTCGTCTCCGCCGTCTCCGTCCGCGCGGCCGTCGCGCCCGCCCAGGCGAGCTTCATGGGGATCCAGTTGCCGTAGCTGCTGGGAGCCGCCGTTGTGGGGCCACCGGCGTCGTGTGCCCTCGCGGGGCCCGATCTCCGCGTATTGTGGGAGATCGACATCTATACGGTGTCGAGACGACTTACTTGACGCGTTCATCGAAACGAGCGCCACAGCCGCGCCGTGGGTGGAGCGGGGGAGCCGAACTCCGCTGGAGCGAGGGTCGTCCGGAAGGAGGGTCTCGTTGCGGCATCTCTCCGTGGTGGGCGGTGTCGTTGGCGCAGTCCAGTCAATGGAAATGTCACATTATGGCGTTTACAATGGTCGACTCGCGTAGAGCGTCTTATATCGAGTCGCGCAGCCCCCGGCCATTTGTGGCCCCGAAGCCAATGGCCGGAAAAAAATGGCTCGATCATCCGAGCTCTGCGGCTTGTTGTCTCAATCTATCCCACACGTGCTCATCTGACTTTCGCAGACTTCCCGCCGCGTGGTCGCCGCCCGCGCCGGCCGCGCCATCGCGCCCGACGTGGCAGAGTGGCTCGAGACGGCCCCCGGCGTGTCGGCGCCCTTCCCCAACGTCTTTGACCCCCTCAACATCGCCGCCACCGCGCGCGACGTCGCCGAGATGAAGCGGTGGCGCGAGGCTGAGATCACTCACGGCCGCGTGTCCATGCTCGCGGCGCTCGGGTTCGTCGTCGGGGAGCAGCTCGAGGACTTCCGTGGCTTCCTGAACTTCGACGGCAACATCTCGGGCGTCCCCGCTATCTACCAGTTCCAGAAGGTTGAGGAGACCCGCCCCCTTTTCTGGGAGACCCTCGTCATCGTTATCGGGCTCGCCGAGTCCTACCGCGTGTCGGCGGGCTGGGCCAGCCCCAAGTCGGCCGACTTCAACAAGCTCATTGCCGACTACACCCCCGGCGACCTCGGCTTTGACCCCCTTGGGCTCTGCCCCACGGACGAGGCCGAGCTCTACGAGCTTAAGACGAAGGAGCTGAACAACGGCCGCCTCGCGATGATCTCCATCGCTGGATTCGTCGCGCAGGAGCTCGTTGTCAACCGCGAAATCTTCGAGCACCTCCTTCTCTACCTCGAGGACGACGTCATCGCTGACGTCATCGACCCCATCGAGAAGGACCTCATCAAGGGCGGCGTCGACGTCGGTCTCACGCCCCTCGCCCCCATCCCCCCCGCCGGCGTCTCCGCCGGGCTCTGAGGAGCTTATTAGATCACCGCCGCACTCCATTGAACGGCGTCAACAGCGTGTCTACCCCGCCCCAAACTCGAATGATACGGCAAAGCTCCGCTCCTCGCCCGGCTTAAGCACCGGGTCCGGCCACTTGTCGAGCCCCCGCGGCCCTTGTCTACGTAGCGTGACGGCGTCGGGCCATACCTGCGCCTCGAGCGCAACAGCGCCAAATCGCGCGTAGCGGACGCCTCGCCTGCCTGCTGGTCCGCCCTCATCCCCGTCTCCTCCCCCCATCCCGCCTGACGTGTAGACATGCAGACCGGGCTGGTTGGTAAAGATCTTGAGCCACCTCCCGCTCGCTTCCGGGTCTCTTCCCTCTCCCCGCGGGTCCGATAGCTCGGCTGCCAGCCGCATCGTGCCCCCGCCGCCTGCCCACAGACCGTAGGCTCGGACGTCCGTTGCCCGAAAGGCGACAAGGTTGTGGTCAAGCCCACCCGACGCCTCTAGGGCCGCCGTCTCCTCCGGTGTGCTTCCGCCCAGACCGCGTCCCTGGCCGCGAAAGTCCAAGAAGCCGGGAAAGGGGGGCGGAGCGGCGCCCTGGTCGGGGTCAGGCAATGCATCGACACGGATGACCTCGCCCGTCGGGATGCCGTCGGAGGCAGCCGGCGTCCAGTACCGACAGGGAGATCGGAACGTGTGCTGCCACGCGGCGCCGGGGGTGGCGGCCGCCTCGGCACCGCGGAGGTGCCAGTACCTGCGGAGGTCAGTCGGTCTCGAGGGTGGGGGGGGGGCAGTCGGCGGCGTGGCTCGAGGAGCGGAGCCCGCCGGCCGCACAGGCGCGCCCCCCCGTGCCCTCCCAAAGTTGACCTTGCCCGTGGAAGCAGGGCGCGACAGGGCAAGACGTCCCACCCGTGGCGACAGCGCAGCGCACGTTAATTTGCAGTCGGCACGTGCCTCCCGGACCCAGCCCGGGCAGCAACGTGTACGTCGCCGTTGCCCGCACCGCCCCCGGCCATCCGCCGTGCCCGTCGGGCGAGGCAAGGGCAAGGGTAACCGATGCTGTCCCCAGCTCTCCTTCGAGGGTCCAATCGAGGTGTCCCCAGCTCGAGGAGAGGCGGGGGGGGGGGCGTTGCCACCGACGGAGGACGGACGCGGGGGGGGGTCGATCCACCCGCCGTGGAGTGTGTGGGGGGGGCAGTTGGCATCGAGGGAGAAAGTCTCTTCTTTTGCCGCCGTCGCCGTCGCGTCTGAGACAGCTGAGAAGCCAGAGAACCCCGGGGAGCCGTCGGCCCCGGCGAGGACGAGGCGGGCGTCCCTAACTCGGTTCGCCACCCGCCCGACGACGACGCCGAGGTAGTGCGAGTTGCCCCGGCGGCGGCCGGCGGCGCGATCCGCGGCCGAAGGTGCATCGTCCGTTGCGAGCCCCAGGGCCACGTCAGCCATGCGGCCGTTCGCGTCGGGCACCTGCATGGAAACAAGGGCCGCGCCCACGGAGGAGACGACCGCCACGGCCTGCGGCATGGACTCGTTTCCTATCCGCAGCGTGAAGAGTCGCTCATCGGGCTTGGCAGCCGGCGCCCCGTCGCCGGTGGGCGGCGGCTCCGACATCGCTACGATGATGAGGCCGCGAGCTGGCTGGCGGGATGCGAACGCGGCCCGAGGGCGGACGAGATGAAATTAGCTGGAGAGTTTTGGTCTCTTGATTCGATGAACGGCGCGCGGCGCCCGGGATATATTTTTCCGCGAGCGGAGATGACATTTCTCAGCCGCCCTCGCGGCCGGCGGCCACTATGGCCGACCCGAGGGCCCCCAGCGTGCAGGCACGTCAAATAGCGACGCCGCACGCCACCCAGCGACACCATCATCTCAGGCGTGATGGAAAACCGCGGTGGCCCGGCCGAGATATCGACTAGTCAGGGTCCTGCCCAGCCCAAGGCAGACCCCACCGCGTCCGTCCGCACGCCTCACCCCCCACCCCGCGACGAGTTCATGCGCGCCGCCCTCGAGGAGGCCTACAAAGCCTTCGAGCTGGGCGAGGTCCCCGTTGGATGCGTCCTTGTTCGCGACGGCAAGATCGTCGCTTCGGGCTTCAACGCCACCAACGCGACGCGCAACGTAACGGTGAGCCGAGGGCCGAGGGAATGGAGAGAGGGGGAAAGGGGGGGGGGCGCACGGTGGCAGTGGCGATCCCCCCCCCCCCCCCCCCCTACTCTCGACAAACAGCGTCACGCCGAGTTCGAGGCCCTCGACCGGTTGCTGAAGGATCATGGAGGGTGCCCCCGAGCGGCCCTGCGCCCCCCCTTGGATCTGTACGTTTCGTGCGAGCCGTGCGTCATGTGCGCGGGAGCGTTGTCGCTGGCCGACATCGGTCGAGTTTTTTACGGTTGCCCCAACGACAAGTTTGGCGGGTGCGGATCCGTGATGGACGTGCACGCCACGGGGTGTGGCGGTGCGGGGAGGGCGTGGGACGCGCCACCCGGGCCCGTTGCGGGGGTGGACCAGGCACGGAGAGGAGCGCCGCTGCCCCCACCGCCGCCCCCGGGCTACCATGGGTATCCGTTCGAGGCGTGGGGGGGGCTCAGGGCGGCCGAGGCCGTAGATCTGCTGCGGAGGTTCTATGAGTGCGGCAACCCGCGAGCGCCCCAGCCCCACCGCGCGCTTGGGCCCCGGCCCTGGGAGAAGGGCCCCCCGCTGCGGTTTGGGCGCGTCGAGCAGCCGGCGATGCCAGACGCGCAGGGGGGGGGGGTAGAGTCGTCGACGGGGGGGGGGGGGGGGGGGGGGGGGGGAGGGAGAGGGACTGAGCTTGGTGAGCCCGAGAGAGATCAGCAACGCAAGCGAACCGACATCAATCCCCCGCCCGTCACCCCGACGCCTCCCAGACCGGGTAAGCCCACCCGTGGGCGTCCGTCACCCCCTCCGCCCGCGTCTGAATCCCCGTCAGCAGTCGGTACATTTCTTTTGTCAGCGGCCCCGCCTCGCTACCCCCGCCAAACTTGTGCTCCTGCCCTTTGTACATGATGCTGCCCACACTCGCCAGCACTACAGCCGTGCCTGTCGTGAAGACCTCGTCCGCCTGCAACGTCTCCTGGATGCTCACAGGCCGCTCCTCGGCCTCGTACCCGAGATCCCGCGCCAATTCCAGAATGGAAGCGCGCGTGACGCCAGGCAGCACCGACTCACCGGCGGGCGGCGTGGCCAGCTTGCCATCCTTGACCACGAAGACGTTACACGACGCAACCTCCTCCACATACTTGTCCTCCCGCGCATCGAGGTAGAGAACGTCGGCAAACCCGTCCGCCTTGGCCTTGGTCTGGGTTATAAGCACGGGGCTGTAGTTGCCCGCAGCCTTGGTTCCGCCCATGCCGCGGGGTGCGGACCGGTGGTAGCGCTCCTCGACCAGCAGGCGTAACGGGGTGAGCTGTCCTCCTTTGAAGTAACTGCCCACGGGGGCGCAAAACACCACGAACGTGTAGGCCGGGGCCGGGCCGAGGCCCAAGATGGCGCCAGAGCCCATCAGAAGAGGGCGGAGGTACAGAGCGCCCTTGCCATGGGGCGGCACCATGCTCGCATTGGCGGTGACCGTCTCCGCCACGGCGCGGACAAAGTCGTCCTCGGGCACCCGCTTCATGCACATGCGCTTGGCGCCGTCGCGCATCCGCTGGGCGTTGCGGTCGGGGCGAAACAGCAGGATGGAGCCATCGGCGGCGCGCTGGGCCTTCATGCCCTCGAAGATGGACTGGCCGTAGTTAAGCACCTGGGCCGATGGGTTCAGCTCGACAGGGCCGAAGGGGACGACGCCGCCCTCCCACTCGCCCTCAGCAGTCGCCGTGGCCTTGTACATGAAGGGGCCGGCATTCTGGATGCCAAAGGTAAGTGACTCCCAGTCTAGGGCGTCGGTGGGGGCCATCGACGCGGGGTCGGGCTTGGCCGCTGCACAGGCGGCAACAGCAGGTGAAGTGGCGCGCCGAGGGTGGGTGGGGGGGTAGGACGCAGCGGGGGCGTGGTGGGGGGCAGGGCGGGCGACGCGTCTGCGAGAGGAATAAGAGGCACCGGGAATCGGGTCGGGGGGCGGGCTGGAGGCAGAGAGGGCACAGACGCCGGAGTCCACCGTCTGAGCGGCCGTGGCGGCCATCATCGGCCGCCCAGCGCTGTGGGGCGTCTCGCCTGGTGCCGGCAGTTGGCCGACAGCCCACCGAGAGTGCAGAGAATGACGTCGAGAGGGCACCCTGTGAGTGTCGGACGGAGCTAGAGTCGGTTGAGGCGGGGGTCAGCGGCCCGTCGGCCTGGTCTGGGCTTCCGGTGGCACGCGGCGTCGCTCGCCATGACGCTTTCCACGCGGATCGCTACCCCGACGGCAGCAACGACGCGACGACACGCACGCGGAGGGGCAGCGGACTGACGATTGAGATAGTAGAACTCGAAAAGGGGCTCGGGCGCCATGGCACAACGGTCGCATGGAAGGGCTCCCCGCCGCGTTCTGCGTTGGAACAAGATCAAGAGGCACCGATACCATCATGCCGCTAATCAATAGTGTCCTGCTGGGCACCGTGGACGCGGAAACGACGGCCGCATGCCGCGCCCAGGCTGCTGCGGCGGCGTCGTCTGCAGCGTCGGTGCCCGGTCGACGCGTGGGCGACGGCGTCGACGACGCCCGGCTGCAGCTGGCCTATGCGCTCGCTCTATCCAGGGACCCCCGAGAGGTGGGCGAGGCGGAGGAGCTGGCAGAGTCGCTGGGCGCGGAGCTTCGAAGCGGACTGGCAGAGGAGAACGATGGGGCGGTGGGGACGACATCCGACAGCCCGCATGTCGACGCAACCGCGCGCCGCACCATCGAATTGATGAGCCTGCGGGAGGCGGCGCAGCAGGCCGACTACGTCAGGCTAGCGTCGGGATGGGAGGTGAAACGACCCGGGCGGGATCGGTCCACGTCTGTCACCCTCGGGGGGAGCGAGACCACATTGGCCCACCCTGCACGCACTGCATTTTGCCCCCACCCCACTCCGTCCCCCCATCGTTCCCGCAGCGCTGCCGCCGCCTACCGCATGGGTCGGTACGGGAAAGCTCGATCCCGGCTCCGGGCCCTGATCGACGAGACGAGGGACCCCGGCGGGGGCGGCGGTCACCGGCAGGCGCGGAGGCTCCTGGCCGAGGTGGACGGGCAAGTCATGCGGGATGGGTTGGCGGGGGCTGCCGTGGCGGGCGCGGTGCTCTTTGGGGGGGCCGCCGCCATCGTTGGGCTCGCAGGGTTCGTGATGGGGGGGCGACGGAGCGGGGGGAGGGGAAAGTGAGAAGGTAAAGGTCGGGTTTGACCATCGAGGGAATCGTTTTCATCGTCCCCCTCGGCCCTCATTCCTCGGCGGTATCGGCCAAGGCCAGGAGGAGGGCCGCCGCCGAGTTTGCGATGTCGCCTCCCGCCGCCGCGCCGGCCGCAGCTGCCCGGGCGATCCCGCCGAGTGATCCGCGCCACCCGCTGTCGCTCCCGGACCCCTGTCCGTCGGCCGGCGGGGACAGGTCTCCGAGATCGTGCAGGGCACCGAGGAGGCGCCGCCCCTCGGGGCGGGCCGCCACCTGCGCCAAGGCAGCCAGGGCCGACGCGCAGGGGGGGGGGGGCGGGGGGGGGGCGCCGGGGGGCGCCCCGTTGGAGGGCGCTGCCGGCAGGTCGACGCCAACCGTCCGCGAGGCGGCGGCTAGGAGGGCGACAACGAGCCTGCGGAGGGGGCGGATCGGCAACTCGCTCGACGACATGGCCGAGGCCGCAAGGACGCCGACAGCGGCGGCGAGCGCCTCGGCCGCCGAGGCTGTGCCAGCCGGGCGACTGCACCTCGTCGCGAGGGCGTCGAGGGAGGCGGGATGGGTGGCGGAAAGGGCCGCAATCGCCACTCCTCCTGCGGAGGCAAGGAGCCCCGTCGCCGCCTGCGCCGCGACGTCGGGGGCGTCGGAGCCGAGGAGCGTCGCAACGGCAGCGGCAGTGACTGCATCGTCGTTGTCGGCGGCGGCGTCCGCGACGCTGGGCATCAAAGCAGCCCGAGAGGGACTGGCCCCGGCTTCAGCGGCATCACGTGCCCCCATGGCGAGGAAGACGGCGAGGTGAGACCAAAGCGCACCCTCGGCCACGGCGCCTCGCTTCCGGCGGGTCCTTCCGGCATCGGCGGCGAGGCCAGCGGCGCGGAGAAGAGCGGCCGAGAGCGTGGGGCCCGCCTCGAGGGCGCCCCGTGCGATGACTGCCGAGAGCCGGCCGGGGTCTCCCCGATCAGGCCCAGGGTCGGCGGCGTCCCCGCCGAGGACCGTACGGGCGCGCGCGGCAACGTGGGAAGCAGCCAACGCGGCGCCAGCAGCGCCCTCTGGGAGGTCTTCGACAGCGGGGACAACGGCGCCGGGGCCGGGAGCCGCGGGGGCTGCGAGAAGAGCGCCCGACGCGGGGGAAGAGATGGGTTTCCCGGTCGCCGGTCGCTTCGCCTCGGGCTCGGCAGCACCGGACGCGGCGTTCCCAGTGGCGGCACCGCGCTTTCTGTTGGCGATCTTGAGCAGAGCGGCGTTGACGGACGTCACCGTGGGGCCCGCGGAGCCAGCGCCGTTGGCGGTGCCGCCGCCGCCTCCGAGCCCTGCCCTCCCACCTGCGCCCGCTCCCACGCCCGACAATCTAACCTGCTGCCTCCGCGCTGTCAACGCCTCCCGCCACCGGTCCCTCGCCGCAACAGCCCGCTCGACCTCGGCGCGGGTGGCGACGACGAAGCGAGCGCCGGGAAGGGTGCGGAGCGCGGCCTCGGCCGATGCGGCCCCACCGGCGAGGAAGGTGTCACGGAGGAGGGACGGAGCAGGAGCCGTGGTGGGGGCCGGGGCAGCGCCCCCCGCAGCTGGGGCGCGGTCGTAGCCCTCGACGAGTCCCTCCAGAGCCTCGCGAAAGACGATCCATCCCGCACCCGTGAAGCGCGCTGCATTGGCGCCGTCGGGGCCCGCGGCGGCGAGCTCGTCGAGGGCAGCGGCCGCATCCTTTCCGCGGGGGGCAGGGCCAAAGTGTCGGGCGCACGACTCAACCGCCCCCTTGGCGGCGCGTTTGGTGACAGGAGGCAGAGGGGCGTGCGGGGCGGGAGCGGGGGCACCCTCGTCGGCCGCGATGATGGGGTGGTTGCGTGCGGCAACAAGGGCCGCTGTTGCGGCGGCGGCGAGGCCGTGGCCGATGACAGGTACCGACGTGGCAGCGCCGGCCGACACCGTGGCGGGGGCAGCGGAGCCGTCAGCAAGGGCAACGAGGGCGTCAGAAACCGTTTTGCTGGCGCCAACGTCGCTCGAGGTCGCGAGAAGAGCAAGAAGCAAGGAAAATAGAGCGGGGGAGTCGGGGAAAGGGACGACGGAGCGCCCGCGGCCACCGCCCAACGCGGCCGTAGCGGCGGCGGCTCCAGCGCTGGGGCCGGTGCCGGCAGCCCCTGAAGCACCCCCAGTGGCGGCCAGGCCCGCCGCTGCACCCGAGGCGTTTGTGCCCGAGGAAGGGACGGCGGCGCCATCGCCTCCCACAGCCTCTGATCCCGGCGTCACGGGGGCGGCCGGGGGCCGCCACCCCATCCCCGAGCCAAGAGGTGGCTGCCACGGCCCAGCGGCATCGGCACCCGGTGGGGCGTCGGCGGCGGCGGCGGCGGGAGCCAGGCCATCGGTCGCCCCCGGCGCAAGCGCAGGCCGAGCCAGACGCCCCGCCATTGCCTCGAGCACACCCTCAGGTCCTGCGACAGCCTCGCCCGGCGGAGCCGGACCCCCTGCTGTCGTTGTCGCCTCCACCACCACGCCCGACAGGCCCCAGGCGAGACACTGTCCCAACCGCCGAGCGTCGGCGGCCGCGGCCGCCAGCCGGGCGCCTGCTGGCCCACCCCACCACGTGCCCGGGTGCCTGTCCGTCGCGGCGGCGGCAGCGTGGCCCTCATCCTGCTCTCCACCTTTGCCGCCCCCCCCGCCACCCCCGCAACCAAAGTCCCCCTCATCCTCGGAGAGGTATCCGTCAGCCACAACCCCCGACGCATCTGACTCGGCGTCGGCGTCGTCGCCACGCCCGGTGGCTAGATCGCCAACGTCGTCGTCGCCCTCGGCGTCGGAGCCCTCAGGCTCGGCTCCCCACTCCTCGTCGGAGAAGTCGTCCCAGGCGCTGGGGGGCAGGTCGGGGTCAGCGACGGCAGGATCTCCAGAGGGTCCCACAGCGGTAGCAGCGGATGCGGCGGCCGCGGCGGCCCGCGCGGCGAGGGTGGCCACGTCCACGTAGGGCGTCTTCAGCCGCGCATCCGGTGCTCCCGCGGCTGACAAGCACGTCAAAAGGCACCGTTCTGGCCATTGCGGCCGCCGAAAGGGCGCCCGTGGCCCTGGACCATCAGGCCCAAGGGCCCCGTCAGACGCCCGTCCGCCGCCAGGGCCGCGTGAGAGGCCGCCGTGGCGCGTCCACGACCCGTAGTAGGGGGGACGGAGGTTGGCCGCCGCGGCCGTATCGTGGGCGGCGGCCGTGGCGTCGCCCTCCTCATTCTGTGGCGCATCGGCGGGGAACCACAGGAATTTACGGGTGAAGAGGCGGGGGTGCCTGGGCCCCTCCTTGGGGGCGTAGTCAGGCAGCGACGCTCCCGTGAGGTCTATCAGTGAGGTCGAGAAGACGAGGGGGGCGGCTCGGATGGCGTCGGCAGTAGCGGCGGCGGCACGGGCAGCCGCCCCTGGGCCCGTGCGACGTGCCCACTGGGGCGGTGCGGCTGGCCAGGGCCGGCGGCCCTGACCCGCGTCTGCCGAGGCTGCACGCCAGCAGGGGAGGTGGGCAGCGAGCGTTATGTCTTCAGTCGTTAGCGGTGCCTTCGGGTCTCCCCCAGAGGATCTGCCGACAAGGAGGGCCTCGACGCGGCCGGCGCCCTCGGTGCCGGCAGCCGTGCGGGCGGCGGCCGCCTCCGCTGCCTCGGGCGGAACCAGATTGAGGCCCCGCCGACCCCCCCCCGCTGACCCCGGTGCTTTTGACGCAGGCGTGCCTGGCAACGGCTTGTTGGTCGCCGCGGTCGCGGCCCCGTCGGTGCAACTCATGCCACCTCCGCCTCTGCCACCCGCGCCCGACGCCGCCCCGCCCGTCGACCGGGATGGCGCCGCCGGGGCTGGGGGCGTCGTATGCTTTGGGCGACCCAGAAAGGCGGCCATGGCCCCCTGCGCAGACCCCAGCCCCTTGGCGCTGCCCAGGCCACGTTTCTTGGCCTCATTTTCAAGTCGCTTGACCCTGGTGGCAGCCTCCTTGGCGGCCCGCTTGCGGGCGTCCTCGTCGGCCTTGGCGGCGGCCTTCACGGTCTTGGCGGCAGCGCCCGCCTCGCCTGACACAGCCGGCCCCGACGCCCCGGCGCCGTCGGCAGCCGACCCTGACAGCGCCCTGACGGCGGCGCCAACATCAACGACGAGGGCAGCAGGACGTCCAAGCTTGCGCTTGGCGCGTCGCCTGTCCCGCTCAGCAGCGAGGTGGGCGTCAGCAGCGCGCTCGGCCCCAGGAAAAGGCTCGGCCTTGAGGAGGGCAGCCTCGGCACGACGGGCGCGGCCAGCAAGGCCTTTCGGAGGGGCGCCCCCTTTTCCCGTGGATGCGAGGGCGGCCTCCAGCGCCTCTCCAGCCGCGATGCACTCCTCGACGGCCTTGAGACGTTTGGACGCGGCGCGGGCCACGACACGGTCGCGGCGGGCGCGTTCTCGGGGGGTGAGAAGGGTGGGGTCGGCATCGAGGGCGTCGGTGTCGTCTGCAGGGTTGGCGGGTGTGTCTGCAACGGCCTTGGTAGCAGTTGTCGGTGCTAGGACGCCCGGTGGGGGGGCGCACATGGCAACCGAGGCGCCGCAGGGCAGGTCCGATAGCTTGTCCCACTCCCAGCGCCACATGACACCCGGGGACGCATCGTCGTGGTCGGCGGCCACGGTGCAGGCGGTGGCCAAGGTGGCAGCGCTAGCCGCCGCCATTGGTCCCCGAAGCCGCCGCCGCGTCGCGCAGCGGGCGACACGTTCCTTGGCCGTCGCCACCGCCGTCGCCCGGTCGACGCCTGGGGGGCACCGGGAGGCGATCAGAGCGGCGAGGGGCGAGAGGGCAAGTGGCGAGCCCTCGACGAGGATGGCGAGGGCGGCATTGGATGGGGCAGGCGCACCAGCATCGGCGGGTGGGGCAGCCAGGGCGGCCGCGAGCCACACCCGGCCTGTCTCTCGGGCCTCGGTCGACGCCATGAGGACGAGACCGGGGGAGGCGAGGGCGGCCTGCAGGGCGGCAGCCTCGGCGCGACGGGCGGGGAGCTCCATCACCGCGGGGGGGGGGAGGTAGGTGAGCCCAGCCGGCGTGCCAGCGGCAAGGGCAGCGGCCCGGGCGAGCGCAGCAGCCTCGACGGGACCAGGCGATGCGGGCTCCACCGAATCGACGGAGGGGGGCAAGGGAGGGCGGGGGGGGGGTGGAGGGGCCACGCCAAGCTTCTCCTCCTCTTCCCCCTCCTCGATGGCCTCGGCGGCCGCAGCGGTCTTAGCCTCTTGGGGAGGGGGGGTGACCTCGACGGCAGCAGCGGGGGGAGACTGGGGCGCCGCGCGGACCCGTTCCTCCGCCAGAGCAGCCTCTATGGCACCGTCGACGTCGAGGGGTGCCGCCGTTGCGGGGACGGCGGCGTGGACTGGCTCGGGTGATGCCGCGAGGGGGTCGGCCTCGGGCACAGGCGCGGCCTTGGGCGCAGTGTCGCCAGCGACGGCTGCGGCGACGGCTTCGGCCACCGCGTCGGCCTCGCCGACCGACTTGCGCTTGCGCTCCCGGGCCTTTTCCCGGTCTCTATACAGTTTCAGCTGACGGCGCCCCTCATCCGCCCCGATCCCCATAGCCTCCCCTGCAGCGGCGGCAGCGTCCCGGGCGTCCCTCCCTCCCCCCGTGGGAAAGGTGCCCTCGCGGAAGGTCGCCTCGAGCCGGCTCACCAGGGCCCTGCGTCGGATCTGGAGCCAGGCCTTGACGCGGCCCTTGTCTACCCCGAGGGTCCCGGCGGCCTCAGCAACGGCGGAGGCCTTGGGCAGATCGCACCCTCCCGCGCACGACATGGCCAGTGGGACTAGGACGGCGAGGGACGCGGTGTCGGGCTCCCAGGGGGAAACACTCGAGGAGCCACGCCCGGAGCCTTCGGCGCCGCCGCGGGCCCGCTTGTGTGAGGGCTCCTCATCTCCCACATTGTCCTCGGGGTTGACTGTCGGGTTCGGGGTGGGCGGGCCACGCTTCTTAGCCCCGACGTCCGCGGGCTCCACCGTACCCGGCGTGGGAGCGCCGACAAGTGTCATGGTAGCCGTCGCGACGCTCTCGGGATCGGGGTGGGCGGACGCCTGCGGGACGAGGGGGGAGAAGGTTGGCCGGCGCGCTCTGCCCAGCGTCCTGAACCGGCGTTTCGACCGCTTCCACAGCTATCTAACGGCGCGTTCCTCCCTCATTCTTTCCTCCTCACGTATTTCTCGCCTTCGAGGAGAGTCCAGCCGGCGTGGCGAGCCCCGCAGTCTCGGCGGGGATGGCTGTTTCGGCATTGGGGTTCGTCACCAGCCGCCCCTTGCCTAGCAGGGTGGCGAGCGGATCGGGACCGGTCGGCGTGCCAGCCATTCTGCTCACGCCCACGCGCTCTGCCGGGCGCGGCTCTTCTCGAAATGGCGGGATGACAGGAAACTCGAGAGCCAACGCCCATGTCCCCAGCCGACCTCCCCTGCAATGCCAGAGAGGACGGATGCGGGTGACGGCGGTCCCTCCCGTGTTTCCATCACATGCCAGCCCGTCGGGGAGGTTATGGGGGGGCGCAGCGTCGAGTCCCCTCCCCCCGTCGTCTGACATGGCCCGCTTGTGGCGGCGCGCCGAGTTGACGTCGCTGTCCATGCTCACGTTGGCTGTGACGCTGGCGTTCGCTCCCGCGGCGGACTCCGCCCCCCTCGGATCGGACGAGCCGGTCACCGAACCCTTCACGGTTCTTGGCGAGCGCGGAGACGGGCCGGGGTGGGCTCTGAGCCGCCGACGACAACCGTCGCTGGCCCACCCCGACCGCCGCCCCACCGTGATCGCCGCCCCACCCTGATCGCCGCCCCACCCTGATCGCCGCCCCTCCAGGGTCGATTGAGAAACGGTACGTCATCGAGCGACGTGACGGTGAGAAGGTCGTCAGCCGCGCGCGCGGATTTACCGTCGACACGTGCACGTCCTGCCTCCCTGCCGCCGATGGCGGGGGCTTAAGCGCGGCCCCGGCCCTCGGCGCCCTTCGAGGCCAGGAGCGCGTGGCCGCGGGCTCGGCCGCGTCGTGCGCGACCGTCGAGGGGGGGGACTTACCCGCCGCCTGCACGATGTCGTGCCGTGGTGCTTGCGCTGCGACGATCGAGGCATTCGACCGGGACGCCAAGATGAGAACGGGGCTGCCCGTGGGTGGTGATCGGGAGCTCCGCAAGGCCCAGCGAGCCTGTGCGCGGGCCTGCGAGGCCGAGTGCGGCAAGCCGGGCAAGACGTTTGACTTTGGGGTTGTAGTCGGGCGGTAGGGGGGAGAGGGGGTTGGGACGCGCTCGCGGCTGACCAAACACACCGACCCGCGCTCTTCGTTCTCAGTCACCTGGGCCCGGGCGGCGGCATTCCCGGCTGCCATCCCGGCGGCGGCGGCCCCCCATAGCCCGGCGGCGGCATGCCAGGTTGCCAACCGGCCGGAGGACCCTGCGGAGGACCGCCTGCCCACGGCGGCGGCGGGCCCCCCATCCCGATCGGCGGCCCCATTGGTGGCGGCATCCCCGGCTGCCACTGAGGCGGAGGGCCGCCCATCATCGGCACGCCCGGGGCCAGAGGCCCGCGCGGCTGCATGGTGCCCGGCGCGGGTCCGCCCACGCCCGGTGCGGGCCCCGCGAGCCCCGCCGGCGCGGCCTGGGCCACGGGCATGCCGCGCCCTGCAGGCGCCCCGTGGCCCAGCCCCTTGGGCGCGACCTGCCCTCGTGCTGTCGCGCCCTCGGCCGGCGGCGGCGCCTCGACCGACAGGCTCACGACCTCCTCGCCCCGCAGTAGCACGAGGCCCAGGGCGCGGCGCTTCACCCCGGGGCCCTTGGGCGCGGCGGCGGCGCTCTCGCCCTCCTTGACGGCAGCGCCCCGCTTCTGGGGCGGAGCCAGCCGATATTCCTCACAGTCGCCCAAGACAAGGTTCATGTGCTTGTCAAATGCCATGAATCGGCCCACGAACTCGCGGCCGTCGAGGATTGTGACTTTCATGCGGAAGTTGATGTACTGCATCAGCTTAGTGGCGCGGGACGCGCTTCCAGTCGACATAGCGGTCGCCTGGGGGTTGCCGGGGAGGGGTCGCCTAGGGAAAGAAGGGGGACGCCTTCCGCGGCCTTCCGCGGCTTGTCAGCGGCCCCGTGGGTTGATCGAGTCGCTTAGCTCGGCCTCGAGCCTGCGATGGGAGACGGTCGAGGACGCGGTCGGGCGCACGAGGCCGGCTGGCCGGGGCGGCGGCGCCGCCGCGCAACATAGACGCCGTGGACCGGGGAGCGAGCGCGGCGCTCGATACCGCACTCGCCACGGGCCCTTTACCAAACACTGAATGTGGGGAAATCGGCAGAGGCGGCCGCTCTCGGCCCTGACCGTCCACGCGAGAAACCCAGGGCCTGTTGAGGAATTTCCGGGACCGCCGGTCGACCGACGGGTCAGCAGTCTAATGTCCAGTTCAGCGGCGATGTTGGTGTGTGCCTCGATCGACGCGACGAGGTCCGGTCCCCGGCCGGGGCCGACGGCCGCCCTGTCAACGGTGCCGACCCGCCATTGGGCACCCCCTCCGTCCTCGAGGCGCCGTAGCGTCGCGTCGGCCTCGGACCCGAACTCCAGCGCCATATCACCGGTAATCGTCACCAGATTGTTTGGAACGGGACAGAGAACAAGCGCGGAGGCCCCTGGCATTGTCGGCCCCCGGCGGCGCCTCGCACCGGCGGCGGCCGCTCCGGCCACAACGGCGGCAGCGCCCGTGTGGGGGCCCGCCGACGCCCAGCCCTTCGCCGGTCGTCAGATCTACCGATGGCAGCTCCGGCGAGTGCGATGGTTGATGTATGGAGACAGACGAGCTGCCCGGCCCCTTGGGGACCGGAACCGACATGTGACCAGGCTGCGCCCGTGATCTCCGACCCTGCCTCCCTCGTTCCCCTCGGACCGCCCGCCCCCAGGGACCCCCTGGCGCGCGAGCTCGTCGCGACTGTCGTCCCCGCTGGGGACGTCTGGGAGGTAGAAGTCGGTCTGCTGGCGCCCCCGGGACGGGCCCGCGAGGCGACGACGGAAGTAGTGCGGTCGGGACGCCTCCTCCTCCACTGGGGCGCCTATCGGGCGTCGCGGAACGTGTGGGGCGCCTTTCCCGGGGTCGAGGGCCCCACGGGGTCGAGAGGCCCTCCCGACGCGGCGGAGCGCGCCGCAGCTGAGCTCGAGGGCGGGGCGGTGGGGGCGCTGGCGGCGTCGTGGGACGGGGCAGCAGGGGGGTCGGCGGCGATGCGAGCCCCGGCGGAGCCGGGCGCCGGCGACCCCGCTGGGCCCACGGCCGGCGCGGCGGCCGTGTGGCGCTTCCGCGTGCCGCGATCCCTGACTCCCCTCACCATCGGCCTCGCGCCTCTCGTCGCCGCCGAGCCGCCCCGGCACCATGCGGGCGATGTTGTCCCTCCCCTCGCGCCCCCAAGGTGGCTCGAATTGGGCGACCCCCGTCTGGGGGGAGAGCGGAGCCTTGCCGTCCCCGTCGGGTATGCTGCAGGGGACCCCGGCGCCCTCCCCGGTGCCACCCTCGTGGGGCGCGGTGTTGATGGCGCGGGGGTGGCGCGCCACTCCGTGTGTCTCAACTTGGTGTCACGGCGGGCGCGGCAAGTGTCGGTGGCGCTGTTTCGCTACGACCCTGGGGCGGGGGCAGAGGGAGGTGGACGGGCCAAAGGGACCAAGTCCGCCCAGGGCAAAGGCTACGTGGAGCTTGCGCTCGACCCGTCCACCAACCGCACCGGAGACACGTGGCATGTGGGTCTGGCGGGCCTCAAGGACCCTTCCACCCTCTATTACGCGTGGCGGGTAGGTGCGGCCGACCAGGCGGACTGGACGCGGGCAAGCGATGGCACGCGGTTCGATCCGGGGCGGCTCCTTCTGGACCCCTGGTCGACGTTGATTCGGGCCGTGCCCGAGTCGGCGCTGCCCGAGGGAGCGACGCGCCGGGGGGACGGGGGGGGGTGGCTGTCGCCCGACGGCGTGGGGGGTGCGGCGCCTGCCCGGGAGGGCCGAGAGGACTGGGGGAAAGGGGGAGCGGCGGCGGCCGCCGCCAGCGCCGCCACGGCGGGGGTGTCCACGGATGTGTCGTCCCCTCCTTTCAATGATCCGCCCGGAGAGCCCGCTGTCTGGATGGGGTGCCTCCTTGGCGCACGGTCCCTCATGCCCCTCCCCAATGGATTTGGCCTTGGCGCCCCGATTACGGCGGTGGGTGACCCCCCCCGGCCGTCGCTCCGGCGGCCGATGGAGCGGTGCGTCGCGGTCGAAGTTGACGCCCGGGCCTATGGTGGTCTCGATGCCGTGTCCCAGCTGGCCGACCCACTTGTTCAGGCCGGCGTGACAACAGTGGTGCTGCGCGGCATCAACACCCAGACGTGCCCCGCTCCAGGCGGTGAGGGTGTGAGGGGCCGCGCCGCCCTCTCACTCCTTGCACCTGATGGGGAGACGGCCCGCCGCGCCGTCCTCCGCGCCGCGGCTGACGACCCACAGAGCCCCGCGGGCCGGGACCCGGGCCACCCCGCGGCCACCGCCCGCGCCCTCCGCGCCTGCATTGCGGGGCTCCAGGCACGGGGTCTGGAAGTCGTCCTGGGCATGGCACTATCGTCTGTCGCTGATGCAGGTGCTGGGGGCAGCCTGCGTGGCTCACTGTCTCTCCGCGGTATCGACGCTCCCCTCTACCTCCTGCCCCCCGGCCCCAACGACCCGGCGCACCGGTCTGGCGGGTCCGCCCTGTCGCCCAATTCGACAGCGGCCAAGGCCCTCGCCCTCGCCGCCGTGTCGGCCAGCGTCGTTGATGTCGGTGCCGACGGCATCTGGATCCATCATGCGGAAAATCTCTGCAGCAGCCCCGACGGGGGTGGACCCGTCGAGGCCCCCCCCGTCGCCGAGGAGATTGCATGGCTGCCCGCGTTGGGCAGAGAGGCGCGCCTGGTGGCCGAAGTGTCATCCCGGGAGGGCCTGCCCCGGCGCGGCGCCGACGGTTGGGGGGGACGTGGCTTTCCCCACTGGGGCCGGTGGTGTGAAGCGTCGCCTCCGGGTACTGCAGAGGGGGTCTGGGCCTACCTGTCGCGGGAGGCGGGGCCAGGCGCCCTCGGCGAGGCCCTGACGGGCGCCCAGGGGGCCCTTGGTCCTGTGCGCGAGGGCGACCCGCGGGGCCTCCCTGGCCACCTCGCCGCTGGCCGCCGGCCTGCCTTTGGCTGGCACCGCGCCCTGCCCCGTGGGGCCGAGGGGGTGGGTGAGGTGGATGACCCAGGCCGCGCCATTGCCGCCGCCGCGCTTACTCTCGTGGCGCCCGGCGTGCCCGTGCTGCCATGGGGCCTCGATGGTCCCGCTGCCGCGTCGGACGCAGGCGGCGTGTCCGAGGCTGCCCCCGCATCCTATCGCGCCGCCCTCCCCGGCCTAGTCGCCGCCCTGACGGGCCTTCGGGCCCGCGCTGCACCCCTGGTGGCCCCCTCGGGCTTCGGCCCAGCGGGCGCGCCTGGCCGATCCGTGACGTGGCAGGGCCAGACGCCGGGAGAGGCCCCAGCATGGGACTCGCACGCCGCCTTTTGCGCCCTCCACACCACCCTCGACGCCGCCACGGACCCACGGATGCCCGAGGGCGGTGCAATGTGGGTCGGCGTGAACCCCGCAGGGGGCGGACTCGAGGCGACCCTGCCCGCACCAGGACCGGGCGGGCCCTGTGAGGCGTGGACGGTGCAGGAGTGGACATGGCGGGTGGTGGCGGCCACAGCGGCTGTGCGCGGCGTGGGAGTCGATGGGGCCGAGCCCCTCGGAGGGTCAGGGCCTCTGGCCGACCTAGCTGCGTCCCCTGCCCTCGGGGACGGCGCAGCCGAGGCGGGGGAGGGGCACCCTGGGCGCGAAGCGGGCCGCGTCAGTCTTGCTGCCGCCCGGGACGACGACCCTGGGCGCGGCGAGGCGGAGGGGGAGGGTGAGATGGGTCGGACAGGCCGTCTGCCGCGCATCAATGTGGGGCCGGGTGGCGTTGTTGTGCTCGAGGCTGTGCCCATCTCCCGGCCGGCGGGGCAGCCGCTGTCGGCGCGCATGTGAGGGAATGGAGGTGCGATGGGGAGGTTTTGACAACGGACAACCTGCCCTCCTGCCCCGCTCACCCCATCTCCGCTCACGCGCTCTTGGACATTTCGCCGTACCCGGCCGCTTCGAGGCGGTCAACCAACTCCATCCCCCCCGTCTCGAGGATTTTGCCGTCCCCCATCACGTGCACGATGTCCGGGACCACCAAGTCCAGCAGGCGCCGGTAGTGAGTGATCATGAGCAGTCCGCGTCCTTCGACGCCCTTGGCGGCCCACGTCGCGCTCCCCGCAGCAGTGGCGGCTCCGCCAACGCCCGCGGCAGATAGGCCCAGGCCGCCCTTCGCGGCTGCCGCTCCTGCCCCCGAGGTGCCAGCGGTGGCCCCCGCCGCCAGCCGCTCAGATCGCAGGCTGTTGACGGCCTTGGCCACGTCCCGCAGCGCATCGATGTCGAGGCCGCTGTCGATCTCGTCCAGCACGGCCATCTCTGCCCCGAGCACGGCCAGCTGGAGGATCTCGTTGCGCTTGCGCTCGCCGCCGGAAAAGCCCTCGTTCACCGCCCGGTTCAGGTAGGTCACGTCCATGTTCATTAGGGCCTGGAGTAGAGTGAGGGAGTGGGGGGGGGTTAGGGGGAGGGGAGTAGGGAGAGAAGGAGATGAAGAGGGGGAGAGGGGGAGAGAGAGACCGAGAGTGAGAGTGAAACAGGTAGCGAGAGTGAGAGAGAGGTCTCCTCGCCAGCTTGGGCACCAAGAAGGCGTAGAACTCGAGAGGGTCGAGCTCGGGTTCGCCCCGAGCGCGGCGGCGGGCGTTAGCGGCGAGCCGTAGAAAATCGGTGTTGGACACCCCCGGGATGGCGACGGGGGACTGGAAGGACAGAAAGAGGCCCGCGTGGGACCGCTCTTCGGGCTCCATGCAGAGGAGGTCCCGGCCCCTCCACGTGGCCGTGCCACCCGTGACCTCATAGTCCGGGTGGCCGACGAGAACCTTGGAGAGGGTCGATTTGCCGCAGCCGTTGCGGCCCATGACGGCGTGGGTCTCGCCCTCGCGAATCGTCAACGTGACCCCCTTCAGGATTTGGCGGCCGGGCTCCTCGCCGTCGGCAGCGGCGACGCGGGCCTCAAGGTCCTTTACCTCGAGAAGGACGTCTCCAATGGCCCTGGTAACCAGACAGCGGGAACGACAAGGGCCTGGGGAGTAGTGAGAGCGGATCGAGCGTCGGAGGGGTGCGGAAAGGGGCGGTAAGGGGGCGGTGCCGTCATCGGCGGCCGACCGAAGCAGCCACGCACGCGTCAGCTCGTGCGATCGACATGGTTGGCGGAGCCGAGCTCAGTCGCGAAGCAGGAACGGCGCGACAGCGAGCCCGAGTAGAGCTCACGCGAGGGAGGGGTGGCGCGACGGCGGCCTCAGCGCCTCAGCCGTCTTGGGAACTCACCTCTGTGGACCGTGGCGCGTGCCGGGACCGTACCGTGAGCGACTCCGCGAGCGGCCATTGTTGTCAATTGCTCACGAGTGTCAAGACGCGGCGCCGTGGCTCGCTGCGAGGAAACTTCGTTTCCTTGAGGCGTTCCTCGAGGACGGGACGGACGCCGACGCCACTTGTTGTGTCCTCCTCGCGAGGCATCAGAGCTCATCCCGGGCGGTTCGAGAACCCTCGGGACGGCTTAACTCCGTTCCCGTCTCGCATAGTCGCCCAGGCTTCCCCCGCGTCCGGGAGCGGGCCCGGCGCGAGAGGGGCCCCGCCGTGTCGACGGTGAACCCGCCTCACTGAGCGCCTTGGTCCCTGTCACGATGGCGGATCCCGACTCCCCCCCGCCCCTGTCTCCCGGCTCGGGGATTCTATTGCTGGCGCAGACGGCGGTCCGCGTGGCGCTGGGCCCTGATGCCAAGCGAACCGGTGGCGGGGGGGCGGCGGCGGCGCCTCTGCCCCCAACGCCTCCTACGCTCGGGGCCCTCTTCCTTCCTCGTGACCCATCGGCGGCGGGCGTCCCCGTCGTCGAGGCCCCGCCGCCGCGGTGCCGACGGTGCTCGGGCATTTATTGCGCCTGGTCCGAGGAGACGGCGAGGGGCGGATGAAAGAGGGGCGGACGAGGGATGGGCGTGCCGGGGTGCGCAGGGTCCCGCCGCCGTCCTCCCTCCGATCTCCCGTTGTCTCCCGCCATCCCGCCTCCCGCAGCACTCGGGCGAATGGACCTGCGGCTTATGCCGCGAGCCCAACCCCCCGCCTCCCCACGGCGCCCTATCGCTCCTGTCCCGCCTGCCTCCTGGGGCGATAACGGTCGACTTTCTGGGGGGGGGCGACGTGGCTGCTGGCTCTTGTGGCCTCTCTGGATCGGCCTCCTCCTACAGGTGCGCGGCGCCCGGCTTGGGCGCCGCCGCCGCTGGCTCGGGGTCCGGTCGCACCGTCGTCTTTGTGCTGGACGGGACCACCGATCACGCCGACGCAGCACACCTCAGACGGGGCCTCGTGGAGGCCGCCGGATCCCTCAGACCGGACGACCGCGTATCGCTCGTCATCTTCTCAGCCGCTCTCTCCGTGGCCGATTTGTCAAGCCCCGGCGGCGCCAGCCAAGAGTGTGGAAACGGGCGAGGCGTGGCCTCGTCCGACGTGCTGCCCCCTCTTGCGGGCCCGGAGACGTGGCGCCCCCGGCTTGTTGCACGATTGTCATCCTTTTGCGTGCCGTGGGTCGAAGCTGCGGCCTCGCTGCGGGCACACGGGGCGACGCTGCGGGGTCAGCGCGTCCTCGCGCCCGTGGCGCAGCGTCCGCGGTGCCTAGGAGCCGCGGTCGAGCTTGGCGTGACCCTGGCGACAGCGTCTGTTGACGTCCACGGTGGGGGGGCGCGCGTCGTCGTCGTCGCTGTCGGCCCGGGGACCGTCGGCCGTGGGAGCGCCTCCGTCGAGGGTGCCTCGGACGGCCGCGGCTCCCGCGGCACGACGGCGGCCGACGCCGCTGCCTTCTTTATTGCCTTGGCGGGTAGGGCCCACGACGCCGGCGTCGTCGTCGACGTGCTCGCCGGCGGGAGCCGGGCCGTGGGCTTGTCTGCGCTGGCGCCCCTCGCGCGGTGTACGGGGGGAGTCATCGCCCGGGGGGAGGACGTGGGAGATCTGCTCGGCGCCCGGGGGGGCGCCTTACTCTCTCGGAGAGAAGACGGCGGCGGAGAGCCGACGGCCACTGTCGTAGATGCGGTGGCAGGGCGGGGCCTCGTCCTCGACGGCCTCGTCGGTCCCTCGGCGCCCCTGCCTGAGGCGGCGCGGCGGCGGCTCGGCGCCGGGCCAGCGGCCGTGTGCACCGGGTCGGCCGACCCTTCGAGCGGGTGGGGCATCTACCTGTCACTGGACGAGCGGCAGCAAAATCATCCATCTTCGCTCGCGTCCGAAAGTGGTCTTCTCGTCCAGGCGTCGGCATCATGGATTGACCCGGTGACGGGCCGGCGGATGTGGCGCGTGGCGACGCGCTCCGTGCGCACGCGGTTGGGCGGCGAGAGTCTCACCATTGACGACGTCGCTCCTGCTGTCGCGGCCGGTCTGTTGGGCCGCCGCGTCGCCGCTGCGGCGCTGGCGGCGGGGCCCGGCTTCGATGAGGCCCTCAAAGCGGCCGCAGACGAGCTGGACCAATGGGCGGCTGGGCTGCGCAGGGCCGTTGGGGAAGTGACGCGGTGGAAACCGGGCCTCCTTGGCCTCGGCCGGCAGGCATGTGGGTGGCGCGTCCCCCGCGCCGCCGGGCTGCTGCTGATGGCGGCCTACCACGTTGGTCGCGGCCCCCTGCTGGGTGGCGGGGCGTCGCACGCGGACGAGACCGCGCTGGCCTGGGAGGCAGCCGTCGCCGCAGGGCCTGCCGCAGGGGCTGCCCTCGCCGCGCCCCAGCTGTGGCGCATGACCCTCGCTGGCCAGTGGGTCCAGGGGAGTCCGGTGGATCTGGCTCTTTTGCCACCGTCGGTCCTCGTGCTCGACGCTGGCGTTTCCATCTACATTTGGCTGGGGCGTGAGGCGGCGGCGGCTGCTCACGCCGACCGGCTCAGACGCCTCGCCCACCGTCACGCCGCCGCCATCGCCCAGGGCCGTAGCGTCCTTGGGCCTGAGATGCGTGTCGTCACGCAGGGTGACCCACAGGCGCGTCACGTCGCCTCTCGCCTCGTTCCCGCCCACCGCGATCCCGAGGATGCGTGGAGCGAACACTGGCCGCCGCTGGGGGACGCCCCACGCGACATCGTGCGGGCCCTCGTCCGCCGCGAGGTCCCGCCGAGTGACCTCCTGTCCTTTCGCCAGTGGCTGGGGGAAGATGCCAACTCGCTCGAGATCGCCGACGAGATGGGTGGGGAAGAGGCGGCGCACCGACTGCGGTTCTCTCTTGAATGACTCCGTAAGCCCGCCAACCACCGACGCTCGTCACGCCACTTCCTGTGAGCCCGATCCTGAGACTCCTGCCTTATTCTGACCCATCAATGCCGCACGGCGCGCCTGATCCCGCTGCTCTCTGTACCTCTTGAAGCCCCAGTCAAAGCCCGTCTGCTGCGGGCTGGGCCCGAGCCCGCACCACGTGCCCGGACCGATCACCCCCCCGTTCTTCTCCGCCTCCGCACCCATCCAAGGGTCGATCCTTTGCAGGAGCTCTTCCGGCGTATGGTTGCCCGGCGCGCCCACAAGGTGTGACGGCCACTGCACGGATTCCATGAACTGCTTGAGGTACAGGAGCGTGGTAGTGAACTCGTTGTACCCGCGAAGTTCCTCAGGAAGCTCAGTGAAGATCTCTCTGACAGCTTTAGTGCAAAAGTACCACTCAAGCAAGGCCCACCAGCAGTAGGCGGCAGTGCCATAGAGCCACGCCACAATTTCGGAAATGGCATTACTGACGATGAAGTCGATGCCGAGTTGTCGGCGCAGGTTGGCCGTCTCTTCTCGGGCTTCAGCGGGGTCAACCAGATTGGAGCGGGCCTCATAATCGCTGAGGTAGGCAGGCTGCCCGAAAAAGAGGACGGCAAGCGAGATGCCCGCAGCGATGAGGAGGCCAATGAAGCATATCATCAGGTACGTGTTAACCGCCGACTCGACCGTGTGCTCGACGTCGAGGCCCTGCGGGGTGCAGCACTTCGAGCAGCCCAGGCAGCTTTTGCCGCACTTGCCGCACTGCTCGCCCTTGTCGGCGCAGGCCGGCGCACGGCCGACGTGGCCAGACGCGCGCGCGATGAGGGTGTTGGTGACAATGACGACGAAGGTGACGATACCCTTGAGGATTTGATCTTTTCTGGACGTCTCGTCCATCTTGTACCGTTCACCAGGGTTGTCTGGGTCGGGGAGAAAGTTGACCCAAAAGGTCGTCAGGACCAAGTTGAGGCACATGCGCTGGACGACGATGACAGTGCGTTCGTTCCGCGACAGCGGGTGCATCTTGTGGGCGAACCGAACCGACATGATCGACACGCCGGGGCTGTTCACGATGAACATGAGGGCGTCACCAATGCGGCTCGGGCTCCACTTGCACCGCTTGCGCACTGAGCAAAAGTAGAGGAAGCGCGACGCGAAGCGAGACCACACTGGATAGGGGCTCTTGACGTACGTGTCCCAATCGTGCCCCCACAGGAGCATCTGGTTGACAGTGCGATCGGCGTAATTCATGTCGGGGAGGAGGTCAAGGCCTGAGTTGACCTCGTGGCAGAGGACGAAGGCCTTGCCGATGGCCCGGTTCTGGTCGTCGAAGCGTGTGACAGGCACGAGGCTCCCAACGACGCCGGGGCGGCGCTCCATGCTCAGCTGAAGCTGCCGGACGGGCAAAGACCACCCCTGGCCCCAGTCGAGGTGAGCCTGGAAGTAGGCCCGGACGAGGTCGGTCGTCGCCTCAGGCCGCGACAGCCAATTGCACAAAGGAACCACAATGATCGACGCGTAGATGGTCCAGAGCGGCATCAGCAGCACCCCGGCCATCATCTTGTACAGGAGCCAGAGGTTGCTCCCACCCTCTTCGGGGCCCAGGTCAACGATGCCGCCAAGGCCGCCACGTGGCTCGACGAGGGCACGCCTTTTGGCGCGGCCCTTTTGGTCGAGCATCTCAATGATCAGGTGGGGAAAGAAGATGTAGAAGACGGCAACCGCGATCGCCTTAGTGGGCCAGAAGAACGCGTAGTGAGGGAAGATGACGAACGTCCAAAGGGTGACGCGCCTCGCAAAGTTGCGGAGAGGGCTCCTGCTCACGCCCTCGACATACATTGAGTCGTACCATGGGCGGCCGTCATCGCCCGTCGCCAGATCCTTGATGTTGAGCCGTACGTTCTGCCATCTCCGGGAGTCGCTCGTCTCGGGGAGGGTTCCCTCGGGAATGACCACGTTGCCGCTCGGACTCTTAGAGACAGAGGGAATCCGCGTCCCGCCCGCGACGCCCTCGTTCTCTTCCGCTGCAGCCTTGTCCATCATCATCACCTTGGCTGCGGCGTCTAGCACCATCGCATTCATTCCGCTGCTGGGGGCCACCTTGGAGTGGCGATTCTTCGCCGACAAGGCCCCACTCAACTGGCGGGGGCGGCCGCCAGCGGGGTGGGCTTTGGCTGGGGGGGCGTTGCTGTCGGCCTCGAGAGGGTTTTCACGGCCGGAATCTCCCTGTCGAATTAGAATAGGAGACGATTTGAGGTCAGAATACGCGTCGAGGTGGGCGAAACGGGCACGTGGGCGTCGGTGTGCTGGATACAGGAGCGCCCGGCGCGCGTCGTCAGTGTGTGAGGGGGCCGCGGACCGCGTCGTGGGACTAGAGACGGCCATATTTCCCCATTATAGGTGATCTAGCTCACTGAATTCCCGATTTTCGGCTCTAAAGATCGTCTTCGCGCTCACCTCCTCGTTTCGGGCCGTTGGCGAGTTGTCGCCCTCCCCTGCGCTCGTCGAGGGCTTATCGTCACTCATCCCGGCCACGCCCCCTTTGGCGAGTAAAGTAGATCGCTGCCCTGCTACAGCCCGAGCTTCCCGGAAGCACATGGGGCGCAGAGACGAGCCGCGCGGGTCGCTGGGGGAGAGCACACGAGCTATCCCCCAAGAACTTCATGGGTGCGTCGTCGAGCGTCCTCGCCCACCATCTAGCGAGGAGACACCACCACAGTCACTCGCTTTCGTCTCTACGCCGCATCCCCGAGCCCGCCCGCCCTCCCGGGCCCGCTGCTCGCCACCCACCGCCATGGCTGCCGCTCTGCGCGTGGCACAGTGGACACTGCACGGGTTGAAGTGGTACACCCGGGCCGGCTTTGAGGAAAAAACTGCTGCGCGTCGGCGGTCAGCCACACTCCCAGACATGTCAGAGAAGTGCGTCGTCATCACGGGAGCGGCCCGCGGCCTGGGTCGCTCGGCCGCCCTCGCGCTTGCGCGACGTGGCGCCAACCCGTTGATCCTCGTATGCCGAGGGCGCGAGAGCGGCGAGGCGGCGGCGGCCGAGATTCGCGCGGCGTCGGCCGAGGCCGCCTTTGGCACGGGACCCGACCCCGCCGCCGCTGGACCTAACGTGGCTGTCGTCGTCGGCGATTGCTCGAGCGTCGCGTCAGTCCGGGCCGCCGCAGTGGAGGTCGACCGGCTCGCGGGACCCAAGGGAGTCCACGCTTTGGTCCACAATGCGGGCGTCCTGGTCGATGCCCCCTCGGCGAGCGCCGAGGGATTCGAAATAACTTGGGCCACGGCGGTCCTCGGCCCCCTCGCCCTCACTCACGCCCTTGGCCCCGCCCTCTCCCGGGCCGCCGCGGCGGCGCGCCCGAATCGCCCTGAGGACCGGCCTCGGGTCGTCTGGGTGTCGTCGGGTGGCGCTCTTCTCGCCCCGCTGACGGCCCTGCCCGCGAGCGGGGTGGCTCCGCCCCCGGCAAGGAGGTTCGATGGCCCGGCTGCCTACCAAGCTGCCAAGCGCCAGCAAATCTCACTCGCCGCCGCCCTGACGCGGCGGGACCCCGAGGGGCATGGCGCCCTTCACGTGGCTTGTCATCCAGGCTGGTGCGACACGCCGGGCGTCCAGGCGAGACGGAGACCGACAGACCCTGGGACGACGGGGCCGGCGCTCTGTCTAGACGCCAGACGCCCCCGACGACGCGTGAACTCCCTGTTGTCGCCTCGCTCTACGCTGTCGTGCCTTCCCGTGCTTCACCAGTGTCCCACCGCGCCCCCCTCCTTTCCTCTCCTCATCACCTGCCCCTAGACCGCTCTTCCTGGCTTCCACAAAATGATGGGTCCGAAACGGCTCCGCACCCCCGCAATGGGCGCCGACGTTATCGGCTGGCTGTGCTGCTCTGCTGACCTGAGGGGAGGTGGCTTCTATCGGGATCGGGCTGAGGAGAGGACGTCTCTCCGCGGACCTCTATTTTCGGGCACGGCGCCCGACCCGGCCGACGAGGACCGGCTTCTGACCACGCTAGACGCCCTGCTTCTGGACACTGGCGGGGGACGGGGAGAGTAGTTCCAGGTTTCTTGGGGTTCTCGGAGTTCTTTCACTACCTAAAATTCACTAAATTGCGACCCACCCGTCAAGCGCCGCTCCTAAGAGAACCACAGCTCCCCCCAGTGGCGCCGACCGGAAAGACCGGCCGCAAGCTGCTGCGTCGTCCAGGTCGGTCGATGCGGCGAGGTGGAGGGAATGCGTCGACCCCAGGGCGGCGCCGACGAAGTAGAGGGATCCGGCGTCGGCCAGCCCCCCCGCCACCGCAAGCGCCGCGGCCTGCGCGCCGGCGAATGCCATGAGCCAGGGCCGCGCGGCTCCGTTGCTCGTCGCGGGGCCGCCGTCAAGGTCGGTTCGTCTCGCCAGCAGCCGAGCGCTCGACCGGACCCCGGCCGCGACGTCGTCCTGGAGATCCTGCGGGGGCCGGAGGGAACGAGGGGGGGAACGGGTTGCGATTGGGGGCGGAGGGGGAGGAAGGAATCTCTCTCTTTTCCCTGTGTCGTCTCGCCTGAAACGCGTAAATGGTGTCATACAGGAGGGTCCAGGCCACGCCCGCGGCGTAGAGAGCAACGGCCGGGGCCCATGTGGAAAGGATGTCGGGAAGCGCGGGCAACGGGGGCCAAGGCACGGGGGGGGGCCAGTGCCCCCCGCTCGCCATCGCCGTGGCCGACTCCGGGAGAAGGCCCCCCAAGGCGTCGAGGGCGGAGCCGACGAGCGTGCCCGCAGCGGCGGTGGCGACATCGACAGCAGGCGTCGCGGAGATCCACGTGGGCTGTGCGGCCGCCCACCCCACAGCGACAGGCAGATTAAATGTGAAGGCGAGGACGAGCTGCGGGGCCCAAACGACGCGTTTGGCCAGCGGGTAGGCCGCTATGGCCGGTAGCGACGCAGCGCAGATGGACCAGGCTGTCGGAGGAAGGGCAGGAAGCGGGGGCAGACCGCCGAAGCAGAGGAATCCGGCAGTGCCCGTGAGCCCAACGGCCGTCGCCCATGCCGCGCCGCGCGACAGCTCCCCAGCGGCCACAGGCCGGGAGGACGTGCGAGCCACGCGGCGGTCGAGGTCGGCATCCCAGGCATCGTTGACAGCACACCCGGCCGACCGCATCAGGAGGGCGCCGAGGGCAAAGGTGCCCGCCAGGCCTGGGTCGGGGGGCAGGCCCGCGGGGGCTGCGAGGGCCAAGGCCCACGCGCCCGGCAGGAGGAGGAGCAGGGTGCCGGCGGGGCGGTCCAGCCGGACCAGGCGCGCCAGGGCAGGCCATGCGGGGCGGGCGTTCGCCTCGCCGCCGGACTTCGACGCAGTCGATGACCCGGTATCCCGTCGCCTCTTTATCGTTTCATTGTCGCCGGAGGACGTCGACAGCAGACGCGCGACGACGACGCGCTTGCCGTCGGTCAGGTCTGCCGCTGTCCTTCTCAAGAGGTCTCGGCCGCGTCGGACCAGGAGCATGGGCGTTGGTGGTGGCAACGGGAGGGGTGGCAGGAACGAGGCGACTAGGCCGGCTGCCAAGGCGAGGGCGAGGGCTTTCACCTCTCGCCTCGCCCTCCCAAGTAACCGCGACCTTGCGAACTGGCTACTACTCAGCTGCAACTCGAGGAAACGAAGAACCCGACCCTCCGTGCCTCAAGAAACCCCCGGACGCTGGCGACGGCTACGTATTGCGCCTAGAGAACGCGCCTCAGCAGATCTGAGCGCGCCTCTTTCGGCCGCAGCTCGATCTAGCTCGGAAAAATGTTGCCATCTTCGTCTGGTTTTCTGAATTCCCTGGCGCGGGTCGCCAAGGGCGCAGGAGGACTGCGCATGTCTCAGCCAGTCGGCGTCGTCGTCTCCCCGACGTCTGTCGCCTCCGCCGCCGCCTCCGCCAAGGACGTCGGATCCGGCAAGGCTCAGCGATCTTCCACGCTGATCCAGGCGAGCGGGAGAGGCTCGCGCGACGCGCGGGGGTGCAGGCAATCCTCGGCGAGGGCGATCTTCGGCCACCTATTTCGCCCTCTATTGCCCGTTTCGCAGGCCGCCGCGCCCGCTGCCGTGCTCACATCTGCCGCAGCGGCGTCTGTGGCCTCAGCGCTGGCTCCCGATGCCGCGCAGGCAGTTCCCGACGTCGCCATCCTTGTCGACACGTCGCTCCCTGCCGAGCTGGGCGTCCTTGCTGAGGGCCTGGAGACCCCCGTAAACCTCATCTACCTCGCGGTTCTCCTCACCATCGTCGTCGGCAGCGCCTTCGCCGTCGTGCGCGCCGCTCTTGTCCGCCGCGAGCTCGACGAGGCCGCCAAGGAGCTTGGTGAGCGTGTGCGCACTGGCAGGGCGTCATGCGAGGACCACTACGAGCTGGGGTGCGTCCTGATGCGCAAGCGTCTTTTCACCCAGGCCGTCAAGCAGATCCGGCGGGCCGTCGAGGTGTGGGATGGGGATGAGTCCGAGCTCGCCCAGGCCCACAACGCTCTAGGTTTCGCCTACTTTTCCATGGATCTGACGGACGACGCAGTGCGCGAGTACCAGCGGGCCGTCGAGCTCCTGCCCGGCTACGCCACGGGGTGGAACAATCTGGGGGACGCCCTGGAGGCGAAGAAGCAGTGGGCGGAGGCGCTTGCGGCCTACAATGAGACTCTGGCTCTCGACCCCGGCAACGCCGTCGCGTTGGACCGGCAGCGGGCCATGATGGTGCGGGTTGAGCGCACGGCGGAGCTCACCAGTCGGTGAGGGGGAAGGACCTGCTGTAGCGACGGCGGTGGTAGAGAACGACGAGAGATTCATGATTTGTCAAACTGGAAGAAGACGCCCTAGTGCAGCAGCCCCGCCTCGGCGTCTGCTGCAAGCCCAGGCTCCCCCGTCTCGGAGTCGTCCAGATGCACCTTAAGCACCTCGAGAAAGGGCTCCCAGTCGTCGAGAAAGGGGGCGCTTGCAGCTCGTGCTGACACAAGCGTTGCGACCCGTCCCCCCGCCCGTTCCACCGCGTCCTCGAGGGACCGCGTGCTGGCGGCCGATGGCTCAGCGAGGGCACCGCGCGCCACAAGGACGTTGACGCCATCGAGGCTGCCCGGCAGGAGGGCCCCGGCATCGAGGCCCCCAAGGCCCCTCCGGGGCCAAGCGGACGCGGGGCCAAAGTAGGGGCCGCGGGGGCCCAAGGCGCCCTCCCACGCCGCATCATCGCATGTGCCACGTGCCGCCAAGAGGCACCCGGCCAGGTCGCGCCGGTGGACGTGGGCGCCGACGTAGGCTCGCCATGCCACGCGGGCGGCGTCTGAGGTTGAGGCCTCGTCGTCGTAACTGTCGCCCCCAGCCGCCCCCGCAAGCATACGGTCGAGCTCGCGCGCCCCACCGGCCTCGTCGGCGGCGAGCAGGGCCTCACGATAGGCGGCGGGCTCGCGATCGAGTGCCGCGCGCCGGTCAGCCGCCACGTCGTCCGCCGTGGCCCAGCACGATACGAAGGTCAGGGAGCGAACCGTGGGCGCACCCCCCTCGGCGGCAGGCGACAGCGGCACCGCATCGTCGAATCGGGCCCCCGCCCGCGCAACGAGGCCCGCGCCGAAGGCAGCCAGGACCACGGCGCCACCCCAGGCCCCGTGGGCGAGGACGTGGACGGCGGGCGCTGGGGGGCGCCTGGGGTCACCCCTTTTGCCGGCGCGACACCCCTCGGCCGCGTCAGCGCACACGGCCGCCAGGTCAGCGGCAGCGCCGAGCCTGGTATCGTCCCTCGACGAGGCGTATCCTCCAAGCTCCCTGGTGGCTCCGCACCCGCGCTGATCGAAGAAAACGACGCGGCGATAGGCCCCTAAAAACTCAAGCGTCTCACAGTACCGAGAGTCCAAGCCCGGGCCGTCGTGGACGACGATGAGGGGTCCCGTTCCGACGGCTGCCAGGCGCGCATCGGAGGGGGGACGCTCAAGCAGGCCGCGCTTGGGGGGGCGCCCGACGATGCGTGTCCACAGGCTGGTGTTGGAGACGATGCGCTCCTGGGGGGTTGGGGGTTGGGTGGGGTGGGAGGGGAACAGGCGTCCAGTCGTCACTGTCGCGGCGCGGACGCGGGCGTGGCCGTGGCCAGCACCGATACCCCCGCCCGTAATTGTCGCACTTGCCTCCCACGGGGTGCTGTAGGCCCAGCTGGGGGGAGCGTTCACCCCGCAAAAGGGGGCCGGCGGGAGAGCCGCCGCGTCCGCTGGCCTCGGCCTCGCTGCCCTTGTCGCCACCAGCGACACCAACGTGGCCGCGGTGAGCAGGACGTCGCGGCGTGCGGACGAGCGGGGGACGAAAGTAGCGGGGGGGGCAGCGTGGGCGGCCGCGGCATCGTCTAGCTCCTCACTAGACGTGGCGCGGGCAACGACCGTTGCCGCGCCGTGGGGGGCAGGTCGGTGACGCCTTTCGTTTGTGGACGAAAAGAGGGACGCGACGACTCGCGTCGCGACCACGACCATCGTAAGTCACAAGCGTGGTCCTCCCACACCCTGGCACTCAAGCCCGTCGGGATGATGAGCGAGTCCTCACGGGCCGGACAGGCGCGTTTCTCGAGCACGGTCCCGGACGTTCTCCGTTCCCCTCGCCCAACCGTACTGCCCCTCCAAAAGCTCGCACAGCGGGAGCGGAGCAATGCAGAGCCGCGTGGCAGCCTCCTTTACGGCGAGTCGGGCCGAACCCCACATCCGTCTCGCATCGCCCTCGGTCCGGCGCGCTCCGACTCGAATGCCTTTCGGAGATCGCGATACCTCGGCCTTTTTGGTCGAGGTGCCGGCTCCAGGCGTCTCTCGTACGGTGGGGGCGGCCGACGGCGCGACCGACGGCCGCCGCCCCCACGCTTCTTCGCGCCGCTGTCGCCATCGTTTTTGGTCATTCCGAGCGCTTTGTCTAGTATTTAGCTCATCGGGTTACTGTTTAAGGCCGTCAGGGTTCCGCATCGTCGTCGTCGGCCTGGCCACTGCAGGCCCAGCCGACGACGCCGGCTGTCCCCGCCCGACACCCCCCCCCCTCCCCTCTTGCTCTCTGTGCAGGCTGCGCCTCGGGCGGCCCGCCCGAGCGTCGCCCCCGCTGTCGCCCCCGCTCCTCGCGCCGCTGTGCGCGTCATGGCCGCGGTCGAGGCTGTCGAGCGGATGCACCTGGGCAATCTGTCTCCTCAAGATGGGTCCCGCCGGGAGAAGAAGTCGTGGCGGGGCAAGCGCGGTGGCACCCACGGCCGCGGCACCCGGGGCCAGAAGTCTCGGTCTGGCGCCGGCATCCGGCCTGGATTCGAGGGCGGGCAGATGCCCCTCTACCGCCGCCTGCCCAAGCTGAAGGGCATCGCCGGGGGCATGAGCGCAGGGCTCCCCGACTTCGTGACTATCAATGTGGGTGACCTCGCCTCGCTCGATGCCGGGACCGTCGTCTCTCTCGAGACCCTCGGAACGGCCCGGATGGTCAATTACTCGGGGCGCGAGGCCACCCTGCCCTTGAAGGTGCTGGCGGGGGGCAGCGAGAAGCTGACGGCGTCGCTAGAGGTGCACGCACAGGCCTTCTCCGCGGGGGCCAAGGAGGCCATCGAGGGCGCGGGGGGCAAGGTCGTCCTCGTCCCGGCCAAGGAGAAGTGGCTTCCGGCCCGGGTCAAGGCCAAGCGGGCTAAGGAGGCCGCCTGGGCGGCCGCCGCTGGGGGGGCGGGGGAGTGAGGGGGGAGTGCGAGAGGAAATCGGGAGGCGCCAATGAACGCTTCGAAACGAACCACAACCAGACCTCTCCATCCCCTCGCCCCCTCTACTTGCTACGCTTGGTCATCTCTCCCGTCGTTTCGTCCAGCGTCCACCCCGCCTCGACGAGGCTCGCGTGGACACCCGCGCCGATCCTGATCTCACGGCCCGTCTTGGGGTTGACGCACTTGCCAGAACGCACCAGGGCGCAGGGTTGCCTTGGTGCGCACCAGGGCGACGCCACGTCCGCCCCAGGGGAAGCCGCCGCCGCGGGCCCTGCACCCAGTCCCGAGACGGAGCGGCGCCGGCGCGGCGTCGTCGACCCCACGGCCCTGAGCCGGTCGACAGGCGAGTCGCGGGCGGGGCTGGCGGCGGCCCCAAACTGGGCGGGAGGCGTGGCATTGGCGGCGGCGTCGGCAGCGCGGGCCCCCGAACCCGAGGGACGACGAGCGACCTTGGGCAGCGGCGCGGCGGCCGCTGAGAGGACGCGGGCGTGGGCCGTGAGGGGCTTCGCCGCGGCGGCAGCGACGGCGGACGCGTCCCGCGGACGGACCCGCCAGGCCCGGGGGCCCTCTGGCGGAGGCCGGCTGCCCCCCGGGGACTCCGCCCTCGCGGCGGCGGCGTCGGCCCTCCCAAGACCCAGCAGCCACCGTCGCACGGGGGACACGGCGTCCCTGGCGCCGCGCCCCGCGGCTTCTCCCCACCGGCGCCGCGGCCCCGAGTGCGATCGACTGCGGCCCCGCTCGGTCACGGCCGCAGGCACGGCGCCAGCCGAGGGGGTGACCAAGCGGCCAGCCACTCCAGTCTCGCGCCGCCGCGGTCCCTCCCCCACGAGACCGAGGGCCGCGCGCGTCCCCGCTAGCGCACCCCGAGCAGCGGTCGCCACATCCCGTGAGCGCGAGCGCACGCGGGCGCCAGCCGCAGCGACGCGAGCCGGAGCCCGGGATGCCGCACGGCGCGCCGCCCGTGCGCCGCGGCCGGCGACCCGACCTGCTGCACAGCCCAGGCGCACCCCCACCGCAGCGGCCCTGGCGGCCTCGGCGACGCCGCGAAGGATAGCCCGCGCCGCCGGCCGTCCGACGAGGAGGGCGGCCAGCAAGGCGAACGCCAGCCACGGGTCGCGGGTGCAGAGTGCAGCAGCCCCAGCCCCACCAGCCCACGTGGCTGTCTCAAGAAGGTCACGGGCCCGCCCTGCCGCCGCCTGCGCCTCGGGGCCGAGGGCGTTAAGGGCGGCGCCATCTCCAGCATCCCAGTAGTAGGCAGCGGAAAGGCAGGCCGTCCAGGCCGCGGCCAGGAGGCCGAAGCCGACGCAGGCACTTGTGGAGACGCCACCGCCGTCGTCAAGGCCCCCTGCGGCATCATCCGTAGAGCCCCCGCCACCCCCACCGCCCCACTCATCGCCGCCCCCCAAGACGGCTGCTGCGAGATACGAAATGGCCGGGCCGAGGGCGAGGCGCCCCGCCCAGCGCCAGAGGGCGAGGGGACCAAGGCCGGCGATCGCTGCGACAGCCGTGGCCTGGGCAGCGGTGCGGCCAGGTCGGGCGAGCTGCCGTGCGGCAAGCAGCACCAGCGACCCTATCCCCAGCAGCAGGAAGGCGGTGCCCAGAACGATGACGCGAGGTCCCTGGCGTCGCGCCACGAGGCGTGCCGACAGCGATAGGGCACAGAGGGCGACGCACACAGCAAGCAGCCGGTCGGCGGGGGCACGGATGTCGTCGACACGGCACCCGAAACCTGGGGGCGGCGGCCTGGCCAGCGACCGTGAGGCTTCCTCCGACGCGTTGCCATTGCCAGCGATGGGATCCAGCAGAGCGCTGAGGGTCGCCTTGGGGTCGGCCCAGATCGCAGCCCGCGCGGCGGGGGCGGGTCGCGCCGTTACGACGGCGACCGACCGGGGCCACAGCGCAAAGTGGGCAGGCCGGTCCTTGGAGACAGTCACGCACGACTGGCCACCAAATGGCCACGACGCGGCGATCCGCGAGAGGATCGAGCGAGAGGGGCTCCCACCATCTCCATCGGCGCCGCGACCTCCCCCAACACCGCCAGTAAGTGCGCCGGCGACGGTCGACCAGACGTCGTCATCTGTCGCCCACGGGTGCGGGGCCGCCTGCCTCACGCATACCCGCACGGGCTGGCTCGACGCACACTCGACCAGGGCCTCGCGCTTCTGCCATAAGGAGCCCGAGTTGCCTAGAAAGGAGGCTGCAGAGGACGTGGGATTTGCCGGTCGTCGGTCGGCACGGGAGCGGGAAGACAGGCGAAGCGGGTACACGGCGGGACGTCGGCGCTCCTTCGAAGTCAGCAGTGGCGGCGACGTTGGCCGTGGCGCCAAGCTAGGGGCCCGCTCGCCCTCGTCGTGGGGAAGCAACGCGAATGCCGGCATGCCATCCGACCCGTCCCAGTCCAGCGACTGCGAGATGGCGGGGGCGGCCGTTGCGACGCCCGTGAGAACAACAAGCGGCAGGCTGACAAGAGCCGCCAGCGATAGGCCGAGGTCCGAGCAGCGCCGCCGCGGGGGCGACACCATCGCGCGCTGGTTTTCTTTCTTCTTCGCCCGGATCCTAGTCGTTACCAGCCAGGTGCTGTCTTCTAGAGGCCCTCAGCTGACTCGCTCGACCTCTTCTTGAGGAGGTGGCGAGGTTTGGTTTAAATCGGCCGTCGAACGGCCTCATGAGTGACAAGCAGAACGATCTTAATGCTGCGGCCACGATGCCTGGGGCCCGATCCGCCCGCAGGCTTCTCGGGGCGACCTTGGGCGCCATCGCCGCCTGTCGGCCGGGCGGCGCCGTCGTTCTCGCTCTCCGCGCCATTTTCGCGGGCCGCACGAGGTTTGGCGACGACAGATATCGCCATGGGTCCGGGTTCCCAGTCCGGTGACGAAACGAACGACCAGGCGAGCGAGAGAGCTGGCTGCGACGACGCTCTTGGCTGGGTGTGGCTCCCGCCGTGCCCACCTTTCCCCTCGCTTCTGAGCTCCTCGAGGCTGTATTGTTGACACAGTTGGACGCGCCTTCTCTCTGGCTCTCACCAACGAGCACCTCTACCGCGCAGGACGACGCCCTGGTCGTTCCCCAGTTGGTGAGGACACCTGGGGGCCGCGCCGTGGCGGGTCTTCTGGGCGTGCATGACACCTTCTCCCGGCTCGATGCTTCCGACACGTCCGATGGCGTCGAGAATCATCCTGTAGTAGTGGCCGCGCTGAAGCTCCTAGTAGCTACAGATCCGAACCCAGCGGCTGGGGCAGCGGGATTCGCATCCGAGGCAACAGCCCGGTCGCTCCGGCTTGGCCGCCTGGTGGCCACCGTGGCGGCGCAGGGCTTGCCTGTGTCTCCCGACGCTGTCGCGGCCGCCCTGGTCGCCGACTCCGCCGCCGCTGGCCATCCTCTGGCGTCGGTCGAGGCGCTTGAGAAGCGGCTGGGCCCCGAGGCCACAGCCCTTGTCCACGACGTGGCCAGCGTGCGCCGCCTGCCAGCCCGCTCTGATCTGCTGTCAGACTCTGCGGCCACCGCATTGCGAGGTCTCTGCCTTTCGATGTACGCTCCTCAGGCCGTGCTCGTCGAGTTTCTCGCGCGGCTTGATGCCCTGCGCGAGGCTGACGCGGCACGTGAGGCTGCCGCGGCTGGCGGCCTGCCTCTCGGCAGGTCAGTGTCGATGGACGATGGTGGCGCGGCTGCGGGCGGTGTGGCCGCGGCTCTCGAGGGCCTGCGCGTGTTCTCGGGTCTCGGGCACTCGCTGGGCCTTGCCGAGCTCGCCCTGGAGATGGAGGAGCTGTGCCTTCGGGCCCTCTTCCCTGAGGCCTTAGGGCAGACACACGAGGTGCTACGGAGGGACGGCGTGCTCCTGCGCGCTGCCCTGGGCCGCGCCGAGGACGCTGTGCGCCGCGCGGCGTCCCAGCGCGAGGGCGTGGCGGAGCGGTGCGCGGGTCTTGAGGTCCATGGCCGGGCCAAGAGTCTCATCAGCGTGATGAAGCGGGTGCTTGGCCTCGGCCGCTCGTCGACTGCCGCGGGACGCCAGGGGCCCGACCTGCCGACCCGGCTCGCCCCGGATGACCTCCACGACGTGCTGGGCCTGCGGATTGTCGTCCACCCGCTGCCCCCTGGGCCAGGTCTCTCGGCGCCCAGGGCCGATGAGATGGCTGTCGAGGCTTGCTACCTCGTGATGTCGGCAGTCCGGGAGACGTTGAGGGAGGTTCCCGGCCGTGCCAAGGACTACATCGAGCGCCCAAAGCCTAACGGGTACGCGTCCCTGCATGCCACCTTCATGGTAGACGCTGGCATCGAGGAGCACGGTTGGGGAGGAGGCCGGCGTGGGTGGCGGCCCGGCGATGGCGACCGCGACGTCGCCGTTGAGGTTCAGGTGCGGACGTCTGCCATGCATGCTGAGGCCGAGCGCGGCGAGGCTGCCCACGGCGCTTACAAGGGCGGCGGCGTCCGCGGCGGCGCTGAGCTCTGGGCGCTTGCGGTCGAGCGGTCGGAGCAGCTCGACCGCGCCCCACGCACCCTCCCGCCGGGGTCGCCGTCGTGTGAGCTCACCACCGCTGCTCTGCCGTCTCCTGGGGGTGGCGGGGCATGGGATGCCAGCGCCGACGGTGTCTTCGAGTCGCTCGACCTAGACGGCAATGGGGGGGTTGACCGGGCCGAGCTCGCCGTCTTTCTCAAGGATTTGCTCGGGGACCGTGGGGAGACGAATTTGCTGAGTCAGTCAAGCATTGAGGCTGCCGTCGACGAGATCTTCGCTCTCTGTGACACCGACTGCGACGGCGTCCTGTCTCGGGCCGAGTTCCGGGCCTTGAGGCGCCGTCTCATAGCGGGGGGGTCGGTCGGCGGGGAGGTTGGCGGTGCGCCGGGGCCCAGGCCTACCCGGGGCCCCGCGACCCCTGGCGCTCTCCACGGGGCTGGTTGCCGCCAAATCCGCCGCCGCCGCGGGCCCGCCCCACCCCGCGCCCATGCATCGCGCGCGGCCGCGGCAGAAGTGGCGGGTCTTGCCGCAGCGGCGCCAGTGGGCGACGATGGCGAGGCGGTCGAAACCGCAGCCAGCGACGAAGAAGCGGCCGCCAGTGTCCCCCCCGGGCCGTCTCCGCTACTCACCTGGGACGAGGATGGCGAGTCCACTCCCGTCCGGGTGATGCCCGCGGGGAAATCGGGCACGGCGAAGAACGTCACTCCAGTCGTTCAGCCGGTGTCGCCCCAGAGCAGCGATGGCCGGTCGGTGGTTGGAAGTACGCCCTGGGCCCTGCCGCCTTCACACGCGTGGGTGCTCGCGCCGCTCGATCCACGGGACCCCTCACTCCCGACGGTCTTTGTGGCGCCTCTTGGCCCCACTGTCGTCGGGGCGACGCACGAGCGGGGCTCCGACTTCATTGTCGACCTCCCGTGGGTCAGTGGGTCCCATCTGCGGCTCGAGATCCTCCGGCGCGGTGGCCGTGGCCGTCGTCGTCGCCTCCTGCACGTGACGGACCTCGGTTCCCTCAACGGGACTTGGCTAAACGGTGAGGCTCTGTTGCCCCATCGCGACGTCCCGGTGCGCCCGGGCGATGTACTGTCGATGGGGGACCCTGCCGGAGGAGGGGCTGCCTGGGTGGTCCGCACCGAGCGTGGCGGTGCCCCTGGGGCCGATGACGGCGGGGCGGCTGCCGCACGGGCCCTCGAGCTCGCAGGAGCCTCGGGCCTCGGCTCGCTTGAAGCGAACGATACTGATGGGAGGGATGATGACGATGCGGCTTGTGATGAGGACCCGACGGTGGCGGCGCGGGCTCTGGCCCTGGCTGGGGACTGTGAGGCTGCGGCCGTCCTTCTGACCCGGGCACTCGTCCGCGAGCCCCGTGACGCGCGCGCTCTTGCTGCGCTTGGCTCTCTTCACGCCGTTCGCGAGGGTGGCATCGGTGCTGCCCCCGCTCGCCTCCTATACCGGGCTGCGGCGGCCGAGCTGGTGCGCGAGGGCCATGCGCGGCGGTCCGCCGCTGACGCTGACGTCAGCGGCGACGTGCCTGGATTCCTCCTGACGCCGTCGCCTCGGGCCCCGGCCCTCGACGACGCTGATCCCGACCGTCTGTGTCGTTTGCTCCGCGAGTGGGCCCGGTCTGAGGCACGCTGCCGCCACGATACGGCCGCCCGCCGACTCTTCCGCTACGCGGCTGAGGCGGGTCGCCGTTGTCCCCGCGGTGGGACGGCTGACCGGGCCGACCCCGTCGTCGTCACCCTTCATCAGTGGGCTCACTGGGAGTGGCGCGCTCTGCACTGCAGCCGGGTGGCGTTGCCCCTACTCGACGAGGCCCTCGAGCGGCAGTCGGGGTCGTGGCACGCTTGGCAGCTGCGGGGGCACATCTTGGCAGAGACTGGCCGAGTTAACGAGGCGCGGGCCAGCCTCGCCGCGAGCGTTGCGGCCGCTAACGCCGCCGAGACGGTCGGCTCCGGTTCAGGGTCGGTCGCAGCAGCTGAGGCGGCCCGCGCGGCCTATGCCGCTGGCAGCCTCCAGGATCTGGATCCTGGGCCGGCGGGCGGGTTTGGTGGTCCTGGTCGTCCGGATGCTGCCCAAGCCGCGCCGGCGCTGCAAGCGTGGGCTCGGGTTGAGGCGCGGCACGGGCAGCTCCGCGTCGCCCGCCTCCTCTTTGGCCGTGCCGCTGCCGCCCGCCCCTCGGACGCCGTCGTCCTCCAGTCATGGGCCGTTGCTGAAGGCGCCGCAGGAGAGCTCGGTGTGGCTCGCTCACTCTTCCGCCGGGCCCTGCGTGCCGTGGGTGCTCGCGACGACGACGACGACGGCGATGCCGCCGCACGCGACCCGCTCGCAGCCGCCCCTATTCTCCAGGCTTGGTCTCGCCTCGAGGCTGCTGAGACACTGGGAGACTCTGTCGCCGCGGTCAAACTCCAACAGCGCGCCGCGCTCGCTGATCCCTCGGCGCGCCACCGGCAGCGGCCGGCCGGCGGTGACTTCGCGAGTCCGACGCCGCCCGTGCGGCCGGGGCCTTCACCTTCGCCGGAGCCGACGCTCAATTGAGGCCGGGGTCTTCGTCGTCGACGTCGCCCGCGGTGTGAAGGCATGTTCTCGAGTGAGGGCGGTCGGAACAATTTTTCAAGAGGTTCCGTTCCCGACGCCGCACCCCATCTCTCCCGCGAGATGCATCTCGCGCCGGTCGACACGAACATCGACCAAAGGCACAGGCGAGCCGCAGCACGAGGAACACCTTCGGCCGGGCGCGACGTCGCCCAATGACGCCCGGTCGTCTTGCGGCCTCTCGATCGCGTTCAGCCTCGATCATGGGGAAAAAACGAAGCGTAACGACAATAATCTATCTGTTCAGATCAATCTGCACCGTCTCTTGTGGCTAAAACGCACGGGGGGCGCACCTTGGCCGAGGCCAGTTCATTGACCCACGCGACGACCAACGACGCCTGCCTCTTCACCTATACCCCCAGATGGGCAGACAACCCATTCAGCCCCGGATTCCAGCCTCCTCTCTCGAGCAAGCGGGGTAAGAAGGGGAGCGGGAAGTCCACGAAGGCCCGGCCGGCACGATCGCCGGCGCTGCTGGGCGACAGCCACGACGTGCGCAGCTCAGTTGAGACCGGTGGCACCGCCAGCACCTGCCCCACGCCCGCAGTCGGCATCGGCGTTCATGGCTGGGCCGCCGACAGCCCTCCTTCGGAGAGCCGCGGCGGCTCGGTCCGCTTCAGTCCGAGCGAGGCCGGGTCGTGCAGCGTTGGGAGGGGATCGTCAGTTGGCAGCGCGTGTCGTGACCTTGGTGCGCCCACGCCTGCCCCCGCTGCGCTCAAGGGCGATGTCACGCTCTGGCGCACACCCGTCGCACTACAAAAGGCTACGGTCCGGCGGGAGCGTTCCCCTCGCCCCCTCTTCGAGCCCTCCGCGACAGTGGCGTCGCCGGCGGCGCCTGCGCGGGGCTGCCATGCCGTCTTTTTCTGCGGCCGGCGGCGCCAGAAGGTCAACCGGGCGGCCGAGGTGGCCTTGCCGGCACACGACGCCGACGCCCTCGCCGAGGCCGCCGTCAAGCACGCCGACGCATTCGCCGGGCCTGCAGGTAAAGCCGATCGGCGGGCACGCCCGTGGGACGAGGGCATGGCGGTGCGTCTCCCGACACCCGCCCGCCTGTCGTTCGAGGGCTTGTCAGGGAGCCCGGCGCCGCCCTCCGTCCCAGCGACGCCCCCACCGCCCGCCGTCGTGACGATGTCCGGTGCCGACGACGTGCTCCTCGGAACTGTGGTGCGCCAGTGTCCCGAGGCGCGCACACCATTTTTTGTAGCGGCAACGCCTGCGGCCCTGACAGGCGTGGCGTCGCCCCTGCAGCGGCCGCCTCACGGCCACCGTGCCCGCGCCCTGTTGACCGGGTCCGAGGACCCGTCATCCACCGAGGCCTCGGCGAGCCTTGGTGACGAAGACGCGGCGGCGTCGACCGAGGCCGTCGCGGACGTCTCATTCGAAGGATTCGCTCCGCCCGGAGACGACGCTACGATGACGCCACCAGCGCCGACGGCTCGGCCGCCTCAACCCCCGGCAGAGGACGACTCTGATGCCGCTGAGGTCGCCGCTGCTTACGTCGTCTCCACGATCCGTCTGAGCAGGCGCGCTGCCGTCGTCGCCGTCCTGTGCGACCACGGCGTGCGGATTGCGCGGGCCAAGGGTGCTGCTGACGCGGCAGGCGAGGCCGCCGCTGACGCCGAGGCGCTGAGGGCTGCCATCGCCGCGCGGGCGGCTGACGCCCAGACACGGCTCCTCGTCACCGCCGCCACGGCCGTCCAGGCGATCCGGCGTGGCACCCTGGCTCGGCGCCGCGTTGCCGGCCTGCGGAACGAGCGCGTCGCCAACGCCGCTGCCGCCTCGGTCGTGCGTGCAGCTGCCCGGGGCTACTACATCCGCATGACGCACGTCCGCGCCTGCGCAGCCGTTGCCATTCAAGTCGCGTGGCGTGGCGCTCGCGCTCGCGCTCTCCGCACCGCCGTCGCTGACGCCGAGGCCGCGTCTCTCGTCCGTGCCGCGTCTCACGAGGTCGTCGCGGGCAGAGCCGTCTCCAAGGCCTGCGCCAGAGCCTGCGAAGAGGCCGACCGGCTTCACGTCGCGGCGGCCATCGCTCGCCTGTCCGCCATTCCTCAGTCGCTTGTCTCGGTCTCCTCGCCTCACTGTTGTTCCCCAGCTGCTGAGGAGGAGGCGACCCCGCTCCGGCGCGCCGCTGCGGCCCGTGGCCTCGCGTTCGGAGGGACGAACGCCCCCCTTGGGCTGGGCGAGACGGGCCCACGTTCCCACGCCCTCGTCTCGGCTACCGTGTTTGACATAGCCACCCTAGCCGCCGGCGGCTTGCGCGTCGCATATGGCGCCCCGGCGCCCGCGTCGATTCTCGAGGCTGCGCCCCGGACGGGCCTCGCGTCCCACCCACTTGATGGGGGTGCCTCAGCGTGCGCTGGTGCCTCGACGGGGTCCCCGGGGCCTCGTCCCTATGCGCACGACTGCGCTCTTTGCATTTGGTCCGCTGAGCGCGACAAGGACGAAAGTGAGGATGACGAGGCTGCCGCGAGCTCAACCTCGTTCACGCCCGTTGTGTGGGAGCGCTCTTTGGCTGGAGGATACGCCGTCAGCTCGACTGTGATCGGCTCGGCAGCGGTCAGGCCTGACGACGCTCTCCCCAAGGGCCCAGGTGCGCTTTTTTCGGGGGTGTGAGGGGGAGAGACACCGGTCGCCGATGCTTAACGAACTACCAATCGAAGAATCCCCAGCACTAGGCGCTACCCTCGCCACTCACGAGTCCACGAACTGCGCCCCCATCGCCAAGAGCGGGGGGGCCGGTGGGTCGAGCTGCGTTGCCGTTGCGCCAGACAAAAGAGTAGCGGTGGTGCCGCCCATCGTCTCGACTGCCCAGACTTCACCGGGCGCGATCGCGGACCGGGCGGTGTCGCCGCCAGCGGCGAGTTTGAGCAGCCGGCCCACAGCGGCGGGAGGCGCGACCACGAGGAGGCCCTCCCAGGACGGAATCCTTGCCCCCGCAAGACCGTGGTCAAGTGCTGTGGGCGGGGTCTTTCGAAAATGTTTGGCGGTAGGAGCAACTGGGAAGCCGGGGGCGCGCGCGCAAGCCCTTGATCTCGCGCTCATAACTCGCCTGTCCTCCAGTTGATGGAAAGGAGCTCTGACCACACCTCGCGCGCTGCGGCCTCCGCGGCGGCGTCGTCGGTCCCCGCCGCCGCGGCGAGGCCCAGACGGTCACGCACTCGCAGAAAATACGGCGGGCCTCCGCGTCCCTCCCACGCCATCTCGGCCTCTGCGAACACGTCCGGGTCGTCCGCGGGGGCGAAGGCGCCGTGCAGCTCGATGTTGGCTAGGGACACCCTGACGGCCTCGGCGGCTCGCGAACAGCCATCATCCGACGAGCTCGACGAGGCCAGCAAGAAGGTGACCTTGGCCTGGATGCCGTCGTCGCTGATGGCGTCGAACTCTTCCTCGTCTTCGTACCAAAACTCGCTGGAGCGGGAGGGGGGGAGGCGCCGGGGGGGAAGGACGACGCCACGCGGCCGGCAGCCGACAAAGTCGACAGACGCAGCGGACCACTGCGGACGCGCGCGTCCCTGTTTGTGCGCCCCGGAGATGAATCCGGCGACGACCATCATCGGAACACCGCGCTCTGAGCGGGAAGAGAGAAGAGAAATCGCTTGAAAACACTCTTGTTGACATCTGCTATGCGCCGACAGTCTGGAGCTTGGTGACGATGGCCACACGCGCAGTCTGATCGTAGCAGGACATGACGCAGAGCCCTTCCTTATCCGGGCTCCAGTCGAAGCTGCCAATGGGCTGGGGCGAGAGGTTGCGCTCGGCAACGAGGTCGAGTTTGCCTGCAACGCCCATCGGCACGCCGTCGGCGTCTTCGACCCGCCGGGGCGCCGGGTATCGGTACCGGTAGAGGCGTAGCGTGCCATCTCCCCCCAGGACCGCGGTGACGTCACGGTTCTGGGGCAGCGTGCGGGACCCCCAGACAGTGAGCCCCCCGCCCTGGTCACGCGCCGTGTCCCCCCCTACAGGGAGTGTGTGCTGTGCGAATCCCCTAGTCGGGTGTTGCGTGCGGGCGTCGAACGCGTGGACCTTGGCCTCGAGGCATGAGACGAGGAACTTGTTCATCTTGATGTCGCGCCGGTCGAATTCGACCCCGCAAACGCCGTTGCGGACGTTGGTCTCCCACCTGACCTTGTTGGTGCGGAGGCAAAAGAGTTTGACATCCCCATTGTCATAGCCGGCGAGGAGGGACCGGTGGGTGTCGTCGTGCGAGTCGCCAAAGGCGACGCACCACGCGTCGCGACTCTGGTCGGTGCCATCGGCGGGCTCAAAGGCAGCGACGGGGGCGTCAGGCTGCCGCTGGTCCCAGACGCGGACGGCGCCGTCGCGGCCGCACGTCGCCATCTCAGGGGCGCCGAAGCCGCGGGCAGCGCCACCGGCCCCATCGACCTGGTTCACAAGGGAGGCATGGGCCTGCGCCTGCCACACGGGCGTGTTTAGTCGCTCGAGGTCATACACGGCGAGCTTGCCAGCGAAGTCCCCAGCTGCAAGCTGCCGCTCCAGCAGGCCAGACGCTCCAAAGGTGCCACTCTTGAGCGCGCTAGGACGCTCGGCCTTGGCAACCAGCTCAACCCCGTTGCCCTTCATCTGGTAGACGTGGAGGGCGCCCGTCATCTTGGGGTGGCTGCCGAGCATAACGAAACGCGCGCTCAAGGGAATCCATCGCGTGTCATACGCAGTGAGATTCAGCTGCGTGCAACTGTGCTCCAAAATCTGCCAGATGCAGTGGCGTGGTGGAGAGGTGGTGGATTGGTGGAGTGGCAAGGAGGTGGGGAGGCAAGAAGGCGAGGTGGCGGCGGGGTGACGGCGGGGTGGCAGGGTTAGAGGCGGGGTGGCTGGGCGCGATGGCGTGCCGGCACCCCTGTCGCGGCTCGGCGCCGCTTTGGTCGCGCTCGCGAATTCCGAGAGTCGCGCGGACTCTGTACGCCACCTCGTCCACCTATCCGCACCTGGGGTCGATCCTTGATCTCGAGGCCAGACATCGCGAAGGACGAGCGATGCCCGAACAGGCTCTACCCAGGTGGCCGGTGGCCTTTCAGCACGCCAGCGCACGTGGAGCCAACGGAGGAGCAGCGAGGCTTGCCGCGGTGATCCACGCGTCGGCTTCCCCCTTGCAACCACCAAATATAGCCAAGTGGATGTGTCTGGATCCGTGGAAAAGGCGAGATCGCGACTCAAAGGGCAGCGCTCTTTCGAGGTGGTCACTCACCGCGCCCCGGGCCCGAGAGCCAGACTGCGACTGCCTTTTACCACCAATCCTCCGCCACTTCAGGCCCTCTGACCCGAGGCGAGATGAGCGAAACGTGCCCGTCGCTGCGCACCTAGCCATGCCGCCGCCTGCCTTGCTCCTTCGTCTTACGAATCCCATCTGCGCGCCTCACGATGGACGGGATGCGAATATAACGTCGCAACTGACCTCTTACCACCTCATGTCCCCTCAGGGCGTGGACAGGACAGCCCGTGGGAGCCTCCCTCAGCCCTGTCCGCCGCGGTCTCCCACTGTCTCCAACGTAATGGCGTCATCCGCTGACGTGCGGCTCTTCGAGCCAGATGGCCCTGGCGGCCGGGCCCTGCAAGCACACATCCAAACCCAGCTGCAGAGTGATGACTATCTCGGCGCGGACTTTCTGGACCCTGCCCTGTCCGTCTATCTCACGGCACTTCTAAGCAAGGACCCCGGCGACGACCCGGAGACGGCGGCGGCCACGAAGAAGGAGCTGTGGTCCAACGTGGTCGAGTTTTTCGGAGACGAAGGCCTGTCGACCTCCCTGTCAGAATGGCTGTGGGCCCAGGTCCACGATGTATCGAGTCCCGTGGCCGCCGCCCTGGCCGACGACCGGCGCAGGCTGAGCCACGAGGCCCAGCAGAGGGCCGCTCGTGCCAGGGCGCGCGCCACCCGGGACGACGCGCGCCGGGGCGGGCGCGATGACGGCCGCGGGGACGACCGCGACGATGAAATGGGTGGGCGGGATCGGTCGAGGTCGCGATCGCGGTCCCCGACGTGGCGACCCCAGGGCCGTGCCGCGCCCGCGGGACTGCGGCTGTTCACCTCATCTGTCATGGACGCTCTCAAGGGGGCTCTGGCCGCTAAAGGCGAGATCCAGCGCCGCGCGGGGGCGCGCGCGGGAGGCGCAGCCGCCGTCGTTGGACGACGCCCCCCCACTGTCGCGCGGGGCTCCGTTGGGCTGGCGCCGGGTGGGGGAGGCGCCACCACCTCGCGCCCGCCTGTTTCGGAGCGCTTGGGGGGACGTCTCGAGGAGGCTGGGCCCGGCGCCGGTCCCCCCATCGTCCTCGATCGCCGTAGGAGTGTTCACTCCGGCAAAGGGCGCGGTGGTGATCTCAACGGACGCGATGATTCGCCGCCACCCAACGACGGGGGGCGCAACGGTCGGGGCTCCTCCCCGCTGCAAGGGGGGAGGGGGGTGGGACGTGACGACCGCGGCGGCGGCATTGCGGTGGGTCCCCGGGGCCACTTTCTGCCGGCTTCCACCTCCAACTACGGGCCTCGGTTTGGCGGAGGCGGCGGCCTGGTTCCCGGTCAGCCGCCTCCCCCACCACGCCGGGGCGACGGGCGTGGCGGCCCGCCTACGTCTGCCGCCGAAGCCGAGATTGAGCGCCTGCGGGCAGAGAACGCCCGCCTCAGGGCCACACAGCCCCCTGACAGGATGCACGCTCCCTTGGATATGCGCCGTGGCGGCGTGCCGATGATGGGCCCCCCAGGGATGATGGCCGGTCCCATGATGGGCGGCCGCGGGCCAGCCATGATGGGTGGCCGCATCGGCCCTGGCCCCGGGATGATGGGCGACCGGGACCAGATGGACCGGATGCGCCCCGGAATGGGGCTCAGCGGGCGGGGACCCGGGCGGCCTGGGGGGCCTCCTCCCCTCGCTTCCAGCTCTGCTGAGGTCGCGGCGCGCTCCGTCGTTGTCAAGAACGTTGACTTCAAGGCAACAGAGGATGCGCTGGCAGCGCACTTCTCCGTATGCGGACGCGTCGTCGGGGTCGCCATCCGTCGTCACAAGCCCTCGGGGCGCCCCCTTGGCTCGGCCTTTGTCGAGTTCGCCCACCCCTCGAGCGTGGCCCACGCTGTGTCTCTGACGGGGAGCGTACTCCTAGACCGTGAAGTCTCTGTGGTGAAGAGGGAGGCAGAGGCGCCTGCCTCTAACCCGCGCCCGGAATGCGCTGCTGGACCGTCGGGGGAGGTCGGGGGCGCCGCTGCTGAAACCGGCGGCGTGGAGGGCGCTGCGGGGCTGTTGGCTGGAGGCACCGCCCGCGAGGACGCCATCACCGCCGAACTCGCCGGGGGCGCCATAGCTGATGGTGGTGGGCGGGGGGGCGGGGGTCGCGCTGGTGGACGAGGCGGGTGGGGGGGCAGGGGAGGCGGACGGGCGAGGCGTGGCGACTCGGTCGCGGCTGCCTCAAAGGGGGCTCGCGTCTGGGTCCGGCCGGGGTCAGGGCTGCCGGGAGATCCGCTGCTCGAGCAGGGCGGTGGGGCGGTGGCGGCACCGTCCCCGCTGACGGCGCCGGCTGCCTCCCTGTTTGCGACCCCCGTGGCTGCGTCCGCGCCCGCGGCGGCGCCGGTGCCCGTCGATGATACCGCGATGGAGTAACGTCGTAGTGTGTCTGTTTGCGCCCCAGGCGGCCGTGCCTGCGCGGCGGGCGGGGCGGGCGCGGCAGCGGCCCCTGCCGTTCGCGCCCAGGGCAGACCCAGCGCGAGCGGACGTGCAGGTGCCTGTGAGCCTCGAATTGGCCATGGCGTCCCTTTTTACTCGTCCCGTCCCACCCCTCGCTCCAGCGCCCTCACCCCCTAGAGATGGGGAAGCGACGCAGAACGGCTGCGGTGGCCGCCGCCCCCTCGGTGGCGGCGGCCCCCGAGGGGGCGCCGCCATCGACGATGGCAGTGCCGGCCTTGTCGAGCGCCGTCGACACGGCTCTTCGGGGACGCACGAACGTCTCAATCGCGTCACTTTTCGAGGAACATACTCTGCCGGATGTCATGATGTGTGACGAAACCGTGAAAAAATCCGGAAGAGGCGGAGCGGCGGGCCCGAGCGGTCTCGGCGGCGGCCGTTTCGGCCGTCTTGCGTCCCAGCCCGACGCGAGGGGCGCCGAGACGGACCAGTCGGAGCCAGAAAAGAAGAAAATGAAGCTGAGGCTTACAGGAGTGGCAGATCTTCTCGCGCTGAAGCACCGTGAGACGACGAAGGGCGATCACGGCAGAGGCCGCCGCCGCCCTGACCTGTCGGCTGCCGCGGTCGCTGGCGTCCTCGACAACCTCAGGGCCCAGAACGACCCCAGCACCATGCTCCGGGGAATCGAGACGCTGCACGACGCTCTTCACAAGAAGGCGAGATGACATACGAGCTGTGGTCGTCGGGGGCTGGGCTTCGTCTTCCTGCAAAAAAAATCACCGCTACGCTCCTACCCCATGCCCCACCCCCGCCGCCCGTTTCGCTGCTTGCTCCGCAGGAGGGCCTGGCCGTGCTGATCCGCCTCCACGCCGCCTCCGCCAATCTAAGCGAGCTATTGACTGTGTGGGATTCGCGCCGAAAGGGCGCGCTGCAGCAGCAGATTGACGAGAAGTTAGTTCTGACGCTTGCCCGACTCCTCGAGCTCTGCTCGAGCGACGATGATGACGCCGCCCTGGCCCCTCCCCCGGTCGCCGCCGCCGTGGACGCCATCGCGCTCGCCGTTCTTCGGACTCGGCTCCGGGCAGTGTACCACCACCTGTCATCGCGGACCCGCGGCCGTGCCAACGCGGCACTTCATCTGCTGGCCCGGATGGCTGCGCGGTCGCCTGCTCTCGCCCGTGAGCTACTCGCCGTCTTCGACTGGGACCTCGCAGCGCTGTCCCGATTGGCGGCTCCGCCTCGGTACGATAATGGCATTACCATGGGGAGGGATGACGGGGAGGCGGCCATGTCGATGACGGGGTGCCGGACCTACTTCCTCTCGCGCACTGTGCTCGGCCGGCCGACGCGGCCCGGATTCGTGCTCCTTGCCCTCACCCTCCTCCGGTGCCGTGACCCCCAGGTGTCGGCCACAGCAGCTGGGACGCGATCTTTGATGGCCGGGCTTGGGCGACACCTTGGAGCCGACCCACCAGGCGTCTTCGCCGACATCCTGGCGACACTCGAGGACCACGTCTTTTGCCATACGACGCGCCCGGAACGTGCACCACCTCGCGCCACGCGCGGTGGCGCGCTGGACGCCGACTCCTTAGGGCAGCTCGCGGCCGTCGCCGAGAGCACGCCCTCGACGTCGTCTCTCAACGGAGATGCGCCTGAAAAGGAGGACGAGTCGGCCATGGCGGCCCGGGATCGATGTCGTGCCCTCCTCCTCCGGCTCTGCACCGACCCTGGCTGCGGGCTGATCCCCGGCCTCGAGCCCGACAGGCCGGAGCTCGGGATCGCTCCCGTCGTATCGACCTGGACCGGTCTGCTCGCCAGCGCCGCTCGAAACACGGATCGGGGGGTGGACGCCACTGGGCCGGGAGGCCTTCCTGCACTCGTGGCCCTCCTTGGCCGGCTTCGGCCCTCGCGGCCCGCCGCCACTGCCCTTGTGCGTGCTGCCGTCGCTGCATCGCCCGCCTTAGCGGTTGCACTTCTCGCGGACACCGGAGGACCGGCGTGGGCGCTCGAGCCCCCGAGGACGAGGGTGTCACATCATGCCGTCAAGATGATGACTGAAGGAGGGGCCGATAGCGGGGTGGCTGCGGCTGCGGCCCATCCTAGCCGAGCCGCGGAGGATCCAAGTCCCCATCTTGCGGGCATGGCTCTCGTGACCGAGGTTGTGGGCGCGGCTTCAGGGAGATCTGATGCACCCATTCTGCCAGCCGGGTGCTCGCGGGCCTCGCTGACCCGCGGCGCGCTTCATCCAGACGGCCTTGTTCGCCTCGCGTCTGTCCGCCTGCTCCGAGCGTGTCTGGTGTCGTTGAGGGCCTCTGGACGCCTCGAGGACGAGGCCGAGCTCAGAGCGTTGCTCCCCGACCCTCAGATTCTGATCGGCTTAAACACCGCATACGCTGCGCTTTGGCGAGAGGGGTCGACGTCCGGCGGCACGCTCAGGGCCCAGGGGGGACGCTGCTCGGTCGCCTTGTCGGGTGGAGGTGTGCCCGAATTTTCTGCGGGTTCCGGCACGACCTCAGACACGGCGGATTCGGACGAGGGCCACGACCCGGACTTATCGACGGGGCGGGAGGTCCATGCCCTCGCTGTCGCGGGTGGTGCCGTCGTGCTTGAGTGCCTGTCGCACTATCGCGTCCTCCTCCCACGCGCCTTCGGTGAGGCGCTTCCTTCGGCACTTGTCCTCCTCCCCACGATGAGGCCCGACTTTGCTTCAAACAGCAACACCCCGGGGCCCGAACGCGCTGCTGTTGAGCCTCTGACCATCCTCTTCCGACTGTTGAGGGCATCCCTGCCGTCGCTCTCAGCGTTGCAGGCCGCTTACCTTGGCGGCTCGCAGAACAGAGAGGAAAGCAGCTCAGCGCTGACGCCCGGATCTTTGGCCGCCCTTGTGTCCTCTCTCTCGCCGGGCCAGATTACGTTCGTCGCCCTCGCGTCTTGTGGCTCGACCCTGTCGCCCGAGCTCGCTCTAGAGGCGAGATTGCTCCTTCGCGCCCTCCTCCTACTCAGCGAGACCGTTGGTGCCCCTGTGTCCCCAGCTGCTGCGTCACTGGCTGGAGTCGGAGGTGCCGCCGAGGCCTCGATTTGGTCTCTCGTGCTGGTTCGCTCGCTTGACACTTGCAACGGCGCGCCCGACGCTGAAAAGACTCGACAGACCGTCTGCGGGCTTGTCGCCGAGGCAATGTCCGCCGTCGCGCGTCGGCCCGTCGAGGCATGGCGGACCGCCGAGAAGGCGACAGCAGCTGTCCAAGAGGGCGATATCGGCGGCACCTCTGGCCTCCCCTCCCCGCTCCTCTGCGAGGTGCTCGCCGGTTCTGTGCGCGTGGCCAGGTCTGCAGCGATCTCGAAGACCTCAAGGGGTGCCGTCCTCCAGCTTGCGGCGGATGCTGCCCTTGGTGTTGCGTCTCTGGGTGGCACGCAAGCAGCGCGTGCTGTCGTTGCAGCCATCGATGCTGCCCTGGTGGCTGCCAATTATGCGGACTCCATCAACCTTGAGCCACTTCTCAGCGCGAAAGACGAGCTCCAGGGTCAACTGGATGGCGGAGGGCCGCTTCACGAAATCACAAACTGGGCGGAGTTGGCCTGTGACCCAGAGGACACCGTCCTCCGCCTTGTCCTGGCTCTGCGCAAAGAGGGCAAAGGCGGGGACGCAGCCCTCGGCACCCTCGCCGAAGTTCTCTCGACATCTGCGAAGTATGCTGATAAGTCTCTGCTCCGAGGCGCTGTTGAGGCCTTACGTGCGATGATGCCCAAGGTTGTGCGCTTCCTCAGCTCCTCGGCAGGTGGGGCTGGGGCAAGGGCCCTCATCCATGTAGCTGCTGCTGCTGGCAACGAAGAAATACTGGCTGGCACGCTGGCAGCCGAGCTCGTCTCCGCCGTTGGGTCTGACCAGGGCTGGGCCGTGGAAGCACTTTGCCGAGGTTCACGGTCAGCTGCGCATCTTGCAAATAATCTGACGACTGCTGCTGCTGTTCTTGCTGGAGAGGGTGCTGTCTCTCCGGCCAAGGTCCGCCCGGATGTCCTGAAAGGCCTGATTGCAGCTGCAGGCAGAACCATCATTGCAGAACCGTCGGCCAGATTGGTTGACGCTGAACATTGCCTTGATGCGCTCCTCGCTGACCCGAGCACTTCAGGCGTGGCCGCCACCTGGCTCGGCGCCCATGCCGTTGCCGTTATCAAAGCCTGTGGTAAGTACCCATCGCCCCTTAAGTCGGCAGCGAGCGCAGTGGCAGTGGCGGCGTGTGGTGTGGAAGGGGAATGTGTATCCATGCTCACTTCCATCCTGAATGGTGAGGAGGGTGGGCCACCGTCACGGACTGCGCTGGCCTCGCTGCTTCCCACAATTGCGCTTGTTCTATCGCACGCTGAAAGTCCGGGTGCTGACTCTGATGGCAACCTCGTGCAAGCTTGTAGCCTCATCTGCGCTGCGCTTCAGGCGCCCCTGGACAGCTATCTCACCGGCTCGTCTCAGCGACTACACACCCAGCGCGAGGCAGAGGCAGCGTTTCCAGCAAATGGTGGCAAGCTTGTTTTCCATCTTTCATCTTTGGCAATACCAGTTGGCCTTCGCTGTCTCTCGAGGCCAGAAAGTCGTGGACAAGGTCTTGGGGCAGCTCGGTTGCTCCGCCGCTCGGCTGAGAAGGGCGACCTTCCTGCCAGCTGGAGTTCTGCTGGATGGACAGACACTCTTGCTAGGCTCTTGCGTCCACACCGCTGGGAGTCTGGCGCTCGTCTCGACAGCGTGCACTACAACCGAACGGGTGCTACCCCTGTGCCTGCCTGGGGTTCTGGCTCTCTCGCTAGATCGATCGTTCTGCCACTCGTGGGCCCCCAGGCTGCTTGTGCCCTGCCCCAGCAGGCTGGACTGGCAACACCCTATTACTGCCCCCTGTTGACATTTTCCTCTGCCCTTGCCACATTTGTGCCACCTCCTGGAGTCCCCGTCTACAGCAATGTACCGGGTGCTGTGGAGGCGGCTTCTCTTGTGGTCGCACTGGCACTCGACGCTGTCGGCGCTGTCGAGGCGGCCGTCAGTGCCAGGAACGCTGCAATTGTTTCCGCGTCGGGGATGATAGCCGCAGGTCTGCTTAAGCAGCTCGTTACCGGGCTGCCCAACATCCTCAGGCGTCTTAGGCATGTCGCGGACTCACTCTGTGGTCCAAGGGGCACTATGGGCCGCAACAGCATAACTGTGGTGGAGGATACTCTTTGCGCTGCTGTGGTTGCGACTTCAGCTGCTGTTGGCCGGTTGCGTGGTCTGGACGGCGCTTCTGCCATCACCGACGCCGCCGAGGCTCATGTTGCCTCTTTTGCCTCACAGGCAGTTGAGGCTTTACACTCTCTTCAAAATAAAATGTGCAGCACCGCGTCCAAGTCCATCCATGCCTTGAGAGTGGGTAGTACGACATGGAACACTCGTTGGACAGCACTTTCGGTGTCTCTCCTTGAGAAGCTTGGGACCAGCTCCAGCACAAGTGCACAGCCCTTTGATCTTGGAGAGCCAGAGGTTGGCGACACCACCCTCCCTGCGCTTCCGTTTCCGCTCGATCGACTGCCACTGCCTCCACGCACCATCCTTGATGGAGCCGCTGCGCTTTGTGACTTGGCGGCTGCTCCGTCTGGGCAGGTCGACGACGAGCACGGGCAAGCAGCATTGCTTGCCTCTGCCCTGTCAGCTGCCTGCGCCCAAGGTCACAAGTCAGCGCCAGAAAACTTGGTTACTGCGGCTCGCCGCGCGTTCCCAGTCTTGCTGCGTTCATATGGAGGCACGCGATCGCCAAGAGATGAGGCGCTGCTGATGAGCTTGACGGTGTGCGACAATGTAGTTACGGGCATCTGCTGGAGCACTGTTGCCGCCGACATCACCTTACTGCTGGAAATGGAGACGGAGACTGCCGAAGATGCACAACCACCTGGTGCTGGCCTGAGCGATATCGACGTGGGCAGTCCCGATGATAAAGCAGTCAATGACGCCGACGACGGCGGACATCAAGCCGCGGAGACTGCTGCCTTCAGCCTCTACTGGCCACCCGGTTCGCGGGGTGCAAGGGCAGCCGTCGTCCTGCAGCGCGCCCTACGAGCGTCCCTCCTTGGAGTTTCAGGATTCCTCTGGGGCCGCGCCGCTTTGGCAGCCAAGGAGGCTGGCTTGAGCCTCGCTGACGAGCCTTGGGCTGCTGGCGCCTGGTCGGACAGACCCTCGAGCGAGCTTGCTGACAGCTGGGCCCCCATCGCCCCGGCCACAGATGGCGGGACAGCATTCTCGCCAAGGGCTCTCCGTGCTTCCGCCGTCAGAGCGGGCCCTCTCGGGGATACGCGTCGCGTTGCTCTTGGCTGCATCACGGCCGACTTCGGCACGTCCAGCGATGGGACAAGGGAAGGCGTGTCACCGGCTGCCATCCTCGCGCGTGGCTCTGCCAATCTGCTTTTCTTGATCCTCCACGCCTACTGCGGTCTCCTTGAACGCACCACCGACCCCTCGCCCAGCTCACTTGGTGCCACCCTCGCCCTACCTGCGGCGTGCCGAGCCCTCGCGTCTCCGTGCGCGCTCACCCGCCTAGCCGGCTGGGAGATGCTGCGGTTGTTTTCGCTTCGTCTTGGAGAGCCGTGTGCTCTGTCTTTCCGTGAGAAACCGGCAATCACAGAGGTTTTGCTCTTTGTACGCCGTGGCGTCGATTTGAGGGACATTGGCCCTGAGCGCCCCGTCGGCACCGGTGCCGCCCTCCACCTGGCCCACTGCGCAGCCGCCTGCTATGGGCCGAGGGTTCCTCCACAGCGCGCCGCTCTTCGCGCCCTGAAGCGGAAGCAGGAGCTGGACTCCCTCTCTCTCCCCGTGTTCGCCCGCGGGCTTCTTTCACCAACAGCGGGCTCCGAGGGCGACCTGGAGCGGGCCAGCGCGGCCCTCTTGGCTGTTGGCACCGCTGCTGGGGTTCCCGGCTACGGTGGGACCGCTCCATCGGCTACCGGTGTCGCACTCTCGACGGGAACGGCCTCTAACGGCCGCAGGTTGGGGAGCGCGTCAGGCGCTGCGGGCGTCCTCAGGCGGCACTACTGCTTTGAGCTCCTATGGGGCCTCCGGCTCTCACCCCTGGGCGGGGCCGCGCCTGGCAAGGGCGTTGCAGCAGCAGCCGCCGCTGCCGCCATGTCGCTGGCCCAGGCCCCTGGCCACTCCCGCGACCTAATTGCCCGCTGTGGGCTCTTCTCCCTTTGTCGCATGGCCCTCGAGGGCGAGGCGCTTTGGGGAGACGGGACTTTTCTCATCGAGCCGGCCGCGCGGCTCCTCCGGATAGAGCGTCGCGCAGCGGTGGCTGGGGGAGCCGGCCTCCCGGCATCGGTCGCGCTCGAGGCTCGGGTGCTTGCGGAATCGGCGATGCTTGCTGCGCGCCGTCGGGGAGGAAGGGTGCAGACTTGGGCCGCTGAGCTCGTGGTCGAGGCAGAGCTCGCAGCGCAGGGTTGCGGTGCGGCTGGCGTCATCCCATGCGCTGGCGCGGCGGCGGCGGCCTCTGTCACCCATGTCGCGAGGCCTGCTCTCGTCGCCGCCGCGGCCGAGCCGTCGCTGCCTCCTGGTCGTCGCCTAACGGCGGCTCTCCTGCTCGCCGCATCCGGCCCAGGGCCTTTGACGTCCCCGGGCTCCTCGGCCGACGCCGCGCGGGCGGCTGTCGCGGCATGGGCACGCTTTTGCGGTGGCGGACCTAAAGGCGCTCCGGATCCCGTCGCTGCGCGGAACGCCTCTCTTGCCCTCGTTCTGGCGCTCGGGGAGGCGGCAGCAACTGGGGGAATTCCCCCTGGAGCGGGCTCACAAGACCTCGTGGCTGCCGCTGGTTCTGCCCTCGTAGCGGCAAGAGCGGCTGTGGGGTCAAACGCTACCGTCGCGGCCGAGGGCGCCCTGGCCACTGTCATCGCCGCCGTTGACGGCCGTGCGGTGACCACGGACGCTGTCTTTGGTGGGGCTCTGGTGGCTTGTCTCGAACAGGTGGGGGGATTGTCAGGGGGCTGAGCTAGATTCGTGGGGGCCCAATCCTCCCAGCCCCTAAATCTCGTCCGGCCCGGAAGAAAAGTCGCTGCCTTCGAGGTCGTCGATCGGCGTGAACTGCTCGCCGACCTGGACCTTGTCTGGCCGCAGAAAGCCGCCATAGGACGGTGGACACTCAAAGATCCGTACGCCCTTGACCGACCCGTCGTTGCGCCCAAGGGGCTCGTCGTACTTGACGCCGATCCACCAACCTGCGGGCAGGCCCTCAACAGGCCCGACGTGGAGCACGACTCCCCGGCGGTCGCCCGGTTCGCAGCTGCAGCGCGGAGGCGCGCCGGCGGGGGCATTAGCAAAGGCGTTGACAATGCCCCGCACCTCGGCGTCGGACTTGCCAAAGTCAGGGTCGTCCACCTTGGGCTTGGGCGGCACCCACGTGCCCTTCCGCATTGCGAGCTCCTTCTCCAGCGTCCACGTGGGGTCGTCCTTGAGCTTGGACTCCTTGAACTTGCGGTAGGTGTTCTCGCGTGCGTCATATGCCTCGTCGCTCAGCACGAACTTCTCCACCTTGCTCACATCCTCGAGCCACCCGTTGGCCGACAGGGAGCCCGGGTCCGTGTCGACCACGTGGATGATCCACCCGTCCTGGGGGGACCAGTACCCGAGCTTGCGGTTCTCGTCGCCCTCCATCGAGGCCACGGGAGCCCCCGACTCGTTCCTCAGCTCTAGACGCATCGCCGAGGGGTTTGTCCCGACGTGGCTAACCAGCTTGCTCTTGATCGCGCTCACGGTCGAGTGACGGTCGAGGCGAATTTCCTGGAGCCGCGTCTCCTTCAAGTTTGAGTGCGACACGTTGAGCCGAACTGTGGTGTCGTTCTGGTTCTGGATGCCCGAGTCGGGCGCCGTGACATACGCCCTGGGTGGAAGGAAAGGGCGGTACTAGAGGTAGGGTCTCAGCGGCAGCAACGGGGCGGCTGACATCACAGCATTCGACACCGTGGGAGGCATGGGGAAGACGCAAGGTGCAGGATCTCGTCGTTTCCGAGGTGTCCACGCATCCTCAAGTGTACTTGACTTGTATCTCTTCCGCAAGACGAGCGAGTCAGGGACGTGGCATGCTTGGGCGAGCGCAGAGGGCTCAACGGACGGGCCTTTCCGTGTTTGGCGCGGCTGAAACTCACTCACTCGCCTGAGCTGGTCTCGCATCTCCTTTGGCAGAAACGCGGGATCCGCAAAGTTCGCGGCCCCGGCCACCATGGTGCTGGCTTCTGGCGAGACGGCGCTCTCCCGGACAAGAGATGCCGGGGCGAGCGAGGCGGCTCGAGTTACGTTAGCGAACTTAGTGTGGGACGGCCCAACTCCGCGTTGCAAACTTCAGAGGCGCGATGAGTGGTTGGGCTTCGCCTGAGGGCGGGAATGGCGAGAGAGCCGGAAGAGTCGTCCGCTTGGCGTCGACCTCCGCCGCAGTCGTTCGAAGAGCCGCTCAAAGTCACCCCCTCGATCGGGTCGTGGGGAACTCTTTCGTCCGCCTCATAGCGAGTCAACGATAATCTTCATCATCATCGACTCGCAGCGTACCCTCCCCCGCCCGGAGGCCCCCAAGATTACCTGGGGCAGTGGCCAGCAAGCACGGGCACGGGCACCCCCCTGCCCCCCCCCCCGCCACCTCCGCCGTACGTACCCCCCCCTACCCTCCCGCCGCCCGGCTACCCCGGGCAGTACGGGCGCGATGGCTGGCCGGCAGCGCCGCCGTCTCCGAACTCGTGGCCCGCGCCACAGATGGCAGGTGGCACTGCATGGCTGCCCCCGCCGTCGTGGGGGGGAGCGCCCCCCGGCGCACCGCCCGCTGCGTATCAGGGCGCAGGCGCGATGATGGGGGCAGGCCCTCCTGCTCATCCGGGCTACTACCAGCAGCAGCAGACGCAGCGGCAACTGCAGCAGGCGGGAGGGTGGCCCGGGGTGCCCCCCCCCCGGGAAGCATACCCTGTTCCTCTCGAGACGGGCCGGGTAGGGCAGCGGCTAATGACGACCAACGACCCATTACGGGGATTGCCCTACGACGCCAACGGTGGAACGGGCACGTTGAACGCGAGAGAAGTCCCGATGGCCGACGACAATGAGCGCAATGCTGAAGACGAGAAGGCGCTGGCGTCCCTTGTCGCGGCTGGCGTCGTCAGCGTCGCCCACACGTCTGCCGGGGGCACAACGATGGCGCCTGGGTCGCGAGCGCCCGGATCGCGTGGCGACAACGACGATTCGATCGAGCGGAAACGCCGGGCGCGCATCCTTGTGGCTCCGCCGGCTGCTATCATTGGTCCGCCAGCACGAGAGCACCCTGGGGTGCTGGAGGCCCTCTGCGGGTCAGCGGCGCGCACCGCCCTGGGCCGCGTCGTTGTCCCCCCCGCGCGCCTCGTGGGCCCTATCCCCGCCCGAAGCCTAGCGCGCGCCGAAGGCCGACTCCGCATGGAGGCATGGGGTCTCAAGATTGGCCGCCGACCGGACTACCCTGCGGCGTCGGTCGACGCCCTCGAGCGCCGCCTTGCACGGGCAGAAGAGATTCGCGCAATGGGCCACGTCAAACCACCGGGGGACCGGCAGCTCGGCCTCGATGACCTCCTGGGACCGTCGGCCGCGGAGGACGCCCTGCTTTGGCCCGACTCCACCTATGCCGCCGACGGCGGCGACGTTGAGGCCGGCGGCAACAGAAGGGATGGAGGAGGGGGATGCGGGACATCGCTTGCTGCCCTGCGCGAACGCGCCGATGCCCGGGACGTCGCGCCTGCCGAGTTTTTCGACGAGAATGGCGTCATGCACCAGGCACCGTGCCCGCTCCGGCGGTGGGGCCCCGGCGACGCTGGCTCTCTCTTTGCCCTCCAGGCCACGGCCCCACCGGATGCGCCCTACCGGCTCCTCGATCTTTCTCCGCCGAGCCTTCCTGGCGGTCCGACTGCCGCGCAGGGCGGCTCCGTCGGCGGCCCCACGCCGCACGAGCAGTTTCGCCGCTACATGCTTCGCCTCGAGATCGGACGTGTGGAGCTGCGGGCGCATCCTGGAATGGCCCGGGAGGACTGGCTCGCGGCTCACCTCCGGGCCCTTGGCCGCGACTTTGCCCTGCGTCGGGAGGTCGGTCTCGAGGAGTACCTTGCCGACCGACTTTGCGCCCTCGAGGAAGCACTGCTGGAGGCGCGCGGAACTCTGTTCGCCGCCGCCTCCGCCCCCTCGTCGCACGACGGTGACGAGCGCGCGCGGCGTCTGGCGTCCCGTCTGGCTGAACTTGAGGGGGAGGTTGCCGAGGCGCGCCGCGCACTCCAGGGCGAGGCCACGCAGGCCGCCCGGACGTCGGCTGCTATGGTCGCCCTTTTTTCCGAGCTCCAGATGGAGCGAGCACGTGCTGGTTACGCGCTGACGACGCTCGAGCTGCGCGTCGAGGAGAGGCCGGCCCTCGAGCCCGCTGTCCGGGCTGGCGATGGGCCGGGGGATGCCGCCCGTCGCCGCGCCGAGCTCGACGTCCGCCTCGCCGTGGCCGAGATGGACGAGATTGCCGGGCTCGAGCGAGCCCCCGCACGCTTCTTCGACACTCTGCCCGGGTGCTCCGGCCCTGGCCCGCAGAGTCGCGTTGCCGCAACCCCGTCGGGCAAGCTCCGCCGTGTCGAAAGCTGCGTAGCTGCCCACGAGGCCCGCCGCGCTGCCCTGACAGCTGACCTCGCGCGGGTCCGCGCCATCCTCGCCAAAGACGACACCGAGGAGGAGGACCCTCGCGATCGGGCAGAATTGGAGCGACTCGAGCTCGCCCTCGCCGAGCTCGGCAAGGTTCCTCGTCTGACTCCGCGAGACCCGGACGCCCAGGCCCGCGCTGAGGCCCGTGCTGCTGCCAAGGTGGCCAAAGACGGCCCCTACCGCGTTCATCGCCCCCGCCGTCTGGAGCCAGTCCTTTTCGAGTCTATGGCATCGTCTCACGCGTCGGCAGCCATTCGTGACGCCAGCCTCACTAAGCTTCGGGTGCAAGTCCGGCTTCTCGTCGGTGGACGTCCTGTCGCCATAACAGAGCCACGCCCGCTTGGACCCCACTTTTCCGTCGACTTCGACGAGCATCTTGCACTCCAGCTCGTCCGTTGGCCAGAGAATTGCCGCGTCCAAGTGACCGTGAAGGGGCCCGGGGCTCAGACGCGGGGCGTCTTTGGCGAGGCCCGTGTACTCGTGCCGGGCGCTGGCGGGACCCCCCCCGCCGACGCCGGCCCGCTCCCGTGCGCCATCGCTGGCCGTACGCCCTTCCTCGTGAAGTGGGACACAACCCTTCCGGATGCCGCTCGCGCAGTCGGCGCTGGCGCCGATGCTGGCTGGACCTCGTTTCGTGGCAGCGGCGGGGCAATCCATGGGGCCCAAGTTATGCCCGGCGCTAAGGGAGGTTCGATGCTCACTCCCGCGGGCGCCTGTTACGTGCGGTGCGAGTGGGTGCCCGCCGAGCAGCCTCGCGCGACTATCTCAGCCATCCCCAGACGGGCCGACATCGCACCCGACGCTGATGATAGCGAGGACTCGGGTCTGCTCGATGCGTCGGCCATTGGCATCAGCGGCGGCGGCGCCAACGCCCGCCTTGTGCCTCCAGCACCGCCGCCCGCGGTGCACGACTCCCGGTCCGGCTACCACGCCCAGGTCCAGCTGATGCGGTGGCTCGCCGGGTCCGGACGCGACCCGAATGACCCGCGCATGGCTGACCTCGCCGAGCTCGGGCGCCACCATCGCGCTCTGGAGGGTTCCACGACAGCAGCCTTTGGCGCCGTCGACGGGGTCGGCGCCCTCCGTCTGGGTCCTCCCGCCGAGATCGCTCTGGGGCGCGTCACGGCAGCGGCGGCTCGACGACTCCGTGCCCTGCGTCTGCGCTGGGAGGGTGAATCGAGCTCGGGAAAGGCGGCGGGAATCACGATCCCCCTCGCCGAGGCAGGAATCCTTGAGCTCGACGTCAATAAGCTCCTCCGTCGTGCCGGCCTGCCTGAGGCCGACGCCCGACGCCGCCTCGCCGAGGACCTCGACCTCGCCGACCGCGAGCGCGAGATCGCCATTCGTCGCGCTCACAATGCCCCCTCCCTCCAGATTCTCCGGGAGCGGGGCACAGCGATCCGCGCATTTGCCCATGCTGTCCTGCAGGCGGCCGTCACGGGCCGCGACGACCGCGGGACGGGCACGGGTGTCGTCACGGACGACGTCATCACGCAGCCCCAGCTCGCGGCCAAAGACGGCCCCGGACTTGGCGCCATCCTTGCAGATGCGTTCCAGCCTCGCCGCAAGCTTCGGGCCCCCGTTAGGCGTGTGCGGCCCACCACGCACTCGGTCCCGCACGACCTTGCAATCACCATTGCCGTCCAGACGTGCGAGCGCCTCCCCGCGCGCCAGTCGGCGGTCGACCTCCTCGCCGCACAGGGTCTCACGCTCCGAGGCTACCACGGTGGCACGGTGGGCGGGCTGCAGGGGGGCAACTCGCAATCGCTGCTGTCGCCCTTCGTTGAGGTCCTATTTGGCGACTCGGCCGCCCGCAGCCGGTCCCAGGAGGGCGCTTCGACGGCTTTCAACGAGGTCCTCTCACTGCCTGTACCCCCGCCCGAGTCGGGGGAGAAGCATACTCCTCGCTCGCTGTGGCTCATGGACGACCCCATCACGATCAACTTTTTCGACGAGCTCGCCGTGTCCCAGGTCGCAGGGCTCCGAGTGCGTCCCGGGGCCGACACGTCCAAATACAAGCCGACGAGCGACGCCCCGACGACGACCGTGTCGATGGAACGGCGCTTCCTTGGATCCATCCGCGTTCCCTTCTCGTCCGTGTTCAAGGCCGGGTCTCTGCGCGGCACGATGCGTGTCAATGTTCCTGCTGTCATCCTCGGCTACGCAGCGTCCCCCGACGGACCGACGACATGTCAAATCCACATCACGGTGACACCCGACTGCCCTCGCCCCGAGATCGAGCCCGATGTGCTCCGTCCGGGTGAGGATAGCGCCGTCCAGTCGCGTGTGATCAACTGGCAGGCGGACGCAGCAGCGCGCACGTCGTCCCGGCCCGGGGGCACTTGCCTCGCGGAGGCGATGGTTGCTGACATTGCAGGTACGGCGACGCTCTGCACCCGCTACCTGACGCCCCTCCGCCTGCCTCCCGCGCTTGAGCTCCGCATCGGCAGCGTCATCGCCCCGACTGCGTCGCTTGAGGAGGAGGCCGCGGCTCTTCGCCGCATTGCCGCCTTTGTCGCGTCTGTGCCCTTCGTCGAGGATGACAACCTTACGGGCAACAGCCGCGACGACGTCTGGACGACAGCTGCTGACATGATCCGGCTGGGGGCGGGTGACCATGAAGAGCACGCTTGTTTCCTGGCCTGTCTCTTCCAGCGCTTCGGCCGCGAGGCCTTCGTCGTGTCGGGCACGTCGACGTTCTCATCGACCGACTACTTCGTACTGACGACGGGTATGCCGCATGACCCCACACGCCTCGAGCCCCGCCCTGGCCAGCTGCGAATGCTTGCCGGCACGGGTCCGTCGCGGTGCAACCCGCACCGGCTCGCCCTGTGGAACGCGCGCACGGGCCACGCGGTGGGCGTCCAGGATCCGTCGTGCGAGCTCCGGTCAATCACCACGGTGTTTTCCGCCGCCAACGTCTGGGCAGCCGTCGGCGCGTCGCCCCACCCATGGGAGATGGACTGGGACCTCGACAACGTGCGCTGGTGGTCGCCGCTGTTTGGGCCGGCCTTTCTACCCCGCAAGCTGCCCACCGTGCAGCTCGACCCCGAGTACCGCGAGCACGAGCCCGCCTTTTTTGAAGACCTCTCGCGCAAATTGTTGGAGGAGGTGCACGAGATCATCACGGATGCCCGCCTCGACCTCCTCTCGGCCAACACTTGGTGGGACGGTAACGCCGACAAGAAGCTCCGCCGGCTCCTTCGCTCGGCGGGCGCCCGCCTAGCAGGCGATCCTGTGCCTGAGGGCGAGGCGCAGCCGCCGCCGGGACCGGCGTACAGCGGAGTTGCTGCTGCTGCCTACAACGGCGTCGAGGCTGACGTCATCGTTGCCCGCGGTATGCGTGCTGGAGTGTCGCGCTACCCACCGGGTTCTGAGGAGGCCGCAGCACGTGAGCACCGTGCTGCTCTCGCGCGCGAGTTCCCCACGTTCGATATCACTGGCGTTCTGCTGCCACTGGCGTTCGGAGACCTCGACTCGCTCGCCGAGATTGTCCTCAACACCGACCTGCATATGGCCCAGGGCGATGGGCTCAAGTTCGGCGCCGCTGTGCACTGCGCGCCGGGCGGATGCTTGTTCTCCTTCCCGATTTACATTTATTTGGCCGTCCTGCGGCGGAAGGGCGGGGCAATCGGGGCGGGTGACAGAAGGTAGATCGTGCCTTTTCAATTGCGGTTTCGCTCGCCCTCACCTCATTCCCCCTGCAGCGCAGCCAGCTGGGCCTGAAGCGAGTCCAGGAGAGCGCCGGCCGTCTGCCCGTCGCCCTCAGCCTCCTCGACATCGACATCGTTCCTCACGACAGAGTCGTTCTTGACCGGCCGACTCTGCACAGCGGGCCTCGCCATACGGGCGGCCGCCGCGTTTCGGGCGGCGGCCGTGCCCGGCGACAGGGCCTCACCCGTGCTGTGGTCAAAGCTGGACCCGTTGGCGCGCGCAAGGGCCTCAGCGACCTCCTTGTCGACCGACTCGAAGTCGCGCGCTGCCCGCTGAGAAGGCTGCCCCACTGAGTTGAACACGCGCTTGGGGACACTCGATGCCGGCTGAGTTTTGAGGTAGCCCGGCTTCAGGATGCGGCTCGACGTCGCGTTCGACGGGTTGAGCTTAGGCTTAAAAGTGCAATCAGCAAGCTCGGCAGCCTCGCGCGCTGCTTTACGCTCGGCAATCTTTTGCGCCGTCGCCCGGCCCGACTCGGTGAGGATGTCCGAGACAGATGTGCCATGGGCAAGGGACTGGCGGGTGCCGGCAGCTGCCAACTGGGCGCTGCGGGCGTTGATCTTGGGCCGGTGCGTGAGGTTCTCGTCGGCGTTGCGCGTACGCGTCACAGGCAAGAGGTAGGTGCGCGGCCCCGGCCGGGCATCGATCGCGTCTGCCATGGCGGCAACGAAACCCTCGAGGTCGAGGCCAACGTCCTTCTTCCGACCTGACGTCCCCACAACGCCGCGAAGGCCCTCGATCACGTCCTCGCGGACCTCGGGGTCCATCGACTCGACAATGGCATTGCCCTCGGCAAGGAGCGACGTCGCGTTGACCCGACCCTCCTGTCCCTGGTTCTCCGCGATGTACTCGAATATTTGCTCAAAACGGCGCAGGCGGAGACGCGCGAGGTACTCCTTGCTCTGCTTGCTCAAGTACCGCTTTTCGGCAGGCTCCTGGCGGTGTGCAAGCATTTCCTTCGTCTTGTTGAGCTCCATCGCCTTGGCATACAGATGCTCGCCGATGGGACGGCTCGCCCGAAGCTCAGCTTCAGGGCCCCGTGGCGCACGACCTGTCTCGGGCCGAAAGTAGGACCGGCCCGTGGTGGGGTCCACCGTCCGGAGCTTCTCCTTCTCGGCCAGGGCGGCCTCGCGGCGCCGGAGCCGATCCTTCTCCAGGGCCGTGAGACGGCGGACAACGTCAATTTCGCCGTCGGCGATGCTGTCAATATCCTCGGGGAGGTGGGACATCTCCGTGTCAGCCTCGTTGATGCCCTTGGGCACCACCTCCTTAGCCTTTCCAGCGTGGAATTGCCTCATCGTCGTCGTCACGCGATGGTTTTTGGAGGCCAGCGCGCGTGACTTGTCGTCAATCTCGGGGTGAAATGTGGCCTCGGCCTCCTTGAACGCCCCATACTGCTCTTCGCGCTGGCGGCGACGGGCCGCGTCCTCATTGAGCTGGTCAAAGACGGAAATGTGGTTTTCCCGGAGCGCTGCAACACGGGCCTCGGACATCTTAAGCGACAGCGTGTCAAGCGCGGGGGTGAAGGTGCACTCGGCGGACTCGGCCTGTTCGCGCTCCTCCTTGGCCGCCTTGCGGGCATTGGCGTCGTTCTCCTGCTTGGTCTTGGCCTGATCCCACAAGCGCTCCCACCGCTTGCCAGTCGCAGGCTCGTCCGTCTTGTGCCGGATAATGGTGGGTCGGAAAGAGAGGGCCTCGAGCTCCTTCTTCTCCTTCTCGGCCTTGCCCTTCTCGGCCTCGATCGTCTTTAGGGCCTTTTGCTCTATGCACTGACGGTAGAGACGGTCGACCACGGCCTCGGACTCGGGGCCTGTCATTTTTTTCATCTTCGGGGCGTTGGGGTCAACCTTGGGCGATGATGCCGCGCCCGCACCTCCGGTGCCAGGCGCGGGAGGGCGCATCGCATAGAGGCGTTCAGCCGTCGCCTGGCCCTGGGCCGCCGTGGGGGCGGGCTTAGCCGCGCCAGGCCGGGCCGAGCCGGGGCGTGAGTCTCTCTTGGGCGGCGTAGGCGTTGGGGACGGGCGCGTCGACCGCTCCTTAAATGACGCCTGGGCCGAGGGCTGGGCCGAGGGCTGAGCCGAGGGCTGGGCCGAGGGCTGAGCCGAGGGCTGAGCCGAGGGCTTGGCGGACGTCGGCGCCGACGTGGGAGCCGACGTCGCCGTCGGCGACCGTGGCTCGGACGTCACAGTTGGCGACGACGACGACGCCGTCGTAGTGGCGCCCGAGGGGGACGCTGCGGCTGCCACAGCTGCCTCGGGGCCCGGCGAGGGCTGGGGCGAAGCCTCCGGCGAGGCCGCCGCCGCGGGAGAAGCCGCTGTGGGGGAGGACCCAGCCTCGGCCACGGAGAAGCGCTGCGCAGGCGCACCGTCTCCTGACGTGTCGGCCTCATGCTTGGACGTCATGTCATCCGCGCGCTCAAGCTCCTCCTTCACGTGCTCCATCAGGGCGGGAAACACGTCATCGCCGAGGTCGTTCTGGTCGCAAAAGGTCCTTACGACCTCGATGGGGTCGTCATCCTGCAAGGGAGGGTCCGGTGATGTTATCAGGGTAGGCGGGTCGCAGCAGGCAGTGGCAGTGACATGTACCGAACGATACGTCCGTAGGCTCAGCAACCGGTGAGCTTCGCGCCTATGCGCAGGATCCCACGCGGAGGATCCCACTGGCTATCGAAAGCGACCGCAGGGTCCGCCAGCGCGAAGCGCGGTGCGCATTTCCGCTGGGCTCGGTTTCCCGCCGTCGCCTCGGCGGTCGGCTCGACCTCGATCCCCATTCCTGCGATGATTACGACAGTCCGCCGCGGACGAGTCGCGTCGACGCGCCGCGAGATCGCCTCCTCGGCCTCGGGGCACTCGCGACGCTCCCGCCGACTTCTGGACACGCTACGGCGCGTGCAACGGGATCCCAGCGGCGAAAAATCGCGACTCCGTCGAGAGAAGCTATTGATCTCGTCCCGTGGCGAAGCGAGCGCAACGTGGGGAAACGCATAAAAACGGGCGCGCGGCAAGGCCCCGCGCTCCGCGTCAGAGCTAAGCGCTCGCCTGGTACACGATGAGCTGCGGTGCGAGATTCTCACTTAGCTCGACCTTGGTGATGAGCCGCACCGTGCGGTTTGGGTCGAGGCCCTCAGTGGTCGAAGCCATCTTTTCCCTTCCCTCAAACTCTGACCTGGGCAGAGAGATGTGGGAGGGTCGCGACGACGACCGACGCTTGGTTACGCAGCGCCCGTTCTTGGGATTACGGGGCGTGGGGGAGGGGGTCCTTCTGGTGGAGTTGAACACGCATGGCTTCTCCCGCGACCCTTGACAATGGCTTGACGACGTGGCCTCTATTTTTGCGACTCTGTCAGCTTCTTGGTCACTCGAGATAGCCTTACCTGTTATCGTGATGTCAGTGACTATCTCGAGCGTGTCCGTGGCTCCCACCGGCCGCAGACGCCGCGCCTCTTCGAGGCCGACGCCGGCCGCCTCGCCGTCGCCGTCCGCCTTCGCGACGCTGTCCACCGCGGGGCGTCTGGGGTGCCGGTGCGCCGCTAATCGTTACGCAGGGATCGATCTCGGCACTAGCAACAGCGTGATTGCCGTCGTAGGTCCTGAAGGAATGCCCAACGTGGGCAAGTCATACGTTGAGCCACCATCGTCGCCGCGCCGCCTGTCACTGAGTCCGTCGCCGTCGCATCGCCGCCGCTCGACCACCACTTCCCCCACTACCCCACTCAACCCCAGTTCCAGTGAATGGCGAGCTGATCACCCCTTCGGTGGTGGTGTTGGAGGAAGGGGCCGCTCCCGTGGTGGGCCGGGCCGCCGTCGGGCACCCGAACGCCCTGGTCGAGTTCAAGCGACTGATGGGCACATCATACGCCGCCTGGGTCGGCGCCAACGCCGACGCCGAAGGCGGCGATGGCGGCTCCGCTCCCCGCCGCGAGGTCGTGCCCGGTCCTGGAGGACACACAGACGATGCCAGGCTCGCACCCGGCGGGCTCTCGCCTGCCCGTCTCCCCGGCGAGGCCGCGGCTGCGCTGCTCGGTGTTCTTGTCAAGGCGGCCGCAGCGAGCACAGGCGACGTGATCGACCGTGCCGTCGTTGCGGTGCCCGTCGCTTTTGGTAGGCGCCCCATCGAAGTCACGTTTGCCGCTGCAGCTAAGGCGGGGCTGCGGCACTGCACCCCGCTCCAGGAACCCGTGGCAGCGGCGCTGGCCAACGGGGTCGACGGGGTGTCGCTAAATGAGGAGACGGCCCTCGTCTTCGACCTGGGGGGGGGCACGTGCGACGTCTCCCTATTGGAGGGCTTCGAAGGCATCATCGAGGTCATCGCGACGGCGGGGGACCGGCGCCTGGGGGGTATTGACATGGACGCAGCCCTCGCCAATCTGGCACAGCGGCGGGGCGCCCGAGTCGGCTCGAACGATGGCGGAGGAGAAGACTGCGCCGCCCTCCTCAGCGCTGCTGAGGCGGCCAAAGTCGAGCTGTCATCGGCCGACTCGGCCAACCTCGCCGGCGTTGCCGTGACACGGGCCGAGTTTGAGGAGGCCATTGCGCCCCTGCTGAGGAGGATGGCGGAGGGGCCGCTCCGATCTGTCGGGGAACAGGCGGCCCTCGCCTGGGCCTGGACTCCTTGGGGCGGAGACTCGGGTGACGACGCCTCTCAGGCTCCGCTCAATGACTCCTGGGCCCCGCCCCCCCGTCGGGTCACGCGCGTCGTCCTCGTGGGGGCCGCCACGCGTGTGCCGGCTGTACGCGCCCTCCTTGCGCGCATGACGGGCCTCGACGACGTGGGGGGGGACCGCAGCGTCGACCCCGAGCTGGCCGTCGCCCTCGGGTGCGCCTGCCACGCGGCCATCTTGTCGGGGGACTTGTCATCATTGGAGATCCTTGACGGCGCCTACAACGCCACCATGCACAAGCGGGCCAGCGGGTTCGACTAACTGGTTTTTCAAGGGAGTCACGTTACAGCAGTCCGCAGTCGGCAATGACGACATCTACCGCCGGTCGTTCGTCGTCTCCGCCCCGGTTGCCGACGGCCTCGATTGCGTCGAGGACGTCCGCCCCCTCCACCAGCTCCCCGAAGACGACATGCTTGCCCGTCAGGCGCGACGTCATCCTTGCGTCAGACAGGGTGAAGAAGAATTGGGACGTGTTCGAGTGCTGCGAGTGCGTGGAGGTAGAGGAAGCGCTAGGGTGGATGCTTTGCGCACTCATATGAAGCGTTTGGCGCGTCTCTTTTGGCCATCCCTCCCGACTCGAAACTTCGCCTTCTGTCCCGAGTTACCCATAGCGAGCAGACCGCGGCGGTCGAGCTTGACCTTAAGTCCTCCCGGGTCGTCGCGGAAGGTGCGCTTACCCCCACCCAGCGCGCTTTCGCCACCCGTGCCGTTGCCGAACAGAATGTCGCCTCCCTGCACGATGAAGCCCGGCACGACGCGGTGGAAGGGGCAGCCGAAAAAGTGGAGGGGCTTGCCACCACCACCCTTGCCCTTGACGCCCGTGCAGAGGTTCTGGAACGACTCTACCGCGAGCGGCGCCTTTTCGGGCCAGAGCTCGACCACAATGCGCTCGGGACGGGGTTCGAGCGCGATGGGACCCTTGCCGCTCCACTCGTAGTCGTTGGCGTATAGCTCGGGGAGGCGGGAGCGCTCGCTCCCGCCGAGCTCCGCCAGCACGTTGCTAGTCAGCCCGTAACGCAAATTGCACGCCGCGACAAAGGCCTCGGCCCGAGCGACCTTGGCCCTGTGGTGGTCAATATCGACATCGATAAAGGCACGGGGGTTAGTTGGCATCGCGACGGATGTTGTACTCCGCCTCGGTCCTCCCGGCCGAGGAGAGGCCGCTGTCGCGACCGTGGACGCGGGCTAGGAATGGGGGTTGCCTTACGCGCTGTAAGCGTGATTGATGAGCTGTGCTCCTTGCGCTCCGCCCATCCGCCGCCGATACACGACCAGTTCCTGGGCGTGGGGGGCTATCTACCCGTGCCAGCCCTGGAGTCATTGCGAGTTGCACAAATTTAGCACGTCGAGAGCTCTTGTCACTCCCATTCGTCTGTCCTTGCCAGTTCGCGAATGTTTGTTGGTCGCTTTGACGGCTGAGAGGCAGGAAAAGGCAATAGGCTCCCTCCACGCCCCCCCTCAGCACCGCTGCCGCAACCTGCCGCCCCGCCGCCACTACCGTCCCCTGATTTTCAGCGTCGTCAAGTCAAAATCGATGCTCCGAGCCGCCCGGCGGCGACGGCCGCAGCTTGGTGCCCGCCATTTCTCTGTTGAAGCTCCCTCCAACTGGGGTACGACGACGACGCCGCTTGCGACTCAGCGCGGGGCCGACGCCCGCCGGCTGCTGGTCTGGGCTGACATGCACGCCCGCTGTGCCAACTCGACCCCACCTGGGCGCTCGCCGCGGCCCGACGACCTGGACGCCGCCCAGGCGCGCGCCGCTGCGCTGCCCGGGGGCCACGCCGCACGCCGCGACGAGGCGGCGCGCCTGCTCCGTGTCCAGGGCGCCGCCCTCCTAACCTTCGCGCGGACTACGCTCCAGGAGCTCGGCGATGCGCGCGAGGCGGAGCGCGAGGCCCGAGCGCAGTGGGCTCGGGCGCAGACAACTCTAGGAATCGGGTCCCGGTCGGTGACGGCGGCAGGATTGGGCGCCGTTCGACGCCCCCAGTTGGCCGCCGCTGCGACGGACGTGGCGTCAGCAGCCGCATGGGCTGAGGCCGTGCGGGAGGCGGTGGGCGGCCTCGCTGTCGTGCGCCGGTCGACAATCGACGACCCCGAGGCGCGCAATGGGCTCTTCTGGGAGGCTCCTCGCGGAGATGCTGTGGACGCCGCCTCTGTTGCGGCGGCCTGGCGCGCCCGTGTGCGGTGCCCCGAGGCTGCCGCAGCCCTTCCCTGGTTTTACGACGATAACGGCGGCGGCCGGCCTGGCTCGTCCGTTGTTCCCCCAGGCCGCCTCGTCGCCTTCTATCCTGGCGAGCGTGAGACAGTGCTAGAGCGGGGGGAGGGGGGGGCGTGGTCTCTCTGTCCGTCCCCGATGATTGTATGATCGCCGACTGGACTGTGCAACCGCCCTAGCTCGACCCTGCCGCCGCCCCAGGGGTCATGTACCGCGAGCCCTACCATGCGGACATGCCCGGGCACCCGCTCGTCGGCCACGGCAATCCATATCTTGCTCTTCGTCCCGACCATGCCATCACCGACGGCCGCGCGTGGGGATTCGGGGAGGGCGCCGAGATACCCTACGCGCCGGTGGCGCGCCCCCCCTGGCTGCGACGGGTGACGTACGGAGTGCGCGATGCATCATACTCCCTCGCGTCTCCCGGGGGTCACCGATGGGTCGGGATCGATCTACGCAACCCGCTCGCGACAGGACATTTTGCCAACCACCCCCCGCCCGGCAGCCGGCCCACCCTACTCAAGACCCCGCTTGACTTCGACGTCTCGACTGCTGACGAGGCCTGGCTGCGGGCCTACATTCCCACCCTCGTCTACGCCCCGCCCTCTGGCGGCGCGCGGAAGACGACGGAGGCGGCAACGACGACAATGACGATGAATGTCGCGGGGCCCCGCGCCGGTGCCCGGGGCTTCGGTCTCGTCATGGGGCCCTCTGCAATTCCGGGATCGCCCTCGAGCCTGTGGCGCCCTGGGTGGCAGACCGACGACGGTGGCGGCGGGGACGACGCTGTCGATTACGGGCACTCCTCCTCTGGCCGGGGAGACGACGACGAACCGACCATCTGGGACACCGCCTTTGGTGCGCGCCGCCTCCCTGGCGCAGCTAGTCCTGCAGGCGCCCCGGCCCCGGTGGCTGCGCGGAGCAGGAAGGTGCGGGTCATGGGGCTCGCCCTAGTGTCGAATGACTTTCTGCGAGACGGGATGGAGCTCTTCCTCGACTACAGGCTGAATCCGGGTCGGCCCCGCCCCCCCTGGTACGTGGCGTGCGACCCGGAGGCGGAGGAGCGGCTTTGGCGGCACCGCGGCCGCGCGGCGGTCGAGTGAGTGACGGTGACATGGGTACGTAGCAGAGCTTGAAGATCGCGGCCAGCCCACACACCGCTCACACCCGCTCTATCAACCCCCCGTGCTGCAAAATAGTGTCGAGCACAAAGTCGCGCAGCTCGGGGTCGTCGAGTGTGGCCGCAAACCGACGAAGTCCGTCGAACCGCAGCTCTAGGCCTAGGGGGCTGATGATCTCCGGTGCCTCTAGACCGCGGTGGGTCCAGTGGTCGGCGAGGCCGCGAACCTCACGCACGACGACGGGCCCTGGGAGAGCGGACGACGGGTGGACCCCTGCTGGCGAGTGGTGCTTGGCCCAGGCGTAGCCTGGATCCTCGTGAGCGTGGCCCGCCGTCGACGCCAGGGCCCGGCTGAGGCGCCACCCATCGCTGTGCTCGTCCGGGTGCGTCTCGCCTGCCGCGGCCGCGAGACTCCGGGAGCTGCTGGGCCGAATGTGATACTTGACCGCGAGATGCTTGGCCTCTGCAAGCCTCTCGAGCCCGATGACATCCTCGAAAAAAGCCCGAAGCCGCGCCTTGGAGTTATCACGGGCCCACTTGGACTTAATGTTATCACGCGGAGCAAGGCCGCCACGGTCAGGCTCGGCGTCGCGCGCAAGGAGCTTGCGAGCGGCCTCGACAATGGCCTCCACGGCCTCGTCACTGACGCCGTTCTTGTCGCCGCCGAGGCCCGTGTCGAAGAACTCGCCCGCCCTGATCCGTCCCTGCTCGTCCTGCTCTTCCAGGTACTTCCATCCGCCCAGTATGTCACGGTTGAGCAGCACTGGCGTGTCGAGCGATTGGGCCTCTGACACCACGCGAGGCGACGCGTCGTGGACGTTGGGGGCAAAGACGAAGCCGAGCTTCTCGACCAGCGAGAGATACTCGTTCCAGGGAAGCGAGTCGAGCTGCGTGATGTTCTCCTTGGCGCCGGGGTACCGGTTGAGGACGGCGTCCGAGGGCATGCGGTTGATGACGACAAAGCGCACGCCGTCAGCCGCCATGGCAGCGATTGCCGGCTCGGCAAGAGCCCAGTTTCGGTTGAAGTCGTTCCACCCCCCACCGCGGTTGACGTAGACCGCGTCGTATTCGCGCTCCTCCGGCGAGGGTCGCGGCCCCTCGGGGATGAGACGCCCGCCACCATCGTTGCGCTCCGTGTCGACAAAGTCGGATTCCGCCGCGTTGAGCCGTGGCATCCCGGGGAGCAAGCCCATGTTCTTGGGATCGCGGAAGCAGTGGAGCCATGCGTCGGTGTTGGCAAAAAGCTCCGGCATGTCGTGCCCCACGTGGCGCGAGTCGTAGGGGTTAACAATCTCGGATGGGAAGTCCTCATAGCTCGACACGCCCACCATAATGAGACCTGCATTCTTGAACTCCCAAAAGAGACCCTTCATCGTAGACCGCGTGTAGAAGTCGTCCTCGAAGGGGGCGCAGTAGCCGATGAGTCCCATCTCCTTGTTCATCGAGTCCTTCACCTTTTGCCACGGCCACGGGGGTTTAGCCTCCCACTGCGCAGCGGCGGCGGGGGGTGGTCAATTGACATCGACAATTACGTGCAACGAGAGAGAGAGAGAGAGAGAGAGAGAGAGAGAGAGAGGCGGCCATCGGGAGCGACGCAGAGAGCGCTACGTCCCGGGGCCGCTCGTACCCCAGGTCCCAGAAG
>Ga0181573_10000116_pt1 | contig 78048 bp, 51 predicted proteins | sample 101ome_25_FD_148643 | JGI IMG/M metagenome (GOLD analysis project Ga0181573, IMG submission 148643) | Coastal salt marsh microbial communities from the Groves Creek Marsh, Skidaway Island, Georgia - 101409BT metaG (spades assembly) | ecosystem: Environmental > Aquatic > Marine > Intertidal zone...
GCGTCCTTCTCCCGCGCGCGCGATCGTCGGACGGTGGACGATCGCGCGCGGGAGGAGGACGCGATCGATGGCATCGCGGTCGACCCGTTCGACGCGAAGCGCGCGCGCGAGACGCGTCGCACTTCGTCGAATCGAACGATCGCGCCGCGCCCTCCCCGATCGCGCGAAAAGTCGAATCCCTCGCGTCTTCGCGCCTCGCCTCGCCTCGTCGCACGCACAGTTCGTCGCACTTCGCCGTCGTGCTCGTGATGTGCGCGCGAAGCGCCGCGTCGCGCTTCGCGCCGTCGTCGATACCGCTCGCGATCCAACGCGTGAGAAATCCCATGGCGTCGCGAATTGACGAACTCGGCAGTCCCGCGCGCCGAACATGGCGCGCGCGATCGAGGACGCCGCGGCGCGGGCGACGAGCGCGTCGCTCGCGTGCGACGCGCGGTGCTCGGCGTGCGATGACGTGGTGACGCGCGCGAACGCGCGGGATGATGATTCGTCGAGCGTGGACTGGGTGCGCGTGTGTGAACGATTGATGACGTCGGTGCGCGACGAGAACGACGCGCGGGCGGACGCGGAGACGCGCGCGAGATTGGTGACGACATCGTTCGCGGTGTGCGTCGCCGATGGACGCGCGTGCGTCGCGGGACGCGCGTTCGTGGACGCGTTGGCGTCGCGGTGCGCGCTCGGCGACGCCGCCGCCGTCGACGCCGCGTCGAGAATCGTGACGACGCTCGACGCGCGCGTGGACGAAGGTGCGACCGAAAGGTGGTTTCGAGCGTGCGTCGACGGTGGGTGGCGGGTCGTGACGTCCACGCGCGAGGTGGCGGGTGGACGCGCGTGGGCGCGCGCGTCGGCGGCGCTTCGTCGGTGCGCGTCGGCGGCGCGCGCTCGAGGAGACGCGGAGGCGGTGTCGTCCATCGCGACGCGCGCGTTGGAGGTGTTGAACGAGACGGACGAGTGTGTGGTGGCGATGACGTCTCGCGGGAGGACGTGCGCGAGGATGACGGCGGCGAGAGTGTTGGGGGCGTGCGGCGAGGGCGCGGCGGCGAGCGGTCGGCTGTGCGAGCTCGCGGCGAGAGATCCCGCCGCGTGCGTGCGCAAGGCGTGCGCCGAGGCGATCGAAATCATCGGACCGGTGAAGAGCGCGGATTTGCGAATATTTGGACGCGCGTTGGGGGATAAGAGAGACGACGTGCGCGCGGCGGCGACGCGCGCGGCGGGCGCGCAAGGCGGCGGCGCCAAGACGTTGGTGGAAAAGATGACGGCGAACGCGACGCGAGACGATCCGTATCTTCGTCAGTCGACGTGCGAGGCGTTGCAGGCGGTGTGGCGCGGACGACAGGGCGAACCGGCGCAGGATGGGTCGGACGACGTGCGTTTATTTCAGACGGCGGCGTGTTGCGGCGAATTGACGCGAGACGCCGACGCCGGCGTTCGCGCGGCGGCGACGCGGTGTTTAGGCCATTTGCGAGGCGCCGCGGCGGCGAAAGTGAGCTTGATCAACGCGCTCGTCGACGACAAGGACGAAGGCGTGCGCGACGCCGCCGTGGAGACGCTCATCAAGCTCGGTTTCTTCAATCCGAGCACGGGGGCGATGCGACAAAAGGGCAATTACCGAACGACGAAATTTTCGGCAAACAAAAGCCTGTTCGCCGCCATCGCCGCCGGGAAGAACGCCGATGCCGGCGTCGGTCGACCGACCAAGGTCAAAGTGCCCATCGGCGCCGTCGTGCGCGTGTGGTGGCCGCTGGATGGTCGGTACTACGAGGCAAAGGTGCTCGCATACGACGCGTCGACGCGAGAGCACACCCTCTTGTATATCGACGACGATGTCGAGGAAAAGGTTAATTTTAGAAAGGAAAAAGTGGATTTGAAGCACAAATCCGGTAAGCGAGGACCGACGTCGTGGATTCCGTGCGGCGCGCTTCCGAAGAAACCGAAGACGAAAGACGAGAGCGTCGTCGCGAAGAAGAACGCAAACTCAAAGGCTTCGTCGACGGCGGCGGCGGCGGCGGCGGAAAAGAAACGCAAACGCTCGAGCGGCGCGGGTTCGTGGATCGAATACGATGCGAACGCACAGAAACACGCCGATGGTGGATACGACGCCATCGTCGGTCGTCGAGTCAAGGTGTGGTGGCCTCTGGATAAGGCGTGGTACGCCGCCGAGGTGCGCTCTCGAGACGCGGCGACGAACAAATTCTCCGTCTACTACTTTGAAGATTGCGAAGAGGAAACGTTGGATTTCGCCAAAGAGCGCGTCCAGGTGTACGTTCCGAACGATGCGTACGTCGTGCCGACGATTCATGGGCTCGAACCGCGTCGCGTGCGCGTGCGCGCGGGCGACAAAGAGGGATGGTACGAACCCGGATGTTTCCGCGGCGCCGAGTGCGTGTCGTACCGAGACGCCGACGACGTCGAGATCACCGTTCTGTGCGCCGAATTCGAGAAAACATTCGGACCCGCCGATGCCGCGATGCGTCGATGGCGACGAACGATTCACGTCGTGCCTCCCGACGCGCCCGAGCCCGTGCTCATCGATAAATTTTTGCGAAGCCGAGGCGCGCGGTGGGGCGCCGCCGTCGTCGGCGACGAGTGCGTCATCGACGTCAACGTCGACGTGCGGCGCGCCGTGGACGATGATGGACGCGAATGCGTCGTCGAGCCCGTGTGGCAGCGCGTCAAGATACTCGCGTACAACGACGCGAGCGGCGAACACGAGGTGGTTGACGTGAGAGACGACGGGACGACGGATCCGAGTCGCGCGCAGTGGTTACCGCTCTTCGCGCAACGCACGAAACCGCGAGTCAAGGACGACGATGACGACGACGACGCATAGGACACAAGACAACACCGCTGAAGAACCGCATTGTAACGACCCTTGAACCCCGCGAATAGAAAGAAAAGTTTTTCAACTGAAAAAGCGCGCCCATCCCGCCTACGCCCTCACACGCGCGCGCGTCGCGTCGTCGTCTCGCGTCCGCGCGTCCATCGCGCGCGTGCCATCGTTGTCGAGTCGTTCGACTCCGCGCACCGCGTGACCGACGCGTCCGGGTCGTCGCGCGCGTCGCCGCCGTCATGAAAACCTCTAGCCTGTTTTTGGGACGCACGCTCCTCGCGCGTCGCGCGCGCGTTCGCGCGCCGACGCTCGTCGCGTCCGCGCGCGAGGACAATTGTAGAACGCACGCCGCGTCGTCGCCCGCGCGAGGCGAGCGAAAGTCGCACCGGAAAGTCGATGGGAACGGTGGGCGGGACTGGACCGCCGTGCGACACCAACCGGACGAGGTCGCGCATCCGTCGCACGTCATTCCGGACGACGTGCGACCGCCGCCGAGCGATGGACGACGCAAGAAAAAACCAGTGGCGCTGTTGTTGGCGTACGTGGGACAAAAGTATAAGGGGAACACGCACAACGCGCACCAGCCCAGAGGGTCGACGGTGGACGACGTCGTCGAGGACGCGGTGTTTTCGTGGGGGGGGATATTACTGCCGAATTATCGTAGTCGGGGGTTACAGCGATTGAAATGGAGTCGAAGCAGTCGCACGGATAAAGGTGTGAGCTCGTTGTGCACGGTGGTGAGTCTTCGAGCGGAGATTGATCCGACGGTGTGGGACGACGACGTCGAGGCGCGAGCGGCGGCGAGAGAGATTTCGCAGTTTCTACCGGACGACGTCGAGTGTTTCGCCGTGTACAACACCCCCAAATCGTTTCAGGCGAGACGCGAGTGCATCATGCGCACGTACGAGTACCTGTTACCGGCGAGAGTGTTGGGATTGGAGGGGGGCGTCTCGGACGCGAGCGCGCGCGAGCGCTTGGCGAAATTCTCCGCGGCGTTGGGCGCCTTTGTCGGCGCGCACCCGTTTCACAATTACACCAGACGGTCGCAGTACACGCGAAAGGCGAAATCAAAATTCGGGCCGAAACTTCGAGACGCGCGCGGGAAGTTGGCGTGGCGCGGTCAAGAGGGCGCGGCGATGGACGACGCTTCGGAGGAGGACGCCGTCGAAGACGAAGAAGACGAAGAGGAGGAACGAGCATCACAGACTATGCGCGATGAGAGCGGCGGCGGCGACGATGATGATTTCCCGAAACACATCGGCGATCGATCCCGCGGGACGTATTGGTTATTCGAGACGGATCACGACGATAAGATTGGACCGTCGCACTTTAGAAGAATTCACAGTTTCGTCGCCGGCGACGACGTCGAGCGCATGGACATCGTCTCCGAGGACGGTGCGGTCTCGCGCAGCGAACCATTCATTCGCGTCTCCGTGCGAGGAGAATCCTTTATGTTGTACCAAATACGCAAGATGATCGCCACCGCGGTGGCGGTGAGTTTAGGACACTGTCCTCTGGAGTTTTTACCGGCGTCTCTCAGTCGACCGTGTCGCGCGGCGATGCCCCTGGCGCCGGCGTCGACGCTCTACCTGTACGACGTCGAGTTCATGAAGTTTCGAGCCAATCTCGAATCGGGCCAGCCGAATCGCGCGGAGAAACTCGATCCTTCGCCGTCCGTTCGCGAGGATTTAGCGCGGTTTCGCCGCGAAAAGCTCGAACCCGCGTTGGCGCCGGCGTTATCGTCGAGCGAGTGGGACGAGTTTACGGAAAATCTGCGATACACGAACACCACGCCCGAACTCACGCGCGAGATCGTGGACGCGTACGAGGTGTACAGAGAGAACCGCGAGGCGGCGCGCGCGGCGCAAGCCGAAGCCGAAGCGAAAGCCGAGGCGGCGCGCGCGGCGGAGGGAGAGGATTAGTAGACGTTTCGTGTCATCAGCGGCGCGCGCGCGCGTATAAATCAATTACAGCAATCCCCCTCACGCACAATAATCACACCAACACAGAATCTAACGCGTGATTATCCGTGAAGACGACGTACGCCGCGCCCAGAGCGGCGAGAAATATAATCGCGTCCAGCCACGCGGGAACCTCCTGTCGCAACGCCGTCGTCACCAATCTGTACGCCACCAACGGCGACGCCAGATCTACCGCTAAATCTGGCGTCTGGTACACGTAATCTTCGCTCGCGAAATCCGGCGCACCGACGAATCCGTCCCCGCCGCCGACGGCGAACCCGTTCGACGCGGCGGACGCGTCCCCGACGAGCGTCGACGCGCCCAACGCCACCGTCGCCAACGCCACCGTTCGCGCGACGACGCGAGGCGACGGACGAGACGATGATGTCGACGATGCCGTCGATGCCGTCGCGTCGACGGAGACGACGCGCGCGCGTCGGCCGTGCGTTCGTCTTTGCCTCACGCGTCGGTGATGCGTCACCCACCACGCGTCCCCGCGCGTCGCCCCGACGCCTCGCGCGACGTTCCCGCGCGCCCGCGCGCGCGCCAACGTCTCCATCGCCGTCTCGTCACGCCTCGCGTTCGAACCGAACCGACGACGACCGACGACGACGCGCCGCGAATTCACGCCGGTCGTCATTCGTTCGCTCAACGCATCATCATCATTCGTCGTCGTCATGGCGACGACGCAGCTCGAGCTCGCGCGTCGCGCGCACGAGGACATCGAACGACTCGATCGAATCGCCGTCCGCGCGCTCAAAGACGCGCCGGCGACGCACCGCGCGCGCGTCGAACAGAATCATCGCGTCGATTGCATCTTGGCGGCGTCCAGCGACGCGGCGAAACGATTGGTGCGTCGCGCTCGACGCGACGCGCGCGCGCGCGATTCGCGCGAAGAACCGATGCATACGTCCGGTCGCGCGCACCGACGCGCGAGCGCGGCGACGACGTGGGAGGAATGCACACGGCATTCATTTCCTTTCATCCCTAGGGCGACGCCGTCGACGCGATTTTTCGTCCCGCGTCGCTAAAACACACGACTGACGATCCGTACGACGTGTCTGTGCGCGTGAACAGCGCGCGATGTATGAAGACGCGGATGGGTCGCGCGCCGAGGAGATGGCGAGCATGGGAGACGGAGAAAACGTCGACGAGGCGTTGCGTTTGTTTTACGACCGCGTCAAGCGGTTGCGAAAATCGCGCGCCGACGACGCGCGCGCGGTGGCGACGGATCCCGGTGAAACGCTCGAACGACTCGTGGATGAACTCGTCGTCGAACACGCGGTGACGTTTAGCGGGGAGGAGAGTCACGGGAGGTATTTGGATTTACACGAATCGTACGCGCGTTTCGTCGACGGCGGCTTTGGAACGGCGCGCGCGTACGGCGAGTATCTGAGCGCGTGCGACGATTTCGCCTCGACGCCGCGCGCGAAAAAGTTTAGCGCGGCGTATCGGACGTATTTGGATGGATTGTTCGACTATTTACGGTCGTTTCACGAACGCGCGGTGCCGTTACGGTTCGTGGAGGAGGCGTTGCGCGACGAGGAGGAGGCGTTTGAATCGCGATGGCGCGCGGGCGAGTGTCCCGGATGGGAGGATCGCGGCGTTCGCGCCGTCGACGAGACGAGCGCGTGCGATCTCTCGGCGTACGCGACGATCGAGGAGATGACGAGCGACATGTCCGGCGACGATATCACGCGCGCGCTGGAGTCGATGGGACTCAAGGCGGGCGGCGCGCCCGCGCACCGCGCCGAGCGACTGTGGAGCGTGCGAGGGAAAAAACTCGCCGACGTCGATAAGAAACTCTTCGCCAAGGGTGTCGTCGTGGACGCGAAGACCAGGACGAAGAAGACGAGCGGTGGTGGCGACGACGACGACGCCAAGGCGAAGGCGGAGCGTCGCGCGCGCGCCGTCGCGTACAAGGAGAATCGATGCGCGCTCCTCTTGCGTCTCTTGAGTAAACAACTCGACGCCACGCGCACCAACGTCGAGAAAAAATCCACCCTGAGCCTCGCCGAGCTCCGCGCCGAGGCCGAGGAGGACGATGATTTCTCCGACGCCGACACGGACGAAGAGGAGGAGATTCACAACCCGCTCAAACTCCCGCTCGGATGGGACGGGAAACCGATCCCCTATTGGCTCTATAAACTCCACGGATTAAACATGGAGTACACGTGCGAAATCTGCGGTAATTACTCGTACTGGGGCCGACGCGCGTTCGAGCGTCACTTCAGCGAGTGGCGACATCAACACGGCATGCGATGCCTGAAGATTCCGTACAGCAAAGCGTTCAACGAGGTGACGTCCATCGACGACGCGCGCGCGTTGCACAAAAATCTCTCGCAACGCGACGCGGGCGTCTTCGACGTCACCGTCGACGCCGAGGTCGAGGACGCGCAAGGGAACGTGTATAACACCAAAACGTACGAGGATTTACGTCGTCAAGGTCTCCTCTGATTGAATGTAATAGTATTAAAAAGTAGCGCTTCCGGCCACCGCCCGTCCCGAGAGAGTCGACACATCACATCATGCCTCCCCCCCGTCGACGACGCGACCGCGTGGCGACGCGCGCGCGACGCGCGCTCGAGGATATCCACGAGGGTATCGTCGGCCCTCGTCCGAGCGCGTCCATCGCGCGCGAGAGCGATGGAATCGTCGATGAAGACGAGGTTGTGTCGAGCCGGAGAAATCACGAGAAATCACGAGAAATCACTCGACCGACCGACGCCGTCGTCGATCTCGACGCCGCGCGCGCCGCGCTCACGTGCGTCATCACCAACGCCGTCTTCGTCGATCCCGTGACGACGCCGTGTGGACACACGTTTGAACGCGATGCGTTGGCCCGGTGGCTCACCCGCGGCGAACGCGAACGGCCGAGCGCGTCCCGACTCGCCAGTGGCGGACTGGGACACGACGCGCCGGCGAATTGCCCGCAGTGTCGATCGGCGTTGTATCACGAATTACCGCACGAATGGCCGGTGAACACGACGGTGCGAGAGTGCGTGGAGGCGGTGTTCGGACGGGAAGCGCGGGACGCCGAGGCGGCGCGGCGGCGCGAGGCGCGGGAGGACGAGGCGGCGCGCGTCGGCGGCGGTGACGGTGGTTCGGAGACGACGGCGACGACGTCTGGACGAGGAGGTGGTAATGGTACCGCCGCTGGACGCGGGGTACCGCTGATGCGAGAGACGCGCGCGTTACCGATGTTTTTCCTGGACGCGTTGACGCCGGGACAAGAGGTGACGCTCAACGTCTTCGAAGCCAAGTATAAAGCGCTCGTCAGGCGGTGTTTGATGACGTCGAGACGATTTTTAATGATCAACGCCGAGGACGCGGCGGATGAGGATGAGTTTGAAGAGCGTCTGCGCGGCGACGGCGAGCGTCTGGACGTGCCGGACGCCATCGAGGAGGGGTGTCGCGCCATGCGCGTGAGTTTGCGAGAGTTTGGACGGTTTTGCGTCGAGTGCACCATCGTGACGTGTCAAGAGCTGGTGGATGGACGGTTTTTAGTGCGCGTGCGAGCGATGCATCATGTGTTCGTGCGATCGGTGGTGAGAGATCCGTCTGGGTATTGCGTGGCGACGTGTTCGCGCGTTCGAGAAGAGACGAGCGACGACGTCGACGGCGCGGCGGGCGGAGACGACGACCGAGACGAGGACGAAGACGAGTCATTCGAACGAGCGCGCGCCGCCGAGTGTAAACTCGCGCTGCGCATCGACCGCGCGTTGGTGCTCTTCGAAGTGTGGGTCGCGATGACGAACGGGTCGCGTTGGTTGTATAATTACGGAGGAAAAATGAGCGCGTTGTTACAAGCCGTCGGCGCGCGACCGGACAAACTCGATCCGAGCGCGCTGTCGTGGTGGCTCGTGCGCGTCATCAATCCGATTCCGAACATCGATGGGACGATCGAGATGCGTTCGATATGTTTAAACGCGTGGAACGTCGACGTGCGTTTTCGAGTCATCGCGCAAATGTTGGCGTACTCGCTCGCGCTCGTGCAGAGACACGGCGTGCGCGCGTGGGTCAAGCGCGAGCACGCGGTGGCGGTGAGCGCGTGCGATGAGCTCTACGGACGATTGCAGGGACAGATTCGAGGTCGGGCGCAGGGCGCGCGCAGGAGAGAGCAGACGTCGCTCGCGCGTTTGCTCGCCTCGAAAAACGTGGGCGGCGCCGTCGCGGACATCCTTCGTTTGCTCGAGAGCTCGGCGTTGGATCAAGACACCGCGGCGAAGATTCGCGCGAAACCGTCCTCGAGACTGTGGACGTACGAAGACTTTGAAACCGTCGTTGAGGGGTTGATTCGCGTCGACGCCGGTGCGTCGGTCGATCGCGAGTGCGAATCGTCGCTCGTCTGGGGAGACGTCGACGAGCGCTCGTTTCGCGACGCGTTGGACCACTTGATCGCCACGCGCGGTCCGGGTGCGTTGGCGCTCGCGGCGTGGCGCGCGCTCTCGCGTTTCGATTGCGGCGATGAGAGACTCGCGATCTGGAACGCGACGATCATGTCACACTGTCCCAATCCGACGGACGCGTCGCTGGACGGTCCCACGGGCGTCACGACGAACGAACTCTTTCAAATCACCGGTTCGTTCGGGGAATTACTTCGAAGGGACATGCGGTGCGGTGTGTATCGATTTTTGTACGCGTACGATGCCGTTCGATTCGTCCTGTATTTCCTCTACAGACTCGTCCTCGTCGTCGTTTTTACGTTGGGTTTTTGTTTTGAAGTCGTATTCGATCGCGAGTATCACGGAGGCGGGCGAACCGCCATGCGGGGATTATTCGTCACCACGTGCGCGCTGGGCGCGTTTTGCGGCACCTTGGCGAGGAACGCGTGGCTGTCGTATTCGCAAACCGCCGCAGCCGCCGCCGCGTCGTGATTCTTTCTTTCCGAGAGGTACCGTAGTGTGTTTGCTCGTGTACTACAAAAAAAGATGCGCGAGAGCGCTCTCCTACTCGCCTACGTCCTTCGTCGCTTGGCGTCGGTGACAATCTTATTCGCCACCACCCGTCCACCGCGTCCGTACCTATACTCCTCGTACGCTCTCCTCGCCTCCCGTCCCGCGTCCCACACTTCGCGCTCCTCTCTCGTCAGAAGACGCTCCAACTTGGCGCTTTCGTCGCTCAGACGTCCCGTCGACTCGCACAACGCCTCCCGCCACCGCTTTTGATACGCCCTATAAATCTTCTCGCGAAGCTCGCGCACGTTTTCCATCGCATCCTCGTCCCCTTGGTTCTGTTTCGTCAGCGCCGCGAGCGCGCACTTGGCGAATCCAAAGTACGACTCGTTGACGCGTCGCAAATCCAAAATTTTCGCCCCGTTCTCAGCCTCGAGCGCGTTAAACACCTCGTCCGAAAACGCCTCGGGCGGCTCCTGAATCAACAAATCGCGGCACAACTCCCCGTCCAACCACCACACCGGCACGCGCGCGATGTGTTCGCGCGGCACGTCGTCCTCGTCGCCCCTCGGCGTCGTCGAGTTTGAAATCTGCGCGCGCGTGCCCATGACTTCGGGACCGAGCGACGACGCCCCGTCCTCGAATTCCACCGTCACCGCGTGTTCCCGCGCGAGAAAATCATTCACGTCGTAATATTCGCTCGCCATGTCGCCCCGGTTCGAGCGCGTCGACGAGTGACGTCGCGCGCCCAATTTCGTTTGGCTCAACTGACACGAATGAGCCGCACACGATGACGCCCGAAGACGCGAACGCGCGCAACGTGGACGACGTCGACGCGTGCGTGTTCGATTGCGATGGCACGTTGATCGATACCATGGGATTATTCTACGCCGCCGACGTCAAGGCGTGCGAGGAGGTGGGCGTGACGATGTCCAAGGAGGTTTTCTACGCCCTCGCCGGTGTGCCCATTCGCGACATTTTCGCTCGATTGTGTCGCGAACAAGGGGTGGAGATGACGGATGAGGCGTTGGACGCCATGGTGGAGTCGTGTGGCAAGCACGCGAGCGCGCTCGGGACGCCTCGTGCGATCGAGTGCGTGGTGGAGATCGCGAGAGAGGCGAAACGGCGCGGGAAAGCCGTCGCCGTGGCGAGCTCGGGCGTCAAGACGACGGTGGAGCGACACCTGCGCGAACACGGATTACTCGCGAACGAAAACGAAAAGAATGAAAACGGAAAGTTTTTATTCGACGTCGTCGTCACGTGCGAAGACGTCGCGCGCGGGAAACCGGCGCCGGATTTATATCTCTTGGCGGCGGAACGGCTCGGCGTGTCGCCCGCGGCCTGCGTCGCGTACGAAGACGCCGATTTAGGCATGGAGAGCGCGCGCGCGGCGGGGTATAAACGCGTCGTCGACGTTCGTCTGATGTCCGAGTATCACCCGACCGACTATCTCTGTCGAGAGGAGTGAGTCGGCTCGCGTCCCGACGCGCGTCCCGACGCGCCGCCCTCGAACGAGACCCTCGGGACGATCAGGCCGTCACTTTTCCGCATGTCCGCGCTCTCCTCCGCGCGCGTCGTCCGCGCGTCGAGGATGATATCGAGCGCGATGGCGTCGACGTCGCGCTCGACGTCGTCGACGAGCGCGAGGGCGTCGGCGGCGTCGCTCAAGACGTACGTCGACACGCACGCGCACATGGACATGGTTTTGCCAAAGATGGGCGTCGAACGTTTGGATGAGTATTTCGCCGTCGTCGAGCGCGAGCGCGAGGAGGAGAGCGCGCCGCGTTTGGAGGCGTGCATCACCATCGGGTGCAGCGAGCGCTCGTTCGAGAGCACGGCGGCGCTCTCCCGCGCGGACCCGCGCGTGTTTTCAGCCTTCGGCGTGCACCCGCTGTCGGCGGAGCAGTGGACGAACGCCGAGGCGCGCGTGCGCGCGCTCGTGCAAAATGAACCTCGGTGCGTGGCGATCGGTGAGTGTGGATTGGATTATCACCGCGTTCCCGAGGATGTGGACGTCGAGGCGTATAGAGAGAGACAGCGAGACGCGTTCGTGGCGCAGATTAAACTCGCCAACGAACTCGAGAAACCGCTCATCGTGCACACGCGCGAAGCGGAGGAGGACACGTTGGCCATCATGAAGGCGCATTTGCGCGTCGACGCGCCCGTGCACGTGCACTGTTTCACGTCGAGCGCGAATTTAGCACGCGCGCTCTTGGACGCGTTCCCCAACTTGTGTTTGGGATTCACCGGCGTCGTGACGTTCAAAAACGGCGGTGACGTGCGAGACGTCGTCGCCGGCGTCCCTCTCGATCGCATTTTACTCGAGACGGACGCGCCGTATATGGCACCGACGCCGTTTCGCGGACAAACGTGTCATCCGGGCATGGTTCCGCTCATCGCGGCGGCGATAGCGAGCGTCCACGGCGTCTCCGTCGAGAACGTCTTCGACGCGTGTCGCGCCAACACCCGTCGCGTGTACGGCATCTAGCGCTCCAGTAGGCCTGGATTGATTCTTCATTTATTATTACGTTGACGATATTATTTTTTATTCTTCAGCCAGAACGTGCGCCGCCCGTCGCCTTTCCGAAAGGCTCTCTCGACTCGACGAGCTCGACGAGCTCCAAAATGACGAACGTCGACGTCATTCGCGCGCCGTCCCGCGTGACGTCGTCGAATTCGCGCGCCTCGCGCGTCGTCTCGAATCCAATCCATTCGCGTCGTCGTCCGTCCATCGTCATGACGCGCGCGTCGACGTCGGCGTCGGCGGAGAGCGAACGGTTAGCCATCACCATGAACGACCCCACCAACGCCTCCACGCGCGCCGACGCCTTTGAACGCGGCGCGCGCGCGCAGCCAGAGTACGATTCGTCGTCGTGGCTCGAGACGGCGCTCGTTCTCGCCCCGGAGAGACGCGGGATCGTCGCCTTTGCGTGGCCGTGGGCGTGCATCACCCTGGCGGCGGCGACGTGGACGACGGTGTACGAGCTCGCCTTGCCCACGCGTCGCGCGAGCCTAGAATCGTTCGAGATCGTGTATCAATTAGTGTTCACCACCATGGGATTTCTGCTCGTCTTTCGATTGTCGAGAGCGGCGGTGCGGTTTTGGGATTGTCGAACGGCGTTTGGGAATTTCAACGTAGGCGCGAGAAATTTGGTGGATTACTTTTTGGCGCACGCCCCGGACGATTGCGACGCGCACGCGTCGGACGACGTGTGCAGATGGACCTGCGCGTACATGCTCGCGAGCAAACAATTTTTGAGAGGTTTGCGAGACGTGCCGCGCGCGCAAGTCGCGGGCGTGATGCGCGAGGAGGAGGCGCGCGCCGTCGAGAGCGCGCGGCATCCGCCCATGTTTTGTGCGACGATGCTGCGCCGCGCGTTAATTCGAGCGTTCGACGTCGAGGACGCGAGCGTGCAGGAGACGATTCGCAGGGAAACGAGACTCAAGGCGTGTCACGCGCACGTCGACTTTTTAGTCACCAACGAGGGCGCGCTCGAACGGTTGCGAGCGACGAAACTTCCCATGGTGTACGTGATGCATTTGCGGACGTTTTTGTGCGCGTACTGCGCGAGCATGCCCTTCGTGTTCGTCCGACGATGGGGATGGGGCACGATTCCCGCCGTCGCAGCGGTGTCGTTCGCGCTCTTGGGGATCGAGGGCGCGGCGACGGAGTGCGAGATTCCGTTTTCCGAAGGGCGCGCCAACCATTTGAGGATGGATCAATACGTGCAGGCGTGTTTCTTATCCGTCGGTGCGTTGTTGGCGTGGAACGATCGCATCGGAGACGATGGTGCGGCGTCGGGGCTCGCTCGTCGTTACATGAAACAATCGCGATCGAACACGTCGCTCGAGGATTTGGTAATCGACGTCGACAAAAACGTGTGACGGCGGCGTACAGTAGAATAGCATCATCATTATTCAGCCGCCCGGCGCGGCGTATACACTTGCTAGAGACGCGTCGCGCGCGTTGCGTGTAGATTATTCAGTCGTGCGAGAATATCGTTCACTTGGAAAACCCACCGTAAATTTCTCGCACGTTTTCGACGGCGTACATCTCGCCGTGCGCGGGGTGCGCGCCAAACGTCAAATCAAACGCCACCACGCCGCAGTTGACGATCTTCTTCTTCTTTCCCGGACACTCGGAATCGAACGGAAGATACGTCTTAAAAAACTCTCGAAACCAGATGGAGTGTCCTCCGGCGACGACGACGTCGGCGTCTTGATTCATCGCCCACGCCGCGAATTCGCGCATGGAATCGCTCGCCGCGCGTCCAATCGGTTTTTGTCCCGCATTTCTCGACGCGTCGAACAGCGCGCGCGCATCGATCGCCGCGACGCCCAACTCCTTCGCCAACGTTGGCGTCGGCACGAGTTCACCCTTTTTCGACGCCAACGCGTACGTGTCGACGTTTCTCGCCACCTCTTGCAACGCGCTGTGAATCACCACCCTCTCTGACGCGCCGCCGTTCGCCAACCGACACCACAGCGCGTGCACCGTCGTGTGCACCGCGCGTCGAAGATTACTGCTCGCGATCACACACTTCCCTCGCACGCCCAAGACGCAATCCATCGTCGCGTCCGGCTCGCCCTCGCCTCTTCGCCGCCGCTCGGCGTCGCGTTCGAACCGCTCGCGCAACGCCCTCGCCTGCGCCAATCCAACCTCGCTCAACGGCGAATCCAAAAACACCGAATCGCACGTAAACAGACGCATCATTTCTCGCGCCAGACCGCCGAACAACCGTCCCGGGAACGTCACATCGAACCTTCGATTGAATATTTCGTTCCACGCGCTCTCGCCGTGACGAATGAAGACGATCGTCTTCCTCGTCGCCGTCTCGATCTCACGAACGCGCGCCGGATCGACGCCGTCGCGGGATCGACGCGACCGACGACGTTCACCGCTCAGCGCCAGGTGCGCCGTCGCGCGCGCGGCGTCGTGAATCTTACGCGCGCCGAACGCCGCGCGCGCGCTGAACACCGACGCGCAGAGTAACGCGCCGTACGCCGTCACCACGAGACGAAGCGCGCGCGCCGAGGACGCGGACGCGACGAGCAACATCGCGGTGTCGAGGAGCGCGCGCGCGCGGTCGAGCGCGGACGGCGGCGGTGGCGGCGGTGAGGCGAAGATGCCGCGCATGGGCGAATCACCGCGACGAGGCGATGAGTGGCGTCGTCAGTCCTCGTCGACGACGGGACGGGACGGGACGGGACGCGACGACGGACGACACGCACGCGAACGTCGCGATGGTGGTGGACGCCGCGCGCGAGAGCGACGGCGCGCGAGAGGCGCGACGCGAGAGACGAACGATGATTGGCCGTCTGTGCGCCACGGCGAACGAATCGTTCCGACGCCTCATCACGCGCGTGTTGCGCGCGGGAGACGTCCCGAGACACGTTGCCGTCATCATGGATGGGAACAGACGGTTCGCGTGTCACGCGGGGGTGGCGTACGCGCGCGGACACGCGAGAGGGGCGGATGTGTTGACGGCGACGTGCGCGTGGTGTTTCGAGCTCGGGGTGCAGACGCTGAGCGTGTACGCGCTGAGCACGGAGAATTTCAAGCGGTCGAGCGAGGAATTGGAAGCGTTGTTCGATCTGGCGTGTGGGAAATTAGGGGCGCTGGTGGAGGATGAGGGATTGCGAACGCGAGGCGCGCGCGTGCACGTGAGCGGCGATTTGGGCGCGTTGCCCGAGCGCGTGCGAGCGAAGGCTTTAGAGGCGATGGAGCGGACGAAGACGCACAGAGGACCGATGTTAAACGTGTGTTTGGCGTACACGGGACGCGAGGACGCGGTTCGAGCGGTGATGGCGACGAGACGGGAGGTGCGAGACGGGACGCTGGACGCGAGAGACGTCGACGAGACGACGCTGGGGAGACGTCTGCACGGCGCGGAGCGAGAGACGACGTCGGGGGAGGGGATGTCAGAGGTGGATTTACTCGTGCGCACGAGTGGGGAGACACGTCTGAGCGATTTCATGCTCGTCAACGCGAGGTTCGCCAAGCTCGTCTTCGTCGAGGTGTTGTGGCCGGATTTCACCTTTATGGACATGGTGCACGCGATTTGGCAGTATCAGCGCGGCGCGAGCGATCTGAAGCGCGCGCGCGCGGCGTACGAGGCGTCTCTCGCGACGCCGTTGATGGAGGAGAACTTTCAGAACGAGGACGAGGACGCGGTGGTGGCGGATATTCGATTGGAGACGCAGACGCGCGACGACGAGACGTTGAAGACGACGTCAGCTCGGGACGCGCGCGCGCGGAAACGACGCGCGCGACGTCTCGTCGCCGCGTGACCGCGTTCATTCGAGGTAGACGCATCGCGACGACGACGACGACGACAACGCAGGTAATACCGCTCGCAGTAGGATGTAGTAGTTTTGGGATGATTGTTTGTTTCGCCGAGTCGGTTCGCGTCCTCGAGGTTCGCGACCGCACACCTCGCCTTGCCATGCCCTCGACCGCGCGCGCGTCGACGGCGACGGTCGCGGCGGTGCTCACGCTCGCCACGTGTGTCCTCGTCGCGCGCGCGGAGACCACGCTCTCATCCTTTGGACAAACCGGTCCGTACGCGACGACGCGAACCGCCACCGTGGCGGTCCCGCGCGTCTCCTCCTCGAGAGAGGCGGGTGAACTATTCATCCAGTATCCCGCCGGCGCCGTCATCGAGTGCCCGCTCATCGTCTTCATGTTTCCGATACACGGATTCCCGTTCACGACGTGGCGAGGGTTACTGTCGACCGTGATATCGACGTTGGTGTCCAACGGATTCGCCGTGGCGACACCCGTCGCCGTGGATCCGGACGGCGCGAGACCCATTCGAGGAGGCATGTTCCCGGGTACCGCCGTCACGGCGTCGGGCATCGATTTGCGTGAGATGGTGACGCGATACCTGAACTTTATGACGCACGCGTCGACGTATCTCATCGAACGCGTCGAATCCGATCCCGGGTTCGCGCTTCGGGACGCCGTGTCTGTTCAACGCATGGGATGCGCCGGATTCTCCGTCGGCGGCGCGCTGTCCCAATACCTCGCGCAACGACTCAGCGATCGCGTGGCGATGGAGGTGGCGTTCGCGCCGACGATCGGATCGGAGGAACCGTTCACAGCGACGGATGACATAGGCGCCGAATTGTTTAGGGAATACGCGGCGTCCGCCGTCGTGCCCACAATTTTCGTCGTCGGCGAAGACGACGACATGGGCGGTCTGCGAGATTCCGGTCTCTACTACACGCAATCGCGGGCACCCAAATTGCAAGTGATCGCCGGGAACGGGGCGACGCATTGCCACGCCATCGTGCCGATGTCGCAGTGCGAAAACGGGTCGCGAGGCGCGCAGAGACTCGACGCGGTGATGGCGCACGCGGCGGCGACGCTCTATCTTCGACCGGACACCCCGGAGTGGCGCCTTCGAAAAGAGTTCGCAAGGGACATCATTTGGGGCGACGGTCTGCGCGACATCGAGCGCGAGCGAGGAGACGTTCGAGGACCGCTTGCGCAGGCGACGACGTGGTCCGTCGCCGCCGTCAAACGCGCGCCGGCGGTGACGCTCGAGATGACGCGAAGCGTCATCGTCGCGCCGCTCGCGCCCCGGTCGGTGACGGTGGTGGCGCGCGTTCGATCGACGCACGCGTTGACGAGCGCGTGCGGTGACGTGGAGGTCGTCGTCGCGCGCGCGCCCGCGGAGCTCGACGCGTCGGCGACGCGAATCGACGCCGACGCGTTCGAGGTGACGGTGCGATGGCGCACCGTCCCGTCGAGAGAGAGAGCGCGAGAGCGCGAGGCTCTCGAGAGACGTGCACTCTTTGAACGCGTGTCGCGGTTTTTTCGAGATTTGTTGGCGTCGCGCGGGACATTCGTACCCGCGCCCGCGAGCGCGACGGTGACGTTGCAGGCACGACACGCGTGTCCCGAGGCTGGATACGCGTTCGCGCATCTCGTCGTCGAACAACCGTATGCGTGAACGTGAACGAACGAACGAATGCGTGGGTGTATGAATGAATGAATGAAAATCGCGATGCCAATAAAATAAAAAAATCGATTCAGTTGTCGACGCCCACGCGTCCGTCGAAACCGTCGAGCGCGCCGCCCCACGAATCCACCGGCGGTAACTCGACGCTAAATCTCTCAAACGGCACCCGCCCCTTACCCGAACTTCTCACGCGCCCATCCATGCGTAAACCGACGTACACGCCCGCGTCGTCGCGCACGTTGGCCATCTCCTTTTGCTCTCGCACCCACTCCGCCCACTCTCCGACGCGCAACGCCGTCGCTCTAAATTTTAAATCCTCGGCGCTCGGCGGCGCCACCGTCGTGCCCGACGCGCTCGGCGACACCGGAATGATCAAAACACCTCGCTCGATCAACGCCTCGCGCACGCGTTCGGCGTCCTCGATCGCCGTCTTGACGTACTCGTCGTCCCCCGCGACGACGACGCATCGCGAGAACCCTCTCAAATCCTCCAGCCGCACCCCTCGTCCGTTCGCCAACTCGCACCGCAAACGCCCCAACCGTTCCTCCCGTCCGATTCTCGCCATCTGTTTCTCGCGCGCCTTTTCCTCTCTCGAGTATAAAAACGCGAACAACGCCGCCGCCGCCAAATCGACGCCGACGTTTTCCAACGACGACTCCAACGGCGGCGCGTTCGGCGCCCCCGCCGCCTTGGTCACCGCCTGAATCGTGGCGATGCCCAATCCAATGCTCGCCGACGCCGCGCACGCGCCGTACACGAACTGTCGCGCGACGCGAAACGGCGCCTGCGCCTCGCTTCGAAGTTTCGTCTCGTTCGAGTACGTCACCTTTTTGGGCTCGGGCTCGTCGCGCGACGACGCGCGCGGACGACGCGACGACGACGCGCGCGCGCGAGCGCGTGCGCGAGCGCGACTCGTTCGGAACGATGTCGTCGACGCGCGGACGCGCGACGTCGGCGTCGTCGACATGGTGACGGCGCGCGTACAGTGACGCCCAGTTTTCAGGAAATTCTTTTTGAGCTCAAAGTTTATCCAAAAGGGACTCGTTTTTGGGTCATGACTCGTCAAAACTTTGGATTGGTTAAGGGACAAAAACGGGCCCAGAATCCCGAAATGGGCGCGCCGCATTACGACGCGTTCGCGAATTCGTCGTCGACCGCGCGTCCACCGATCGACGCGACTCGCGTTCGCCGACGAATTCGCGACGCGCGCGACGACGCGCGACCGCGTCCGCGCGCGCGTCGACGCGTGGAATTCATCATTCAATTCAGAAGAGTTTTTGACAGGGATAGAATTCAATGATGGCGTCGACGTCGCGCACGCCGTCGCTCGCGTCGACGCCGCGCGCGTTCAGGCGCGCGGTATCGTCGTTGTCGTCGCGCGCGCGCGCGTCGGTGACGCGGGCGTCGCGCGTGGAGGATGCAGACGACGCGGAATCTCGCGAGAGGTTGGAGGCGTTGCGTCGACGGTCGACGGCGCTCTTGGAGCGGCAGCGTCTGTTGACGGAACGTTTGGAGCGACGACGGCGCGAACGCGAGGGTGAGAACGATGCGAATCGGGAGAGAGAGGAGGCGGCGGCGGTTCGGGAGAGAGAGGAGGCGGAGGCGGAGGCGGAGGCGAGACGACGCGCCGACGCAGAGGCGGCGGCGGCGAGCGAGCGGGCGCGCGCGGAACGAGAGGCGGCAGAGGCGGCAGAGGCGGCGGCACAAGCCGAGGCGCGCGCGCGCGCGGACGCCGAGACGCCCAAGTGTCGAGAGCGTCTGAACATCGTCATGGTGGCGAGCGAGTGCGCGCCATTCAGCAAGACGGGCGGTTTGGGCGACGTCATGCAGTCGTTGCCCAAGGCGCTCGCGGCGAGAGGTCATCGCGTCATGGTGGTCGTCCCGAGGTACAAAGAATACGACGATGTGTACGACACGGACGTGCGCGTGACGTTTAACGTTCTCGGGCACCCGACAGAGATTGGATATTTTCACTTGTACAGAGACGGCGTCGATTACGTCTTCATCGATCACGGCGCCTATCACCACGTGCGCGACGGCATCTACGCGGGCGATCGTTCGGACGCCATGTTTCGCAATTCCATGCTCTGTCAAGCCGCGTTGGAGGCGGTGTGGCACGTCCCGTGCGGTGGCGCGCCCTACGGGGATGAAAATTTAATATTCGTCGCCAACGATTGGCACGCGGCGTTGCTCCCCGTCTATCTCCAAGCGTTTTATCGCGACCACGGGAAATTTGAATTCGCGCGGTCGTGTTTCGTCGTGCACAACATGGCGCACCAAGGTCGTGGTCCGTTGGATGAATTCTACTCGTTACAACTCCCCGAACACTACAAGGAGCACTTTGTATTGGACGATCCCGTGGGCGGCGAGTGCATGAACGTCATGCGCGCCGGTTTACGTCTCTCCACCAAGGTGATCGCCGTGAGCGAAGGGTACGCGTGGGAGATCACCACCGACATGGGTGGGTGGGGTCTCGCCCCGACGATTCGTGAGTTTGGTCCCGGAAAATTGAGCGGCATCGTCAACGGCATCGATTTAGACGAGTGGTCGCCCGAGCTCGACTGTCACCTCGACGGCGACGGGTACGCGCGATTTCCGCCGCGCGGCGACGCCTTTTCCGACGGAAAACGACAGTGTAAACGCGCGCTTCAGCGACAACTCGGACTCGCCGAGCGCGATGACGTGCCCGTGCTCGGCTTCATCGGTCGTCTCGATGATCAAAAGGGTGTCGATCTCATCGCCGAAGCCGAGGGATGGTTGTGCTCGCAAGACGCGCAGCTCGTCATGCTCGGAAGCGGTCGCGGCGATTTAGAGGACGCGTTGCGGGGGATGGAGAACCGACACCACGATAAATGTCGCGCGTGGGTGGGATTCTCCGTCGAAATGGCGCACAGAATCACCGCGGGGTGCGATATATTGCTCATGCCCTCGAGATTTGAACCGTGCGGATTGAACCAACTGTACGCCATGCGTTACGGCGCCGTCCCCGTCGTGCACGCCGTCGGCGGTCTACGCGACACCGTGCAACAATACGACCCATTCAACGGCACGGGGAACGGATGGACGTTCGACAGCGCCGAGACGCATAAATTCATCGACGCCATCAATCACGCCATGTGCACGTACAGAGACTTTCCCGAGGCGTTTCGGGAAATCCAAGCGCGCGGATTCGAGCGCGACTTGGGATGGAATCGCGCCGCCGAGCTCTATGAGGATCGTTTCATCGACGCCAAGTATTCGTGGTGAAAAGAAAGTCTCGCGATGAACGTCGTGAGTCTGTGTTTGTTTGTAATTTCCGATCGCGCGCGCCCGTGCCCTCCCCGTCCCCGTCCCCGTCCCGTCCCGTCGCCCTCTCGAGGGTTGAGATTGGAAGATGTGCAACCCATCACTCGTCGTCGCGCTCGCGCGTGGATACGCTCCGTGCGTCGCACACCATGGACGCCGCGCGAGTGGAAGAACTCCGCGCCGCGCTCGCGGGTTCCGTCTCCCCCGACGGTGACCTGCGCGCGCGCGCGGATGCGTATTTGAAATCCGCCGCCAGTCTGCCGGGCGCCGCGCTCGGACTCTTAGCGCTCGCGAGCGACGCGAACGGAGAGATGGGCACGCGACAGAGCGCGAGCATTTATTTCAAACATCTCGTCAAGCGGTCGTGGGCGCGACGAGAGGGATTGGACGTGGATCCAACGCGAGGGAATCACGCGACGCTGGACGAGGGCGAAAAGGCGGCGGTGCGACGCGTCGCGCTCGAGGCGGTGGCGTCGACGCCGAATAAGGTTCGAAGTCAGCTCATGGAGGCGATTCGAGTCATGGTGCATCACGATTTTCCACTGCAGTGGCCCGAGGTGGCGACGCAGGTGTTGAGTAATTTAAACGAGGCGTCGGCGAGCGAGAGCGGGCGGTTGTGCGGGACGGTTTTGGTTTTACACGCCCTGTGTCGAAAGTACGAGTTTAAGGATGCAAACGAGCGCGCGGACGTGGAAGAGATCATCCGAGTGGTGTTTCCGAAATTGTTGGAGATTTTACAGGCGTTGTTGGCGTATCAAGGCCCGCCGAACGCCGAGTTGGAGGAGTTGAAGAAGGCCATCTGTAAGACGTATTGGAGCGCGACGTACTTGGACGTCGGACCGTCGTTGGCCGAGGAAGGGACGTTTCAGGCGTGGATGCTCGCGTTTCACGCCGTCATCACGTCCGCGATACCGACGGAGGGGATGCCGACGGGGGATAAGACGGAGATCAAGCACTGGCCGTGGTGGAAGACGAAGAAATGGGCGCTTCACGTGGTGAATCGCGTCTTTAACCGCTACGGCAATCCCAAGTCGTGTAAACCTGAACACAAAGATTTGGCGGTGACGTACTCGACAAAATACGCCTCCGTCTTCTTGGGCGTGTACATCGAACTCCTCGGATCGATGTCCTCGGGCGAGGTGATGCCCGATCGCATCGTGAACCTCTCCATTCAACACGTGACGACGGCGCTCGGCGTCCCGTCCACGTACAAGGTTTTGCAACCGCACCTCGACGATATTTTTCAACGCGTCGTCTTCCCTGTGTTGTGTTTCAACGCCGAGGACGATGAACTGTGGGTGGACGACCCGCACGAGTACGTGCGCAAGACGCAAGACTTTATCGAGGATATGTACTCGCCGAGAATGGCGGCGACGGGATATCTGCACGAACTGTGCAAGACGGGGAAGCGCATGAAGGAAAATCTTCCGAAAGTTCTCGCCGCCGTCGTGCAGATCTTGAATAAACACGCGGCGAGCGCGCACGGTGCGGCGATGGACGCGCGGGGGAGATATGAGCTCGACGGTGCGTTGCACGTGGTGACGAGTCTCTCCGCCATTTTGACGCACCATCCCGAGTACGCGAATCAGATGGAATCCATGCTCATGGCGCACGTGTTTCCCGTCTTTGGCTGCGCGCACGGTCACGTGCGAGCCAAGGCGGTGGCGTGCGCGGCCAAGTATTCCGGTATCACGTTCACGGAACAGAATAATTTCTTGCAACTCCTCTCAAAGGTGGTGGACGCCATGCGAGACCCCGACCTTCCGGTGCGCGTCGAAGCCGTCGTCGCCCTCGGCGCGTTTATTCACGCCGCCGAGGACGTGAGCGCGCTCAAATCCATCCTCCCGCAGTTACTGGACGATTTCTTCAAGCTCATGAACGAGGTGGAATCAGAAGACGTCGTGTACACGCTGGAAACCATCACCGAGCGTTTCGGCGAAGACATCGCGCCCTTCGCGCTCGGCATGACGCAAAACCTCGCCGCCGCGTTTTGGAAGGTTGTCCAAGAATCCGAATCGAAAGAGGATGACGATTGCGGCATCTTAGCCAGCATCGGGTGCCTGCGCGCCATGTCGACGATTCTCGAATCCGTCTCGAGTTTACCGCACATGTACCCCGAACTCGAGGCTGCCGTGTTTCCAATTTTACAAAAGATGATTGGCGAACAAGGCTTTGACGTCTTTGAAGAGGTTTTGGAAATTTTATCCTACCTCACCTACTTCACCCCGGAGGTGACGCCTCGCATGTGGGAACTCTGGCCGTTGATGATCGCCACCATGGACGAGTGGGCGCTGCAATACTTTGAGAATTTACTCATCCCGCTCGACAATTTCATCAGTCGAGGCACGGAGCGGTTTCTCGCCCCGGGGACGCCGTACGTCGAGGACACGTACAACGTGTGTAAAAAAGTATTGGAGGGTGACTACCCCGAGCCCGATTGCGTGCCGGCGCCGAAACTCATGGAGTGCGTCATGACGAATTGTCGCGGTCGCGTCGACGTCGTCGTCGGTCCGTTCGTCGAGCTCGCCCTCAGACGCATCGGGACGGCGGAGTTGCCGTACTTGAGGGATTTGCTCATGTTGACGTTCGCGCACGCGTTGCACTACGATCCGGCGATCGCGCTCGCGACGACGAACAGATTGGGTGAGACGAATCGTACGCTCACGCTGTGGTCGACGATGTTGGCGACGAAGACCAAGTCGGGCGAGCGCAAGTGTTTCGCGTCGGAGCACGCGAAAAAGGTGTGCGCGCTCGGTCTCATGGGCGTCTTGCGCGCGCCGGACGACACGCTCACGCCCGAGATTCACGGGTCCATGAACGTCATCATGGATTCGCTCGTGTCGTTGCTCGGAGATTTACGCGCGCAAATCGCGCGACGGAAAGAGGACGAGGCGAGCGGGAAGCGACGGTTTCCGTGGGACGTGTCGGATGACGACGACGACGAGTACGACGTCTCCAAGTACGACGACGACGACGAAGGCGACGACGACGTGCAGTTTGACGCCACCACGCTCGAGGCGTTGGCGAAAAAGGCGCGAGACGCAGATCCGTACGCGTTCGCGAGGGGCGGCGGCGCGTTCGGCGGCGGTTTCGACGATGACGACGACGACGACGAAGGCTTTTGGTTTGACGACGACGACGACGAGACGTACACGAGTCCGTTGGACGACGTCGACGCGTTCATCGCGTTTTCAGAGTGCATGAACGCGTTACAGGGGAGTCCGCGCGCGAACTCGGTGAGTCCGACGTCCGTCGATCTCGCGCAGAGTTTGATGCAATACGCCGCGCAACGCGCCGTCGACTTTCCAAAGGAACGCGCCGAGGCCAAGGCGAAACAAAACCAGTCCTCGTAAACGAGCGAATGAACACAGAGAACCCCTAGCCGAACGACCGATGATGTAAGAAGGATACCTAGACCGTAGAAGTACACGTACATTCGGTGTTACAACGAGAGAAGGAGAGAGACAAACAGAGAGACGGACGTCTCGCCCTCCTCATTCTTTCAAGTCGACATGCGCGAGAATCTCCGAAATCTTGTCCGGTATGCGGGCGTGTTTGAGGGGCATCTCGTAATTTTCCACGTCGTTGTGCCCGACGGGTTGTAATCCCGCGAGGCCGAGCGTCGTGTCGACGCTCTTTAATCGGTAGAAGAACATTAAGATCCAATCCTCGGGCGAGTGGACGTTAACGATGCGACCGGAGACGACTTCGCGCATCGGCGTCCACGTCTCTTCCGACGTCGATAACGGCGCGGAGATGAACACAACGCGTTCAACAATGTTTTTACCTTTATCTCCTGCCTCATAGAGCTTTTTCAGAGCGCTCTCGACGACGTACGCGCCGACGCTGTACGCGACAAAGGTCACCGGACGTCGACCGTGTTGTCGCGTGAGCAACGCGTTCGCAATCTCCTCGCCCGCGATGGTCGCCTTGGCGCGCGCCATCGTCCACGGGTTATCCAGATAATCCGCCACCGTGATGAGCGTCACGGGCCAGGCGACGGCGCTCGCGATGGAACTGAGCGCCGTCTTGGCCAAGATGGACGGCGCCGCCATGCGCACGGCGTACTTGCCAGCGACGAATTGAATCGTCGCGCCGAGCGTTCGAAGCGTCGACGGTTCCCAGTTCAACACGTACTGCTCCCCGGTCGTGTTCCCCCACGTCTTGGCGGGCGTCGTCGACGACGACGTCTTCGAGGTCACGGGCGACGCGTCCTCGTCCTCATCCGCCGTCGAGTCGAGCGTCTTCTCCACGACGACTTGTCGCATCTCACGCACCATGGAATCAATCTTTGCGTTCAATCCCTCGTGTCGCGGCGCCGCGGTCGCGAGTTGCAGACGCAGTTCCAACGGTCGAGGCAGCGCCTCGAGGTCCTCGACGGTGGGCACCGACGCGCCCTCGCTCAGGACGATGCTCGATCGCGACCGGAGCAACGCGCGCGGATCGAGCGAGCGATACGACACGAGAGCGCTTCCAGAGATCACCCCAGCCGCCGCTGCGTTGCTTCGCACGACCGTCTTATCGGCGTCCGAGGTGACGACGATGAGTTCACCGTCGTCGTTACGCTCGAGACTGATGCCGAGCGGGCCCGGATCGGCGACGGCGACGACGTATTGACTCTTCTCCGACCCCCACGCACGCAACAAGTCGTCGTCCTCTCTGAGAAATCCCGGCACGAAGACGTGAAGCGCGAATCGTCGTCCGTTGCCTCGCAGAGGAATGAACGAAAACTCCTCCATCTCCATGGACGTTCGTCGCATCATCTTGTATCCTGTGAGACCCGCGCCCGTGGCGCCGAAGACGGCGCCGACGCCGCCGAGCGTCGCCAAAATGCCGCCCGTCGCCGCGCCCACCGCCCCGAGCGAATTCAACGACGCCAACACCGCCGGCGCGGCGACTCCACCCGTCAAAAAGAGTGCCGCACCACCGACCGCGGACGCCGCGCCCACTTTCGCTGCGCGCGTCCACGACCACGCGTTTTTCTTCGACGCGGCGTCTTCGCCGCCCGTCCCGCCGTCCCCGCGGTTCGCCTCCTCCGACGCCCACCGCACGCGCTCCGCCGCGCGATCTTCCGCGCGCGCAAACTCCTCCCACGATTCTCCGACCTGTCGAGCGCGGTATCGCAGTCCCGCACGCACGTCGGCGCAATATAAACCACTCGTCATCAACGTCTCGGCGGCGAACGTCGGCGATAACCGTTCCCAACACTTTCCCGGGACATCATTCCCACCGCCGCCTCGGCGCGCGTCATCGATCCCGCGTTGAATCTCCCGTCGAATAATCTCTCCAATCGTCTTTTTACGACGCGCCGACCACCACAGAGGACCGAAATCGCGTTCAAAATCGACGCGGCTCCAATCCAACGTCGACGCGGATTCGTCGAAATCATCATCCGTGACGCGCACCACGTCCGCGCTCGGCGACCATCGACCCGACGCGGACGCGTGGACGCGCGACATGTCCCCGTGATGCCGATCGTCGTCGTCGCGCTCGACCGTCGCCGCGCCAAGACTCGTCACGCGTCGATGATTATTATTATTTCGAGAGAGAATTCTCGACGACACTCGACGACGCGCGCGCGACGACGATGGCCAACCCGTGGTCGTATCCGGAGAGGTACGCGAGAGAAAGACGACGCGCGCGGTTGACATGCGCGCGCGAACCGACGCGACGCGCGACGCGCAGTGACGACACTCACGTCGCGGTCGTCCCGAAAGTCATCATCATCGTCATCATCATCGACGCGACGCGACGCGCGAACGAACGAACGACGCGATACCGACCGACCGACTGACGCGCGCTCTTTGTCTTCCCCTTCTCCTCCTCTCGAAAGGTTTCACGAGGCGGTGCGCGTGGCGACGTCGGACGCGGGACGCGCGCGTCTCGACGACGAGACGAGACTCGCCCTGTACGCGCTCGAGCGACAAGCCACGGTCGGGGACGCGCGAAACGCGCCCGAAGATGAACGTTCGGTGAGAGGTGAAGATGATCCGCATCGCGCGCGGGCGATGGTGGAGGCGTGGGAGGCGTTGCGAGGGACGCGGGCGGAGGAGGCGATGCGACTCTACGTGAAACTTTTGGACGAAGACGTCCCGAAATGGTGGGACGGAAATCTCGAGGCGAGACGCACGAACGCGGGGATGTGCGCGACGAGTGGGGTGGACGCGATGCCGGTGGGATTGGCGCGAGCGGTGGTGGAACCGTCGGTGTGGCGATTTTTGGAGTACGCGGGACGACGACCGTCGGCGAGATTTCAACACGCGGCGTGCGTGGCGGGCGAGAGGATGGTCGTCGTCGGTGGAACGTGTCGAGGACGGTTCATCGCGGATGCGCACGAATTGAATCTCGAGGATTTGACGTGGCGACAGTTGACGACGCCGGCGGGGAGCGAACGGGCGCTGCCGGCGTGCGCGGGACATCGCGCAGTGACGGTGGGCGGGAAGACATTCGTCGTCGGCGGACGGTACAAGGGGTCGTCGGACACCGATGTGGCGGTGTACGAGATGCGCCTTCACGAGGGTGTGGATGAGGTGGAGTGGATTCGCGTCGACGCGACGGGAGAGGAGACGCCGCGCGCGAGACGAGGCGCGAGCGTCACCGCGTTTGGCGATAGAGAGCTCGTCGTCTTCGGAGGCGAGGACGACGAAGGACGGTTTTTGAACGACGTCTGGATCCTAGACGTCCACGCCTCGACGTGGCGCGCGGTGAAGAATCCAACGGGCGCGATTCCGGAGCCTCGCACCGAGCACACAGCGACGACGTGGGGTCGAGACACGCTGTTGATTTTCGGAGGCACGGGACGATCGACCAAGTGTTACGATTCGCTCTACGCGCTCGACCTGACGCGAGGCAAGTGGACGACGGTGACGCCCAAGGGCGTGCGTCCACCGCCTCGCGCCGGGCACGCCGGGGTGTTGCTCCGCGACGGCCGGTACTGGGCGCTCGTGGGCGGCGGGAACAACGAGTGCGGATTGATGGAGTGCTGCGTGCTCGATTTAGAGGAAACCGCGTGGCTGAGTCGCACGGACGCCCTCGCCGCGCCGCCCGTCGTCGGGGAAGGGATGACGCTGTGTGCGGTGCGCACGCGAGATGGACTCGAAGACGTCATCGTCGCGTTCGGCGGATACAACGGACACTGTCAAAACGAGACTCAAATTCTACGCGTCTCTGAAGATTTTCCCGACCACGAGACGCCGACGACGGACGCGGCGCGCGGCGAGACCACGGACGCGCGCGACGCGACCGGTCTCGATTCACGCGCGCACGCCGCCGCCGACGCGCGCGATTCCACCGCAGCCGACGTCATCGTCGAATTAGACGCCAAACCCGCCGCGACGTTTGCCTTTGGCACCGGGGCCTCCGTCGAGGCGTACCGAAACGAAAACGTCGAACTTCGACGTTCGCTCCACCGTCTTCGAACCGACGCCAAGCTCATCGCCGACGCCCACGCGCAACTCCGATCGAAATGCGACGCCCTCGAGCGCGAACTCGCCGACGAAAAGCGTCGCGCGGGCGAGCTCGAGGACAAAGTCGTCGCCCTCGCCGAACAACTCCGCGACGTCCCGGGCGCCATGGGCTCCTTCTTTCACCCTTGATTCATTCACGCGCGTCACGATCGTCTCGACACGAACGTCTGTGCGATCGACTCTTGACGCGCGACGCGGACTCGTACACGACGCGGACACTTGTAAACTTTTGACGCGCGACGTCGGCATTTTTCATAAAGTGGAGGCGAAGAGGCGCGCGACGGTCGCGAAGAGGCGCGCACACGGCGACGCGCGCACACGGCGACGCGCGCACACGGCGACGCGCGCGAGGGTACGGATGACGATGAGTGTGCGTCAACGCGCGAGCGAGTTCGCGCGCGCCGTCTCGCGAACGACGTCGAGCGCGTTGGGCGTCTCGCGTCGACGACGCGGTGGCGAGGAATCGGGGACGACGACATCATCGACGTCGGAGACGGAGATGGAGCGCGCGAATCGACGCGTGAGAGAGCGACGACGCGCGTACGATAGAGTATCGTTTGGTGTCATGGCGTGCGCGTTCTGGGCGATGCTGCGGTTTGTGTTCGGGGAGGTGATGTCGCCGAACGGGCCGAACGTCGTCGTGAGCGGCGGCGGCGTCTGGGCGGTGGCGTTGATTTGGGCGTGCGCGCACGTCGGGGGTGCGGTGGCGAATGCGGTGGGATTACCGTCGCTCATAGGGATGTTACTGTTCGGTTTGGTGTTGAGAAACGTGCCCGGTGGATTGGTGGAGGATTTACCGGAGAAGTGGTCGAGCGATATTCGCGCGGCGGGTCTGAGCGTCATTCTCATGCGAAGCGGGTTAGAATTGGATTTAGACGCGTTTCGATCGATCGGATGGATGGCGAGTCGATTGACGGTGATGCCGGGCCTGTCGGAGGCGATCACGTGCGGATTATTTTCCATGTTAATCTTTAAGATGTCGTTTCCGCTCGGCATGTCGTTGGGATTTATTCTGGGCGCCGTTTCTCCCGCGGTCGTGGTGCTCGGTATGTTCGAGTTGCAGTCGATGGGATTCGGCGTCGCAAAGGGCATTCCTTCGCTCGTCGTCGCCGCGGCGTCGTTTGACGACGTCGTCGCCATCACGGGATACACGATATTTAAATCCTTCGCGTTGGGCAGTCACGGGAACATGGCGTGGACCGTCCTGCACGGTCCGGTGGACGTCTTGGCAGGGTTAATCTTCGGCACGCTCGCCGGAATCATTTGTGGGGTGACCACGGTGTGGAACGAACCTTGGAAGAGATCGTCCATGGTCTTCGTGCTCGGCATGTTTATGATGTTTATGGGTCGTTCGTACGGTTTTAACGGCGGCGGCGCCATGTCGGCGCTCGCCCTCGGCATCTCTGCCAATAAGTGTTGGCGAACGAATAAGCCGCACCCGGCGCTCACGACCGGGCCTTCGAACGATCACGCGCACGGCGTCGAGACGGATCTCGCGAAATTGTGGCGATTTATCTTCCAACCGCTGTTGTTCGGCGTCATCGGCACCGCCGTGAAATTCAAAGACATCACGCCGGCGACGATTCCGAAATCCATAGGTTTACTGCTCATCGGCATCAGCGTTCGTTTGCCCATGGCGTATCTCTCCGTCGGCGGTGGTAAAAACCCGCTCACGCGCATCGAGCGCGCGTTCGTGTCTTTGGCGTGGATCCCCAAGGCGACGGTGCAAGCCGCCCTGGCGTCCGACCCGTTGGATTACGTCATCGAAAAGAGAAAATCCGCGGAATACGTCGAGTGGGGCAACGACATCTTGACCACGGCGGTATTTTCCATCATTCTCACCGCGCCGCTCGGGATGATGATCATCTCGGCCCTCGGACCGCGATGGCTACACAAGGACGAGAAGAGCGCCTTGTTGACAAAAGTCGAGCGCGGCGACGACCTCGTCGAGGTGGTCGACGCGCGACGACGGGATTCCATCGAGATCGCCGCCAGACGAACGAGCGCGACGATGGATCAATCGCCCGCGTTAACCGCCGCCGCCACCGGGGGATCGCTGCAAGGCTCGTTGCGAGGTTCGTTTGAAAACGCCTCGCCTCGTCACGTCGACGGATCCTCGCCGAGAGCGTTGGACTCGTCGTTCCAGATGACCCGACGGGGTAGTATCGAGCGCGAGGGAAGTGTCATCGGAAGCACCATGTCCGAGGAGGCGAGCGAACAAGCGCAACAGCTCAAGAACGCGTCGGCGAGCGAAAAGCTCATCTTTTACCTCACCACGCTTCGCGAGCTCGCCAGCGACTCTCCCGACATCAATCCCGAGGAAGTCAATCGCATTCAGGAAGCCTCCGACGCCATCGAGGCCATCATGCGCGAGCACTTACCGCGTATTCGCGCCGTGGACACCCCAGGCTTATTCTTCCGTCGCACGAGCGCGACGTACGCGGATTTAGACCTCCCCGCGCCCGGCGAGCTCGAAGCCGACCTCGCCGAAGACGCGCGCGACGGCGGCGGCGGCGAAATCGTCGCCGACGTCGAGATCTTCGCCGGAGACGACGAGGAATGCGCCAGACGCGACGACGAACGCACGTGACACTTGTAAATCAAAGAATGAACGACCGAACGAACGCGCGCGAATCCTCCAGTCCCGCTTCGCCGGCGCCGGCGCCGGGAAAAAAGCGCACCGCACTCCATCGCGTCCACCATGCGCGCGACGCCGCACGCGCGCGCGCACGCCGCACGCGCGCGCGTCCACAGTCGACGACCAGCGTCTCAAGCCTCGCGCGCGCGCCTCGTTCGCGCCACCTCGACCGAGGAAGAGACGCCCGAGCGCATCCTTCGCGTCAGTCGAAACACAACCTTTGAGGGATTGAAAGCCGCGCGCCGCGTCGAGCTCGAGAAGGCGCGCGCGAGCGATGACGAGGCGCGCGAGGCAAAGGTCGAGTGGGCGTACGACGCGCTCATCGAACAGTCGAGGAAGTTTTTTGAGGATAACGTCGAGAGGGAGGAGACGGCGCAGACTCGGTTTATGCTTGGAAATTTCTATGAAAGTTTGGAAAAGTTTGACGACGCCGAGCGAGAGTACAGACGCGCGCTCGACCTCGGTGTGTCCGCGGACGCGGCGAATAATTTAGCGATGTTGTTACAGCGACGAGGGGCGTTGGACGAGGCGGAGGCGTATTATTTAAAGGCGTTGGAGGTGAACGAGGACGACGTCGACGTCTTGTTCAACTGGGCGACGTTGAAATTGAACGAGCGCGGAGATTTAGACGCGACGAGGATTTTGATCGAGAAGATCGTCACCATCCAACCGGAGTTGCGAAAACATCCGTTAGTCAAGGCGTTGCGAGGCGACGACGAGGACGAGGACGAGGACGAGCCGTTCGTGCCTCCGATTTGACTGACGCCTTCGCGGTTCGCGTGATGAGTGGATTGGTATTGCACACGCGTCTACTGTCGCGTCACATAGTTTATAATAGAAGACAACAGAACAACAAAGAGAACAAAGAGAACACCATACTCGCGCGGTGAATGCGTTTTCGGGAGAAAAAAAATTACTACTACGATCGTACGTATCTGGATGGAGACGGGCGGAGGCGTCGCGAGCGTCGTCGTCGTCGCGCCTCGAGACGAGGACGTCGACTTAATAGGGTCTCGGACAACACTTGTACGAGAACGTATTGTTCGCGTAATTGAACGCGGACAAAAACTTTTCAGCCGGACACGCGAGTTCGACGCCCGCCCATCCGCTCACCTTTTTCGAGCGCGGCACCTCCTCGGTGCGTTTCACTTCGCACGCGTCGGCGTCGCCCGTCCGCCACGCGCACCCGTACGAAATCTGCATGCTGCTACTCCACTGACGAAGCATCCACTTCCTCAGAAATTGATCACCACAGTCAACGACGTGTTGATCCAGATCCCACATCGCGTTTCTTCCCGACGAGTGCGATCCGCTCGGTCCGTACGCCGTCGCCTTGTCCCTCGGCGGAGGCATCGCGTCCGCCCCCGTCGGTCCTCCGTTCGCCGCTACCGCGCACTCGTACGCGTTATGCACGCCACGACTCTCGTCATCGAATTCAAACGAAAACTTAGTCATCACACCGCTCGCACCGCAGTCCAACGGGTGCGCGTTCCCGTATTCCTTCGGTCCGCCGTCGACGCCGCGCGTCGTGCGCTTGGATTCCATCGTAAACGTCGTCGGCGGCGGCGGCGGCGGCGGCGCGCTCGACGAGTCCGCGCCGCGAAGCGACGCCCACGACCCGAATCCACCGGTACCGTCGCCGAACGACGACGCATCGTCGGCGCGCGCGCGCGCGCGTCTCGACACGATGATCGCGATGACGAACCCTATGAGCGCGCATCGGATCGCGCGTCGACGCGTTCGAGCGGCGCGTTTCTCGCTCGACGTCACGGATCCGGTGGACGTGGACGAGGAGAGTCCGCTTCGGCCGCGCGCGGGCGTCGCCACCGCCATGTCGCGCGCGCGAGGGGTGTGCGGACGACGACGCGCGCGGAGCGCGGGTCTCTGGGCGCGATCGGGTGGGATACAGGGGATAAAGGTGTATATTCGGACACACGGCGTGTATGAAACTATGTTTATGTTCCACTACAATAAAGAATATTTTGTATCGTCATAGATAGACGTATCGCCTCGTCGTATACGGTGGATACGTGTGGCGGAGGGATGGTCTCTCTCGAGGATCGTCGGGACACGATCGAGGGGGACTCGTTCTTGAGTCGTGATTCGTCGATTGGGGTCAAGGGAGACGACGACGCGACGAGGGGTGGGAGGGACGAGACGCGTCGGCGGAACGGCGCGCGCGCGTCGTTCGAACGGTGAACCGGTCGACCGGTGCGTGGTGTGACAAAAAAAGTTCAATACGAGCCGCGCGGGCGGGCGGCGGCGGAACGAGACAGAGTCTCCGTTCGGCGCGGGAGGTGGGCGCGCGCGTCCGCGGGTGGCGCGCGGACGCGCGCGCGGCGGCGGCGGCGGCGGTCGTCGTCTACGGGTCCATGTGGAAGATGTCTTCGTCGCCGTCGGCGCTGGAGGCGGACGTCGGCGATTTTTGGCGCGCGCGTCTCGGCGGGTGCGGCGGGATTTCCCAGCGCAAGAGACCCCAATTGATGGATTCGAAGAATGGGTGGGATTTGATCTCTTCGGCGCCGTTCAACGCGCCGAGACGCGCGGTGGCGTCTCGACGCAAAAGTTTGGCGACGCAATCCTTGAACTCGTCGCTCATCGGCACGTCGGGCGGAAACGTCAACTTACCCTTGGTGATGTTGTCGAAAGTTCCGTCACGCGTGGACGCCTTGAACGGCGTGGTGCCGTACGCCATCTCGTACATGAAGATTCCGAGTTCCCACCAATCCACCGCGCCCGAGTGACCGGTGCCGTTCAACACCTCGGGCGACAAGTACTCCTCGGTGCCGACGAAGGAATTCGTAAACGTAAAGGGTTCAGCGATGAGCGTCGGATTGGAACCATTTCTGGGTAAGCGCGGCGGTTTCAGCTTCTTCTTGGACGCCGTCTCCACCTGCGCGCGCGCGCCGGGATTCCACGCCGGGTTACCCGGCACGACGCTGACGTGCGGCTTGCACGTGGCGCAAAAGGACAAGTCGAAATCGGTGATGACGATGTGGCCGCTCTTGCGAAGCAAAACGTTCTCCGGTTTCAAGTCTCGGTAGACGAATCCGAGCAAATGTAAATACTGCAAAGCCAAGAGCACCTCGGCGGCGTAAAATCGCGTCGCGTGCTCGCTGAGACGCTTGTCCGGAATGTTTTGCAAAAAGTCGTACAATTCGCCACCCTCGCAGTACTCCAACAAAAAGTACACGTGCGTGGACGTCTGAAACGACGCGAAGAGCGTCGCGATGAATGGGTGATCGACTTGGTTGAGAATGGTGGATTCCGTCTGCAGTCGATGCAATTTGTTGCGATCGATGATTTCTTGCTTGGTCAAAATCTTCAGCGCAAACGTCACGTCTCGCTGCTTCGCCAGCGCGACCAAGTGCACGGCACCGACGTCTCCTTGGCCGATGCGACGCACGGGCACGAAGTCATCGATGGTCAACGGCTTCTTGCCACCGTCCGTGACGACTCGCAGGGCGTCCCATTGACGACGGTTTTCGATTTGGTGCGGTTTCGGGTCGAGCATCAACCCGAGCATGTGCTTCCACGGCGCTTCAAACTCCTTATCCTTGGCCGTCGCTCCGGCGACGATGCTCGCCGCGTTTTTTGAGATGGTGGCGTTTTCCTCATCGGTCCCCTTGAAAGTAATCTCCGCCACGGATTCGTGTTCCGTCGCCGGGTCGTGCGCGGTGATGTCCACCTGCACCCCGGCGAAAAACCGCACAACTCCCTGATCGTCGCGCACGGGCGCGAGCGTGAACATGTTCCAAAACTCCTTCCCAGTCTTGGTGTAGTTCAATAATCGAACCGTGCACTCCTCGCCCTGTTCGATGGCTTGTCGAATCTTCGCCACGGCGGCTCGATCCGTCTTCGGTCCTTGCAAAAAGCGACAGTTTCTTCCTAGAATTTCATCCACAGAGTATCCCGTGAAATCCATGAAACCTTCGCTCGCGAACACGATGGGGTGATCGGGCAGCGAGGGATCGGTGATGACGAAAGATTGTTCGATTCTCTCCAAGGTGGAGGCCAAATCCAAACCGGCTCGACCTCTGTTCGAGGACGGCGCGCCGCCATCCTTATCCTCCGTCTCTGCTAATCCCTCCGCCGCGCGCACGGCGCCCTCCACCTCGCTTATGCGTCCTAACGATACCGCCGCCGCGCGAGCGTCGTATCTACTCGGTACCGGCACACCACGAGCGTCGAAATCGATCCCTCGCTCGCCCGTCGACGCGTCCTTAACCTCCGTCACGTCCACCTGCACGCCGATGTACTTCACCACCGTTCCATCCGCCAATTTCACCGGCGCGATGACGAGATAATTCCAAAACGGTGTTCCATCCTTTTTATAATTCAACAATCGCACGCTCCATCGATCACCTCGCCGTATCGCCTCTCGCAGCTCGCGCACGTCCTCCTCGTTCGTCTTTTCGCCCTGCAAAAAACGACAATTACGTCCAATCACCTCCTCCGCCCCGTACTGCGTCATCCTCAGGAACCCATCGCTCGCGTACACGATCGGACAATCCGGTCGCGTCGCGTCGCACACCGTGAACGTGTGATCGAACGCCGCGAACGCCGTCGCCACCAACGGGTCCAGACTCGGCGCGTGCGCGCCCCCGGCGACTCTCTTCGCCGTCGTCTCCGTCGACATCGCGTGCGTCACGAGACGACGCGCGAGACGACGGTCGATCGGTACGCGCCGGCGACGACGCGTACGCGCGTCGACGCGCGCGCGCGTGTCCCGCGAACGCGCGCGACGAGACAGAGGTTCGCGACGAGGGTCGGCGCACGTATATCGCGTGCGGATCACTTTATATATATACTATTAAAATACGATACAATACGACGTGGGCGACCTTTGTGCGTTTTTTATATAGACGACCCACCCTTCTACTTTCGGACGGTACATACGTATATTCATACATTTTACATCTATCCATGTACACATAGAGCGAACACGGTGGTTGGTCGAATCGCCCGTCGTCGTCGTCGTCGCGCGCGAATCCACGCCGACGCCCACCGACGCCGACGCGCGATGCCGATCGATCGCCCACCGTCGTGACAACCTCGATGCGCGACGTCGACCTCGTCCGCGCGCGCGCCCTGGGCGCGACGGACGCCGCGAGATGCGGATGCGCGCGCGGTGTGAACGCGCTCGACGTCGTCGACGTCTTCGACGACGTCGCCGTCGACGTCGCGATTCGCACCGCGTGCGCGAGATCGGACGACGCGGACGTCATACGCGCGTTGGCGATTCGACGCGCGGCGTGCGAGGGGGGGGCGACGACGAGGGAGGCGGCGAGACGCGCGCGGGACGAGTGCGCGCGCGCGACGAGGGCGAAAACGCGACGATACGCGCCCGCGTTGGACGTCTCGAAAAGTCGAGACGACGAGAACGGATGGAGCGCGCGTCATCACGCGATGCACTACGGGGCGATGCGGTGCGCGCGCGCGTTGGCGTGCGAGTGTCGAGGGGGGTCGTGGGAGTGGCCGCGAGACGCGAGAGGACGCGCGCCGGTGGACGTCGCGAGCGAAAAGTTGACGCGGGCGTTTACGCGGGCGCGGGCGCGGCGAGGGATGCGGGAGGAGGAGGAGGAGGAGAACGCGGTGCGGGTGGTGTACGCGTGGGGATCGGGCGCGAATTACGCGCTCGGGACGGGGAGCGCGGAGACGGAGCGCGCGCCGGCGCGCGTGGAGACGTTCGCGGCGGCCGACGTCGTCGCGGTGGCGACGAATAAAGCGCACGCGTTGGCGGTGGATGGAGACGGACGGTTGTATTCGTGGGGACGTTCGAGACACGGAGCGCTCGGCGTGGACGACGCGGGGACGGCGACGACGCGAATATTCCCCGCGCTCGTATCTTTCGGCGGCGCTCGCGCGCGCGTCGTTCGCGTCTCGGCGGGCGCGTCGCACAGCGCGTGCGTCACCGCGGACGGCGAGCTCTACGCGTGGGGCGACGGTCGTCGCGGGAAATTAGGATTCGTCGTCGTCCCCGAGCGCGGTGGTCTCGCGAGCGACGCGGACGCGGACGACGATCGTCTCGCGCAGCGCGTCCCTCGACGAGTGCCCGTCGCCGACGGCGCGCGCGTCGTCGACGCGTCGTGCGGAGACGACCACACGGCGGCGCTCGACGCCGACGGCGCCGTGTGGACGACGGGATCCAACGCGCACGGACAATTGGGGTATTACGTCGACGACCGCGGGGCGCGCGACGAGCGCGACGACGACGAGCGCCGAGACGACGGCGGAGGCGGATCGCACTCGTCGCGCATGCGTCGGGTCGACTATCTGAAGCACCGCGACGTCGTCGCGACGTGCGTGTCGAGCGCGAAACGTCACGTCGTCGCGTGTTGCGCGGCGGGCGCGGCGTACGCGTGGGGCGGCGGATCGACGGCGGTTCGTCGCGTGACGCTTCGCGGAGGGATGAAGGAGGCGGCCGTCGCGTGGCACGAATTCGACCATCGAATCGTCAAGGTTTCCGCCGGCGGCGCGCACAGCGCCGCGCTCACCGCGGACGGATGGGTGTACGTTTGGGAGAGCGACGATGAGCGTTTAGACGCGCGCGCGATTCGCGGCGGCGACGTCGTCGACGGACTCTGTGGACGCGCCGTGGACGTGTCGTGCGGCGCGACGTCATCCGTCGTCGTCGTCGACACGGGCGAGGCGTACACGTGGAGCGCGAACGAATTCGAGTTTGAACACGGCGACGGCGTAAACGCGCTCGCGAGAGCGTCGCCTCGATCGTCGTCGCCGACGTCCTCGTCGTCGCGTCGACGCCCGTTCGGCCCGCTCCGCCGCGTGCCGGGTCTCAAGGGCGTCGTCGCCGCGTTCGCGGGCGACGCGCACTTTTTCGCTCTTCAGCGAATTCGGAAACCAACGTTTTCGCTCGGACGTTTGGATCCGAGGCGGAAAATCGCGGCGGCGGAATCGGCGCTCGACCGATTGGTGCGAGAGATCGGCGCGGTGAAACTCGAGGCGTTGTCGCTCGACTCGGAACGCGACGACGACGCGCGCGAGGACGTCGACGACGAAGACGACGAAGACGAAGACGAAGACGACGAACCGCCCACCGGTGCGTTTCCGACGCTCAAAATGCTCGCGGAAAAAGCCGTCGCCGACGCGCTCGTCGAACCGCGAAACGTCCTGGACGTCGTGCAGCTCGCTGATCAAATCAACGCGCGCGCGCTCAAGCGGTACGCCGTCGAGTACGCCGTACTGAATCTCGACGTGGTCTTGCTCGAGACCCCGCTCGCGAGTCTCGACGCGCTCGACGAGGAGATTTTAGGGGAATTGACCGCGACGTTATCCTCGGGCGATGTCGTCGACGCGTGGCGACCGCGGGCGATGGAGACGCGAGGAAAAGCGCCCGCGTCGGACGAGATGATTCGACGCGCGACGACGACGAAACCTCGAGGTTTCGGGACGACGACGACGACGGCGGCGCGAGAGAGACCGCCGCTCGCGGAGCGCGCGGGGGTCGAGACGCGCTCGCCGGCGAACGAATCGAGATCGAGCGGTAAGGCGCCGGCTTCGACGACGGCTTCGACGACGACGAAGGGTTCGCTGAGCATGTTCTTGGCTGGAGATTTAGAGAACCGCGCGTCGACGTCGCCTCGCGCGTCTCCCGGCCCGTCGCTTCGAGACATTCAGTCGCAACAAGAGCGCGCGTCGGCGACGCGCGCCGCGGCGTCGCCTCGCGCGACGGACGGGCTCCCGCACGTCTTCTCCCCGTCGCCGTCGTCGCCCGGCGCGTTCTCCCTCGGCGATCTCATCCGCGTCAAACAGCGCGGAGACGGGACGCCCGCGTGGAAAACGCCCGCGCGCGCGCCGCCGAGCGCCGCCGCCGGTTCGCCTTCTTCGACCAACATGCGAGACATACTCGCCGCCGAAGCCTCCGCGGCGTCGAGACGACGACGCTCGAACGACGGACGCGAACGGTTTCCCACGCGCACCGGGTTCGACGTCTCGCGTTCGCCGTCGGATCGATGGTACGTCCCTTCGGAGACGCGCGCGGAGACTCAAAGTCTTCGAGACATTCTCGACGACGAGCGTCGCCGCGCCGAAGAAGCGCAGGAAGCCGAGGAGCTCGCCGCCGCGCTCGCCGCCGTTCGCGCGGCCGAGCGAGGCGAGACTAACGGAACGACCGCGCGCGCGCGTCGCCGACCGCGTCGCGGGAAACGGACGGGGAGAGACGCCGCGCCGACGTCGACGTCAGAGACGACGAAAAAACCCACGAAACCGAAGAACCCGACAGAACGAACGCGCGAACGACGACCGAACGACGATCGGGACGACGCGCGCGCGCCCAGACGTCGTCGTCGCCCGAAGCCCGACGCGCCGCGCGCCGACGCGCCCGGCGAGACGACGACGAATACCCATAGTACGTAGATGGAGTAAAATAGTTACATAAAACGACTCTAGTACCGTATAGTATGCATTCAAACCCCCATGTACCAAAAAGTACACGCGTGAAACCCTGAAGGCTACGCGCGCGACGCCCGCGCGCGCGCGGCACACGTCGACGCCTCGCGCACGCCGCGATCCGGTCGAGAGTTCACGCATCGCATCGTTCACGCCTCGCTCGTCGACATGCCGTTCGCGCTTCCCACCGCCTCCGCCGTGCGCGCGCCTCGCGCCGCGCGGGCCCGCACCCCATCATCGCGCTCGAACGCGTCGTCCGCGTCTCGCGCGGCGGTGCGCGCGCGCGCGGGTCCGTCCGGTGACGTCAAGAAGGTTGTCTTGGCGTACTCTGGTGGATTGGACACGTCCATCATCCTGAAGTGGTTGCAAGACACGTACGGGTGCGAGGTCGTGACGTTTACGGCGGATTTGGGCCAAGGCGAGGAGCTGGAACCGGCGCGCGCCAAGGCTGCGCAATTCGGTGTCAAGGAGATTTTCGTGGACGATTTGCGAGAAGAGTTCGTTCGGGATTACGTGTTCCCGATGTTCCGCGCGAACGCTGTGTACGAGGGGACGTATTTGTTGGGGACGTCCATCGCGCGTCCGCTCATCGCCAAGCGACAAATCGAAATCGCCAAGCAAGTGGGCGCGGACGCCGTGTGCCACGGCGCGACGGGTAAGGGTAACGATCAAGTGCGATTTGAACTCGGGTATTACGGATTGAAGCCGGACGTCAAGGTGATCGCGCCGTGGAGAGAGTGGGACTTGAACTCGCGCACCAAGTTGTTGGCGTACGCCGACGCCGCGGGCATTCCGGTGGCGCAATCCAAGCGTCAAGACGCGCCGTATTCCACCGATGCCAACCTCTTGCACATCTCGTACGAGGGTAACGCGTTGGAGGATCCGTGGGTGGAGTACTCCGAGGACATGTTCACGCGATCGGTGAGCCCGGAGAACGCGCCGGACACGCCGACGTACATCGAAGTCGACTTTGAAAAGGGCGATCCGGTGGCCATCGACGGCGTTCGATACTCTCCGGCGGACATGTTAGCCAAGCTCAACGAACTCGGCGGTGCGAACGGGATCGGTCGATTGGACATCGTCGAGTCTCGTTTCGTCGGCATGAAGTCTCGCGGCGTGTACGAAACCCCGGGCGGTACCATTCTCTTGGCGGTGCGACGCGCGCTCGAAACCGTCTGCCTCGATCGCGGTGAGATGCACTACAAGGATCAAATGATGCCGCAATACGCCGAGCTCATCTACAACGGGTTCTGGTTCTCTCCGGAACGCGAGATGATGCAAGCCGCCATCGACAAGTGCTCCGAAAACGTCACCGGTACCGTTCGCGCCAAGCTCTACAAGGGCAACGTCATCGTCGTCGGACGCAAGGCGGACAACACGCTGTACGACGACCGACTCTCGACGTTCGAGGAAGACGGCGGGGCGTACGACCAAAAGGACGCCGCCGGTTTCATCAAGTTGCAAGCGCTTCGTCTCCGCACCCTCAAGGCGGCGCGCGACAAGTAACGACGCCATCGACATTATTGATTGTTTGAAAACCAGCTGTAAGTAAGAGACGTATTCGTTCGTCGGTATGAAACGCTAATAATCTACAGTACCGTGCGCGAGACTGTGCTCTACGCTCTACTACGCATTATCCTCCTCGATGCGCGAAAACGCCACCGCGTCAAACATTCGCGCGACGTCCGGCGGCACCCGCATACCGTCCGGCGGCGGAGGTAACGACCAAGGATCGTCGCAACACGCCGCGTACGCGCGTGCGTACGGGCCGATGAACCGGTCGGGCCATTTAAATGTTCGAAGTTGACTCTCGATGATGCTCGTCAATTCGTCGTGAATCGCCAGCTCGCGCTCGGCGGCGGATGTTGCGAGCGCCTTTTCTCGGTCGCGCGTCACCCGTCTCGCGCGCGCGCGCGTCGCGTCGTACGTCTGTCGAGCAAAGACTTTGGCGAAATCGATGACACCCTCCGCGGGACGCCCGGGACGTTCGGCCGGCGCGGCGTCTTCGAGACGGGCGCGCACGCGAAAATCAGCGACGTTGACGTCGACGTGCGCGTCCACCAGAGCGAGCCAGTGCGACCGCTGGTGCCCGCCTCGACTCTTTTCGAGCGCGCGATGGAGCGATAATCGCGCCTGACCCGCGAAGACGCCCTCACGCGTTCGCGCGTCGACGTGGAACAGTCGAAACTCGAGAGTGCGATCCGGACGCGCGACGCCTCGGTCGAGCTCCGCGCGAGACGTCTCGCGACTGGTGACTTTGAACCGTAACCAGTGATTCCACACCGGTGACGTCGTCTTTTCGCACACCTTCGTGCGAAACGTCGCATTCCCGCACGTCGTCTCGACGAAGACGTCGCTCGACCCGAAGACGTCGCCCGCGCTCACGTCGTCGGCTCTCTTGACGCATACCCGTAAATCCGTCCTCGCGTCGTCTTCGAAATACACCACGACGTTGAGCGCGCCCGCGGGCTCCAGTTTCGAGGGTATCTGTCGCCACGGCGTCTCTTTGGCCGCCGCTCGCGCGTCCGTCGGTCTCGCGGCGCCGAGCTCTCGAACGTGAATCGCCGTCTGCGCCAATATATCGTCCCGTCCCACGACGTCTGCGTCGTACAACTCAAACGTGAGATACGAATCTGACCTTCGATCGACGCGCGTGAACGTGAACCGTTCGTTCCACACGGGATCGAGCGTTCGACGCGCCGTCTTGGTCCGTCGAACATCCTTCGAGGAAACGCCGCGGACCGACCCTCGACGCGCGCGCCGGACGCCGTCGCCGTCCTCCTCGTCGTCCTCCTCCTCTTCGCCGTCGCGTCGCCGCTCTTCTTCCGCCCGCGCGATGAGCTGGAGTCTCTCCGCGCTCTCGTTCACGCGGTGAAGCGTCACGACGACGTACGGATCGCTCAAACCGTTGGAGTCGCTCGCCTTGACGCGTCGCGCGCGCTCGCACCGCACGCGCAACACGCCCTCGCGTTCGTGATCAAAGTGCGCGCACCACGTAAACGTGCCGAGATTTTCTCTCGCTCGACGCTCGTGCGTCGCGGGCATCCACGTAAACTCCTTAAAATCGCCCTCGACGGCGCGTCGGACGGAGAACTCGACGATTCCCAGCGGATACGCGTCTCGCTCTTCGCCCGACCGCTTCGCTCGAAACACCGACAGTCTCGCGACGTCCCGCGGCGACGCTCGAGTGACGTAACACGCGAACGACGTCTTGAACCGAAACAGTGACGACGACGACGACGACGACGCGACGTCGCCGCTCGAACGCAGCGTCGTATCGTCGTCGTCCTCGTCGTCGTCCGAACCGTCGTCGCCCGAACCGTCGTCGCGCGGCGCGTCCCGGCGTCGTCGGCCCGAGCTCCGTCGTCTTTGACTCTCTCTCGCTCGCGTCACCGGCGCGTCGTCGTGCGTCGTGAACGTGCGCGCGTCGGTGAGTAAAGGACCCGGGGCGATCTCGCACGTCGCGCACGCGCGTCGGACGTCGCGAGGGAGTCCGCGCGCGGCGTCGAATTCAATGGTGAGCAGTAACGGTTTGAGCTCGTCCTCGTTCGATGTCTTGGCGAGCGCGCGCGCGCGAGATTCGTCGACGGCGTCGATGACGAGACGACCATCGACGTCGTATTCGACGCACGCGCGAGGCGCGAGGCGCGACGACGTCGACGTCGTCGTCGTCTCGTCCGCGCGGGACATGATGTGACGTTTTCGAGCCGGCGAGCTCGTCGGGACGCGTTCTCCCGACTCGACGACTTTTGCTCTTCTATTCTACTAAGTAGTACTACACTCTATGTACGATGTGCGTGTCTAGTTTCGTGTGAATCACGCGCGAGCGGCGGTGCACGCAAAGGCGCGCACGGGATCGCCGGCGTGCGCGCGTCTCGCGTCGGCGAATAAAAATTTGGGCGAAGACGCGTCGGCGCGCACCTCCTCGACGACGCTCGTGACGTCTACTGGGTACAGACGCGCGCGTTCGAGCGCGCGAATGAGCACACGCATCGTTTCTTCTTGACGCACGGCGCTCAGAACGAGCGCGCACGGCGTGGTGGCATACGCGTCGACGAGTCTCGACCGCGCGGACGCGGCGTCGAGCGTCTCGAGCGGCGTCCGCTCCGCGTCGTCATCGCTCGGCGTCGCCCCCAGGAGCGCACCGATCGCGCGCACGAGTCCCGGAATCAGCGTCGGATCGTACGAACAATCCGCCGCGAGCACGAAATCCGCGCGCATGCGCCGCATGATGTCGACGTCGGCGCGTTCCCAATCCAACGCGCGAATCGACGCCTCCAACGCCGCGTCGCTCGACGCGCCTCGCGTCACCACCGGCGCCTCTAAATCGTCTACGCGCACGCGATACGTCCCACACTGGGCGTCCATCTCTCTGTTCACCTCGAGATTCATTCGTAAATTCTCCAACGCGCGCGCGTCTCGATCCGTCGCCGTCATCGCGCGAGGCGCCGCTCGACACAACGTCGTCGCCGTCACCCCCGTCCCACTTCCGAGCTCCACCACGCGTCTGTCTCGCACCAACGTCCCGCCGACGTCTGACATGATGAATTCACTCGCCGTGAACCCGGCGGACCACGCGAACGCGCCCGTGGATCCCGCCAACGCGTCGGTTTGCGTCCTCGCGCGCACGGCGTCGACGACGCGCGTCCCCAACGCCGTCGCGGGACGCATCTCTCTCGCCTCGATCGCGTCTTCGCGCGCGGGCGTCGCGTCGCACAGAAACACTTTGCGTCTCCATCCCTCAGACTCTGCGTTCGCCTCGTCGTCGTCCAAGTCGTCCAAGTCGTCCACGAACATGGTTTCGGCCAAGTCGTCGCGCGTCTCGCCGTCGCCGCGTCCCTCCCGCGCCTCCCTCTCGATCGTCTTACACGCCTCGCGCGCCGCGCGACGCGCGTACGACGGAGAAAATTTCGCACACGTTCGAAGCGCGCGCGCGAGCGTCGCCTGCGCGCGCGCGTCGAGCGTCGAGACGCCGCCGTTTTTGTGTGCGCTCGTCGTCATCGCCTCCTCGATCGCGCTTCTCGGATCGCACTGCGCGAGCGCGCGCGCGAGCACGCGCGCGAAGACGCACTCGTCGTCGTCCGCGGTGCCGTCCGCGATGACGGCCGCGTCGCGCGTCATCGCGCGTCGCGAGGTGATGACGACGATGCGACGCCCATCATTCATCAATCATCAACTTCAGACGCCCGCGCGCGCGCCGCGCCTCGACCGCTCGCCCCCGACCGCGTCGACATGTCGCCGACCGCGTTTCTCGACGCGTTCACCTCCTCGCTCGGCGTCGACGCGAACGTCGTCCCGCTCTACATCGCCCGCGCGCTCGTCGCCGTGGTGGTGGCCTATTTCCTCGCCGCGCGCATCCTCGTCCGCGCCGACGCCGGACGAGGTAAAGATCGCGCGCGCGCGACGAAACCGGATCCGATGACACCGTACGCGCCGACCGAGATCGCGAGACACGCGTCTGTGGACGATTTATGGGTCATCATCGACGACAAGGTGTACGACCTCACCGACTACGTCGACGAACACCCCGGCGGGACGGAGGCCATCGCGAAAAACGCCGGGAAGGACGCCACGGTGGGGTTTAAGGGACCACAACATCCGTCCAGAGTGTTCGACATCGTCGAGGAGTATCGCGTGGGGGTGGTGGCGAAACCGTGACGCGCGCGCGGTTCGGTTTCGGCGGTGGATTTTTCGGCTTCGCGAGCGCGAGACGCGGCGCGGTCGGTACCGACGATCGACGCGCGCGCGAGACGCCGCGACGAACGATTGATTGTGATAGATAGTAGTTTTACGACGCACGCGACGTTCGAGTTCGCGCGCACGGGCGCCGACACGACGTCTCGACCGCGTCCCGGTCTAAGACGTCCCGAAAAGTGACTGGTGACGTCACGCCTCGTCTAATCGTCAAAACGCGTCGCTCGTCGACCGATCGACGACGGTTCGACGACTCGCGCGGTCGTCGCGCGTGGAACCTTTCGTCCGCGACGCGTCGGTGGGCGTCGATGCGCGCGATGACGACGGTATCCGCGTCGACGGCGACGGGAAAGACGACGACGCGGTCGGCGGCTCGAGGAGATAAGAGGAGGATGATTCGAGCGTCGTGTCGACCGCGCGCGACGTCCGCGCGCGCGATGACGACGCACGAGGCGTCGACGATGGCCGTCGCGTCCGCGCGCGGCGCGTCTCTCGGTGCGCGCGTCTTGAGAGCGGGTACCGTCGACGCGCGCGCGCGCTCGCGAGGGTCGGCGGCGGCGAAGACGCGGGCGACGACGGAAGACGACGACGATGCGGAGACTCGTGCGGATTCTGAACTCACGCAAGGAATGATCGACGCCATGAACGCGCGACGCGCGCGGAAACAGCGGGAACAGTCTCGTCAACAGTCCCCGGGTGGTGGATTGGAGGACGTCAACCCGGTGGCGTTGGGACGCAAGTCGCGCGCGGCTTTCGATCAAGTCTTCAAGCGTCTCACCTCGCTCACATCCATACCGGGGCAGAGTGGATCGGTGACGGACGGTGCGGCGTACGTTGATGGGGTGTACGACGCGGAATTGTTGAGCGGGAGCTCGGTGGGGGAGTACGAGACGCCGAACGCAAAGTTTACGACGGTGCTCGTGACGGGGGCGACGGGACGCGTGGGACGGGTGTTGATTCGTAAGTTGCTCTTGCGTGGATACACCGTCAAGGCGCTCGTTCGACGAGAGAGCGACGTGGAGGTTTTACCGGGACTCGTGCAAGTCATCGTCGGCGACGTCGGGGATAAGGAGACGATTCAAAACGCCACGGCGGGGGTGAACAAGGTGATTTACTGCGCGAGCGCCAAGACGCGCGTGACGAGCGATTTGTTCAACGTCGACGTCGAGGGCGTGAAGAACGTCGTGTCGTGCATGCAAGATTACTATCATAAGCTCGCGTCGAGACGCGCGGGGAGAAGCGCGAAATCCAAGGTGATGTTGACGAATTTCAAACACCCGACGGCGTACGAGACGTGGTCGACGCGAGACAACGGCGAGGGCGACGCCGCCGGCGACTCGGATGGACGATGGTCCGCCGCCGCGGAGATGCAGCGGGTGAATTTCGATCCGTTGTATCCGGAAGATGAAGACAAACCGTTCAAGTTTGCCAGCTTTAATGGTTTCATCACCAGTCGCACCGGCAAGGCGGAGATCGCCGCGTCGACGACAGACTTGCAAGCCGACGTCGACTACGCCACCATGGAGGGTTTACTCTTTCGATTAAAGGGCGACGGGAAGCGATACAGCGTCATGCTCACGCAGGACGATGGACTGAGGTTTAGATTCTCATTCAACACCACGGGCGGTTGGCAGGTGATTCGCATGCCCTTTCATAAATTCGTCAACGAGGGCGAGACGTCGTGGGGCGCCGACGGCGAGGCGACGCTCGATTTGGCGCGCGTGACGGACATCGGCGTTCGTTTCGACGCGAGAAAGAATCAGCGCGACGTCTCCATGACGGACGTCATGAGCGGGAGTAACAACATGTTCGATCTCACCCTCGAGTACGTCAAGGCGATTCCTCGAGGCGAGGAACCGGACGTCATCTTGGTGTCGTGCTTCGGCGCCGGTTTGGAGGAGGGCGAGGATAAGGAGCGCGTGCTCAAGATGAAGCGCGACGGCGAGCGCGTGTTGCGGAACTCCGGGGTCGGGTACACGATCGTTCGACCGGGTGAACTCGTGGACGAGGCTGGGGGTGGGAAGGCGTTGGTGTTTGATCAGACGGAACGCATCAATACGCCGATTTCGTGCGCCGACGTCGCCGACGTCTGCGTCAAGGCAATGCACGACGAACAGGCGAGGAATCGTTCGTTCGACGTCGGGTACGAATACGAAGCCACCGAATCCGAGTACGAGTTGGTGACGCAGGTAAAGAGCAGTAAGAGCGGTAATTACCTCACCCCGGCGCTCGAGTCGCTCGAGAGAAACACGTAAACGAGAGAGCGATTGTCATCCATGTAAGACGACGACGATACATACTACGTACTTTGTTTGACTACACTACGACACGATACGACACGTACCCACGCGCGCATCGCCTCACGACGTCGCCGCCGTGAGCTGCGGACGCACGACGCCGAGCAAGGATTCATTCTCCTCGACGTATCTCTGCAAGAGACGCTCCGCCGCCGCCGCCGCGAGCGCCGCGCCCTCCGCGCGTCCACCCTCTCCCGCGTATTCGCGCAATTTTCTCGCGCACAACACCACCCCATACATCGCGCGCACGTCTCTCCCGTTCGTGAAATCCAACGCAGCGGCGAAATGATTCTTGGCGTCTCTCAGATTCCGCTCGCCTCCCATCGCGTACAACGTCTCCGCCGCGCGTCTGTGCGCGCTCGGATCGAACGGCATCGCGCACATCACCTCCTCGTAACAAAATAACGCCTCCTCGTACGCGCACCGCATCGCGTGCGCGCGTCCGAGCTCCAACCACGCGCGTTCATCCCCACCGAACCGTTCGACGTACGCCGTGAGCGCGCGCGTCGCCTCGACGTCGTCGCCGACGTGACGCGCCGCCGCGATTTTCATTCGCGACGCCCGTCCATCCGCGTCGCCATCCTTCACCGCCATCACGCCGTCTAATATCTCGTGCGCGCGTTTCACGTCACCGCGCGCCAACGCCGCCGCGCACCGCGCGAACGCCGCCCGTCTCGACGTTTCGCCGAAACGCGTCGTCGTCGCCCGCGCCAACGCGTCGGCGCCGTCCGCGTCCCCGGCGTCCGCGCACGCCCACACCCCGCGTTCGACGCGCGCGTGGACGTCACCGCGCGACGACGACGCGAACGCGCGCGACTCGGCGCTCGTCGGATCGTCGAGCGCGCGCGCGTGGGCGCCGAACGCGCGACGCCAGATTGATGAAATCTCACGACCGGTGCCTCGTCGCGCCTCCGTGACGACGCGCGCGAGGTCGGGAGCGCTGACGGTCGACGCGGTGGATGTCGATGGACGACGTCGCGCGTCGTCGAGGGGCGAGCGCGTCGTCGGCGTCGTCATGATGGACGGCGTCGCGATCTGATGAACGATGTCACGCGATCCATCATCATCGTCATCCTCACTCGCGCGCGCGCGACGCCTCGTCGTCGACTCGCCCGTTCGACCGTTCGACCGTTCGACCGTTCGTTCGTCCGACGCGCGCGATGCGACGCGCGCTCGCGCTCGCGACGACGACGACGACGACGACGATCGGGACGGGAAAGGTTTTCTTCCAAACCACCACCGTCCCCGTCGTCGTCGCGAGCGCGCGCACCGATCGCGCGATGCGACGCGCGTCCACCTTGTGCGTGCGCGTCTCCGTCTCCTCGTCCCGGTCGTCGCGTCGTTCGCGTCTCGCGTCTCGCGTCGACGCGAATCGTTTCGTCTCGCCTCTGACCCTCGTTTTGGTTTTTCGACGACGACATCAGGACGAAGATATTAGACGGGAGCGTGTGGTGCGTGTGAATCGACGCCGAGGACGACGCGCGCCGCGTGTGGTACACATCATCATCGCGCGTGACTGAGTGACTCGACGCTTTTTTTTCTCGCAGGCAACTCGACGGACGTAAAGGCGAACTCGTCGGCGAGGACGCGCTCGGAAACAAATATTACCGAAACCAGTCGTATCAACAGGGACGAAACCGGTGGGTGGTGCCCCCGAACCCGAACGATTACTCCGCGGCGAACATTCCTCGCGAGTGGCACGGATGGTTGCACCACATGAACGATGAACCGGGTCTTCCGAACGCCGTCGAACCGACGTACGAAGACGCGGCGCCGCTCTTCGTCGAGGGAAAATCGAGCGCGGGGACGTATCTTCCAAAAGGACACTTTTTACGCGCGAGACCGGGGGAGGTGACGCGATCGTGGGCGCGGTACCAATCGTGGACGCCGAATTGACGACGATCGCGCCGCGTCGTCGACGAGAAAAAGCTTGTATCAACGAATGAAATAAAAGTGAAAAAATTTAAAAAAGAAAGTCATCTCCGCACACATCGTCGGTCAAGCGTCACCTCGATGACGCGTCGATCGCCGAGAGCGTCGGACGAGGGCGAGAGGGACGATACCGATCGCATCGACGCGAGGGATGCGTACGCGCGCGATATATCTCTCGAGAGCGGTCTCAGTCGAAGCGGGACACCGCCGATCCCACCGTTACCCCCGGCTGAGTACGAGGCGATGATTCGCGCGCAGCGAGACCTCGGGCGGGCGATGCGAGTCGCGGCGTCGATCGCGGAGGGAGACGCTGGATACGGTCGTTCGGATGGGCTCGGCTCGCCGGCGCGCGAGGGGAGGAGGACGCGCGCGGGAGGCGTTGAAGAGCCCAGGGACGAGGACGGGGCGGAGGACTCGGAAGACTTTGAACACGAACGCCCGCGCGCGTTCGATGGAGCCGCGGTGGCGAGAGAACTCATGGGTGCGTACGCGGAGAGTGATTCTGGGTCTGGGGTGACGACGACGAGCGACTCGACGCGGGCGCGTGCGGCGCCTTTGGCGGCGGCGGCGGGCGCGAAACCGCCGGCGGAGACGCGGGACGCGCTCGAACGCGTCATGGTGGCGAAACCGCCGAGAGGCGCCGGACGGTACGACTCGGTGAACGTGGACGTCGTCGAACCGGTGAAACAGACGACGACGACGACGACGAACACGGGACGCGCCAAGGTTGGATGGGTACGCGTGAACACGCACGGCGCGGTGAACAAACTGAGTCTCGAAAAGACAAAGATCGCGTCGTTGCTTCGCGTACCGCTGAGAGATTTACGCGTGCTCGAACCGACGACGGCAGATTCGTATTCAGCGGCGGTACTGTGTCGAGAGCGCGCCATCGTGGTGAATCTCGAACAGATTAAGGTGTTAATCACGAGCGAGGAGGTCATCATGACGGATTCGCAGACGAGCACGGTGACGCACTTTTTACCCGAGCTGAGGAATCGATTGCTGCGGAGGAAAAGGATTCGAGAATCGAAATCGAACGCGAGCATGACGATTAATCTATCAGCCGTGGATTTGAGTGCGATGGGTGAGCCCGTGGCGACGACGACGAGCAAAGGCGGCGCGGCGGCGTCGCAGTCGGCGCCGTCGTCCATGGCGCCGACGCCCTCCGATCGTTCGCCCGATAAGCCGACGACGACGACGCAGGGCGCGGCTCCGACGGAGGAGTTTCCGTTTGAATTCGTCGCCTTGGAAGTGGCGCTCGAGATGGTGTGCAATTCCCTCGAGGTGGAGGCGAACAAGGTCGAACTCGACGCTAAACCGGCGCTCGAGGCTCTGCGCAAACGCGTCGATAACGTCAATCTCGAACGCGTCCGAAGGATGAAGACGCGTCTCGTGCGAGTCGCCGGTCGCGTGAGTAAAGTGCGCGAGGAGATTCAACGTTATTTAGATGACGATTCAGACATGCGCGACATGTACCTGACGCGCAAGGCGAAACAAGAGTCTGAATCGTACGCCTCACCCGCGCCCGACGGTACCGGTCATAGAGGAGGTGATCAAACCATTACCGCCGCCGAGCGTCATCGGCTCGAACACGCGCTCAGCGTCTCGAGCGTCAGCGGTCGGTCGCCGCTCGGCGTCCACGGCGTCCACGTCCAGGGCGGCGACGCGCACGCCGCCTATTTCGACGCGTACGACGAGGATAAAGATTTACAAGAGCTCGAGGATTTACTCGAGACGTATTTCACCCACGTCGATTCCACCCATCGATCTCTGAACGGCCTCAACGAATACATTGACGATTTGGAAGATTTAATCGAGATTGAGCTCGATTCCCAGCGAAACCAGCTCATCAAGCTCGAGCTGATTCTCACCACGGCGACGCTGTCGCTCACGTGTTTCTCCGTCGTCGTCGGCATCTTCGGCATGAACATCAAAAACAACATCGAGAACAAACACGACGCCTTTTTATTCGTCGCGTGGTTCGGAACCGCGGCGACGGTGGGCATGTTTTTACTCTTGTTGCGCGTGTGTCGATACTACAAGCTCTTCTAGCGGGACGTCGCTCTCGGGACGCGAGACCGAGGCGCGTCGGCGGCGGCAGCGGCGGGTCGTTCGTAGCCGATACGATGTCGTCATCGTATCGAATAGTAAAAATAAAATCAAAACAAAACGATACTCGTTTCCGTCGTCTCTTCGCGCGTCGCGTCGCCGTCGAGCTCGCAGAGTGAAGGTGAAGCCTGAGTCGTCGGCGTCGGTGTCGGCGGACATGCCGATCGATTTCGCCGCGGTGCGCGCGAGAGCGAAAGCGTCGCGCGACACCGATCGCCGTCGCGGCGACGACGACGGTGACGACGCGCGCGCGGTGACGGGTGATGATGAAAAAGATGACTTTTTGAAAGATTACGATGAAATGGGCGCCGACGCCGACGACGTGTTCGCGAAACACGCGACGCCGATCGCCGGGATCGCGCTGTGCGATGCGTTCATCGATGAAGACACCGCGCGCGCGTTGGAGGCGCGCTTGATGCGCGAACCGGCGTCGAGTTGGACGTCCAAGACGAGAGGTCGGCGCGTGCACAACGTCGGCGGGGCGTCTCCGTCGGCGCCGTATCGAGACGAGGACGCGATGAAGACGCCGACGTACGCGAAACGATTGATGGAACACGTGTTTCGACGCGGTGGGACGGCGAACGCGCCGAATCACGTGTTGGTGAACGAGTACGAGGCGAACGCGGGCGTCGCGCCGCACTCGGACGGCGAGTGTTACGACAAAGACGTGGCGATTTTAACGCTTCGAGGTCGAGCGATGATTGAATTTTGGCCGAGCGACGACGGCGAGGGTGGCGCCGACGAACCGGTGATGAGTTTGGTGTTGGAACCGAGATCTTTGTTGATGTATCGAGGCGACGCGTATCGGTTGAGACACGGCATTCGGGAAACGGAATCGGACGTGGTGACGCGCGCGACGGCGAACGCGCGCGCGTTGGGACTCGAGGTCGGGGATGTGATTAAAAGGAATCCTCTCGGTCGCGTGTCCGTGGTGTTTGTGCGCAAAAAGCGCGCCGAATGACGGCGCTCGGTAGTCGGTAGTAGTCGGTCGTAGTCGGTAGTAGTCAGTCGTCTCGAGTGGAAGACACCAAGTCTTTCTTCCTTTCTTCGACGCACGGTTCACGACGGAGGCGCGCGAACGCGCCTCGGATCGTCATCGTCTCCCTCTTCGCCTCCCGGCGCTCGACGTCGTCTCGCCACCTCTCGCAACAGTCGCGCGCGCGCCGCGAATTCGCGCGCGCGTTCGCGACCTTCGCTCGCCCGTCGCGCCATCTCGTTCGCGCGCTGACGCATCCGTCTGTGCGCCTTCGAGTACATCGCCTCCGCCTGGTGATCCAATTCCTCCGCCGCGCGTCGAAGCGACGCCGCGCGCGCCTCGAGTCGCGTCGGCGAGGCGTTTTGGTCGACGTCCGCGCGTTCCTCCATCTCGATCTCTTCCACCAACATCTCTCGCGCCAGACGCTCCACCGTCTCCGCGTTCGTCTCCGCGCTCGCGTCGTCGTCGTCGTCGTCGACGCCGCCTCGTCCCAATTCTCCCGACGCCGACGCCGACGCCGCGCGTCGTCCGCTCGACACCAACGCGCGCACCGTTCGCGTCACCACGACACGACCCGACGCGAACACGATCGACATGACCGCGCGCGCGTCTCGACGGTTCGACGCACGCGTCAAGGCACGCGCGAAGGAACGAACGCGAAGGAACGAACGCACCGTCCGTCGTCCGTCGTCCGTCGTCGTCTCGCGCATCAGCCCTCTCGCCGCGCGTCTCGTCTCGTCTCGTCTCGTCTCGTCTCGTCTCGTCTCGAGAGAATAAAAAACGTCGATTCGCATCAACCCATACACACGTCTAACGAACGACCACCGAACGCACACACACACATAAATGTTCGGACATATGGAAACCCTAGGTCACGTCGTCCAACCCGTCGGTCGAAATTCATTTCGTCGTCGTCACTCGCGCGCGCGCTCGACGTCCGTACTACGATGGCGAGCGTGGACGACGTCATCGCGGCGAACGCGACGATGATGGACGACGCGCGCGACCACGCTTTGGACGCGCCGACGCCGGACGATGCGGGGACGGACGGCGCGGCCACGCACATGCACACGGATTCGGGGACGACGCACGCGCGAACACGACGCGACCGCCACGATCGACGCGATCGCGATCGTGGACGCTCGGATCGCGATCGCGGACGATTCGTCGACCATCCTCGACGCCCGCGCGAGCGCGCGCCGACGAGACCGGGATGGCATCAGACGGGGACGACGCACGCGACGAGCGGGCGACTCGAACACAGCGGTCAGTGCGAGGGGTGCGGCGTGAGCACGGTGGTGAATTTTCGACCGGTGGTGGGTGGGAATCCACCTCTGTGTGGGGTGTGTTTAGATTCGTTGAAGGCGGCGACGGCGGCGAGCGGAGGCGGCGGCGAGGGGGACCGCGCGGGGGGGCCGCACCGAGGCGGACGCGGGCGACGCGGCGGCGGACGCGGCGGCGGATTCGGCGGAGGACGCGGTTTCGGTGGGTTTCACCCGTACGGTGCGCCGGATGGGGGACAGATCGTCATGGTGGATCCGAGAATGATGGCGGCGTACGGTGCGGGACCGGGAGGGGCGATGATGGCGCCGTACGGCGCGGGGCGAGGGACGCATCGGTCGTGGACGCGCGACGGCGCGGCGGCGGGAGGGGAACGCGACGCGGATACCTCGGGCATTCCGTGTATTTTCTTCCAGCGTGGGAGTTGTCGCGCGGGAGATGCGTGTAAGTATTCGCACGGGGGAGGGGGCGACGCGGTCGGCGGCGGCGGCGGCGACGCCGCGATGTCGTCGTGAGGGCGTCGAGAGTCGCGTTTCGCGCGGGGAGGGGCGGACAAATAATGCATGTTTTTGTAATTTGGATACTCAGCCAGCGTTTTTTCGTTCATCGTGCGACGCAGTACGTATGCATTACACTCGAAAAGAGAGGAACAAAAAGAGATAAACAAAATCCTCGCGCGCGACCTCGAAGTCCGGAAGACCCCGACGCGTCTCGTTCGTCGACTCAGAGCACGACGGAGAGGACGACGCACGTGCACCCCGTGACGAAGACGGTGGCGATGCGCGCCAACTCGTTGGACGTGATTTCGTTACCCACCTTTTTCTGCGCCAAGTACAAGATCGTCGCCGGCAAGACCAAGGAGAGGATGGAGCAGCACACGCCTCCGACGTAGCCGAGGACGACGCCGAAATTGGGCACGTTGGCCGCCGTCCAGAGCGCGAAGGCGGTGAACGCCGTGCGCACGCCGAGAGAGACGGGCGTCGCGACGGTGCCCGATGTCTTATCGGCGAAGATGTTTTCGCTGATTCTCAGCGCGGATTGCGCCATGATCGGGTACGTGGACAGAAGGTTGAGGCACAGTAAGAGTTGCACGGCGACGCCCACCGGACCGGAGAGCATGGTGACGACGACGGAGGACACCGAGGGGCCGAAACCCGCGGCGCCGACGACGCCGAAGACGAAGGCGATCGACGCGGCGGACGCGAACGCCTTGGTCGCCGCGGAGAAGAATTTCTCCGGTCTCGGCATCGCCTCCTTGATGGAGAAGAGGGTGAAGTGAATGAAGAACAAAAAGGCGACGGTGCCGAAAAATCCGGGAAAGGCGGCGAAATTGGACACCGGAAGCGCCCCGAATTGCAAAGGGTTACCCAACGCCACCGCCATCGTCACCCCCATGCCGATCAACACGGAGGCGGTGCCGACGGCGGAGATCACCGCCACGCCGCTCATCTCGCGCAACCACGAGAGACCGATCATCAGAGGTCCGACCACGGCGAGCATCGCCGCCGTCGTCGGCGCCGCGCCGTGCGCCGTCATCCCCAACGCCGGCACCACCACCTTCATCGTCTCCGCGATGAAGATGAGATAACTCACCGTGATCCCGAAACACGTCACCACGTTCATCACTCGACACGTCGCGTCCCCGACCGCACCCATCGCGCGTTCCGTCAGTCCCGCGTACGTCGCCACCTCCGCCGCCGTGGCGTCCCCGGCGCTCACGAGGACATCCTGCGACTTGATGAGCATGCGAAGCGCTTCGAGCGCGAACACGAGCGAGGCGAGCATCGTGCTCCCGACGAGGACCAATCCACCTTGCGCGAACGCCCACGGGATGGCGAATCCACCGGCGCCGAAGATGGCTTTCACCGTGTTGACGATCGCCGCGTTTTCCCCCGTCTCATCCGCGGTCGCTTTCGGCGCCACGGTCGAGCGACGATGGGTCTCACGACGCGACGCGACGGCGACAGACGACGACGAGTGGTGGTGACGCGCGACCGCGGTCGACCGCGCCGTGGACGTCATAGACGCGGTGCGCATCGCTCGCGAGCCCCCCACGCGGCGAACGACCATCGTCGTCCCTCGCGTCGCGCGTCGCGTCGTCGAGATCGCCGACGCCGACGCCGTGGTCGACATCGTCGTCGTCGACATCGTCGTCGTCGTCGTCGTCGTCGTCGGTGCGCGCGTCGCCGTCGAGCGACACACTGTGCGGTTGCGTAATTTCACGGGGTTGAATTCCGCGACACTCGTCGACGTCGTTCTCGGCGCGAGGCGGAGGACGACGCGCGACGGACGGAAAAAGACGATGGTGAAGACGCGCGCGCGACGCGCGTCGACGCGCGAGACGACCGACCGGCGCGACGGCGTCGACGAGGGTGGTGTCGGAAACGCGACCGGTTTTCACCGCGACGGTGATGTCGACGGTGATGTCGACGACGACGACGACGACGACGACGCGCGGGGCGACCGGACCGCGAGGGCGCGATGCTCGGACGCGAACGCGCCGAGCGGCGTCGCGCGCGCGCGCTCGTCGGACGACGATGGACGCTCCCGCGATGGGGCCGGGACGCCGTCGGCGGCGCGCGAGACGCGAGACGCGTGGCGCGAGAGTTCGTATCATCCGAAGCGCGCGTTCGGCGGGGAGACGGTGGAGGCGTGGTCGAACGCGTGGGAGTCGGTGTCGCGGGTGGTGCCCATGGTGCGGGAACACTTTGAGCGCGTTCGCGACGATGGGTTTCACGGCGGCGACGCTCGGGAGATTTTATTGCGGTGTCGGTCGAGCGATAACGAACCGTACGACGCGGAGGATGTGGACGCCATGTTGGGAGATTTGAAGGAATTAGGGAAGACGGTGAACGCGCCGTTTTGTTGCGCTCGAGGCGCGGTCGAGTTGAAACGACTCGCGCGTCTCGAGTCGTGGAGGAGGTGGAGACGGGGGAGGCACGAGGCGCGCGGCTTTTCGTTTCTCAAGTACGCGCAGACGTCGGACGTGCTTCACGTGTACGGGGGCGCGGACTTTGGGTTCGGGGAGTGCGAGGTCGGCGTGTACGTGTCCGTGGCGAACGGTGACATCGCCGAGTGGCATCGAGACGTCGGCGACAACGCGACGATTCAGATTACGGGGTCGAAAAAGTGGGAGGTCGAGGATTGCATGCTGGACGCGACGCGGGCGCACCAGGAGAGAGTCACCTGGCGGAGCGACGGCTTTATCAGGCAGTTCGTAGGGGAGTTGGCGGGAATGTCGAGAAACGCTTCGCTCGAGGACGCGAGGACGTGCGGCGTCGATCACTTTGCGCAACCGGAAACGTTGCCGAGAGCGCACCCGATTGATTTCGGAGCGCCGCCGCCTGAACGGTACGTCGCGCTCGGGCACAGAATGCGCAGCGTGTTGCACGAACGCGTCGTCAACGCGGGCGATACGATTTGTGTCCCTCGCGGACGATTTCATCGAGTGACGCCCGTCGGTGAAGAGGTGAGCGTTTCCGTGGATCTTCGCATGACGAACATCGAGCGAGGGGAGTGGAGAGCCGAAGCGGCGTATCTGCGAGAATTCATGCTCGCGGGCCTCTGGGGCGATGCTCGAGACGCCGTAAAGAAGTTGGACGAACGACCCTTCGGCGAGTTTCCGCAAATGTTAGCCACTCCGATTCGGTGGTTACCCTTTGAGGAGGAGTTTTCGGACGGTCTCGTGCTCGGCGCGCGACTCGAATACATCGTCGGCGCCGTCGACAACGCTTACGATAGACGGGATACGTTGAAGACGTACTTGGCGATGCCGAAACGTTTCCACGACAGCGACGACACTGTCCGGCGCCTTGAAGACGACGGGAAAACGCTCGGCCCTGACGTTTATCGCAGAGATGGAACAATCACCCCCGCGGTGTTCTTCAACCCCGTGTGCACGTGTTCAATCACGGATTCGTCGGAGCACCCCGACTACGACGTGTTGAACATTAAGGCGGCGTCGGCGCTGACGAACAAGGATTTGATGAATGAGTTTAACATTTACATTCGGAAGGGGTCGATGTGGGAGAACGAGAGGGCGGCGCTTCAGAATCCGATCGCCTTTTATTGCTCGGAGATGGACTCGAACTGCTACAACGGCTCGACGCGAACGTCGTGCGATAGTTGTGCGGGCGGTACGAAGCCCGGTGACGGGAGTGATGGTGACCATATCGACCATCTTTGTGATGGTGATTCGAAGACCACGCGTGTGACGGACGCGTTTGCGTCGCTCAGAGAAGTTTTGGTCGACGCGAACATCTTGGTCGAGGATGTGACGGGGTCATCAGTCGTTGGATTGTTCTGGAAATCTCTCGCGACGCGTCATTTTGCAAATCCGCGGGATTTGGGGATTTTAAATGATGATCCGGTAGACATTGACATCGGCAACGCGCCTGTGCCTCGGGTGAGGTATGGTATGGTCTGCAGCTTCAGGAGCGACTTCGCAAGATCAGAACACGAAAGATTGTTCGATATACCGAAGTGGTACAAGCAGTTGCTCGAAGAAGACAAGCATGTCAAGGAGGTAGTATCGTCATATCACGATAGTATTGAATCATATTACGATAGTATTGCAGACTACTAGTAGGACTAGGACCATTAGAAAGTAGTACGAGATCATCACACGCCGCGCGTGCCCTTCATTCTGGGCGTCGCTGAATTGCGAGCGTCAGCTGCGCGTACGCTCGCGATCGAACCGCCAACGGAATCTCCGCACACAAAGGTTTCCTGTGACGCAACACGTTGATCCATATCTTTTCTTCGACAAAATCGAGCTGTCGAGTGAGTTTATCGATTCGCGCGCGTTTGAGCGACGCAAGAGCGCGCGTCGTGGTGTCCTCGGTGCCGCCAAAATCATTTTCCGGAACCTCGAGACGTCGCCGCGTCTTTTCCGTTTCGCGTCTCAACCGAGCGTCGATCCGCTCGTTTGAAGCCTCCATGGCGGTAAATTGGCGTTTTAAATCGAACATTTTTACGCGTAACGCTTTCAACAGGCGATGTCCCGCCCGTTCTCGAGAGCGTCGTCTCGGTTCGTCGAGTCGTCTGCGACGCGCGGCGTCCCGTAAACGCTCGGCGAGCAACGGCTTGCTCGCAGACGCGGCGTGGAGCCGGGATATGAGTTCTCCGAGACGCTCCTCTAGGTTTTCTCGAAGATCTCTGATCTCACGCGCGTTTTCGAGCTCCATGGAGATGAGAAGCCCCCGCCATTCGTCGTCGTCTCTTCTCGCTTTGGCCAATCTCGACGCGACCTCGCTCTCGACGGCAACATCTGTCATCGTCAGAGCCTCCGCGCGCACAGCATCTCGTCGTTCCTGCGTCTCGGCGCACGCGATACGAGCCGCCCGCACGGTATCCAACGCCAAGTTCTCGTGCGCGACCCCGCGTTCCATCGCCGCGCGGCTCGATCGAGCGAGCTCTGTTCTGTGCTCTCTCATTTGCGCGTCGTAACCGACATCAACTTCAGCAATCAAGTATGCTTGAAGGCGACGGATGAGCGACTCCTTCGGCTCGAGCGCACGTCTACATTCCATCACATGCTCTTGGAATCGTTCGTGAAGCTCGATGCAGTCGACGCGATCGTCGACGTCCTCGTCGTCGCATCGTCTCGCGCCGGCGTCTTCTCTCAACATCTCGTTCCAACGTTCGACGAGCTCGTCGTTCAGTTCTCCACTCGCCTCGGCGTCATCGATCATATCGCGTCGAAACTCGTGTCTCTGCTCTCGCACGCGCTCTCGTCTCTCTTCCTCTCGCTCTCTCGCGCGCGCACTCGGCGTCTCGTCTCCCCTCGTCTCCTCGAACCGAGTCTGAAACGCGCGCTTCGCCTCGACCTCGATGCGTCGATACGCGTCGTCGTCTCGCCGCAATCTCTCCGCAATCTCGCGCGACGGCCTCGATCTCGCACGTCCCGCGTCCTCGTCGTCGTCCTCGGCGCCCTCCCGCGCGTCGTCGCCGCGTTCGTCTTTCGTGAAACCTTTTTTTAGAAGGATTCGAATCGACGTTTTCTTCTCGAGCGCGCGATCGTGCCGCGCGCGGCGTCGCGCGATGCGACGTCGCGACTCGTCGTCGTCGTCGTCGTCGTGGTCGAATGCATCGCGCGCGGTCATTCGTCGCGCGCGCGCGAGTGTCGCGTGAGTGACGCTTTGAGTAAATCTCGAAATACATGAATGTTGATTTTTGTCGTCGGCGAGACGACGCGAGCGCGAGCGAATCGCCGCCGCTCACCAAAGTTTAGGCTTGGGCACGCCTCTTCGAGGCACGGAGGAGACGAATTCGTGTTGCATGTCTCGCACCATCTCGGCGCCGACCAAGGACGCGCCCGCGAGGCACGCGGAGATGGTGGCGGGCGCTTGTTGATCGAACGCCGCGCCGGTGACGGCGAGGAATAAACCGCCTGCGAGTAAATACTTGCTCGTGAGCACGCATCGCTCCTCGAGCTTTCCGAGCTCCGCGAGCGCCGTCTTGCACGCCACGCAGTGTTTCGTGTGACGATGGTACCGGTCGAGCTGTTCAGCCTCGGATTTCACTTTGGAGGCGTCGTCGACGACGCCCCGAGCCCACGCGACTCGACCTCCGGCGTGCTTATCCATCCAACTTCTAAAGGTGGACACGCCGGCGTCCGCGGGCGTCGGGAGATAGTACGACTGCTTCCACGGCTTGTCGAGGGATTCCATCTCAACCTCGACGCCGTGCATGGCGAGGATGTCTTGATCGCCCAGATTGTACGCGCTCGAACCCGGAGGAGTGCCGTGCGACAAGCCGACGCGCACGAGCGCCGGATCGCTGGTGAAGTTGTCAATGTAAAAGTCGAACAACGACTTTGCGGGCGCCGAGACGAGCGAGTTCAAGCGATCGGCCGGGGTCACCTTCTTCGCCCCGGCCCCTTGCACGGCGCCCGACTGGTGCGCTTGAAACTTGGTGAACATCAGCGTTCGGCCCGGTTCCGTCGGCGTGTAGAGAATCGCCGCGCTCAGGTACTTTTTCCCCTTAGCGTCGACGTACTCGCTTCGACTCGAGCACGGAGCCGTGAACACGCGAGACGCGGACACGTCGGCGTTCGATTTGTTGTATCCACCGTGATCGACGACGAAACCATCCTTATTCATCGTGCCCTCTCGCACGTTGAATTTCGTCATCGCCACGAAACCGGCGTTCGCCTTGTCCGACAACTGTCCCTCCTCGTCGTATTTCGCGTGCAACCACTCCGCGTGGGACGGGTCGAATTGGTTCTCCAACGCAGGCGCGTACCCGACGGGAAGTTCCACCATCCCCCACTCTCCCGGCAGCGTTCCTTCCTCAGCCAGAGACGTCGCGCACGGCGTCCCGGCGCTCTTCAGCGTCGCGTCCGCCCCCGACGTCGGCCACACCCACAGGATACCGTCCTCCACTCGACACGGAAAACTCTGCGCGCACGATCTCGGCGACGCGCACGCCGTCTTCTCCGCCGTCTCGTCCACCGACATCGGTATCGACACGCACGTTCCGTCCTTTCCGTCGAACGCCCACCCGTGATATCGACACGCCAACGCGCCATCCTTTTGCACGTATCCAAGACTCAAGGGCGCTCGTCTGTGCGGACAGCTGTCCTCCAACACGCACCACTCACCGCGCGTTTTATCGAGATACGCCACCAATTTCTTCCCGAGCACGCGCACCTCGTTCGGTTCGTCGGCGTCTAAAAAACTCGTCGGTCGCAGCGGATACCACGCCTGAAACCAATCGAAGGATTCCGACGACGCCGATTCCGTCGCCGATTCCGTCACCGACGCCACCGACGCGTCCGACGCGTTCGCGCGCGTCGACGACCGCGTCGTCGATCGCGCCAGACGACGCGAGGAGGACACGGTCGTCGTCGTCGGGTGACACTTATCCAAGACGACGGTCGCGTGTCGGGACGCCATCGCGCGCGTCGTCGTCGTCCATCGACGCCTCGCGTCGGACGATCGCGCGAAGACGCGCGTCTTGACCGGTCGCGCCGTCGCGGACGTCGTCGCGGACATGTTGTCGGCCTCGAGCGCGCGTCGACGTGTGTCGATCGTCTGTTTTTTGTCATTCAACATCATTCGTCACCGCGCGACGACCGCGTCGAGGTCGGACGATGTCCATCTCCGCGACGACGCCGACGGTCGCGTCGTCGCTTCCGCGTCGCGCGTCGCGCGCGCGATGCGTCGACGCGCGCGCCGTGAGTCGTCGAGGACGCGACGTCGAGACCGTCGTCTCGGCGCCGGTGTCGTCATCATCATCGGACGTCTTGTCGTCGTCAGACGCGCTGGGACGCCGAGGCGCGATCGCGGCGACGACGACGTCGATCGCGCTCGCCCTGGCGACGGCGAGAGAGGCGCGAGCGGGGAGTTCGGGGACGATGTGCGGCTACTTCGACGATTTCGGGGGCGGGCTCGTGCCCAAGTACGCGTTCGATACGCCGTGGAACGAGGGCACGATCGACGGCGCGACGTGGGTGCGAGGGGTGGGTGATTATAAAAAGGCGAAAAAGGCTAAAAATGCGCCGGTGTTGGCGGTGTCGAACGGGCCCGGGGTGTCGCACGAGTACATGAGCGCGTTGGAGACGCTGAGCGGCGAGGTGGGCGGCGCGCGAGAGGTGTTTCTGTACGATCAGAGAGGGTGCGGGAAGAGCGCAAATGCGACGTCGTACGATTTAAATTTGTACGTGAATGAACTTAAACGCGTCGCCGAGGAGTTGGGCGTCGGTGGTGACGGCGGCGGCGCGCACGTGGTGGCGCACGGGTACTGGGGCGCGCGCCTGGCGACGGAGCTCGCGCTCGACGAGAGACGATTCGTCAAGACGCTCACGCTCGTGTCCCCGACGGCATCGCGCGCGAACGAGGTTCGCGATTGGCGACGGGCGCTCGACGCGATGTCCCCGGCGACGCGCGACGCCGCGATCGAGTACGAGGAAGATTTGGACCCAGCGAGGCGAGACGCGTACGAAGCCGCGGTGCGCGAATTCAGCGAGCGGTTCGTGTCGAGACGCGGACGGACGGGCGCGTGTTTCACCGACGCGCTCGCACCGAAATCGAGCGACGCGCAGCGACGCGCCATCACCGGAGGACGATATTTCACGCTCGGCGGTTCGCTCGCCGACGACGCCATCGACGTGGACGGTTTGGGCGAACGCTTGCGCCGAAACGGCGTTCGATCCGCGCGCGTCGTTCGCGGCGCCGAAGACGCCACGAGCGCGGCGTCCGTTCGTGAAATCGTCGACGCGATGAACGCCGGAAGCGCCGACGGCGCGTTTTGCGCGTACGACGAGGTGGAAAACGCCGGGAGTTGCGTGTTTCTCGATCGAGCCGATTATTTTTGCGAGACGCTCGACATCGTGGTGGAAAAGAGCGACGCGTAGCGGACGAACGATGCCGTAGGTCAACGCTCGATTAAATACTTGTCCATGTAGATGAATGAAATACGAATGAAGGGATGATTTACCACTCTGAATCCGATTCTGACTCTGAATCCGATTCTGACTCTGAATCCGATTCTGACTCTGAATCCGATTCTGACTCCGCAAACTCTTGACTGAGTGCAACGGGCACGGCGAATCCAGTGTGAAACATCCGCCTGGGTGACGTCGATCCGAAACTTCTTCGTCGATAACACCGCAAACACACGGTGTGCGACGCCGGTCGATCGGAAATGTCCTCGCGGCACTCGCCGCACGCGCGTCTGCTCGCCGCCGCCGCCGCGACGGGATTCAACTGTCGACGGCGTCGACACGGCTCGCACGTCGCTCTTCCTCGCTCGACGGGCGTCACGCCGCAATCTCGACACTTGATCACCACCTCACCCCCGCCTCGTCGCACCGGCGAACGAGGCGCGTATCGTCGATTCGCCGTCAACATTCCCTCCGATATCGCCGCCCGCGTCACCTCGATTCCCGCGCGCAATCGACTCCCGCCTCCCTGTCGCCGCGTCTCGGCTCTCGGCGAGTTACACCTTCGACAGATCGGCGCGATGACGACCCCGATCCCGCGCGCGTAGACGTGTCCCCCGACCTCGGCGTCTCGCTCGCATCCGTCGTACGAACACCGACCGCGTCGTCGGCCCGTCGCGCGCTCGGCGTCGAGGATGAATGACGCCGATCGCGGGACGGCATCCGCGCTTCCGTCGATGTTCCACGCGTACACGGCGCGCGCGAGACGCACGACGTCGTCGTCGGGCATGGGGACAGACGCGACGACGCGACGACGCGCGTCGTATGCGCTCGCGCGTCGACGACGAGGCGCGACGCGCGCGCGCGTGACTGACGAATGCATGCACGGAAGAGGAATTCTCGGCACCCATCGGCGATGGAGACGTGAGCCCTAGAGTGCGTGCGCGCACACGCGCGCGCGTCGATCGAGTCGCGCGCGCGCGACGACCGGGATGAGTTATACGCATCGCTCCCAGAACACGGGTCATCCCGAGACGTGCTCGTGCGTGCTTCGAGAGGCGTGGCCGACGACGGCTGAGTGGCCGAGTGGTGCGAGCATGGAGTACGGAAACGGTGCGTTTTGTGACTTTACGACGGTACTGGCGATGCGTCGTGGACATCTGAATTGCTTGAAATATGCCGTCGAGCGTGGGTGTTCGTTTCATAGAGCGACGCTGTGGGAGAGAGCGGAGACGCACGGCCAGATTGAATGCTTGAAATACGCGTTGGGTTGCGGGGTGAAGGTGGACGCGGAGGCGTTGCGCAACAGCGCTCGGGGGCGCAACGTTTCGTGTTTGAAACTGTTGATCGAGCACGCACGTCCGTATTACGATTTTACGGATGCCGATGGCAATCTTACATATGCGTTTATAGGTGACGTGTGTCACAACGCCGCCCGAGGTGACGGCTCCGTAGAGTGTGTGAAACTACTTCGCGGAGTCGGCGCGCCGTGGGAAGAAACATGCACCCACGTCGCCGCTCAAAGAGGCCATTTGGAGTTACTGAAATATCTCGTCCAAGAGGGATGTCCATGGCACGAAAGAACGCTCGAGGCGGCGAAGAAAAACGGCAACGCCCAGCTGCTCGACTTCGTCCGACAACATACCAAAAAACGAAAACACCGCGCGCACGTATCCACCATGTTCGACGTCATCGAGAAAAACAAACGAAACATGACCGAACAGGAATACATAAACGCCTGTCGAGCCGCCAAAGAACTGCACGACGCCGTGTAACAGCACCCGTCCCACCGCCCCGCGATGTACGTCTCCGTCGAGCTCCAGAGACAGCTGGGCGTGCGATTTTGATTCCCCAATCGCGCCCCATGTCCGACGTCGACGCCTCCGACGACGCCGAGCGCGCGTCGCTCGCCGAACGCGTCAAGGCACACGTCGTCAGACTCTCCGAATCCGTCGCGCGTCGCGACCACGACAAGACGGTGACCCCTCGATTCGCCTCTGCCCTCGCCGAGCTCACGTTTCGATTCACGGAATCGTGCGCGAGAGACGCGCGCGCGTACGCCGAGCACGACGGAAAGCGCGACGTGGTGACGCTCAAGGATGTCGACCTCCGCGCGCGACGCGCGCCGAGTCGTCGCGCGCGACCGAGCGACGATGGCGACAACGACGAGTCATGACCCATGAGATGGAGGGACTCTGAACACCCGACCGTCATCGTGCACGTTTTCCAGACCGAAACGCGACAGACGACGACGGACGATGGGGGCGTGCGCCTCCGCGCCGAAGACGACGACCTCGCCCGGGAGTAATGGCACCGAACGCGACGTGTTGCCACGTGATTCTCTCCGACGGCGAACGAGGTTCGGGCGTCGCGACGAAGACGAGCGCCGACGGCGCGCGTTCGTACGAATTTTTCTGCGCGTGGGCGCTGTTTAAAAACGTCGACGGGAAACCGGGCTCTCTCGGGGCAGAGATTAAGTTTGTGTGCCGACGCGACGACGGCGGCGAGTGGCGCTCGACGGGGTTCGACGCCGTCGCCGTCGACCACGTCACCGGTTTGGCCATCACGAACGCCGAAATCGACGCCGCCGTCGCCAGAGACTCGCGATACTACGACTAGGGCACGATATCGACGGTACGCTCGCGCGTCGAGGGGTACGGGGCGCGACCGACACCACTTGTAATAAATTGTATTGAACACCACACCAACCAACCATGCGTCTCGCGACGCGCTCGCGATAAAATTACAAATGCGTTCAACCGTTTCTTCGTACGTACCACGGCGAGAGTGAATGAATGAATGAATGAATGAATGAATGAATGAAAGTGCCGCGGTGGGAGCGAGACTCGACGTGCGATGCATAGAAGAAGCGTTGAAGAAGCGTTGTGCCGACGACGCACGACGACGACGACGACGACGACTGAACGTTACGAATCCGCCCCTCGTTTCTTCGCCGCCGCGTCGTCTCGCAGCACTCGCGCCCCCGCGCTCGCGCTCGGCATACCCCGTCTCGTGAACCCCGCGCGCGTGAACGCCCGCTCCGTGAACGCCGTCGCCTTATGCACGAACCACTGTTCCGTCTTCATCGCCGTCTGACACGTCTTTCGCATCATCCACTCCGCGTTCGTACGCGTCGTCGTGCGCGCGTCCCCGTACGCGAACCGGGACAAACGCAACCCTCTTCTATACAATCGTTTCACCCCGAACGCGCGCACCGCGAGCAAGACTGCGAGTTTTTTCGCGATCCAGAGCTTGACGAGAAGCATGTTTGTCGCGCGTGATCGAGAAGAGACGGCGCGACGGACGGCGCGACGGACGGCGTCGAATCGATGCAGAAATCGCCGCTCGACTTTGGAATGAATCAGAAAAAGAATCGAACGATCGATGCGTCGCCGTCGCCGTCGCCGCGCCCGAGGACGGGATTCGACGTCGCGATTCGGTCCGTCTCTTCCGCGTCCTCGTCGCTCCTCCTCTCGCGCTCCTCCTCTCGTCCGCGACGACGAGAGACGGGTTCGAGAGACGACGACGGACGCGGTGTGTGGTGGCGGGCACCCGACTGCGCGACGACTCGACGCGGTACGCGCGACGCGGTAGAGGAGGAGAGACGAGGCGAGGGGAGAGACCGGTGTGCGCGCGTGTGCGTTCGATGAGTATTCTATAGTTTGACTAAAGCGTTCACGCGGTGGAATTGTTGGACGATGGAGCGACCGTCGCGTCGGCGTCGGCGTCGCCGAGACGCGGGCGAGGCGCGACGGCGCACTTTTCGACAAACTGGCTCGACATGTCCAACTGTTTCTTGATGTTAATGTCGAGATTGCTCTGGAAACTGAGCTGCGGGGTGAGGTAGATTTGGTTTCCGACGTCACCCAACGCCTCGCAATCCACCGTGAAGCCTCTGTAGACGCCGTCGATTATTCGTTGCATCGACTCTTTGCGGACGAGGTAAAAATCACTCGAACGCATGTCGCACCCGGCGGCGCGCATGATGCACGTGAAATCGTTCACGCGATCGCACAGACACGATCGAGGACACGTCTCGCCCTCGGCGAGCTTGCTTCGGCTCTCCCACGGACGATCGATGAACATGGTTCGGTACCCCGCGCGCACCGTCTGCCACTGCGGCTCATCCTTCAACGCCTGTCGCAAATTGGCCATGTTTTTGTACAAGAGTTGTAAACCCTCGTTCCCGTCGGCTAAGTCACGCGTTAGGACGTCCTCCTCGATGATGGCCACGGTGCCGAATCCCTTTTTCAACGCGTCCATGAGCGCGTGCGCGTGCGAAAACGACGCCTTGTGCCAGTGGTCGGCGTTTTGCGTCTGCAAGCACTCGTCAATTTTATGTCCGTGCACGAACGACGCCTTGTCTTGCCACGCGCTCGGTATCATGAGCGAACACTTGGTGCACAATATGTACACGTGGTCCGCCAGATTGGCTATGCGCGTGGCGTGCTCGGAAAACTTGGCGAAACCCTCTGGAATCTTCTCCTTGACTTGCCCGAGCGCCGACGTGACGCCCACCTTGGGCTCGGAATACGCCGCGGGACAATCGTCTCGCGTGGCGCCGAGTTGAGGCAACGCCTTGACGCCGGGCGCCTTGGGATTGACCCCGCGCGAGCGCACAAAGGCGCGTCGTTTCGCGCGTCGCACCGCCTCGGCGTAATTTTCAATCCAAACCTCGGCGTCCGCCTCCTTCTCCGCCGCCGTCATGTTTCTGCTAGACGCCTCCTCCGCCTCCGCCTCGGACTCCTTCACGTCGCTCTCCGCGTCTTCCGCGCGCACTTTACTCGGAATCCAACGCCCGGCGATTCGTCCGACCACCGTCGGCGCCGAAGCCGAAGCCGAAGCCGCCGTCGCGCGCTCCACCGCGCTCACCCACACGCCCCGACCGATACCGCTCGACGCGCGCGTCTCCGCCACGTCCTCGATCTCTTCGCTCGCACGTTTTCGGCCGCTCTTCTTTCGCGCGTTCGGTCCTCGTCGTCGTCCGCCGCCGCCTCGCTTTGTCTTCTTCGTCCGCGTCGCATTCGTCTTCACCCGCGTCGTCGTCATCGTTCGCACCGCGTTCGCGCTCGCCACCCCCCCCGCGATCGAGCTCGCGCTCGATAACGCGTTCTCCGTCGACGACGCCCCCTCCCACCCTCGAACCGCGCGCGTGCCCATCGTCGCCAACGCCCCGACGACGCTCAGACTCGCGATCGCCATCCATCGTCCTCGTCGTCCTCCTCGCGACATCGACGCCGACGCGCGCGCGGGGGCGTCCGCGTCTCGCGTCGACGACGACGACGCCGACGTCGCGAGTAATCCCGCGCGCTCGGCGCGCGTCGTCCCGGACATCTCGCTCGTCGTCGTCGTCGACGTCGCGGTCCGGCGCGGAGAGGGTGTTGCGCCCCCACATGGGGACGTCTTCGAGTCCCTCGTGTGTCGAGTCGTGACTCAAGGGAAACAGTACGGGTCATGAACGGTCACGTCGAGGGACTCCGTTACCAGCGCGCTGAACCGGGCGGACGACGCGACGACGGCACACGACGACGGCGGACGACGGCGGACGACGGCGGTGAACGGTGAGGACGCGTTCGGTGTGGGTCGTCGTCGCGTCGTCTGTCGTCGCGTCGTCGTCATGGCGAGACGGCGACGCGATGGGTCGTTCGGGACATCGCGCGCGTGGACGATGACGACGGTCGCGGTGATGACGACGCTCGCGATGACGCGTGCGATGGCGACGGCGACGGAGACGTGCGCGGCGTTTCCGTCGTCTCGTTCGTCTCATTCGTCTCCCGCGCAGACGACGATCGCGCGGTTTCTCGTTCGGTTCGACGAGTACGCGTCCGTCTCGGCGCACGAGTCCGAGACGACGCGCGCGCTCGAGTCGAACGCGAACGCGAACGTCTGGCGCGTCGTGTCGCGCGCGAAGACGTCGGCGTCGCGCGCGCCGACGGATTTCGTCGTCGTCGAGCGCGTGGGGGCGTCTCGTATGGGAAAGACGACGAAAGCGTTCGGACGAGACGACGAGTTGGAGACGCTTCGAGCGACGCTTCGAGGCGTCGCCAAGGACGTGCACAGAGAACAGAGGTTTACGAATAGACGCGCGATGCTGAGCGCGACGATGACGGAGGATGATGCGAATGGCGACTTGGGCGAAAACGACGACGACGATTCCGACGACGCGAACGGCGGCGGTCGCGGTCGTCGTCGACTTCGCGTGTCCGGCGAGAGCATCGCGTCCAAGCTCGGCGCGCAAGAGGTGTGGTCTCGAGGACACACGGGCGCGGGGGTGAAGATGGCCATCTTCGACACGGGCATCGCGGAGAAACACCCACACTTTCGACACATCGCCGAACGGACGAATTGGACGAACGAGGACCAACTCGAGGACGGATTGGGTCACGGGAGTTTCGTCGCCGGCGTCATCGCGGGCGCGGGGAAGGAGTGTCTGGGCATCGCGCCGGACGCGGAGATTCACACGTTTCGCGTGTTTACGAATGACCAAAATTCGTACACGTCGTGGTTTTTAGACGGATTCAATTACGCCATCGCGAGCGGCGTGCACGTGCTCAATCTCTCCATCGGCGGACCGGATTATTTAGACGTCCCGTTCGTCGATAAAGTGCACGAAATCGTCGCCGCGGGCATCATCATGATTAGCGCCATAGGAAACGACGGGCCGTTGTACGGCACGTTGAATAACCCCGCCGACAATTTGGACGTCATCGGTATCGGCGGGATCACGGATTCCGATCAAATCGCGCAGTTTAGTTCGCGCGGGATGAGCACGTGGGAACTTCCGAGCGGGTACGGACGCGTGAAACCCGATCTCGTGACGTACGGCGACGGCGTGTGGGGGAGTAAGATTGGAAGAGGGTGTCGATCGTTATCGGGGACGTCGGTGGCGTCTCCCGTGGCGGCGGGCGCCGCCGTGTTGCTGAGCTCGATCCTTCCCGAAGGCGAGCGTCGGACGGTGCTCAACCCGGCGGTGATGAAACAAGTCCTCGTCGAGGGTGCGACGCGTCTTCCGAACGCGCACCGATACGAACAGGGGGCGGGTAAACTAAACTTGCGCAAGTCTGCGGAGATTTTGCGCGACTACGTTCCGCGCGCGTCGACGGTGCCGAGCGAATTCGATTTGACCGAGTGTCCGTACGCGTGGCCGCACTGCAAACAGGGCGCGTACGCGACGATGATGCCCATCATTCTCAACGCCACCATCGTCAACGGTCTCGGCTTGCACGGCGAGGTGGTGGTCGCACCTCGTTTCACGCCGAGCGACGACGCCGGCGATTTAGGTGAGCACCTGGACGTGCGATTCGCGTTTTCAGAGACGCTCTGGCCGTACTCGGGATTTCTCGCGACGTACGTGCGCGTCAAGAACGAGGCGTCCGCCATGCGCGGCGTCGCGAGCGGTGTCGTGCGTTTCACCGTCGCCTCGCCGCCGGCGATCGGCGAACGCGAGACGCGCGTCTCAGAGGTGGAGATGACGATTCGTCTCAACGTCGTACCGACGCCCGAGCGCGCCAAGCGTTTGTTGTGGGATCAATTTCACAACGTTCGGTACCCGCCGGGATACATTCCGAGAGATAACATAGAGATGAAACAGGACGTGTTGGATTGGCACGGCGATCATCCGCACACGAATTTTCACCAGTGGTACGACGCGTTGACCGATGCGGGATACTTTGTCGAGGTGCTTGGATCGCCGTTTACGTGTTTCGACGCGAAAAATTACGGCGCGCTGCTCCTCGTCGACCTCGAAGAGGAGTATTCGGAGGAAGAAATCGCGAAACTCGAGCGAGACGTGCGCGAAGAAGGATTGGGACTCTTCGTCGCCGCCGAATGGTACAGCGTCTCACAGATGAAGAGTATGAAGTTTCTCGACGACAACACGCACTACGAGTGGGAAGCCGCCACGGGCGGGGCCAACGTGCCTGCGTTGAACGATTTGTTGAAAAACTTTGGCGTGCAATTCGGCGGCGACGTCGTCGAAGGGAGCGTCGAACTCGGCGACGATCGCGTCGTCGTGTCGAGCGGTTCGCACGTCGCGCGCGCGCCTGCGGGGGCGTATCTCCACTCGAGCGACGAATTAAAGTTTCGAGACGGCGTGAATCGAGGAAAATCAAGCGCGTTTCTCGCCCTCGTTCGCGCCAATCGAGGACGCGTGTTCGCGTACGTCGATTCCAACTGTCTCGACAGTTCGCACTCCAAGGGGTTGTGTTTCGGATTCGCGCGCAAGGGCGTCGAGTTCGCCGTCGGCGGCGCGTGCGACTCCGCGCACTGCGATGATGCGAAGAGATTGGATGACGAATGGTCGGACGGACAACCGCTCCCGGAGCGCCGCGACGACGTCGACTTTTCTCAATTCAGCACCGTCCTCGGCGGTCACCCTGGGAACGAAGGGTCGATGAAGTGCGGCGCCAACGCCCCGCTCGAATTTCACGAGGCCAAGGCGTCGTACACGGAGTTACCCGGTCGTTTGAAACCGCCGTCGACGCTCGCTCGGCGGGACGTCGACGCCGTCGAAAAGAATGACGTCGCGTCGCCGGTCGCGAACGTCGAGTCTCGAACGACGCTCGACGCGCAGACACCCGTCGTCGTCGCCACTCGCGACGTAGATTCCGATTCCATCGCGCCCTCGCGCGCGTCTTCCGCGCGCGCCTTCCTCCTTCTCGTAGTCGCCGCGTCTCTCTGCGTCCTCGTCGCTCGAGCGAGACGTAAACGCGCCAGACGTCGCGCCGCTCGCCCAGCCGCCGCCGCCGCCGCCACCGATCGTTAGTCTCACGCTCGAGCCGTCGCGCGCGGACCCGTGGACTCGCATTGTTGTATTTTGCACGCAGAGTCACAGTCGGAGTCTCGCGAGTCGAGTCGAGAGTCCCCGGGAGTCGAGGGAACTTATTCGCGCTCGCAACACCCTGATACGGCGGGCCCGCGCGCGCGCTCGCGATCGGCGCTCGCGAAACCTCCTCCGAGGATGAGCGATTCCGGGGACGAGTCGCGAGTCGCGGTCTCGGGCACGACTTCGTCGTTCCGATGGACCCGCGCGCGTTCTCCGCGCGCGTGCTCGTACGACGGGTCTTGGGTCTTGCTTCATGGGTCACGACTCATAAACACAATGGGGACTCGCGTCCGCCTCACCAACACCCTCGACGTCAGAGCGCGACGAGAGAGCGTCGCGCGACGACCGACGCGCGAGTCGTCGACCGCGAGAGAGATGTCCGCGTCCTCGTACGGCGCCGCACCGGTCGACGCCGAGCGCGGCGCGCGCGACGTGGACGGATCCGACGAATCCGACGGGTCCAACACTCGACGCGGGACGTGGCGCCGCGCGGGCGCGTTCGTCGCGTTCGCCGTCGTCGTCGTCGGCGCCGTCGCGTCCGCGCGGTCGTGGACGCTCGGTAGACGAAGGATGGTGAACGCGCGCTTCTCGGTGGACATCGGGTGCATCACGAAGGATGCGATCGACGCGCATTGGCCGGAATTTTTCGAGTCGGACGTCGTCGGCGCCGAGGTTTTATTCCGCGGGACGCCGCCGAGGGAATTCGGTGGATCGAACCGGGTCGGCGGCGTTCCGCTCGTTCAAGATGGGTTTTCCTCCATCTTCACAAAGGTGATTCCCGTGAAACCGGGCGAAGAGTACGGGTTCGTCCTCGTCAACGCGGCGGGCCAACGCATGTTTGAATTCGGACACAGTCGGCACTTTCATCACATCCACCGCCCCGTGCTCGCCGAAGGGACGTGCGTGGACAAGGTTCGCGCGGGCGGGGGCGTGTACACGCATCGACGAATCCCTCGGCGAATGTCTGAAATCACCCTTAACGCGGACGGCGAGTATCTCGCCGCCGGAACGTGGGGGTCGTGCGTCGGAACGAAGTGCCCCGTCACGGTGAAACTCATCGCCACCGTCTCGGGAAGCGGCGATAACGTGTACGGGATCGAAGAATCAAAGGCGTTGAATGAACGCTGGAAACTATACAAGGGACATTTTACCATCGTCACCGCCGGTGTTGAAAACACCTGGGGCTTGGACACGGCGACGAATCAACTCGCGTGGACGAGAAACGCCGATTTGAACCCGTACAGCGCGGCGAACTGGAACGTCGTCACGAACGCCGCCGGATCGAGCGGAGCCGTCGTCGATTTCGACGCCGGGTACGACGTCGTGATGGGCGTCACGAACGATGATAAAGTGTGGCAACGACCCAGCAGCGGCGCCAACTCCTGGACCCCCGCCGGGTACTCTGGCAGTCGGCTCATACAAACCACCGTCGGTCGCACGAATCTCTGGGGCGTGAATAGCGCCCATCGCCTGTATTGGAGCAGGCTTCCGATGGACGCAAACTCTCATTGGACGCAAGAAACATCGCTCGGTACTTCAGTGAAGCAAGTCGAGGTCGGCGACGCGGACGCGTTCGTCGTGCTCACGGACAACAAGACGCTGAAGAGAAAGCGCGAAGACGGAGGCGGCGGCGCCGGAGGTTTTACCACCATTCTAACGCCATCAACCTTACCCGCGGGATTGGTCGGCATCGATAGCGTCGCCGTGGGTGAGACCGGGCTGTGGATTCTCGCGACGGACGGGAAGCTCTTCTCGTGCCGGCTTCCTTGCAACGGTCCCGCCGAAATTTCACTCGTCCCGGACGCGCCCGCGAACATCATCTCCGTCGACGCCGGCAAGGTGCCGCACCCCTAAGACGGTACACTCCGTACCGCACGTTTGTAAAGTGACAAAGATAGACTCGTGCGTACGTTCATTCATTCGTTCGTTCGTTCATTCATTCATTCATTCATTCCCATGATGATGAATCTTTCGTCAGCGTGCCTCTTCATTCGTCGACGCGTTCGCGAGACTCGACCGAGTCGTCGCGAGAGACCCCTCCTCCCGTCACCGTGCGAACGAACGACCGCGAACGAACGACGTCCGCTCTGCGTCCGCGCGCCGACGAAGGCGCGTCGCGGATCGTCTGTCGCGTCGCGAGCGATGATCGAACAACTTCGACGAGTCGTGCGCGAGAACCCATCGCTCGAACCCTTCGTGAGCGGTACGGTGACGACGACGACGAATCAAAGTCGCTTCGACGCGGTGGCGTACGCGCGCGAGGCGTTCAGTCGGTCGAGAACGAACGCCGGAGCGGGTACGGATGGCGGTTCGACGGCGTCGGTGCTCGACGAGGTGGCCGCGCTCGCCGAGGGGGCGAGAGAGATTGAAAAGTTGATTCGAGACGAGGTTCGCACGAAACGCGAGACGTTGGACGACGCGTTGCGAGGCGTACGAGAGGCGGAGACGACGATGCGAACGATTCGGGACGGCGCCGAGGACATCGCGGAGGCGATGCGACGCGTGGCGAGAGAACTTCGCGAACCGCACGAGGAGGTGGAGGCGTCGACGCGAACGTTGGAACGAATCGCGGCGACGGGAGAGACGCTTCGCGGGGTGGTGAAGACGCTCAAGCTGACGAATAAACTTCGCGAGTGTTATCCGACGGGTGTCGACGACGTCTCGTCGAGAAGAGACGCGACGAGCGACCTGAGCAAGGCGGCGAAGTTATTAGGAGAGATTAAAGTCACAATCGCCGAGGCGCGAGGATCTTTCGACGGTGTGGACGTCGTGGAGGAACAGATGGCGTTCATTCGCGCGCGTTCGGCTGAGGTGATGCGCGAGGCGCACCGGGCGTTGGATCGCGGCATGGAGACGTCTTCGCAGGCGGACGTCGGCGCGGCGTTGCAAGTGTTTTATAATCTGAACGAGTTGACCGGCGTCGTGGACGCGCGCGTCGCGGCCTGCGCATCGGCCGCCCTCGACGCGTTCAAGGACGCGTTGGACGCCGAGGCGGTGGGGCGAATGGCTCGAGGCGGCGGCGCGGAGACGAGCGGACGCGAACAACGTAGGGGCGGGCGTCATCTCGTAACGCCGCCGCACGGTGAGGAGCACGCGTGGATCGACTCGCTCTGGCGACGCGTGGAAGCGGCGATGGATGCCGCGCACGAAAACGTCATGTCGGTGTGGCACCTGCAACGCGTTTTGGCGAAGAAGCGCGACCCGTTGACGCAAACGCTCTTTCTCGACGAAGTCATCGGACGATCGGCGTCGGCGACGGCGCTGTGCGATCGATTCTGGGCCGTCTTTTGCAAAGGCGTGAGCGAACACCTGTCGCGCGCGCACGCCGCCGCCGGATTCGTCGCCGGGGCGTTACAAAAAGGGTTTCCGCGGCTCGTCGGCGCGCTCGAGGGCGTCGTCGCCAAGGCTCAAAAAGACGCCGACGCCGCCAAGGGCGCGCCGGGGTGCGCGCGCCGGGACGGCGCGACGCGCGCGCAGGTGTTGCGCGCCGTCGAACCCATCGCGGCGGCATTTTTCGCGCGTTCGCTCGCGCGTCTCACGGACGCGGCGAACAATTGTTTCGCCGGCGGACGCGTCGTCGACGCGTCGAGCGCGAACGCGTTTCTGTCGCGCGTGCGCGCGGAGATTGACGCCGTCGCCGAGTACGACAATTTGTTGAATAACGCGTGCGGCAACGCGAGCTCGGCGTTCAAAGCGCTCGCGGATCGCGCCAAGCGTTCAATCAGTCGCTCGGTGGACGCGTCCAGTTTGGCGGAGGAGGCGACGCAGACGCAGCGAAACAACGCGCGCATCGCGCGCGAACTCAACCGCGCGCACGAGCTGATGAGCAAAGTGTTGCCGAGTTTCGCGCCCGCGCCGCGCCGCGCGCTCGAGGTGGGACTCGAGCACGTCGCCTCCGCCGTCGCCGAGTCGACGCGTCCGCTCTTCGACGCCGTCGGCGATTTTTGCGACGCGAGATTCGCGCAAATGCACGCCGCCGACTACGCTTCCGCACGCCAGGATGCGAGCGGCGCGCAGCACATCATCGCCACCGCGAGCAAGCTGCAGCTGACGTCGAGCGCGCACGGCGATTTGTTTAACGCCCCGCGAGGGCCGCTGTTTGCCGCGAGACTAGCGCTCGCCGAGCGCGTGTTGCGCTCCTTCGCGACGCACGCGTCTTTGATTCGAAGGATGGACACCGCAGGAAAGATGCGTCTCGTCAAAGAGTGCGACGAAATCTCGCACGCGGTGGCGACGCACGTGCGCGTCTCGGGAAGCGAAGCCGACTCGCCGGCGTTCAGGGCGATCAAGGCGTTTAAATCGTTGATTCTTCTTCCGACGGAGCACGTCGAGGCGTCGCCGCTTGTCAGAGACGCGTGTCCGCGCGCGCTCTTGCACCATCTCTATTCGCGCGCGCCGGAGGAGTTATCGACGCCCGCTAAGCGCGCGTCCCTGAACGCGGCGCAATACGCGTCGTGGCTTTTGAAAAAGGCGAGCGACGCCGAGGTGTGGCGAGGCGTCAAGGCGACGCTCGACGTGTACGAAGAAACCGCGAAACCGACCGACGACGGCGTCGCCGTCGTGACGCTCCTCATGCGCGCCGTCGGCGAAAGGATGGCGGTGAAAAAGTAGTTTGTCGGCGACATCGTGACGCCACCGTCGACGCGCCGACGAACCTCACCCGAGGCCGAGGCGGTGTAACACGGCCGACGCAAGCTTTTCTGGTTCGCGACTCGACGCCTCCAGCGATTCAAACGCGTGCCCGGCGAAATCGGCAAGCGCTCGGTAGCAGTGACAACGAAATCCAGTCGAAATTTCTAAAACCAGCGAATCTGGGCGCATCCAGAGCTCACTCGCCGTGGCACACCTATTCCTTTTCGTCGCGTTCATCGGGATCGTTTCTTTTTGTCTCGCTGCGGGCGCGTCGCCAAGTACTGCAACGCCTCTTGGGTCTTCGCCTCGTCGTCGCGTGCCGCGGCCTCGACGACGCGCTTCTTCCGAGCGCCGTCGTTTTTGGTGGTAAAATCGTACCACCAATGGCCGACTCGAACGCGTTCCGCCCAGGCGCTCTCATGGTCCCATCCCTCGAGCTCGGCGCAATCATGAGCCCGCGGCAGCTTACCATCGCATTTCTCCGCAACGTGCTTCGCAAGAATGCGTACTCTCCGCGAGTCACCCTCCACGTCAAGTTTACTGTCGTTTCGCTTCTCGCACGTCGCCAAGTATTGCAACGCCGCTCGGGTCTTCGCCTCGTCGTCGCGTGCCGCGGCCTCGACGACGCGCTTCTTCCGAGCGCCGTCGTCCTTGGTGGTGAAATTGTACCACCATTGGCCGACTTGAACACGTGCTGCCCCGGCGCTCTCATGGTCCCATCCCTCGAGCTCGGCGCAATCTGTTTTCCGCGGCAGCTTACCATCGCAATTCTCCTGAACGTGCTTCGCAAAGATGCGTACTCTTCGCGAGTCACCCTCCACGTCAGATTGACTGTGGTTTCGCTTCTCGCACGTCGCCAAGTACTGCAACGCCTCTCGGGTCTTCGCCGTGTCGTCGTCGCGTGCCGCGGCCTCGACGACGCGCCTCTTCCGAGCGCCGTCGTCCTTGGTGGTGAAATTGTACCACCATCGGCCGACTTGAACACGTGCTGCCCCGGCGCTCTCATGGTCCCATCCCTCGAGCTCGGCGCAATCTGTTTTCCGCGGCAGCTTACCATCGCATTTCTCCGCAACGTGCTTCGCAAAGATGACGACTTTTCGAGTATCCTCCATACGGCGCTTGAATGCGAGATCGATACGATCGCGGCCACTGTGTCCAGAACGCAAGGCACATGTGGCGCACAAACGGTCGCCTTTGCGGAAAACTTCCGATTTGTTTGTCTTGATTTGTTCCCGCTGTTTTCGCGAAAATCGATGCAAAATTGGGCGAAAACGTGCGCAGAAAAGAGTCCGAGTTGTACGAGTCGAAAACATGGCGCGCAACGAAGCGCGCGGCCGCGACTCGGCGCGCCGGGAAGTGCGAAAGCGACGTTCTCAAACGTCGTCACCGACCTCGGGAAAACGAAAAACTAACAACGGGAACGGGCCATAAGTTTGAAGACGGGGTTTCGGCGGAAGGAACGAGAAAGAG
>Ga0181573_10000119_pt1 | contig 77619 bp, 39 predicted proteins | sample 101ome_25_FD_148643 | JGI IMG/M metagenome (GOLD analysis project Ga0181573, IMG submission 148643) | Coastal salt marsh microbial communities from the Groves Creek Marsh, Skidaway Island, Georgia - 101409BT metaG (spades assembly) | ecosystem: Environmental > Aquatic > Marine > Intertidal zone...
CTCCATCCATCCATCCATCCATCCATCCATCCATCCATCCATCCATCCATCCATCCATCCATCCATCCATCCATCCATCCATCCATCCATCCATCCATCCATCCATCCATCCATCCATCCATCCATCCCCACCTTTCCCCAATCACCCCCCAGGCTCGCCCAAGGGGGCAGAGCCGCTCTCGAAAGTTTTAAGGGACCGACGACGGTGGACTTGACGGAACAGTCCACGAACGACCCCCTCAGGGTGGCGCTGGAAGACAACCCCCCAGATGCAGCGGCTGACGACGTTGGCATTGACTTGGCGTCGGCGGACGAGGGGGAGTGAGGGGGAGGGACGTGCCGAGGATGATGAGGGGGGATGCGTGAGGACCCGACTCAGTCCTGGACCCGACGAGTCGACGCCGACGCGAAGCCAAACGCTGGGACGGCGCCACAAGCGACAGCGACTGCCACCCAATAGGCCCAGCCGATCTTGCCACCTGTGGCGGCAGAAAAGACAGGCCGGAACACCACTGGGGCAGCAACTGAGGCTCCCAGGAGCCCGAGGGCCGCGATAACGGCAAGGCAGGCGCAGAAAGTGCCGCAGCGACAGCAGGGGCGCCCTCGCGTCAGCGCTTTGGCGAGGGCTCCGGACTCTGACCGCCCGGCGAGACCGCTCGACACCGGGAGCCCGCCGTCGAGGCCCCTGCCCGCTGGCATCCGGTCCGCGATCCGTGTACTACGTACGGTGCACGCCGGGCACGTCCCGACGAGAGAGGCCGCCGCAAGGCCCGCGGCGAGGGCAGCAGAGAGGGCGACGAGGCCAAGGGTGGCCCAGACGACGTCCGGTCGGCTATCGTCGAGCAGCTCCGACCAAAAAGCCTTGACCTCGGCCACCGAGGTCGTGCACGACACTGCCCCCGACGTCGACGACCCGACGTCTCCTCGGCGGCGCCCGCAGATCTCCAACAGCCCCGCCGAGGCGAGCTCCTGGCCAGGCACAGGGTACGGTAGGACCACACCAAGGGGGGCGATGAGCCACCGGGAGGAGAGGAGCGCGACAATGAGGGCAATGGCGAGTACGAGAGCTGTTCAGGTGGGGTGGGGGACGGGGTGTGCCGGAGGACGGGAGGCGGGAGACGGCCAGGCAGACAAAAAGGCACCAGCGCCGTCCCCTCGCCCCAGGCGGTCGAGATGGAGGAGAGCACGGCAGACATGGTAAAGAACAGATAAAGATGGGAGGCAGGTAAAGGGGAGAGGTAGCAGGGGGAGGGGACAGGAGATGGCGGCCGGGCGGATTTTCTCGAGCTGTATGCCGCGCTGCCCCACACACTCGGCAGATTGGAATCCCAAGGCGTCAAAAGGTGGGGTCTGCCCACTCTCATCGCTTCCCCTCCCCTCGCGCCCTCATCCTCCGCATCGCAACCCCCAGCCGCAGACAGTCGCCGCCAGGACGTAGAGCCCGAGCCCGGCGCCCCCCGCCATCACAGCAGTCGACTTGGCAGCGCGCCACTGCTGCTCGATGCGAAGCCGCCGGGCCTCGCCGCGAAAGCTGAGCGCGTCGAGCTGGAGCCCCTCCGCCGCGGACGAGAGCGCATCGAGGCGCTCGCCGCGCTCCAGCACGCGATCGACATTGTCGAGCACCATGGCGCGTACGTGATCCAGCTCGCCGCGGACCTTGGCCACACGGTCTCCACCAGCTCCGCTCCCGTAGATCTTGAGGGCATCCGCGAGGGCGTCGGCCGAGGGCGGAGTGAGCGGGGGTGCTGTCTCGGGGTCTCGGTCGTGCTCGAGCCCCACAGTGATCGGGGGGGCGCCGCACCGGGCAGCGATGTCCTCGAGCAGCGCGAAGGGCGCAGCTCGGCCGAGAGAAGCGTCGGCGACGGCGAGAAACGCGACTCGCGAGCGGGGAGGGCGAAGGATGTGGAAGACGTAGACACCCTGCGAGAAAGTCAGTCGCGGCCCATCACCAGGAGCGAGGCCCGAGAGGACCTGTCGAGCCGTCGTGTCTGTCGACGAACATAGCGGGAGGGAGGATGGATGGTTGAGGCGGGGGAGAGTGCGAAGGCGAGGGCGTTGGCGAGGGCGCAGGCAGTAGAGGAACGGCGTCGTGGCCCGCGCCAGTGACATCCTCCCTGTTTCGCCGACGCGGTCCGTGCGCTGGAGACCACGTATTGATAACTGTACAACTAACTGCTGTCGATCGGACTCGCCCGCGTTGGTCGGGCAACCGGGCGTGGAAGCCTCCACGAGGAGCCGAAACGCGCCGTTGACGAGGCCGTCGTTCGCGGCCGCCTCCGCGACGGCCGCGTAAAACAGGGCAGTCGACGCGCTCACCCTGGTCCTCGTTCCGTGCTTTGCCCCAGCAAGGGGGGATGGTAGTAATAGTGGTGTTGCGGGGGTCTGAAACCATTCAAACTCGCATGCTTGGCACGTGACCACAACGCTGCGCTGAACATCTTGTGGTGCTTCCGCGAGACTCAGCGCCCTACATATCTTTCCCGGAACCCCCAGCCGGGCGTCAGCAGGGAAGAAGGACGTGCGCCCATGCGCACGTCTATGCAGCGAGTCCACGGGGATGGCTGAACCCATCTTCTGGACTAGCTGCAAAAAAAGAGCGGAGGGTCGCGGCGTGGCCACCCCCGCTCCCACCCTTCCTCCTCCGCCTCCTCCCCCGCGGTCTCCCTCTCCTCCTCAGCCTCTTGGAAGACGCGGAACATGCCCGTCCCAACGGGAGCCTGGACGCCCATGACGATGCACTCAGAGACGCCCTCGATGCGGTCACGCCGGCCGCGGAGTGCGGCATCAAATAAGTGGTCCGTCGTCTTTTCGAAGCTTGCGAGCATGAGAAAGCTGTCTTTCATCCGAGCCATGCCAAAGCGCGTGATTCCGAGCACCTCGCCACGGCCTGTCATGCAGTCGGCGAGGAGCGTAATGTGGCGCCAGTCAACGACCATGCCGTGACCCGCCATCGTGGCCTGGATCTCGCGGCAGATGGTGGCGCGGGCAGCCTCGATCCCCAGGGCGGCATAGGCCTCGGCGACGTGGTTGGACCGAGTGCCTGAGGCGCGGACGCCCTCAAGGCCGAGGGCGTCGCGGAGGCCCACGCCCTGGGCGACGACCTGGAACCGGCGGCCTTCAGCCTCGCTCTTAGCCTCGGCCGGGCCACCGCCTCCTCCTTTTCCTCCCCCTCCTGGTCCTCCATCCTGCTGCTGTTGCCCAACAACGACGGCGCGCTCGACCCCCGGCACGCCCGAAACGACGAGGCAGGGGAGGCCGGCCTTGAGATCCTCGAGGTGCGGGAGGAGGCTGCGGCCCTTGCGCTCATTCGCCTCAGCCGCGGCCGCCGCCCCAATGCCGAACCGACGGCCCGCGAGGTCGTCGGGCCGGACCCACAGCGTGTCACGGCCCCTCAGCTCGATCATCTCGGCGCGGCACCGAAGCTTGCTTCCAGCGAGCGACTGGCGCACGTCGTCGGCCGTCAGATCCAGGCCGAGATTGTTCAGCCGAGCGCGGTCGAGCTTGATCGTCAGGTAAGGCATCGACGGGTCCTCAACAATTTTGATGCTCTCGGCAACGGCCTGGAGCTGTGTGCCCTCGAGACGCGCCTTGACGAGACGAGCGGCAGCCTCCGACTCGGGGTTCTCGAGCTCGACAGTGAGGACGGGGGTGCTGATCGTCTGGCTCGCGTTGATGATCTCCTTTATGCGGGGCACCCCGAGGGTGACGTTCATTGCGGCGACACCGGCAAAGTGGAATGTCTTCAGGGTCATCTGGGTCCCGGGCTCGCCAATGGACTGGGCGCCCGTGGCCCCCACGGTCGAACCCGGGTCGACACGGCAAGTGGCGATCTTTGTGGCGACGCGACGGCACCAGGCGCGGATCTGACGCCTACAGAGCCCCGCCGTCTGGGCTGCGAGAGCCTCGAGCTCGGGGCGACAGGCATCCGCCCTGTCAGCGGGGAGGCCGAGGCGCTCGCGCACGCGTGCGATGTCGCCCACACGGGCAGCGAGCGACGCCCGGACGCTGTCGCGGCAACGCGGCGAGGGACTCGCGTGGTCTTCGGGGTCGCAAGGGTCATCCTCCTCCGCATCATCTGCCGTGCGCTCGTCCATGTCCTCCCCGAGGGCGCCACCGCCGCCGCCGCCGCTGCCGCCAAGGGCATCCCCACCCGCAGGGGAGGGGGCCATCAGCCCCGCCTCGCGCAGGGCGTCGACGGCGGCTCGGCGAGCCGCGCCAACCAGAAGTGCCGCCTCCTCCTCGTCTTGGTCGTCGCGTGAGTTCATCACATCTGGACCCCGGCCGGGCCCCGGCACGACACGCCAGGCCCGTGCGAGGTCGAGCGGCTGGCCACCGTCGGCTTCGGCCTCGACGGGATCCAGGCCGTCGTCCCCATACCGAAACTGGCTGATGGCGCCATTGCTCGCGCGCACAGTGCCATCATAAGCCACGCACAGATCCTCGAGGGCCTTGATCAGCCGGCGCGACATATAGCCCGTCTCGGCCGTCTTGACTGCCGTGTCGACGAGGCCCTCGCGTCCGGCGGCGGCGTGGAAGAAGAACTCCGTCGGGGAGAGTCCCTCAAAGTAGGACGTCGCGACAAAGCCCTTGCCCTCGGGGGATCGGTCGTCCGTGGGAAAGTGCGGGAGAGAGCGGCCGGCACCGAATCCATCGGGGGCGCGTCGGCCGCCGATGGATTGTTGCCCGACGCACGCAACCATCTGACAAATGTTGATGGGGCTCCCTTTGGCGCCCGATTGGGCCTGGATGAGGGGGCCGTTATCGCGCGGAAGCTCGCGGAGACAGTGATCAGCACAAAGGGACCGCACACCGTTTAGGATGCCCAGAACTCTGTTCTCAAGCGTCGCCGAGGCATCGCACCCGGCGTCGGCCTCGAGCTTGCCGACCCGGAACTGCTCGATGAGCTCCTCGCACTTGGCGTACTCCCGGCGGATGGCCTCGCGCTTCGTTTCCATCAGCGATACCGAGGGCCGAACGTCGGCGACGCCGATGGAGAAGCCACGCTCCGAGAGGAAGCGCGCAGCGAGGCGCGACAAGCGGCCCATGACAGCGGCCGAGTGGGCGGGACTGGCGTCCTGGATGAGAGCAGAAAATAGGCCCGTCTTTCCTCCTCCGCCGAGTGTCGTCTTTCCGAGACGGCCGCAGATGACCTCGGAACCCAGAATGAGAACTAGGCCGTCGTCAGGGCAATTGTGAACCTCGTCGGCAGCAAGAGCGCGCCCCGTCTCAGCGTCAGAGCACCGGCAGCCCCCGCCGCGCTCACGCACCGCCAGGTGCATGCCGGGGGCGCACAGGGCAGCAACCTTGCTGCGGCGGGCGCGGCCCAAACCACCGTCCGAGGGAGGGGGGTCGAAACCGGCACGGCGGCAGCGCTCGGCGGCGTTCTCGTCAGCCGCCCGGGCCCAGTCATCCCGACTCCGTCCGCCACAGCCACCGCCATCACCGCCGCCCGCCAGCTCCTGCGCCCGCATGGCGGCATCCTCGTCGGCGCCGCCTCTGCCTCCGGCCCCGAGGGGAGGCTGAGCCCACCCCGAAAGCTCGGGCGATGCCGGGGCCCACCCGCCCCTTCCACCCGAGGGAGAGAGGAGGAAGCCCATGAGCTGCTTGCCCGTCCACCGTTCAGCGGGCTTTAGAACGGCCGGCTCAGGCAGCCATGCTAGCGTCGCCGCTCCGTCGGTCGCGGCGGCGGCAAGCTGGGCAAACTCCGAGCGGCTAAAGAGCTGGTCGCGCTCGGTGAGGAGCCATGCAGCTGTGACAAAGTCCTGGGTGGCGCCGACGAGGATCTCGCCGCCGCGGGGGACGCGCAGGTTGGCCAGCACCCCCGAGAGGGCGAGGGCCTCGGCGCGGGACTCCTCCGTCTGGGGAACGTGGATGTTCATCTCGTCACCATCGAAGTCAGCGTTGAACGGAGCGCAGACGCACTCGTTGAACCGTAGGGTGCGACCCGGAAGAACGCGGGCGCGAAAGGCAAGGAGGGAGACGCGGTGGAGCGACGGCTGGCGGTTGAAGAGGACAACGTCGCCGTCAACGAGGTGGCGCTCGACGACGTCACCCGGACGGAGGTCACGCGCAAGAGCGCGACGATCGCCGTATTGGAGATAGCTGCGGACAGGGTCCGTCCCGAGACCACCGCCGCCCGCAGGGGGCTTCGGTCGGCTCGGAGGGGCAGCAGGGTCCTCAATCGGCTCGCCCGAGTCCAGGTCGCGTGGCGCCGAAACAAGAAAGCGCGCTCCCGGCCACCGACGGGTGCCGTTGCGGATTGCCGTCCGGAGCCGCTCGATGTTGTGCGGCGTCACCCTCTCGGGGAAGGTAAGGGTCGTCGCCATGGCCGTCGGTACTACTACCTCGTCGACGTCAACGTTGGGATCGGGTGAGATGACCGTCCGCCCCGTGAAGTCGACGCGCTTGCCCGACAGGTTGCCGCGAAAGCGGCCCTGTTTCCCCTTCAGGCGCTGCACCAGACCACGCGGGCGCTTGCCGCCGCCGCCCGGCCCGCCGTTGCCGGCGGGCACGCCCGGGAGCTCGGCGTTGATGAGCGTGGCGCATTCGACCTGGAGCGAGTCCCACCATTCTGCGACACTCTTGGCCTGCACACCCCCCAGTCCAGACTCGATCGCGCCCGAGAGCTCGACGATATTCATGAGCTTGACCGTCAGGTCGTCCTCGTTGGACGCACCACCCTCAACCTCGACGCTGGGCCGGATACATATTGGGGGCACGGCCACGTCTGTGACGAGAAGGTGCTCAGGCCGACCGCCGAGGTCGAGGGCCGGGAGGTCGGCGTCAGGCACCCGGCGGAAGAGCTCGAGGACCTTAAGTGGGTCAAGAAGCTCCACGAGCCCGCGTAGCAGCGGAACGAGATCGGGGTTGGCCTCGGCGGCATCGCGAAACTGCCCGCGGCGTTCGTTGGCAGCCTCGCTCGGCGTCTTGCCAAAGCGGTCGTGGAGGATCTTGAGGGAGCCCGGACACTTCTTGACGGGGCCATTCTGTTGACCACACCACGGGCACGTGCGACAGCGCTTGGCCCGATCCAGAACGGCCTTGAAGACGCTCTCGCGGGTCTTTCGCTCGCCGGCGTCGTTCGCTGACGAAGGCCCCGCGCTGCGCCCGGGGGCTGTTGTGCCGAGCGAGGCACGGGCGCCGTCTCCCGTCGGGTCGGTGGGGTCCCACGCGGCAGTGGTGAGGGGTCCCAGCACATCACCAAGATCGGAAAAGGTGGCGGGGTCGGGCAGAGGCCAGCCGTCGTGGCCCCCAGGCCGGGCTGGGCCAGCGCTCTTGGCTGCCTGTCTGAGCCGCCGCGACAGCCGCGTCTTCTCCTCGTCGTTGACGAGCACGCGACCGCACGATTTGCAGATGCACTGGAGCAGCTGGACTACGCGACGGAAGTAGCCAATATGGAAGACAGGCAGCGGCAGGACGATGCGCCCGAAGTGGCCAGCACACTGCTCGACGCGGCCACCGCATGTCTCGCATGGCCCAGACCCCTTGGACGACACTCCCATCCGAGGATCCAGAACACCACCAACAGAGGGGCGGCGATCGGGGACGCGAAAAATGCGGCTGTCATGGACGTCAAGGGCGGCCGACGCGGCGACCTCAGCAGGGCTCGGAACGGCAAACGTCACCGATGAGATCTTGCGGGGGCGGTCGGGCTCCGTCCACGTCGTCTGCGACGCGGATGGAGACGAGATGATGGAGAGATGATGATGTGGGAGAGAGGATAGGACGGGGGGGGGCGCGTGTCCGACCTGCTGCGAATGACCTTCCTCCCCGTCGTTGCCCCGGTGCGGCCCCAGCCGCGTCGGCCCGCCACCCGCCTTCGTTTCGACGAGAGCTTCCACGGCGGGTCCATCAGTGAACGGACCGCGACGGGGAGCGTCAGAGAGCGTCGGCATGGCGACGAAACGGCGACGGAGAGGGGCGCGGCAGCGGCCGCCTCAACCTGGCCGCCGCGGCCGCCTGGAGCCGGACGCCTCTGGAACGCCCTCTAAAGCGCCGCAAGGGTCTCCTCCGATCAAGGAGGAGAAATAAGTAGTGAGTATGACGCCGGTCGTCGGCAGTTGACTGCGGAGGCCGCCACCAGCCAAGCGGGACCGCTGAATACTCGACGACGCTACGGCGGCAGGGCACTCCTTCCTGAAGCCGACGAGGCGCCACGCCCACCTTCTCTCGATCAACGTGTCGGATGACGCTCGCGGTCGCGTTCGGCTCGCTTCAAGCGAGGCGCGGCTTCTCGTCCGCTCCATGCCGTGCCGCGGGGTTGCCTACCCGTCGCGGCGGACCCGCCCGGTTCTTCCGGACCTACACGGAGCACGGCTTGACTGGCGACATACTGTCCAGTGATGCGAGTTGTCTCACGCTCCGGTGGCTGCCAAGTCGCCGGACCCAGGAGAAGCCCAACGCTGTCCGACCGCGCCCGCAGGGGGGCCACGCGCCGCCCCTCGCATCGGCCACCGCGACCACCATCGCCCCTCCTCCTTCACCCCTCCCCCGCCCCTTCCACCCCGGCGCATCGCAGGTGCCCGAGCACCCCGTGAACGTGGAGGTCTTCCGCACCCCCGCCGCCGTAGAGGCCGCCCTGTGCTCTGCCGTTGTCGCGGCTGCGACGGAGTCCATTGCGCGCCGCAACCGATTCACTCTGGCCGTGCCTGGTGGCTCCGTCCTCAAGGCTCTCCGGGGTCTCGTGGACCAGCCCATGGGCCCGGCGATGCGTCTTGACTGGCGCAAGGTTGCCATCTGCTTCGTCAACCATCGGCTTGTGGAGGAGGACGACCCCAAATCTGCCCTCGCCCTGGCGCGGCGCACCTTCATCGATGACCTCCCGACGCCCCCCACGGTCGTCGCCGTCGATGCCGCCGCCGCGCGCGCGGCCGACGCTGAGGCGGCCCGCCGGGCCTACACCGAGGAGCTCGCTGCCGTGTCGACGTCCTTCGGAATGGCGGCCGATCCGGCGACGGGGCTGCCCCAGTTCGACCTCGTCCTGCTGGGCCTGGGGTCGGACGGGCACGTTGGGAGCCTCTATCCCGGCAAGGGGAGCAGCGGTGATGAGGGCGAGGGGGGGTCCTACGTGACGTCGGTCAAGGCCGACGGCGCTGTCAGCCTGACGATGACGGCGCCGCAGATGTCGTCGGCGGCTCGGGTGGTGGTGTGCGCTACGGGGGCCAGCAAGGCGACGGCGGTGCGTGAGGCTCTCGAGAATGCGCCGGGGGTAGGGACGCCGCCCGCGGCCCGCGTGAGGCCAGGCGCGCTCGACGCCGAGATGACCTGGCTCCTCGACGCGGGGGCCGCGTCAGATCTTGGGTGCTATGCAGGGATGCGGTGCCTGCGGTCCTAGATAGGCGGGGTTTGATATAAACCAACGGTCGCCGCCAACACTCCCCCCGTCGTCGTCACGCCCGTCGAGTCCCCGCGTCGGTGAGGAGCGCTTCGAACCGTCGGGCGTACTCCCGCGCTGTGTCCGCATCGGCCACCACGAGAGCGTTTTCCCGATTGGCCAGCGTGGCGGCCCGGGTCCAGTTGAAGGATCCTGTGACCACGACCCCGTGGGGCGGGATCGGGGCAAATGGCGGCGCAGCGAGACGGCGTCGGCAGTCGTCCTCCGGGAGCCGCGCCAGTGCCGCGAGCATGGACGCCGCCCGAGGATCGGATGGCCGGTTGGGCTCGCCCCCGCGGCCAGGGGCAGGGGGCGGCGGGGGTGCGGGGGGCGCTGCGGGGCCCGCGTCGGCCGCGGGCGGGAGTTGCGGGCGAGGAGGGGGCGGCCCTCGCGGCGGCGGCGGTTCTTCGCCCGTCGCCGGCGGGTCCCCAGGAGCTGGGACATCGATCAGGCACACCTTGTGATGCATCAGCGCCCCTCCTCCCCCTTCTCCCCCACTGTTGCCAACCGACGACGAGAGCCAGACGCCCAGGCGACCGCCGGGTCCACCCGGCCCCTGGCCGGCGCCCCGCCCTCGGCCCGCGGAGGCCAGTGCCGCGATGTCGCACCCGTTGCCGCCGACTTGGCCCCCATCCACGACGAGACGCACGCGGACTCCGCGGGCGGCGCAGCGGAGGAGTTCGTCACGGAGCTCGTTGCACGTCAGCACAAACACGGCGACGTCCACAGACCGGCGTGCGCTGGAGTATAGTAGGAAGGAGAAGGTGGGAAAGGTGGGGAGGGTTGGGGCCTTCGAGGCAAGGGCGCGACGGTCCGGCGCAAGGTCCTAAGGCCGCCCGTCTCGTCTGCCGGCACGCGCCCGGCAAGGAGGGCGAGAAGCGCCCAAAGCGAGGTCGGGCGGTGGGCGAACGAGCAGGCTCCAGCGGCGTGAAGGCGGCACTCGGCGCCCGCGAGGGCGGCGCGGCATGGCATCGCGTCGTCCGGCCAAAACAGACAGACAGGCGGTGGCGGCCCGGCCTCGTCCGCCCGGTACGCCGTGCAGACCCCGTCAAGCGCTCCGGGGCGCGAGAGGCAGATCCCCATTCGCGGTATGCCGGGGCAGAGTAGAGATTCCCGGCGGAAGCCTTTGGCGCTTCGGCTGTTTGGCGCGCACAGCCTAAGCGAGAGCGCCGCATTGTCTTGCCTTGATGGGCAGTCGAGATAGCCTCATCGAGTTCTCCCGACTTTAACTCCCTGCCGCGCCCCACGGCCGATCGAGTGGGGCGCGACCGAGACAATATCTCGTGAAACGACGACCGCAACTTGAAGGAGGAGAGGGCAAACGCCGGGAGGGGACGGGTGACAGAGGCTGTCTGGGGGAACGCGGCGGCTGTGTCGGCGCGAGTTCGGAAAGGCTCAGTCTCATAACCGCGTGTGTATGTCGCCATGCGCCGAAGGCGTCGGTTCAGGTCTCACTTGTGTCGTCCTCGCCCTCGAACTCGCGCGAGGCGGCGGCGGTGGCTGCTCAGGCAGAGCAGGGGCAGGGCGCTTAGCGCAGGTCGGGGTGGCGAGGGTTCAACCCGCCATCACCCCGAGCTCAGCTCACTTGCTCTCGACCTTGTAGGTGAGGTGGCACTTCCCGCAGTAGAGACGGTCGCGGTGGGTGGCCATGAAGATGCCGGCGCCGCACATGGGGTGGGGGCACTCCTTGCGAAGCTTCTGCACCTTGCCCGCGTCGTCCACCTTGTAGAACTTGAGGACGCGGAGCTTAATGCGCTTGTGCACGTGGGGAACGCGCTTGGGCTTGGTGTAGACCTTCTTCTTGCGCTTCTTGGCGCCGCCGCGGAGGCGGAGGACGAGGTGCAGGGTCGACTCCTTCTGGATGTTGTAGTCGGACAGTGAACGCCCATCCTCGAGCTGCTTGCCGGCGAAGATGAGGCGCTGCTGGTCCGGGGGGATGCCCTCCTTGTCCTGGATCTTGGCCTTGACGGCGTCGATAGAGTCGGACGATTCGACCTCAAGTGTGATGGTCTTGCCGGTTAGCGTCTTGACGAATATCTGCATGGTTTTGCCTGCGAGAGACGTGGAGGGGGGGGTGGGTCACGTCAGCAAGGCGTTTTGAAGGGCACTGTCAACGTTGGGGGGGTAAGGGGAGGGCTCGAGGGCGAGGAAGCGGAAAAGGGCGAGGGCAAGAGACGGAGCCCCGCGGCCCCGCCCACCGCCGTCTCCACTGGAGGAGCGCCCGCACGCTGTCGAGCAACGAAGCCGCACCCAATGGCTGCGAATCGAGACACTCGACCCGCGAGAACGGCCAAAGACCCCGCGGAAGCTCGAACGAAGCGACGCCGCCACGGGGAGGTTTCGACGTGAGCGCATCGACCGCCTCGAGTTTTAGCGAGGCCATGATGGCAACAACGCGTCAAGAGCTTGCGGACAGCGCCACCAGAGCGCGGACCCGAGTCGCCCTCAAGCAGAGGAAGAGGGCGACCTCTACGAGAGCGCCTCTTTGGATAGTCTCGGCGAGCTCCGACGAACTCCGCGGGTTTATCTCGGAAAGGAGGAAGCGCTGACGTACACGGAACGGGTGCGAAACGCGAGGGCTTCTGTAAAGGGACGTCACGCCGGCGTCCGAGCCGGCGGCCAGCACTCTTCCCGCGGCGCTCGGCCTACTCACCTCGACCTCAGGAACGCCGGAGGGTTCCAGTCCTTAGTCGAGTGGAAGAGGGTTAACTTCGGGGCCATTTCTTGTGGCCACGGGGCAGACTCGTCGGACCCCGGCCGCCGGACGGCGGCCGCGCAACCTCCGGGGACTCACGTCCACGCCTCGCGCCTCCAGCAATACACGGGAGAGGGTGAACTTCCAACTTCCCTCACGAGGGTCCGCGGCCCTCGGCTCGATCGACTCCTCGAACGATGTCGGCGGCCGTCCTCCCTTCTTTCCCGGTGGCGACGCGCGGCCCCGGCCCCGCCGGATCGTCGTCTTGGTCATCTTGGTCGTCGTCGAGTGCTCGGCTCGGCGCTTCTGCCCTTTCGACTGCGCCGCGCCTCCGGTCTGCGCAGCTGACGGTGAAATGGCCCCTGGAGGCGACGGCGGCGGCGGCGGCAGCGATGGCCCTCGGCGCCAGCCCCGCGCCCCTTCGACCGCCTCTCCGTGGACGCGTCGTCGTGCATGGTGGTGGTGGAGGCGGCCTTGGCGATGGCGGCTCGTCAGGCGAGACGCGCCGAGCGAGCGCGAATGACCCTTTCACCCCACCATGTCGTCTCCCGACCCCGCCCGAGAAACCCAACACGGCGGAGTACAAGGGGTCCGTCGGCTCGTTAGTAGCCCTCGGTCTCGCGGACACTTTCGCCAAGAGCCTAGCTGTAAATCCCCTGCGGTTTCCTGCACGCCACCCTACGGCCGCGCGTCCCTCGGGGGCTCTCTGATCCTTCCGTCCCCGAGGCGGGGGGCTCGTCTTCCCGGCCACCACGACGCGCGGAAACTTTCCGGCTCGGACAGCGCCCGCCCCCACCCCCGCCACCCCGCGACCCACGCCCTTTCCCCCCCTCCCCGCTCCCCGCTGCCCCCGCGTTCCCAGGCCGCCCTCCCGAGACGGCAGTGGAGAAGGCACTCGTTGGGGTCGCCCTGGTCTATGTAATCCTCATCCTCGTGGTGCCCACCCTCAACGTCTTCTACCAGGCCTTCGCGCACGGCCCCGACCCCTTTCTCCATTCGATCACGGACCCCGACTTTCTCAGCGCTGTCAAACTAACGCTGTCCCTCGCAGCCATTGCAGTCCCTGTCAACACGGCCTTCGGGGTCGCCGCGGCCCTCCAGATTGCACGGGGGGGCGACTTCTGGGGCAAGGCGCTGCTACTCACCGTCCTTGATCTCCCCTTTTCCATCTCCCCCGTGGTCACGGGACTGATGCTCGTGCTCCTCTACGGCCGGGGGGGGTGGTTTGCGCCCGCGATCGACGCCCTGGGCCTGCCCCCTGTGGTCTTTGCCTTTCCCGGTATGGCCCTCGCGACACTCTTTGTGACGCTCCCCTACGTGGCGCGGGAACTCATCCCCATCCTTGAGGCGCAGGACGGCGCCGAGGAGGAGGCCGCGCGCACGCTTGGCGCGACAGAGTGGCAGGTCTTCACGTCAGTCACGCTTCCCAACATCCGCTGGGGGCTCCTGTATGGTGTGGTTCTCACCAACGCCCGCGCCATGGGCGAGTTTGGTGCTGTCAGCGTTATCTCGGGCAACGTCATCGGCAGAACGCAGACGCTCACGCTCTACGTTGAGTCAGCATACAAGGCAAGGGGAGAGAGTGGCTCCTTCACCTCTTCGGCTTCCCCAGCCCCGGTCCTTTATCTGTCTATCTTTATATGTCTCTCTCGCGTTCACGCGCCCCTCGAAGCCGGGCGGACGGGAACCCTCGGCCGTCCGCCCGGTCAAAAGTGAGCGCCACAGAGAATCTCGCAGGACCGAAGTGCGACCTCGCGGCGGCGCTGACCCCTCACCTCCTCGGCTGGGGCCGCCCGCGCCCCCGTCCGACACCAGCGCCCGACACATGCCTGACACACACACCCGCCCGACATAACGCTCCAGACACACACGCGCCCGACATTCCCGCCTGATACACACGCCTGTCATGATCGCTTCTGACACAAATGCGCCCGACACTCACGTGCCTGACCCTCCATCCGTGACCGCAACCTCCGCGTCCGCAGGAGTACAACACGGAGGGAGCCTTTAGCGCCGCCGTCCTCCTCTCCCTCCTTGCCGTCGTGTCCCTCGTCGTAAAGGAGGTCATCGCGAGCGGAGCCGGGAAGGAGCGCGCCAAGTGAGGGCCGTGGGGGGTTGTCAACTCGCACTTCACGCAGCACTACACGACCGACATCAGCTGGTCTCCCCTACCCCGTCCAGCATCGAGCACCCCGGCGGGTATGGCCGCGACCTCCCCCCGCACCCAAGCGCAGCACCTGTCGATCATGTGAGCGTACAGCGGACGCTCCCGAAAGTGGGCCACGGCCTGGGGACGGCGTATGGGGGGATTATGATGGGGTGTAGAGCGGCACAGAGATGGGCCGGGGTCTCCGGCACAGAGATGGGCTGGGGTCTCAGCCCCCTCCACCATCCCGCAACGGGCCTGGTATTCGCTGAGAGGCATCCACTCAGCCGAGTCGACCTCGCTGGCCTGGTGCACGAGGTTGAGCGAGGCGGGCGGTCCCTCGCTAAGGTCGGGGATGCCGGCGCGCGCCGCCTTGGCCGCCGAGACAAATGACTCCGCGCCCTCGTGGGGCGGCGGCAGGCCGCCCGCGGGCGCTCTGGTCGAGGGTCGTGATCCGGCAACGAAGGTAGGACCACGGCGGCCCCGCACGCGCATTCCAATGACGAAGAAGAGGTCGCTCTGCCCGTAAGCACCGCCATGCATCTGTCGAACCGCAAGAACTCCCATGGGAACGGCGTCTATTCCGGTCTCCTCCCTGACCTCGCGCACGACGGCGTCAAGCAGATCCTCTCCGGGCTCCGTCAGCCCCGTCGGCATCTTGGGCACCCCCGTGCCGCCAAGGGGGCCGCGCCGCTCTCGCACGACGAGAACGCGGGGTTCGTCGCCGTGATCCATCGAAACGCAGACGGCCCCCACACCAACCGTGTGCGTTGGGCCCAGCGGCAGAGGTGAGGGCCTCGACGAATCCGACGTGCGGTGAGGGGGAGGGGACGTATCCTCGTCGGTCACTGGCGGGGTCATGCCAGGAAGCCAGCCAGCGAGGACAACGCCACCCGGACAGGCAGAGTGGAAGTCGAAGCCTGAGGCTAGGGCCGGCCCAACAATGACGCCTGCCGCCGCAGACGGGACCCGGAGCCACGCGCCGCGGACGCCGGCACGGTGCCACTGAGTGAGAATATCAGAAAATATGGGACGAAACTGTTCCGTTGACATGTCGGCGAAGGTGGCGAGAGCCTCGGCGGAGACGACGCGACCGCCATACCGGTCAGCCTCGCCCAGCACGCCGCCGGTGGCGGGCTCAGCGTCGCCCTCAGCAGCCCCTTTCATCGAAGCGCTCGCGAGCAGCTGCCGCCGATGGACCGCGTGGTATGCGGCTCGGACTCGGAGGGTGACGGCCGGTGCCGTCACCCCTCGAGCGAGCGCGCGGGACGTGGCGGACAGGGCGGCCGGGCGGGCGGGCGGGGCGACGCGGGTGCTGACAGGCCTCGGCGCGAGCGGAGGTTATGCCGTGATACAGTGGCGAGCGTTAACGAGTGGAATGCGGCGGATGCGGCAAACAGGTTGGGGGAGATGAGCGGCTGACGAATTATACGGGTCTTGGGTTGGCGACTGCCGGGCTCGCTTGCCCTCCGCTTATATTTCTCGTGACAACGCGCCGTTTTCTCAGCGGCAGATGGATCCGGGGAGGACCCCGACCTCGACATCCCGCGCCAAACTACAGGTGCGCTGATCCTTTCTTTTTCGACGGGGAAGGCTCCGGACCCTCGGCCAGGTACCGTTGGTGCTGCATCGGCGGTGCTTTGAGCCCGGCGACGGCGTCGGAGGCGGCCGGTCCGGCGCCTACCGAGGGCGCCGGACCGGCGGCCGACGCGGGAGATCTAATCACGGCCACGCGCGAAGGAGGCGGGGCGAGAGGAGGCCGCCCTCGCCGCCCGCTGCGCTCCGACCGCGGCCAGGCCCAGCAGCGCGTCACCCTGAGCCTCCCCCAAACCTTGGCCGTGGCGTTCCGCGCAGTCAGATGGGCCTCCCGCCATCTCCTGAGTCGTTCGAGGGCCATGGCGAGTCGTCGTGTGCTTGTGCGTTCGATCGCCGTCCCGAGGACCACTCTGCCCTGTCGGGCATGACTGCTGCCGCTGACCCCTCCTATCCTCACCCCCCCCACCCGGTGACAGGATCTGATGGTAGGCCTCGCCTTCCTAGCGCATCGGCAGGGCGATCGGCACCCCGCGACGGACCTCGCCACCGCCGGCCAGCCGCTGTCTGAGGCAGACAACGCCCAGTTTGCCAACGCCGTATGGCTCCTCCTCCGGTGGGTCTCCCTGATGATGGCCGTGCGTCAGCCCGACTCCCCCGACGGTGAGCCGCGCGAGCTGCTCGCTCTTCTCGCGGCGCTGCGCCCCCCCATCGACCGGTCAGCTGTCCTGTCACGCGAGGCCATGGCGAGAGTGCTCCTTCCCGCCCACCTGGCCGTGCGCGACGACGCGACGCGGTGCATCGTCGTCGTGATCAAGGGCACGACCTCCCTGAAGGACACGCTGACTTGCCTCACTTCGGGGGGCGCCCCCTTTGCGGTTCCCATAGGGGATCCGCGTGAAGGCAGGTGGGCGCAGGGCCACGCGCACGGCGGGATGGCCGCTGCCGCCGCCCGGCTCGTGGCGCTCCTCGCTGACCCGCTAAGGGAAGAGCTGGAGGCGACTGGCTACTCGCTGCGCCTCGTGGGCCACTCTTTGGGGGGCGGCACCGCCGTTGCCCTCTGCGCCCTGCTTCGCGGCCGCGCGTCCCCCGTTGCCCCGCCCGTGGCTGCCCCGGGGCCTGCCCGAGTGCCTGTCGAGGACCATCGCGCGTGGGCGTGCTTTGTCGATGCCCAGGCCGTTGCGCTGGCGTGCCCCGCCTGCGTCACGCCGCCCCTCGCAGAGGCTTGCGCGGGGTTTGTCCTCTCACTAGTCCAAGGCGCTGACATGGTACCTCGCTTCACCCTTAAGGCTGCCTTCGAGATGCGCGCGGAGGCCTTGGAAGGCGGAGGTGAAGACGGTGTGCGGCCCGGGTGGGCGCGTCGAGCGGCTGTGGGCGGCGCGGTGGCTGCTGCAGCGGCAGCCGGTGCGGCAGTCAACACGGCCGGGGCCGCGGTCGAAGCGGCAGGAGCAGCGGCCCGGACGATGGGCACTGCGCTGTGGGCGCCCGTCCGGGTGGCTGCGTCCCTGACATCGTGGGGTCGACGTCAGGCCGTGGGCGTCGCGGCGGCGTCGGTTGACGCCGAGCCTCTCGCGGCACCGGCACCACGTCCCGTCATCGCACGCACCGTCCCCCTCCGGCTTCCTGGCATTGCGCTGCCCCGGCCGCCATCGCCCGTCACCCCTCTGTCGTCGCTGCCCTCCCCGCGCTCGAGCTCCGCGGCGGACGACGGGTGGGGTGGCTGGGAACGAGGTGGTGTGCTGTCGGGCCTCGTGGCTCAGGCGGAGGAGCGTGCCACGGAGCTCAGTGGCGCCGACTCCGGCGGTGGATTTGGACTCTCCTCGGGCACGGTGGCCGGAAGACTGGCCAATCCCCGGTCTATGGTTTTGTCGGGAGGGCCGACGAGACGGGGATCTCTCTCTCTCTCCGCCGGGACTTCTTCCTCGGCAGCGGCACTGGAGGCGGCACTGCTGGAGCTCGAGACTCGACTCGACTCAGCTAGGGCGAATCTTGCCTGTGCTAAGGTGACTGGGCAGGACCGGCGGCGCCTGCCATCCAGCGCTGCCGGTGCCGCTGTGAATTCATCGTGGTCCAAGGGCGCCGCGGGCACGCTAGAAGCCCTGTCCCCCCTCGTCGAGGGCGTTGTGTTGGGCTCGTCTCCCAGCGACCATGCCGCCTTGAAACAGGGGCACAGATTAGGTTCGACGTCCGGTGCTGTTGAAAAGGCGGCGGCTGCGGCCGAGAGTGTGGGCATGGGCGGTCCGGCCCTCGCGGCGGTTCGCGCCTTCGAGGCCGCTGGCGATGCCCTGGACGAGGCAGCAGCCCAGGCCGTGAGGATGGCCGGCGAGAGACTGTCGTCGGACGAATCTGACGCGCGAGATCTTGCCGCCTTTTCGCGCCCCCCCCCTGGCATGGCTATGGACGATGATTTGATCCCAATAGTCAAGGAGACGACGTCGCCGCCGACGCGGACTACGGCCGTAGCAGCGGTCGCGGATCCGTCGTCGCCATCCTCGAAGCGAATCAACCAGTCATTTCATCGCGTCTCGTCGCGTGTCGGTCTTAACGCCGCCGACCGCGGTGCGCTCCCTGGAGCTGCATTTGGCCACATCTCAAGCCGTGCCCCGCCTCCGCCTGACGCGGGTTCCGCTTTGCTGCCCTCTGCCATCGGACCGCTGCCCTCGATCCCGGGCTCGCCTGCAAAAGGCGCCCCCCCCGCAATTACGACCCCACCCGGGCCTGCAGTGGTACCAGCGGCGTCGACAGCCCCCAGCATGGACCCAGCGGGCCTGGAATTCGGGGAGAAGACATCCGCTTCAACGTCGACCCAGCCCATGTCGAGTGGGGCTGGCACTCCCTGGTCCGTCGATGACGGCAATCCGCCAGAGTACCACTTTGTGCCCGCGGGAAGGGTTATCCATCTCGTGCCCCTCCACGTGGCCGAGGCGTGGGCGGATCTGCAGACGGCTCTCGCGGGTGACCCTGATCTCTGCTCTGCCGCTTCTGGCCTCGGGTCCCATCGCCACCCGAACGAGCCCCAAGACGAAAAAGTCGCGGTGAGCGAGGGCGCAACGCCTCTGCTCCCGACTGGCGGTGGGGAGGGCACGATGGGTGGGGGGCATCAGCCCTCGCCGACGGCCCCACGTTCACGGAGCATTGACCTCGGCGTCGGCCCGTCTGGTGGCGCCTTTGATCCGCCTGCCCGCCGATACCTCAATATCCGCACCGAGGCTCAGTGGGCGTCGCGTCGCGGGAGAAGAGCGGTGACGGAGCTGGCCTGTGGAGATGGAGAGCCCTCAATGCTTGATCCGCATCCCGGTCCCAACTGGGTAGCGGAGGCACGAAAATCGTCCCTCTGGGAGGGGCGGCGCTCTGGGCACGCCGCCAAGGACCGAATGGGCAAATCCGCGAGTGGGTCGCGCCCTGCAGCGATTCGCGGCCACGTCTTGCCGTCGGCGCCTACGGCGAGGGGTTCGCTGCCCCCGCGGGTGAGGGCATCGCCGCCGCTGCAGCCGCCCCGTGTCCCCAATTCCAAGGGTCACGGCTCGACCGAACGCCATTCGGAGTCATATTTTGGGTCGGTCTCGCTCCAATCGCCTGACGACATCGAAATCGTTGTGGGAGCTCGTCATGCTCTAGCCCGTGGCGCGTCAGAGGGCGCCCTCAGCCGCAAGGACCCCTCTCCTGACGGTAGGCAGGGCCCAGTGCTGATGCACCAGGGAGCCATGCCGCAAGGCGATGACCCGGCTGCCGCGGCCGCTACCTTGGGATCTGCGACGTCGTGCGCCGTGTCGGCGACTTCTCGTGGCTCTTCACCGCCGGCCTCCTTTGCGGGTCACGAGTTTCGTCCCTCGTCCCAGGCCTGGGCCGACGACTCGATCCCGTTGGGGTCTGAGGCTGCCCTCGAAGTGGCACCGCTGCCGTCGGGCCCAGTGCTGGCGGTGCCAAGCGGAAGCGGCGCGCCCAGTCACTCGAGTCGTCGTGCTGCGAGCTCGCGTTCCGGAAGGCAGGGTACGCACCGGCGAGGTTTCCACGCCGCTGGAGGTTCTTTTGACCTCGACGTAGCCTCGCTCTCGGGCCGTGGCTCTCCGGTGCCGCCCCGCCGGGCAGGGGCAGGGCGCACAGGCTTCCACACCCCCGGCCGTGGGACCGCCGCCGACCCCACGAGCCAGACGCCCGAGCAGCATGTCGTTCGTCTGGCGCGTGAGAGCCAGCGCGCTGACGAGGACGCCAATCGCCGGGCCGCGCGCGCATGGAGCGACCGATGCCGCGACTTACGGCGCTGGGAGCTTCGCGAGCTACCCCGCGATCACCCAGCCGCCTGTCGCATCAAGTTGTTTCCTGGCTTTATGCACGAGCACTACCTCCCAGCCTATGCTGACGCCCTGATCTCTCTGGGCCACTCGTTCGGCCTCGCCTCGCCCGAGGAAAAGGTCGTCTGGCCCCCCGAAGTGGAGCGCACCCGGCTACGTTTCGTCGATCAAAACCCCGCGGCTCAGTATATGCGCCTGGCGGCCGAGATCCGCAGGGCACGGTACTTGGGTCGAGAGGGGGCGAGGTAGAGCACCGGCCGTGGCTTAGAAGTCGCACGTTTAAGGCCATGGCTCCCTCGCCGCTCACTCTCCCGCCTCGATTCCATCCGCGGCCTTCCGGCCAAAGATTCCCAACAGAGATGGGGGAGGGGGCGCGACATCCTCGGATAGGCCAAAGACAGCCACCCGACCTTCAACCGTGTGAAGCCGTGCGAGCGCCGTGAGGTCGATGAGCGAGGGCAGCCCGCTGCCAACGACGAGATCGCCGCCGATGAACGCGAGGTGATCGAGCCCCATGAGCGACGTGACGAGAGGGGCATCGGCGACGCGCACCGAGCCCATCACCGAGACCAGGGCGCCGCTGGACCCCAGAGAGGTGAGCGACGGCAGCCCAGCGAAGTCGAAGTCGCCCCCGACCTCGACCACCGATCCAAGAGCCGCCCCCCGGCCCAGAAAAGGGGCGATGAGAAATGGAGCCCCGAGGACGCTGATACTCCCTGCAACCCGCACTGGTAAGGGGGGGGAGCAACGCGGGCCGCTCGCTCCAAAAAAGCGCAACCGGCTCCACACTGCGAGGCCGGAGGGCAGCGGGTGGTGCGCGTTGCGGCACAGAGTTCTTAGCCCGGCCAGGCCAACCAACCGAAGCCCCCCTCTTCCGCCGACGTAAGCGTCCGGGGCCGGAGCCCCCTCGAGTGATGTCAGGAGCGGCATCCCTCGCAGCTCGAGCCGACCGCCCAGGTGGCGCACAGCGTCAAGACCTTGGAGCGAGGTCACGCCGTCTAATCCCGCCATCACGATGGATCCTCCGACCTCTCCGAGGCCCGCGGGCCACCCGAGTGAGGGGCCAGCGAGCGCGAAGGCACCGCGACCATCGTCGACCAGGGCCACGCTCCCCTCGACTCGCGAGGCCGCGCCCAGGGCGTCAGCGAGCGGTGCAATATCTGTTCGCCCCGCCAGCACCACGACGTGGGCCTTGACGCCGGCCACGAGACGCGGTTCGTCGCGGCGCCGTGCCCGTTCGAGCGACACGTGGACAATGTCGGGCCAAACGTGGGCGCACGTCCCTACCTGGACGAGTGACCCCGCTCCCGCTACGCCCTCGGAGCAGAGGCAGGGGCAGGAGGCAGGGACGGGGTCTCCATCCATGCAGCACGTTGGCGGGGGACCGAGAGCCGCTTCAACCGCTACCGAGAGTGTCGTGGCGTCCGGTGAATTGAAATCATTGCTGACGACGATGACGGGGAGGGCGCGGGCCACAGCGGCGTCGGCCCACGCGCCCTCGAGCGGTCGGGCAGCTGGCCCTGCGCCGTTCGGCTCGAGGGTGATGGGGGGGTGCGGGGTGCGGGGTTGCAGCGGCGCAAAGATGAACCGCGAGAACCCTATGGAGACCTTCGTCCTCTTGCCTCCGACTCCCGGAACCGAGGAGGGGAGCTCCGCTCCTGCGAGGGCCGACGATGCTGACGACGCCGCACCGGCCGCTCTGACGGCAACTGCGGCGACGATGGCGATGCGCGAGGGCAGCGCTGCGCCATACCGCCGCCGCCGACCTCGCACGTGTAGGCGGAATATGTTCATGCTACGGTGATGGGGGCTCGGATGACCGGGGGGCAGGACGGGGGAGGGGTGTGTTGCCGCGGTCGGCGGGCGTGGCCTCGGCCCGTGGCTCGGGCGTCGGGCTTCTGAGTCCGAGATAGAGCCTGCAGCGCGGTAAGAAGAAGTCGCCGACATTGCGATGTGCTAGCCCACGAGTTTTTCCCTATCGGTCCCGCATCCCTGTCACCCGCGCGAAAGCTCGCCGCGCCGGCCGGCCGAGAGCTACGCATCGGCGCCTTGTCGCCGCTGCCGCCACGAAATGACCGTCTCGGATGAGTCGACAGCGGTGAACGGCTTCTTCACCTCGACCTCAACGCCGGAGGTCTACGCTTCCGTCCGCGGCTCGGCGAGCTCCAAGGCCCAGCCCTCTCCTGGGGCCTGCCACCCCCGCCCCCCCGGCTCCCACCCCCGCCGCCGCCGTCGCCCCAAGTCAACCTCCCTCCGCCGGCTCCCACCCGCCGGCTCCCACCCCCGGCTCCCACCCCCGTCCCCCCGGCCCCCAACCTCCCCCCCCCGCCGTCACCCCAAGCCAACCTCCCTCCCACTCGATCGCAGATGGGCCACTGGCAGCTCCGTGACCTGTTGCACCTGTCACCGTGTGGCCGCGAGTGTCTGCTGCCCCGTGGAACCGCGGTTTGGCGCCACAGCCTCAAGACTCGGCTGTCTCTGCGTGTGCTGCCCCTAAACTGGGCCGCCACGTCGCTGGCCGTGGGATGCGGCCTCGCTGCCGCCGGCAGCCAGAGCAGCGACCTCGTCGTGTGGGACCTGGCCACCCGCCGTGTCCTCGCCCGCCGTCGTGTGTCGTCACTCGTGAGCGTCAACAACGCCCTGCACTTTTCCGATGCCCGGGGCGCGGGGGTCGAGCTCATAGTTTGCAACAACGACGCAGAGGTGCGCACCTTCCGCGTGATGCGGGGTGATGGCGAGCCCCCCAGCGGACGGCGGGCCAGAGGTGGAGAGGATGAGTGGGCGGCGGCCGCGGTAGATGACGACGGCGACGATGACGGAGGCGGCGAGGGCGACGGAGACGGCGATGATGGCGCCGTCCTGGAGGCTTCGGCGACACGATTCGACACGGCCGTCAACTACGCTGCCGTCAGCCCCGCTGGCGGCCGCCACCTGTGCGCCGTGGGTGACAACCACTGCGTCTGGCTGGCTGACTCTGGCCCTGGAGGAGAGTGGCGTGTGGGGCGCACGCTCCGCAGTTTTGGCGACGCTGTGATGATGTGTGCCTGGTCGCCGGGGGGCGCTCGCTTCGCCGCGGCGGGCCAGGATGGGACATGCTGCGTTTGGGACGCGCGGGCGGCCGCGCCCGTCGCCCGGCTGACAGGACGTGGGGCGCCCGTCCGCAGCGTCAAGTTCAGCTCAGGGCCCATGGATCTTCTCGCATTTGTCGAGCAAGACGGGCGAGCCCATCTCGTCGACGCCCGCATGTACGGCACGCAGCAGACCCTGATGACCGCACGGTCGGGACCGGAGGGGTCGGGTCCGGGTACCGCACGGTTCGGCGGCGCCCAAGGCGGGCTACTCGGCGCCCAATTCTCTGACGACGGCACTCGGTTCTTCGTTGGCTTGGAGACAGGGCTGACCGTCTACACCGTCGACACCATGAGGCGCCGAGCCTTTGGCGATGGGAGCGTTGTCTGACGCTCCCGATAGTGGAGGGCCAGCGAGCGACATACGGCGGGGCAACGGGAGCGTAATCCGAGGTCGAGGCGTGCTTGACCAGAGGACGCGCGGACCCCAACGCGGCGCCGGACGACGGTACGACGCCCCTCTTCATGGCCGCGCAGAACGGCCACGAGTCCGTCGTCCGGGCCCTCATCGGCAAGGGCGTCAATGTGAACGCAGCGCGGAACGATGGCACGACGCCGCACCTCGTTGCCACTAGGTGGCGCCACAGGGGCGTCGTCCGGGCCCTGGTCGAGTGTTTAACCAGCCGAGATTGTTCCCCTCGCTGCCTTCTCTGCACGAAGTTGTACCGGACTAGCGCGTCGCCCTCCGAACCCCTCCCCTCCCCCACCCCCCGACGGCTCCGCCGCGCCACGCGAGAGGCGAGCGGCTGGGGAAAGCCCTGGCGGGCCGTCCGGGGTTTGGGCGCCAGCGTTTGCTCCCGTGCGAAATTTGGCGAAATATATGCATTTCTTCGATATAAGAAGTGTGTTTTTTCTCGCTTGTCTGTAAAAGGCGGCGGTAATGCGCCGATGGACCGCGGCGGGCACACTCAGGTTCGAGTGTCGCCGGGCGACGCCGGGTGCCTCTCTCGCCCATCTCCAACAGTCGACCGTAATTCCTCCCCCGCAGAAGAAAGAGAGCGCGTCAGAACGCCATGTTCGTGGAAGAAATCACCATCGATGGCAAGCCGAGCGCTTGGGCGCTCTCATCGCTGGGTCGACGGGGAGGGCCTCGGGCCGGCTCTGCTCGCTGCCCTCGGTGCGTGCCTCCACCCAAACCCCCACTCTCGCCCCCCCAACCCCCCTCCCCCCCCCCCCCCCCCCGACAGGCTTCAAGTCTTATGCGCAGCGCGTGACGGTCGGTCCCTTCGACAAGCACTTCAACGCCATCACGGGAATGAACGGCACTGGCAAGTCCAACGTGCTTGATGCTGTTTGCTTCGTCCTCGGTATTACCAACCTCGCCCAGGTGCGCGCCTCCAGTCTCCAGGAGCTCGTGTACAAGGGCGGTCAGGCCGGCGTCACCAAGGCCACCGTATCGGTCACGTTCAACAACGAGGACAAGCCAGGATCCCCCGCGGGCTACGAGCACCTCGACCGGCTCGTCGTGTCCCGTTCTATTGCCGTTGGCGGGCGCAACAAGTTCCTCATCAATGGCCGTGCCGCGGACGCTACCCGCGTTGCCAATTTGTTCGCCAGCGTCGGCCTCAACGTCAACCACCCGCATTTTCTCATCATGCAGGGGCGCATCACCAAAGTGCTCAACATGCGCCCCTTGGAGATTATGGGCATGCTCGAGGAGGCTGCTGGCACGCGAACGTACGACGCCAAGCGCGACGCTGCGATCAAGACAATGGACCGCAAGCAGGTCAAGGTCGACGAGATCGACCGCGTACTGCAGGAGGATATCCGCCCCGCGCTAGAGAAGCTGCGGGGCGAGCGGGCGGCCTACCTCGAGTGGGCCGAGGCTGAGCGTGAGATCGAGGGTCGGCGCCGGTCGAACATTGCGTGGCAGTGGACGCGGCTCACTGAGGAGGCCAACGGCGGTGACAGAGCGGAGGAGATGCGTGCCGAGGCCGAGGCGGCACGGGGGAGGCTGCATGAGGCCGAGGCCGAAGTCCGGGCGGCGGATGAGGAGGCGGAGCGCGTCGCCGCCAACCGCGCGGCGCGCGAAGGCGCCGCCGGCGCCTCGGCGCGTGCAGCGCTCGACGCCGCCAAGCGGGCCGTGGTGACGGAGACGTCGGCGGCGACTTCCGCGCGCAAGGAGCTCGAGCGCGAAGAGGCGGGTCTGACCGAGTTGGACGAGGCGGAGCGGGCGCTTGACCCCGTCGCCCTCGACGCGGCGGCCGAGGCTGCTCGCGCCACGCACGAGGCAGCTTGTGCCGCCACTGCCGCGGCCGAGCGGGACGCCCGCGCCGCTCTGGCCGAGCTCGCCGGTGCTCGCGCCGGCGACGGCCGCGACGGCTCGGGACGGTCGGCAGCCGAACGTCTGCTGGCGGCGCGGGGCGACCAGGCCACGGCTGCTGCCGCCGCCAAGGTGGCCGAGGCGACGGCGCGTGACGCTAAGAAGCAGCTTATGGCGGTGCAGAAGAATATCAAGAAGCACGGGACCGAGGCGGCACGCATGGCCCGCGAACTTGCGGCAGCCGAGAAGAGAGCCAAAAGTGCGCGTGAGTCGCTGGAGGCCGCGGCGGCCCCTGCCGACGGAGATGCGTTGGGGTCCACCGCCGTCGCCGCCCACGCGTTGGCCCAGGCCGACCTGCGCCGGTTCCGTGCTCTCCATGACGAATCGCAGACTCGAGCTCAGGGCGTTCTATTCCGTTTCGAGTTCCCTGGTGGAAACGCCCCCGCGGGCTTCACGCCGTCAGGCGTACGGGGCACCCTCGCCGAGCTGCTCACTGTCCCTGACCGGGCCCACTGCCTCGCGATCGAGGTCGCGGCGGGCCGCAAGCTCCGCGACGTCGTGGTGGACACGGACGCCACTGCGCGCGCCTTACTGCAACACGGTCGCATGCGGGGACGGACCACCTTTTTGCCTCTCAACCGGATCAGAGGGTCGCCGGTGCCAGAGGACCTGCTCGCCCGGGCCCGTGAGCAGTCTGGCGGTCGCGCAAGGCCTGCGCTCGATCTTGTTCGCCACCCCAAAGACATCGGCCCCGCGGCTGCCTACGCCCTCGGCTCTGTCCTTATCTGCGACGACGCGGCCACGGCTCGGGCGCTGGCCTTCTCTCCCGACGTCGGGGTGCGGTGTGTCACTCTCGAAGGCGACGATTTTAACCCGACGGGCGTGCTCTCGGGTGGCGCTCGGGGTGGAGGAGCCCATATACTCCTCGCTCTCGCCGATATGGCCGAGGCCCGCGCCGGGATGGCCGACGCCACCTCCCGTCTTGCCGCCCTCGAGGGGGCGTCGGCCGCCGCGGAGCGGGCTGCAGCGGCGCGTGGAGACCTCGAAGAGGCAGTGACGACGGCTGACGACGCCCTCAAGCTCTTGCGCGAGCGCCACGCCGCGTCCGAGGCGAGCGCACTTGCCGCCCAGGCCGAGGAGCTCGAGGAAAAGGTCCGGGCCGCCGAGGCCGCCCGCGCCGAGGCGCTCGCGATACTTGAGCGGTCCAAGGAGGAGGCCAGCCGCCTCGACCACGACATCAAGAACTGGTCCAAGGTGCAGAAGCAGAGGATTGCCGAGGGCGAGGCACGGCTCGCCGACCGCGAAGAGGCCCTGGCAGCGTCCAAAGAGGCCGAAGTCGAGGCTGAAGCGGCGCGGTCGAGAGCCGAAGCGGAACGGGAGGCGAGCGCGGGAGAACGGGCGGCACTCTTGGGCCGCCGTGAGGCCGCCGCCGTTGCTGTCGAGGCCGCTCGCGCCGCCGTGGTCTCCCGCGAGGCCACGGCGGAGCGCCTCCGGGCCGAAGCCGCCGCAGCGGCCGAGACCGTGGAGGCGCTCGAAGCTGAGCTCAAGCGCGCTGACGCCGATCTACGCCGCCTTATGACCCTGCGCGCTCACGCATCTAAACGCGCCGAGAGGGAGGTCGCCGTGGCTGACGACGCCGACCGCGCCCTCGCAGCCCTTCTCAAGACGGTGGAGCGTTCCCGCGCCGCCGCAAACGAGCTCGAGCGCGAGCACCGCTGGATCACTTCCGAGCGTCATCTGTTCAATCAGCCTGGCGGCCCCTTCGACTGGTCGCAGCGGGACCCCGCCGCCGAGGCCCGCGCCCTGGAGGCGGCTGAAGCCCGGCACCGCCGCCTCTCGGCCACGGTCAATCGTCGCGTTATGGCCGCCTTCGAAAAGGCAGAGGCCGAGCACCGCGTTCTAGCCGCTCGCAAGCACACGGTGCGCACCGACCGCGATAAGATCGAGGCTGTCATCCGAGGCCTGGACGACCGCAAGCGTGAGGCGCTTGAAGCGACTCGTGCCAAGGTCGGACGCGACTTCTCCTCCATCTTCTCGACGCTCCTGCCGGGCGCTCAGGCGGAGCTCGCCCCCCCCGATGGCGCCAAGTCATTTCTGGAGGACGGGCTCGAGGTGCGTGTGGCGTTCAACGGGGCGTGGAAGGCCGGCCTATCGGAGCTGTCGGGGGGGCAGCGGTCCCTCCTCGCCCTTTCGCTGATTCTTGCCCTCCTCCTCTTCCGGCCCGCCCCGCTCTACGTCCTCGATGAGGTTGACGCTGCACTCGACCTCAGCCACACGCAAAACATCGGGCGCATGATCCGGCAGCACTTTCCCCACGCCCAGTTTATCGTCGTGTCCCTCAAGGAGGGAATGTTTAACAACGCCAACGCTCTCTTCCGCACCCGCTTTGTAGACGGGGTGTCGGCCGTCACGCGCACGGCGGGAGGGGCGGCGGTCATCGCCGACACTGGGAACGGCAAGAGCGCGGGCTGGCGGGCTGCGGGGCGGCCGGCGCTGGCGCACAAAAACTGAAGAGGGAAGATAAGGGAATTTTCCCCGCCCCGCCCGAGGCGATACGTCGTTTCATCACATCAAGTATTTCTCATTCGCCAGCCCTCCCTCTAGCACTCGACAAACTCTTTTATGAGGTCACTCAGCGGCGCCAGCTCCCGCTGGTCAACGAGGTTGAAGTGCAGGGCGAAGTGCAAGAGGTGCTTGAAGTGGGTGTTGAGATGGGCGGTGGCGCCCAGGCTGCACACTTGTCGAAAGTGGTGGTGGTAGACGTGGCCGTAGACCCGAAACAGGCGCTTGATGATGGTGCGCACGGCGTCCCCAAAGTGCGATGGGAAGGGGTCCCCGGGGTCGACAGGGAAAAGAGTCTCGTCGTCGAGCTGGCCCTCGATCCATCCAAAGAGGTGCTCGAGGTACTGCGGCGCCGATAACTTGGTCGGTTTGCGGAACCGGGCACCATCGGCCCATAGGTACTCGAACTTGGACCCAGCACTCATAGTGGGGCACGTCTCGTTCGTGCAGGAGTCTTCTAGCATGCCATAGAGGATACCGGCTGCTTCGTAAATGTACGTCGTGTTGGCCGCGAGCCACTCGTCTAGATCCTCCCCCGGGGGCAGCCGCACAGCTTCCTTGATATTACCGGCCCCGAGCGTGGCGTCGATGTGGCGCTTGAGCTTCAGGGACCCGGGCGGCAGGGACTTTTCCTTGCGGGGGCGGAAGGTCTTAGATCCTCTGGAGTTTTGAGAGGGTGATGGAGTAGGAGGGGCGAAGAGGTGGACGTGGAGGAGTGGAGGAGGATTGGGGTAGAATTTGGGAAGGAATGAGGGCGGTGGGAGGGCGGGAAGAGGAGCAGGAAGTGCTGAGCCACGTCCGCCGGTTGCTATGATGCGACGGCCTGGCTCCCCAGGCTGAGGACGCTCCGCTCGCACCACCCCGCCTCTCCTTGCTCCTGTTTTGCTCACCTGCCGAGCCCGAAGGCGGAAAGCATCCCCGACATCGAGCGAGGAGGCCGCCACAGAGGGTCCCTTCCTTGACAGGGCCGGGGGGCGCTGCACAGACGAATAAGTCGCCAGGGACGCGGCGGGCGGGACTGGTGACCCGTGGGACAGCGAAGTAACCGCCACCCACTCTTTCTTGTCGAATGCGAAGGAAGCGGCCTGGTCTGGCCCACGGTAGGGCACCGGAGACAAGAGTGGCTGAACCCCCCCTCCCAAACAGGAGCCAAGGAGACGAAACATGACGGCAACTTTGAAGATTCGGGCTCTAACCTCCCCACCCGCGGCGCCCGCGGAGCGTCACCGCGTCGAAGGCGGCGGCGGCAGCGGCCCATTCGCCGCCGCCGCCACCATTGCCGGACGCCTTGCAGTCGGCAGCGGCAACGGCGGCCGTCGTCGTCGCCAACCTCCCCCCCAAATTGCCGAGAGGACCCAAGTGATCGTCATGTCTTCTTCTTTGCGCGCGGAGGAGTATCTCTCACCGCCGCCCCTCGCTGAGGATGACCAGCGCCTCAACGTCTACAGGCACCTCGTTCGGGCCGGCGACCTCCTTGAGGTGGCGCCCGTCATCCGCCTATCGGCGGTCACCCCTCCCCCCCCCTGGATTCCCGATGCCGCCTTGAGACATTTGACGGTACTATTTCCGTGGGACGTGTGGCAGCGCGGCGCTGTCACGTTGACGTGCCTCGCCCTTTACGTGGCGCTGGGCAGGGTGCCACTCCCCTGGGTCGACCACGCAGTGGCCAACACGGCAGCCGGGGCCGCGGGCGCCCTTCCGCGGAGGGGGCTGACTGGCGAAGTCGGTGCGTTCGTTCTGGGGCGCGTCGGAGTCGGTCCGGCAGTGTCAGCGTCGATCGTCCTCGGGCTCGTCACCGCAGAAGTTCTGCCGCTCTGGATCCGGGATCATCCCCTATGGAGGCAAGCTGGACAAGGGTCGTGGAGACCCTCTCGCTCCATGCAGTCCCGCGACCAGGTGAGTTATTTGTTCCCACCCAACTTGTTCCCCCTCATCACCTCCTGATCAATCTCAACAGGGGCGCGTACCTTTATAAAGAGAAAGGGGCTGCGTTCGAGAAGTCTCACAAACGAGACCTCTTCGGGTGGACCCTTGCCGCAGCCGTCGTCGAGGCGACGGGCGTTGCCCTCGCCGCGCGGTCCTACGCCGTTGGGGGACCCGGCGGACCCCTCTTGATCGCGGTACACGTCGCGCTCTTGGTCGCTGGCACGCTCGGCAGCGTCAAGCTGACCAACGTCGTCAGCCATCGGGGCCTGGGCGAGGGGACGTCGACCCTCATCTGCGCCTCGGTTCTAGGGGGCGCCAGTCGCGCTGTCACCGGCCTCTGGCAAGCGGCATCGTCCGGTGGTGCAACAGCCGCCCGGGGCGCCGCCGCGGTGGCTGCAGCGTGGACAGGGCTCGTCGTTGCCGTCGTGCTGCTGTCGCGGCTGGAATGGCGCATTCCTCTTCGATTTCTCAAGGTTGGCGCTGGTCGGGCCATGTGGTGGCGCCGCATATCGCTCGTCGATGCGCAGGAGCGTCGACCTCACCTGCCTGCTCGAGCGGCGACCTCGGCGATGATGGTGCTCATCTTTGCGCAGATGATGGTGCTATCGGCCCCGGCTGCAGTTGCGAACGCGGTCCCTGCGGCGCGTCCAGCGGTGGCGGCATTCCTTGGCTCGCCCGTGGCCACGGGCTTTGCAATGACGGTCACAATGTGTGTGATGCAGGTGACGGCTGGCCTCAGCGGCGCAGGAAGCGCGAGCAAATTTCTCGAGCGCACGCAGACTGGACTGGACGTCCCATATATGAAGGGTCACGCTCACGCCATGGCGTGGGAGAGGAGATCGCACATGCGCGCCCTCGAGCGCGACCGCGACGCTGCTGCGCGCGATGTTTTACGGGCTGAGGCCGCAGAAGATGCAGAGGTCTCGGCCCAAGCGGCCGCGCAGCTGCCAGCCCTGGAGCGGGCAATCGTAGAGCTCAGGCGCGCCGACGACGGCGAGCGCGCCGACACAAGATTGCCACTCCGCATTCCTCCAGGGCGACCTCAGCTCGCTTACCTCCGTAGCATCCACAGCCGTGTTGGGCTCGCGGGTGGACTCCTTCTATCCGCCATCTACCTTGTTGGCACTGGCCTCGACACCCACGCCCGGAGAGCACTCGACGTCGAGGTGACGACGGTGTCGTTTCTTATCGTCGCCGGCCTGGGCACGGCCCTTGCCAAGCAGATCACTGCCCTGGCAGCGCTCGCCCGATCCCGCGACGCAGGCCTACGGTCTCTGGCTCCGACGCGTTGGGGGGGCGCAGTGGCTAGTTGATTGCGCATCAGGGGAGTGAAGACGACAGAAAATCGAATCAGATTTTCAACGGTTGGAGATGCTATATCTCGGTCATCCACCACCAGCAAATGCGAAACCCGCTGATGCCGCGCCTGTCGCAAAGGCGGCTCTTCCGGCGCGAGAGAGCTCCCGCCCCCACTGGCTCAGTAGCAAGGCATTGACAGCCCCGTCGTCATCCACATCCATGACCAGGGAAGACCAGTCACTGCCATCGCGGATGAGCCGACCCCTCACTCGCCCCTCCTCGAGCAGACGGGCCGCCAGTGCCTCAGCCTCAGCGGACGTGATGCCAAGCACACCCGCGGCCCCCCCCGGACCTCCGAGTCGCAGACGGGCCCGCCGAGACGCGAGATCCTCCAGCCGCGTCAGCCTCAACAGGCGGCCGAGCTCGTCTGCGTGCATTGCGATCAAGTCGTCAGCCATAAGGTCAGGGTGTTCACGCATGACCCGCCCGAAGGCCCCCACGTCGCCCTGCTGCCAGGCCTCGGCAAGGAGCGTCATCGGGCGGACGCTGGGATCGTCGCGGAAAGCCCGCGCCCCCTGCTCCTGCAGAGGATCAATGCCCCTTTGCCCAAGCATCGTCGCGAGCGAGAGGTAGCGCAGACAGTCAAGCCGCCGCTGGCTGCCGGCCCCGTCATATAGCCTGAAGGCCTCGAAAAAGTCTGTGGCCGCGGCATCCCACCGGCGCTCCCGGAGGTGCATTTTTCCACCGCACTCCCGGAGGACGGCGAGCACACGCGGGTGGGCGGCCGCGGCGCAGCGGGCAGCAGCGAGGCCTTGGCTATGGAGGCGCTTGAGTGTCCTGACGTCGCCGAGGCCAGTGGCCGCGCGGATTTCGATCGAGTACACCTCGAGGAGCTGCGGCCCTCTGCGCGCGCGCTCGGTCTCAGAGATCGGACCACCGCTGGCGTCGCTAGCGCGCTCAAGACGGGACTTGAGCTCAGCCGTCAGGGAGGCCAGTTGCGACCACTCACGGCGCACGAGGAGCAGCTCCGCCAGACGCGTCCCGACACCAAAGCGCAGGCGGTCGTGTCCCTGCTGGAGCGAGGGATGAGCGCGTGCTGCGGTATAGAGCGCCTCGAGAAGAGAGGACCTCGCGGAGTCGGCGCCCGCACCGGCGGCTGTGGCGAGCCCGTCGAGGAGAGAGAGGGTCTTCCGCTCGGCCGCCGCCCGTGAGACGGCCTGTTTGCCGCAGCACGCCAGAAAACGGCCAAAGTCCCTCAGGAGCGCGTCGGTGGGGTCGTTTTGCGCGATTCGAAGCTTGATGACCTGCTTCAGCGCCTTGAAGGCCCACTCGCCGCCGCCCTCATCGGCCTCGATGACACGCTGGAGACCCTGCAGCGCCCCGACCGTGTCGCCATCCTCCGCCAGCCCTTTGCTTGAATGGTACATGTTCTCCTGGTCCAAGGCATCGTCTTCGATCTCCCCGCCGTCGTCGCTATACTCGTATCCGTACTCCTCTTCCTCTGCGGCTCGTCGGGGAGAGTGAACGGAGCGCGAGCACTTTGGGTGAAACCGTCGTCATCGTGGTGGTCGCAGCGGGGCGGGAGGTGGATCCAGTGACGCGTCTCGGCGCCGATGGCTAGGGATGTGGCACGGCCCGGACCGCGGACGGGCGCGGAAGGCACCGCGCCAGGGCACCGAGTCAGACGGCAGCACCCAGCTGGGCGCCTGCCGCCTACGCGCGACTTCGCGACCGCAGCGCGCTCGCCGGAGGACATGATGGGCGGTGGTCTCCTCTCGTTCCCGGCTGTGGAGTGGATAAACGATGGGCGGGACGAGTGTCGTTCTCAAACTCCCCCGGACGACCAGAGCATCCTCCCTCTCCCCCCCACTCACCCCCCCTCATCTACCGCGCCGAGAATAGAGGGTGACTCGACGCTCCCTTTAGCAGGGGACCCCTTGACGGTGGACATGAGGTCGGCGACCTCGCGATCCCAGTCAACGGCCACCTCAACGATGAGCTCGGCTGGGACAGCATCCTCCGGGAGCCCGTCAGCCATTAGCGGCAGATTATGGCGCTCGGCGGCCACCAAGAGCATCTCCTCGGCCTGAAGATGCAGAGAGTCGTGCAGAGCGAGGAGTAAACCGAGTCGGCGTACGCTGCCCTCGCCCATCGCCGAACGTGGAATGTCGACCTCTGCGAGCGCGCGGGTGCCGAAGAGGTCTTGCTGGACCCACACTGGGTAGCGCGTCGCGATGCGGCTGCGAAGGACAGCAGCCCGAGAGACTGCCGCACCGGATTGGCGGGGCACACGCGACACCGTTGCGAACGTCATGGTGCGGCCCAGAATGCCCTCGGTCTGAGAGACACCGGCGACGAGCGGAACGGCGCCATCGTCAAGTGTGTCGGAGGAGGGCGGCATCAGCGAGGCCCCACAGGTGTCGCGAGACGACGAAGGGCCGGGCGGTGAGACCGGCGCCTCCACCCCAGTAAACCCGACCGCCCGTGGACGATGTTCTTTAGAAGATGACACTTCTTTCTCGTCCGACGACGACGACGCAGCGTCAACGAAGAGGGCACCCGCGCCTGAGGGGAGCGCTGCCGAACGACTCGACGCGCCCGAAGTCGCCGACCTTGCGGCCAAAAAGGAGCGGCGCCCCGAGACGTTTGAGTTCGAGCGCCCAAGAGTCCGTCCCGCGAGACCCATGGCCTGGCTCCGCCTTGCCATCCGAGCCTCGACGTGCGCAAGATCATACCTGCCAGAGATCGGAGGGGCGCGGTCTCGGCCCGGGACCCATGGCAGTTCCGACGTAAGATCGTCGCTCCTTAGCTCACCCGTCTTCACCCGGGAGATCTGGATCTCCGTCATGGGGGCCGTACCCTGTCCGGGCCAATGTCGCGGGATGTTGAAGTCGGTGCGTCCCGACTTGGGAGCGCCACCGCCAATAGCATTAGCGCCCTCAAGAGCGGCGGGCGCCATCAGGTCTGGTCTTCCCCCCCCCGATGTGTCCGACGGCACTCGCGCGACACTGCCAGACCTGGTCCGATGAATGAAGCCTTCCTCAATCTGGCGATATGCCGCGTCGCTTGAAGCCAGTCCGCCGAGGCGCGAGAGGGCCTCGGGGCCCGTCATGTTGGGGCTATAGAGGCCCTGGGACGCCTCGCCTCCGACCAGGGAGCACTTAGTGGAGGCCCATTCCGTGTACGTCTGAATGGAGAGAGCGCGATGCGGACCAGTGGCGTGCATGACACCCCTCGTCGCAGACGATACCATGCTGATGACGCCAGCGCCGATACTCGCGCCGAGGCTGGGACGAACCCCCACGCGGGGGCCGGTCCCCGGGGAGGGGCTCCGATTCTGGTCCGGCGATGAATTGCTGCCGTCGAGAGCACCTTCCCTGACCGTAGCGAAACCCTCGCGCTGGCTTCCCCGCTCCTGCTGCCCCCCCCCCCCCCCCCCCCCCCCCCCCCTCTCTCTGGGAGCGGCGGGAGATCCGCGAAGAGAAGTGTCGCGGACCGAACGATCCAGCACCTCCACCTCCACCCGGCTCTCGCTCCGAGATCCGCCGCTGGATGGTACGCACGTTATCTTCGTCAATGTCCTTGCCGTGCACACGAAAGTACTCGCGACGCAGCCTCATGCGCTCGCGAGAACGGGCCTCTTCGACCGCCATTGCGCTGCGCTGCGCGGCGGCTTTTTCCGCGACATCGACACGGACGCCCTCTGGGAGTTCGTCAATGTCAACCTTGCAGTAGTGGCACGACAGACCGACAAGGACGTCCTTGTAGAAGACCATCGGGTCAGCGTTCTCGTCGAGAACGAGCGCCTCAACCTGCATCCACTCGAGCACCGAGACAATTTCCTCGCGTTTCGCGCGCACCACCCGTCCCGTCGCCTCGTCGACGGTGGCCGTGCCCAGCGGCGCAGGCAGTACCTCGAGCAGTGGTACGAGCTTGCGCGCCGGAAGATATCCCGTGCCGTCGATGTCAAGCTGCGCCCACAGCAGCTGGAAGTCGGACACGTCATTGTGGGTGATGATCGTGCCCGCCGTGATGGTCGAGTAGTTGTCGATAACGATAGCGAGGAAGAGGTTGATCAGTATGAAGGCGCAGATTACACTGAAGGTCACGAAGAAGATGACAGCAGCGGCCGGGCTGCCGCAGTCTCCAGGCTGGGTGGAGGGTGGGCAATCGCCCAACTTGGTCCCTGATGGGCAACAGTAGGGGGGGCCACTCCGCATGCAGCTGTGCATGATGCCGTTCCAAGCCTCGCCCGTCGCCATGCGCAAGAGGGTAAGAAGTGCTCGGCCGACGTTGGTGAAATTGGCATCCTTGTTGATCTCCACATTGAGGATGTCACCGTCCCCTGTGTCCGGTGGGTTCAAGTTGACCTCACCGAAGAGGTTCATCCCCAACACAGCGTACATCCAAAAGACGAGGAACATCAGGCCACCAACGTTAACCATCGACGGAAGGCTCGAAAAAAGGGTCTGGAAGGTGACCTGGAGCCCCTTCCACGTCTTGAGCACCCTGACCACGCGGGCGACCCGGATGGCACGAAATGCCGTCGCATCTATTGACAGGTTTTCCGCCGCACCTGACGCCTCAACAGCCCCAACAGCAACGACAAAGAAGTCGAGCCAGTTCCAGTGGGACGAGAAGTATCCCCTGAGGCCGAGGGCAAATATTTTTAGCGCGGCTTCGACCACGTAGAGGGAAAAGAAGATGTAGTCAACGATGGTAAGGAAGTCTGTCCAGAAGTCGGGCTGCTCAAAGTGCTGAGACAGAAGGATGACCGTATTAAGGCTGATGAGCCCGGCGACGGCAACATCGAAGGTAGGGTGAACAATAATATCGTAGCAGCGCCCCCGGGCGCGCATCCAGAGGGAGGCGCCACGCGGGCGACGCCCCCGGGAAGCGATTCTGACGCCCGACATGACATGCATCTGCGCCATCACCCATTTGCGCTGGCTGTCGGTCAGCAGCGCGAGGCTCCCCTGCTCCTCCCGCAGCTGTCCAAAGTTGTCCAGTACGATGCCGACAAACATGTTGATCAGCAAAAAATACGCCACAAGCATAAAGAAGACAAAGTAAAGTGAGACCGCCGGGTTCCAGTTGAGAATGGGCTGCATGTCAACCCCGACAGCGTCGATCGCGGTCTGCATGACGGCGACCCACCCCTCCGTGGTCGAGCACTCGAAGAGCGTGAGCATTGCCTCGCCCAGGTTGTCGAAATTCTGATCGCTGTTGACCCATCGACGCTCGCGAATTTCGCCCGTTCTGGAATCGATAAAGTCTCCCGTACAATCGTCGCGCGTGATCACAGGGTCATCTGGCGTGCCCCCGTCTGTGCACTGGTAGAAGGTACCGGAGAAGAGGTACACTCCAATGACGCCGAAGATGTACCATACAAAGATCGCGACAATCATGACGGATGAAATGCCCGGAATAGATCGAAGAAGGGCGGCGACAACAAGCCGGAGCTCGGGCACACGGCGGACAACACGGAGAGGACGGAAGATGCGGAAGGTGCGGATGACGCGGATGGAGCCAAGGGCGCCGTCACCATCCTCCGTGCACTCGAGCGGATCACGTAGGCAGGCCTCTGAAACATTGGTGGACCCCGACACAGCGACCGCCAGCACGTTGGCCAGTGATACCGACACGATGGCCATGTCCATCACGTTCCACCAGTCGAGAAGGTAAGCGCCATCATCGCCCCACCAACCGGTGGCCAGGGTCTTAAGCAACATCTCGGCTGCAAAGCATGTGGTAAACGACACATCAATCCAGTAAAGAGTATCCTTGAACTTCTCATTCTGGAGGTTGCCAGGCGTCTCGGCAGCCATCATGATGCTAGAAATGATGATCAGGGTGAGGATAGCCATGTCGAAGCTCTGGCGGTCAACCAGACGGAAGACCGCCTGGCGGAAGGGGTGAGCAGGCCCAAATAAGAAGTATGACTTGTTTTTGTAGAGCTCCAGAGGCTTTGGACAACCCCATGCCTCCTCGTGGTGGGCGCCCTTGGCTCGGCGATCGGCGTTGCGCTCGGCGACCGTCTGCTCGATCTTGGTGATGGCGCCCGCCTGCCGCTCAGCTGCGCCGCCAAGCGCCTTCCCGACAAGAGCAGCGGCTTCCTGCTGGCGCTTCGCCTTGGCCTCCTTAAGGCGAGCTGCCTCCTCCAGCGCCGTCGTCTCCAGAGGGGTCTTGCCGGGCAGCGTGGGCGAAAGCGTGACCCCCGAGGCCTTTGACATGTTCTCCACCTGTTCCATGGAGAGCGTGCAACCGGTGCCCTCAAAGCCAGCGACAGCGACGAGCCGAACGGCCCTCTCAAGTTCCTTGACGATGGTGGCGTCAGCCGCGTTCTTGCATGGACCGATCAGCTGCTCTCGAAGCTTGAGCTCACGCTCGCGGCGACGACGCGCGCGCTCTATCTTTGCCAGCTTCTCCGGATCTGACTCCGCTCCAAAAGCGGAGGACACCATGCGAATCCGCCCGGCCGCCGCTCCCGCTGAGGCAAAAAGACCCGAAACACCCCTGGGCCTTGCGATCACATTGGGGACCCCAGAGACCGCACCAACCTCGTCAGCGTCAAGATCAGGAGCCTCGGATCCAGGCAAAACAACGACCCCTTTAGGGGACATTATCACGCGGGAGGGCACGCGCTTGACCCCAAGGGGAGAGGGCAACGAGCCTACCTCCCCGTCAATGGCGATGGCTTTGGCCGAGGTGGCCTCAAGCCGTTTCTTGCTCTCGTCACACGCCTCGGAGACTCCGGCCACGCCGGAGCCGTCCGCCGTTTCCTCAAGCAAGCTGATGATCTCCCTCCTCTCGTCATCCCGTCCTCTGATCTCGTCGTTCTTCAGGGCAAACATAGCATCGGCCGCCTGGTTGAACTGGGAGTAGATCTGTCCTACCCAGCCAACAGTCGAGGCTGTGCCATCCTCAGTCTTGCTGCCCTGCTGGCTCAGGCGGCCACGCTGGACCATCCTGCGCTTCATAGAGGCGGCCGTCTCGCCAGCCGTGATGTTGCCGCTGATATCGAGCAAGTCCGCCTTAAACATTGCCTTCCGCAGCAACACGGCCGCGTCGGCGTCCGGGGTAAAGAAGCCCCGGCGCACTGCCAAGATCTCGTACTCCTTTGAAAACTTGACCGCCAACACTGATCTCCGGAAGCGGTCATTCACGGACACGGCCTCTTTGATAGGAGGTGGCGGTTTTACTGTTGCACTGACTGCAGCCTTCTCGCGAAGCTGGGGTGCACCGACAGTAAGCTCGGGCGTCGAGCTCGGATCTATGCCCCCACCCAGGTCGTCCCCCGGGACCATGTAGGGCAGTCCCAACCTCTGGCAGAGACGGGTGACGTCGTTGCGGCTCAAGTCCATCGGCTGCTGTCTCTCGCGCTGCGCCTTTTGCTCTTCGTGCGTGGCGGCAAAGTTGCTGAGGAGGATGGCGATGAAGAGATTGACAACGATGAAGTTGCCGAGGCAGATAACGAGGACGAAATAAAGACTGATGCCAGGACCCACCGACACCGCGGCTGCGTACATGAGCTCGTTCCAGTCCTCCCCCGTCATGATCTGGAAGACGTAGAGGAGGGCCCACGGGAGCGTGTCCATCGTGGCCAATCCAGGCGTCTGGGGCTGGCCGGGGGGAGCGTCGAGCTTGCCGCCTAGGAGGTTCATGCCCAGGAGGGCAAAGACGAGGAGCGTGAGGACGACAACTAGGAAAAAGTTCCCGAGCTGCATGATGCACGCCGTTACCGCGGTGAGAAAGTTCTGCAGGGTTTCCCAGCGTTGGAGGAGCTTGAGCGCTCGGAGAGCGCGCATCGCCCGCAGAGAGGAGAGCGATCCCTGATCTCCGAGGCTGATCTCAATGAGAGAAAGCAGGTTGACCAGAGCGTCGATCCGATTGTATGGCTCTGCCAAGTAGTCACGCGCCCCGACGGCTAAGAGGCGGATGACCATCTCGGTCAAGAAGCAGCACACCATCACGAGGTTAACCATCTCCAGCGTCGACCGGAGCGATTCCGACTGCCCATCCCAGTAGAGCGAAAGGGTGACAAGATTAGCGAAGATAAGGAACGTAACGCCCCAGTTGAAGGCCTTGGACTGCCACGCCGATTTAACTGTGATGTCGTAGCAGAACTGGCGGACATAGCCGAGGGGTCCCGTGCGGGGCAGCTGGAGCGCCGTCACGCACCGCGAGAGGACCTTGCGCACCCGTCGGTTCGCCGCGCGCATCTCGCGCATGCCCGGGATCTTGTTCAGCGTCTCAGTGGCGTGCTTCAGGTCCTCCTTTTCCGTCACCGTATCGACTTGGTTCGTCTGATCGTCGTACACGTTGGTGATGACGGCCAGCACAAGGTTAACGACAAACATTGCTCCAACAAATACGAGAAGAACGAAGAAGATAAGAGCCCAACCCGAGGTGGCGTCCATAGTACGGTACATGACAAAGGTCCACCCCTCGAGCGTGGTGACCTGAAAGTTGGTCAGCGAGGTGTAGAGGAAGTTGTCGAACGACGTGACGCCCTCGTTGATGTTGGGCAGGTCGGGACCGCCGAGACAGATAGTGCCGGCAGGGCACAGGAAGCCCGGAAAACCATTGTTGGTGGTGTTGGTGCAAGTCTGGGACGCGTCGAGCTCATGCCACGGCACCGGGCGGCCAAGCTCCGGGTCGAGCTCGGGGATCAGCGCGTAGCCAGGGTAAGGCGAGGGCAACGGGAGGCCCGTCTCAGGGTCATAGGGGTCGTCCGTCCAGTCGACAAGACGCTCGACCTCGAGAATCTCGGGCGGGCCGAGATGGTCGTCTCCACCGCGCACGAGGATCTCAGCAGCGCCGTAGGGCCCGACCCGAGCCCCGCCTTCCAGAACGTCCGTCACCGCCAACCCAACGCACCGCCGGCGGAGGACGCCCTGGAAGAGCGACATGCCCAGTAGACCAAATATCACGAGGATGTAGAGGTACACGACCGTGATGTTGCCCATGAACTTGACGCTGACGAAAATCGTGGCGACGAGCCGCTTGAGGCCCGGCAGGCTGTGGGCGACGCGCAGAGGACGGAGCACACGCGCCACCCTGAGGGCCGAGACCCCTCCGCCTGCGTCGGACAGGACCTCGACAAGCCCCGTCGACACCACGATGGCGTCCAGGATGTTCCACCCGTCCCTAAAGTACCCGAATCCCATCACGACGAGCTTCATGGCCATTTCGACACAGAATATGCCGAGGATGTAGGGGTCGGCATCCCCCGACACCGTGTTAACGAGGTCGTCGGCGGGCTTGTTGTACGACACAATGGACAGGAGCAGCGTGTTGAGCACAATCGTTAGCAAAATGATCGTCTCAAACAGAGGATGGCGGATTATTTCGCGCAGAACGCGGTGCCACACAAAGGTGTTGCAGATGGCAGCGGCCAAATTGTAGTTCGTCGAAAACCATCGCGACCACGTCAGCGATCGCGTCGCACGCTCGATGAGACATTCGCGCAGCACGTCCTCGAGACGAGCCGTCTCGGCGTCCCAGGCCTCGGATCGGGCAGCGTGAGCCTCGCGACGGGCCTCGTTCCGCGAGGTCCTAGACCCACGGCGAGCGCCCCTGGCGTCTCGGCTGCCGGCCTTGCGTCGCGCCATGGACCGGAGAAGGTCATCCGATATCCCAGTCGGGGATGCGTCAGCTCCATCCACCTTTCCGTCTTTTTTCGACGACATTCGAGACAATGTCCGGTCGATTGCAGACCGGATCCCCGGAAAGATCCCAGACCCGGACCTGGACGACGGCACGACGCGCGGCGACGGCGACGTTGACTGGCCTCGCCGCGACGCAGCCCCGTCGCCGTCCTCCCGTGACCCCTCGAAGGGCGCGTCGTCCGACGGCTCTGACGCGACCTCGCGCCCCTCGGCGACGGGCCCACTGCCAGGACCCCACGGCCCGGGCCAGAACCCAGCGTCGACTGTCGTCGAGGCCATCTCATCGGCCTTGCCCCCTCCCACGGCCAACTGTCTCGAGAATCGTGGAGGCGTCGATCTGTGCGCGGGATGCGGTCGGTCCGAGACGAGGCCGCCCGCGGAAGGTCCAGCCTGGCGGTGAGCCGTTCCGTCCCGTCGGTCTGCCCAGCCGTCGGCAATTGCCGGATGTAGGGGCGCCCTGTCACCCGTGTCCCCCATGCCCCTCGAGGCGGGGGCCTCGGCCGGGTCCAGTGCCTCCTCGATCCTGGTCGGCAACGGCGTTCTTACCGTAGAGCAGGCCGGGAACCGCTCCAGTGGACGGCCCCTCTGCGGAGCGGCGAGGAGGTGGTGGCTGGGGGGGGGTCGGCGGGGGGGAGTGTGCGCCAGGCGAAGCGGATTGCCGTCCCCCACATAAGACGCGTTCAGACGATCGTTCCGGGCGTCCAGATCTGGATGGGGTGGACATTTGAGCCGCGGAGTGAGATAAATGGGGGCGACACAGAGGCCGGCAGCCAACGGCGAGAGAGTGCCCCCTCAATGCATCGCCGACATTACGGCGAGGAGGACGGAAAGATGGTGGTGCGGGGCAGTGGGAATCGTCGTCGGACCGCCTCTCGACGCGGTGGCCCGTCTTCATAACACCCCTGCCGCCGCACCCGCAGCGGCGTCGCAGCCACGGCTCGTGCCGTGAAGGTGACGTAGTCATGCTAGGCGTGCTGTGCGTCGCGGAAGCTCCCGGCGCCGGTGAAAAATCGAGCGGCGCGAGCGGGAAGCCGAAGACGCGCCTTAAGCTAGGGCTGTTTCGCGACCCCGTCCGCGACTTCGTCCAGCCCGCCCCGCAAATCAACCCACGTGTGGCCTCCAGCGATTTCTGTTCCTACGGAAGGAGGTGGGGGTGTGTCACGCGAAGGGCAAGGGCGAGAGTGTTTCGAGTACTTTGACGACCTCATTCTGCGGCGCTCGCGCTGCTCGAATGCCTGGCCTGGCCGGGGGGATGACATATGCGGATAGGGGAGATGAGGCTTGGCGCTTGCGCCAGGACGAGGGCGGACGGGACGCAGGGTTGACCGCCCCCCAGCGCACCGGTCGCCCTACCCGGAGTGTGCCCTCCCTCCTCATTGTGCGCGTACTACGGACGGTGCTAGTGGTCGTCGTTGTAGAACATGTGGACACAGTACGCCAATGCCTCGGGCGGGCCCGGAGAGATGTGGGGGAGGGAGGAGCCGGGAGCAGCGGCCGCGGCGGCGGCGTGATCGCGGCCATGGTAGGTGGCAGCAGTGGCAGCGCGGGGGGCGGAGGAGGGACCTGCATTGCTATTGAAAGTCCCTCCCAATCCCATCGAAGACATATCCGCGCTCGAGGAGCCTTCCGCGATTCCCCCGAGCCCTAGCCCCGTGCTGTCAAAAGTCCGAGAAGTAAAATCATGGTCACGCTGAGGACAGAGTAATTGATTGCGCTGCCGACGACGAGAGCCACGATTGTCAGGATGCGCCACACGATAGAGCCTGGGGCGGGGGGGATAAGGGGGTCCGTGTCAGGAGCCCCGCGACGTAGGACCGACCGGCGAGCACCGGGACGGGTCGAGACCCAGCACACGAGGTCAAGAATGCGACGGCGGGCGCGGCGGCAACCGCAGCCGGCGAGGTCGTTCCTCCGATCAGCACCCGAAGCTTCGAGCCCATCCCCGTCCCCCGCCTCTCCCCCCCCCCGCACCCCCTCTCTCGCCCGCGGCGTAGAGGGCGTAGGCGGCGAATATCAACGATAGGACAGTCTCGAAGGTGGGCGGCCCGGCTGGCGGCGGCTCGGGCGCGCTCGAGGAGTCCCCCGAGGCAAATTCGGCCGCCGCTGCCGCCGCGGCCGGCGAGGCCCCCGCGGCATCGGCCCAGAAGGCGCCCGTGGCGTCTGCCGTGGAGCTGGGCGCCGCCCTGGGCCCAGCCGAGTTGGGTGGGGGTGGGGGGCTCGTTTCCCCGCCGCGGTTCCCGGTCCGCTCTCCGCGACGAAAGGGCCACGCGGCGGGGGGGGTGCGGGTCGGGGGGGAGGAGCGGGGCGCCCCCTCCGTCCAGCAGAGGAGGGGGCAACGAGCCACAGCTTGCACCCCGCCACGCCCCGAAGAGGTAAAGCACCGCGTGGTCGTTGCCATCGTCCTGGAGCGTAAAGTGGTCGCACAGTCCTTGCTGTCTTCGAGTGTCAGGCCCGGAAACCTCCACGTCTCTCGTCGCGACCTCAGAAGGAGCTCGGGCAGGGGGCCTTTGAGGCGCTCCCTGCCCCTGTAAAGATGGAAGCAGAGCCGCACGCCTCGACTTCGGCGTTCAGGCTGCCAACAGCGAGCAAGCCAACGCTAAGTGGCAGGATGGCGGCCGCGGCGAAGCCTGCCGGCCTTGACGGCCTGGCGGACCTCGCCGATGGGCTCGCCGCGTCCGAGGGGTTGGAGGCCGAATTCAACGAGGTGAGGGTCGCGAGCGCGTCCCACGGATGATGTGCTTTCGCGAAAAGGACTGGGGGCCGGAGCGCCTCCGCGCGTGGGCGGGGGTGGGCGTCGCGCGCGGTGTCGGCGCGGCCGACGCGCCTGCCAGGACTCGGCTACCCGTCCCAGCCCCCCCCTCCCCCCTCCCCGCATCACTCTCGCCCAGGTGCTTCGGGAAATGGTCGGGGACGAATCCCTGGAAGGCTTTCGCGTCGAGTACGAGAAGCTGCTGCGAGCCCTTTCGCGGGCGCACGGCCGAGAGCGTGTCGTCATGTCCAAGTGCCGCGAGTTACATGCCGGCCTCGTTGCGGGTGCGGCGCGCATCGGGGCGGCTGTGAGAATGGGCGAGTCTGATCGGGAGGCCGTGATCTCCCTACACAAGGAGCTTGAAGACGCGCGGCGCGAGGTCGAGAAGAGCAAAAAGGCCGCGGAGCGGGCCGAGCAGGCGACGAGTGAGGCTCGCGCCGCCCTCGCGGCCGAGGCGCGCGTCCGGACCGAGGGCGACACGGCGCGGGCAACCCTGGTCGACGAAGAGCTCAGCGACCTTCGGAAGCGACTGGCTGAGATGACGTCGGCACGCGATGAGGCGTTGGCCGCGACCCAGGCGGCGCGCGCCCAGACCGAGCAGGCTCAGGCGCGTGCGCGCGCGGCGGCCGAGAAGGAGCGGGCGGCGCGCGACGACGTGGCTCGCGAGAGACAGGCGGCCAAGGAGCGGCAGGCGTCTGAGGAACGCGAGCGCCGCGAAAACATGCGCCGTGAACGCGAGACGTCGGACCTACGGTCGAGGCTTGAGGCAGCGACATCCGAGAAGAATCAACTGATGGCGGCCGAGGCCAACGCGCGGCGCGAGGCGGCCCGCGCCGAGGCCGAGGCCCGTGAGGCCAATCGTGAGGCCGACGGGGTCCGGCGCACCGCCGATGGCGAGCGGGAGAAGGCGTCGCGGGCTATGCGCGACGTCGACGAAGCGGCGCACAAGGCGGCACAGCAGGCGGCCGTTATCCTACGACTCCAACGCGAGGTGCGGGAAACGGGCGAGGAGCTGCGGGCCGAGCGGGCCCGGGCGGCGGCAGCCGAGGCGGCTCGCGAGGCAGCGGTGGGTCGCGCTGCTGGCGAGATGCGGCGCCGTGAGGAAGCCGAGCGTGCCCGGGCCGGAATTGCAGCCGAGGCTCGCCGTGTTGAGGAGGAGGCCACCGCGGCCCGCCGTGAGGGTGAGATGGCCCGCCACGACGCTGAACGCGCGTCTCGCTCCCGCGAGGCCGCGAGTCGCAAGGCTGACGCCGCGCTTCGCCGTGCCGAGGCTGCCGGCGAGCAGATCACCGCAACGCGTCGTGAGGCCGAGCAGATCGAGCGAGATGCTGACGCCGCACGGCTTGACGCTGCCCGCGCTGAGGCTCAGGTCCGCGACGCCAGCAAGGCTCGCGCGGTCGCGGATAGGGGCTTGGAGCAAGCGAGGGCAAGATACCTGGCAGCGCTTGAGGAGGTGCGGTCCCGCGAGCTGACCATCGTCGACCTCCAAAAGCGACTGACTGCGGGGGAGGAGCGTTACCGGGCCCAGACAGCCCTGCTTGAAAGCGTACGGGGCGACCGCAACCTCTACTCCAAGTCTCTCCTGAGCGCCCAGGACCGCGAGGCCGAGCTCAGGCGCAAGGCCAAGGCCACGCAGCACCAGGTGGACCAGTTGAAGGAACTGATCAAGGTAAGAGACTGGTCCCTGGCGGGTACACTGATGGCGAGCCAGGCGCTTGAGGCCCGGGCCGAGGCCGCCGCGGGGGAGGCGGGCCGGCTCCAGCGGGCTCTTGACGCCGCGCGTGAGGCGGAACAGGCTCAAGCGCGGGCGCTGTCCAAGCTCGAGGCCGTGGTGCGCGAAGCCGACACGGACCGGGCGCGGCTCCGACAGGAGCACGCTGTCGTCGTGGGGGAGCGCGACGTCCTTGGGACTCAGCTCATTCGACGGAATGACGAGCTCGCCCTGGTTTATGAGAAGGTTCGCGTTCAGGGAGCCGCTCTAATGCGTGGCCAGGCGCACTTTTCCGCCCGCGGGCAGGAGCTGCGCGCGGCGCGCCTGGCCCTTGCTGACCTCGGCCGCGAGGCAGGCGTGCTCAGAACCCAGGCTTCTGCGGTCGACCTTCTCAAGCGCGAAGTGCACCGCTTGTCCAGAGATCTACTCCGGGAGCGCGCTCGCGGGCAGGCCCTTGCCGAAGAGCTCGAGACCCCGCTCAACGTGCACCGGTGGCGCCGGCTCGAGGGATCAGACCCTGCAGCCCACGAGCTCGTGCTTAAGTGCCAGACGCTCCAACGGCGCCTGCTGGCGCGGGGCGCGAAGCTGGCAGAGACGGAGCTCAAGCTTCGCGAGCGCGAGGCTCTGTACAAGGAATTGCAGGCCCTGCTTGCGCGTCAACCCGGCCCCGAGGCAGCTGAACGCCTCGCGGTGGCGCGTGACGCCACGCGTCGGCGTGGGCGTCAGGCCGCCGCGTTAGCGGCCGAACGGGCCGCGACGGCCGCGAGGGAAGCCGAGGCGCGTCACGCTGCCGAGCGCTCGAAGAACGAGCTCAGCGCGCTGCGACTTAGACATCACCGACTGACGAAGGAGGCGGAAGCTATGCGCTCATCCCTTAAGGCCACGGCATCACGCCCGGGCGGACCGGCCGGGGCGGACGACGGAGGGTGGGTGCCCTCTGCGACGGGCGGGAGGGTGGCTCGAAAACCCCTAGCATCCTGAGCAATTGAACCAACCCGTCTGAAATAAAACCGCGCAACTTCCATCTTCCTTCTCCGGGAAGGACTACTCCTCCGACCCAAGCGCGCCGACAAGACCAGTTCCTCCGAAGCCCACGGCCTCGACGTCCTCGCCGTCCTGCACCTCCCATCCTGCGCCATCGCCGGACAGTTCAAGCGCAACCGTGTCGACCGTGACGACGATCCGCTGACCCGGCAGGAGAGCGAGACCGCCGCACCCATCACCCAGGACACGGTCTTCGGCCGCCCGGTCGTGCTGCCGGGGGTCTGCCTCGGCCCCGGGATCGCCCCCATCCCTGTTGGACGAGCTCACAGCTGCAGCCACAGCTGCTGCGACGGTAGGAGAAGGGGCCTGGAGCGGGGACAGCTCGATCGCCTGTCCGGCTCCACCCTCCCGCGGATCGCCACGCCACACCCAGAGTCGAACGCATCGTGAGGATGGCAGGGAGAAAGCCTCGGCGGCCCTCCACCGAAGGATACTGACCGAATCGGTGGCACTTACCAACATAGTTACGGGCGCCCGGGACCGGCGTGTGCGGCGAGCCGACCTGGCGGCTATCGAGGGCGGCGCGGACGCCGTCGTGAAGGGAGGCGACCAGGGAAGGTCAAAGTCGGCGTCGACATCGGCGCGGTCCGCATCCCCTTCCTGTTCTCCCTTCCCCTCGCCACGGCGGAGTCCACCCATCCAGGGGAGGGACCCCTCGCCGCCCCAGCATTCATCGCCTGCGGCGGGAGGTTTTGATCCCGGGGGGACCACGAGCGAAGCTACTAGTTCTGTCTGATCCCATCGACTGGCACGCGCGAGCGTCAGTCGCATGCGGCGCGCCCGGCACACGCGGCAAGTTGGCGGGACCGCCTCAAGAGAGGCATTCTTGCCGTCCAAGACAACTCTCACCGCCACCGCCGCAGACGCTGCCACCATCGCGTTTTCTCCGATGTTGTCTATGTCGTCAGTATCAGGGTAGAGGGCCAGCAACGCGGCAAGCTCGGCACAACTGATGACGCCGGGAGGGTCGGCAGAGTCAGTTGCCTCGCCCCCTCCTGCGTCGTCCGTGGAGGGGGGGTAGATGAGGGGCCGCACGTCGGCTGTCGGCACCGGCGGCCCCACTGCACTCCGCCGACCACCGCCGCGACCCCGGACCGCGCGTCGCGAAAGCGGGTCACCAAGCGAAGGCAGGCGGGATGCGAGACCGCCGTGCTCACAGCGGAGAGAGGCCAGGGCGGGGGCGAGAGGCGGTGGGAAGGAACGCGGCCCTTTCCTCTCCGACGTGTTGCTCGGCGCAACGGCATGGCGCCACGCCCGCAGCCACCACGCCGGAACGAGTCGGAGGTCGTCGTCGGCCCGCACCATGGCACGGCCCGGCGAGGCACCGAGGCCGGTGGGCGTGACGGGAGGCGCGACGAGGGACCCTGCCAGCGTCGCGGTCTCGTCGTCCTCGGCGCCAGCGGACGTGATCATCGCACGATTTGTCTCGGCGCGCTTGTCGTCGTCAGCCTGTGCGGCGACAGCGGACCGTCGGCGCTGGAAGCAGACGCAGCACGTCGCCTGCGCGGCCTTGTTTGCCGGAAAGCCGACGAGATGCGGCGCCGCAGCCGCCCCACCCGGCGCCGCACCACCGCCATTGACCGCTGTCACTGTGGACGGGGACCAGACACGCGTCACGCCCCCCTCCTCCTCCCATTGGGTCGCCCAGTGGCGCCAGAGAGCCGTGGGGACAAGGAGTCGAGCCGTTGCGTCGGAGGATCCCCCGCCCTCCTCGGGCAAGAGTCCGCCATGCGGACAGATAATGCCCAAGGTGGGACTGTCGGGCTCGGCATCGGCGCCGCGGCTCGCCCCGCGCCGGCGAAGCCATCCCTTTGTCCAGGACCGAGAGACGAGCCATCCGCCGTCGGTTAAGTCATCCCTGGCGTCACTCTTGTCGCCCGCCGACGGCGCCGTCGGATCCAAGTCGGGGGCGATGCCACTCAACGTCCGGTTAAGGCACCTACGGGCCGCCTGTTCAGCCCACTCCCGGCTCCTGCCCACCTCGGCCGCAGCATCGGCACCGGCAATCTGACCACGGAGGCAGTCACCGCAAAGAGCGGTGAGTGTGCCGCGTAGCTCGTCCGTCGACACCACAGGAGCATCCCTGTCCATGGGGACAGCCGCAATTGCAACTCCGCCGGCAGGGCCACGTGCGCCTTCGCCCCGGTTCTCAGCAATCAGGCGCGCCCAGAGACCCGCCGGCACCGCACGCGCTCGGCCACTGACGGCTGCATCGAGGTGAAGACGTCCGTGAGGGCACCGGACGGATGCCACGGCATCGGCGAGGAGGCCACCCGAGGGGAGGTCAAGGCCTCCTGTGCCGCCGGGGGGGGGGCGGGCGAGAGACTCTGCGTCGCCCCAGGCGCGGAGCCAGTCCGCTGAAACCCAGGCGCGCGGATGCTGGACAGGGGCCCCATTGGAGGGCGGACGGCCGGCGAGGCCCGCCCGAATCCACGCCCTCCGCTCGGCGACAGCCGCCACACTCGCGTCGCGTATGGCCACGGCGCGAGCGGTGGCTGCCGCCTCGGTTGAGGTCTGGGCGCGGATCTCCTGCCGCAGTGGACCAGGGGGAAGCCGCGCCGAAGCGTCAGGCGCCGGTGCACCCGGCGCGGGCGCGGCCTCGATCCGCTCGGGCGGTCCCGCAGCCGGGCCTGGCGTCACGACAGCCCCGGCCGGCACAGGGCACGACTCCCCCTGGTCTTCAGCCGACCACGGCAGCCGCGTCGGCCATTCCTCGCCATAGCAGCACCATGGCATGTCACTGGGGCTGTTGGGAAGCCCACCAGGAGCAGCGCGAGTGGGAATGGGCGCCGGAGCTGGCGCTGCAGGGCATCCAGGACCCCCATCGAGTCGACGGTACATGAGAAGATACGCGTCCTTGGACAACGTCTCCGGGGGTGGCTTCAGAGCAGCGGCACGCCAGGGCGGCATGGTAGACTCGGCGATAGCCCCGTCGACAGGAGCGGGGGATGGAACGTCGGCACCTGCGATCTTGCGCTTGGCACCGCGCTTCGGCGTGGCGGGCTCCCTGGCCTTGCCCGCGGGCAAGGTCGCCCTGGAAACGGCAACGGCAGCGGTTTGTCGCACTGTCATCCCCAGCGGGTGGCTCCCCAGGAAGGCGACACCCTCATCATCGCACCGCAGCCACCTCGGCTCGCCCCTTTCAACTCCAGGCTCGTCCATACGTACGTGAGCGACGTAATGACCCGCTTGCGCCTCGGTGCCTCGGTGGACCAGGATGGCCTCAAGCCGATACCGTCGTCCCCTCTTCCCCCCCCCTTCCGCCGCCGCCGCGCCCTCGCCGACCGCGAGCCAAGGCTCGAGATCTAATGCCTGGGGAATGGAGACTCGCGTGCCCACCTTGCGGCGCACGCCTCGCCGAGAATCGAAGGCGTACCGGCCAAGAGCCATCATCAGAAACGGTGCCGGGCATTCCAGAAGGGTTCGCCTCTCCGTGGCACCCACAGAATGGCACGCCTCGCACCTGTAGTCCTGGGGGATCTCAGCTCGCGTGTAGTAGTCCAGAGCGGCAGAGACAGAGGTGAGGGCCTCGGTTGCGGTTTTTGGCGCCTGTGATGCCTTGACGCCACCCTTGCGCGCCCGGCTGCCGCCGCCAGGGCCGCGGCCGCCCGCGGTCGCCAATGCTGCCGTCATCTTCGGCTCTGGCGCAGGCAGAGCTGCGACCGTGGCCCGTGGCCGCTCTCCGGCCAGGACAAGGTGCACGTCCGTCACCGTCTCGCTCAGGTCGCGAGCCGTCCCGCACGCCTGGCACCGCCGGCGGGTTACCAACTTTGTCCTGAACAGATCCGAGACAAGATTGGGGGCGGCGGCCAGAGCCGAAGCTTCGGCTGTCGACAACATGGCCCCATTGCTGCCGCAGCTCGGCGCGCCAACAGCGGCCCGCGCAGCTTTTTGCAGACGCGCCCCCAGCCCCGCCATTCCATGGAGCAGCGTCGTCTGGAACTCGGAACCGTCCTGCTGAATGTCGGTCCGGAGACTGCAGGCCTGGATGAAGGGCCTGGGGTCGGCGGCGGCCCTTCCCCCGCCCCTCAGCTCGGCCAGAAGGCGTCGCATCGACGCCACCACGGGGTCTTTGGCCGCAGCGCAGTCGTCGGGCAGCGATAATAGCGTGTCCCTAAAGGGCCGCACCCGGCAGAGGAGCTGGATCACTGCGCCCACGTAACATGTTGCACCGAGGTTGACTAGACCGCAGGGGGCGGGCACCAGGGCGTGGCGGTCAACGAGGGGGGCACCCGTGCGAGCATTCGTCAGCGGGACGCGAATCACCCCGCGTGGCGCCGCGTACTCCTCGATCTCTACCGGAGCCGCGGCGTGGACAGCTATCGCGCCGTCGATGGAGTCGTCATTCCCAGGCAGGGAGGGTGGATGGGGGAGAAGGATATTTTCGGGAGGCGTCCGCTTCTGCTTTGGCGTAGCCCCCATTCCCACTCCCGTGGTCCAGCCCCCGTCTGCTTCGCCACTGTCCGCGGGCACCGGCGGGGGAGCGGGAAGGAGGCTGTCGCACTGTCCGCTCCCGGCCCCGCTGTTAGGCAGGACCGGCGCCACGACAGCAGCCGGGGCCGCAGCGTCACCGCTGACGCGGGCAGCAGCGCCACCCCGGGTGGAGGGACGCCGCGCCCAAAGCGACGGGAGCGAGCTGCCATGTTGGCGCGGAGCCGCGCCCTCCGGCGGCACCACGCCACACAGGCAAGTGGGGTCGGTCTTGCGGCGGGCAGCGGGGCAGATGGCGGGCGTCCCCAAAGCCAGGACATCGCCACCTGCCGTCGCCGCCGCGGCAAGGGCGCGGCCCGCGGGGCAGGAGGGCGCGAGGCGTTCGACAAGGTTTCGGGGTCCGGGGAGGGACTCGGCGTCGGCGGCGGAGGGTGTCACGCCGGGGTCAGCCAGCAAAACCCCTACAGCCGCGGCGTCGAGGGGGTGCACGGCACTGCCACGCGCCGACACGTCCCCGAGCCCGTAGGCCGCCGCGAGGAGCGCCGGGGGGATTGGGGGGGCGTCGGGCGACGCGCCCGACAGGGCCGCGCGGAGAGCCGCGGAACCCGTCTCGTCGAGCACGAGGCATCCTACCGAGCCGTGCGCGGGGGGTGGTGGGGGGGGGGGGGTCGGGGGCCAGATAGGCCGAGAAAAAGGGAGAGTACCGGGGCGACGAGAGATTCTTCGATTTATATGGTACAACGCGCGCTTGATAGGATCAGAGAACGGCCCGCGCGTCCACCGAGGAGGTAGATGGGGCGCGGCACCGCCCAGCGTCGTCAGGGTGTCAGTGTCCCTGTCCGGTCTCGCCAACCCGAGTCAAGGTTTTGCGCTTCTTGGGCATTGCCCGACAACAATTCCCCGTCGTTTCGGGCCGGTGAAGTCGCGGTGTAAACCCTTTGAGCTCGCGAAGTTGGCCGCCTCTCTGCTCTCTCGCGCACCCTCCCGAAACGTGGCAAGCGTTGCCCCCCCCTCTTATCGCTATCCAGGCGGGTGGCAGACACGGAACGACAGCGCGTCCCCTGGGCCATCCCTGATGGCGGATACCCATGACGCGTTCACTGCGGCGTTGCAGGAACTAAGTGCTAGTGGTTTTGGCAGCGGACCGGCCGACCTTGCCCGCTTGGAGGCGCTGCACGCCGAGTGCGCGCGCGATTGGCGGCGTCCCGGGGACCGTGAAAGAACGGCGAGGGCCGAATAGCGTCCGAGTGGCCCGAGGGACGGGGATGGGGCGAAAAACGCAGGGCGGAATGCCGCCGCCGTCGCGGGGTTCAGCCGTGCGTGTCTCTTTCGACCGTGCTGCCCGCGCGACCCCACGCATCGACCGCGACGTGCGCGTGATCGACCGACCCGCTTACTTCGAGCCCGCCCGCAGTCTCCCGCTTTGCGCCGCGCCCTCGCTGAGACACGCCGCGCGAACGTGCCCGGGGTCGGCGTCGTAGAGCTCGACGCCCGCCCCGACGTCGCCCTCGCGACGACCCTTTCCGCCGGCCTCGACCTCTGCCCCGACCGCGCTGTCGCCCTCCTCCTCCGTGCCCACGCCGCTGGCGACCTCTCGGTGCACCGCGCGGCGGGCATCTTCTTCGCAGAACGGTCGTCTGAGCTCGGCTCCCTAGCTGCGTCCCTGCGAGCCGAGGCGGCCGGCGCAGCTCATCCCGCGGGCCCCCTCCGTGAACCTGCTACGGGCGCCCCCACAGCGGCGCTTGCGACCCTCGGCCGTCTAAACGACCAGCTCTGCCCGTCAGAAGGCGCCGCGGCCGAGCGTGGACCTGCGGTCGAGGCTCTGCTGCGCGGGCTGCTGGCGTGCCACGCCGAGGGGTTGCGCCGGGCCCAGGGCGACGACCGTCCCTCGAGCGACGCCCTCGCCCAGGACGGCCCCAGCCGCGCGCCCGCTGACCGCGAGGCGGCCCGGGTCGCTGCCGCTGAAGCCCGCGCCGCCGACGCGGCTGCTGGCGCTCTCGTTGACGGGCTCTGCGTCGTCACTGACGCCGAGGGGGCCGAAACGGATATCGACCTGCTGTGGCTCCGCGAGGCGTCCGTCGCGGCCGATGCCGTCTTTCACCTCTGCTTCCTCCGACCGCACGCTGCACGGGCCCCGCGAGGCTCCGCCGACGTCAGCGCCGAGGACGCGAACGAGGACGTAAACGCGTGGCCCCCGCCGGGCGCGGGCCCATTGGTGCGGTCGTCGGCCGGGGATCTCCTCCTCGACGCTGCGGCGCGGGCCGAGGTGGCGGCCGATGGCTGGGGCCGCGCGGGGCCCCGGGGGGCTGCGGCGGCGAGGCAGGCGGCTCTACTTCTGCTGGCGGCTCTTTGCTCGCTGCTCCCTCCGCGGGGCGGAGCCGACCAAGGAGCGGCCGTCGCTGCAGCGAGGGCTGATGTCGACCGGCACGTTCGGGAGGTGGCAGCCCCACGGGTCGATGAGGCGGCTGAGGCGGCCCTCGCTTCGGCAATGGGCTCGCTACCGGCCGGCGGGGTGACCGATCCCCTCGCCCACGCTCCTGGCCTCCGGGCCTGCCTTCATCTAGCCATCGGCGCCCTTGCGGGCGCGCGCGAGGACCTCGCCGCCGGCCCCGATGGTGCCGCCCCCCCCGCCGCCGCCGCTGAGCCCGTGGCCCAAGGCGGACACGCCGCTTCCGCCGCCTTGGCCCGCCTCGCCTCGGCGCGTCGCGGCCGGGCCTTTGCTCATCTCCGTGATCGCGTCTTCGGCCCGTCAGCCGGTTGGCTCGACGAGACCCCTGAAACGCGCGATCTCGCATGGCAGGCGGGCCACGCCCTTTTGCTCAGCGTGCTTGACACATCGGCCGGGGCCGGGCTTGTCGAGGCCATGGCGGACGACGCCGCCGCGCAGACGAAAAGAATCGGTGGGTGGTGTGCTCCCGGTCCATCGATCGCCGGGGACGACGTGGATGACGTGGACGCGGACGATGCCGACCACCTGGAGGGGGGGGGGGGCGCTGGGGGGGTACTGACGGCCGACGAAGCCACGGGGGGGGGCGTCCCTTCTCCTCTGGCAGCCGCCGCGAGCCGAGCCCTCTTTGGTCCCGTGTCCAGCGTGACCACCTTCGCTGACGCCCCGCGCCCGCCCCCTCCCGGACCTGGCGACGGCCCTGGCGGCCCGGCGGCAGCCCTTGCGGCGGCCCTTGCCCGGTGTGAGCTCCCGCCGCGGTCGGCACGCGTTCCGTCCTGGACAGCCGACGCTGCCATCGGCGCGCTGCACCGCGATCGCGGTGCCCTTCCCTGGGGTGATTCGCTACCCGGCCTCTCCCTTCTCCTTGGATCTCTTCTTGGATGGCACCTCCCGGAGCGGGGAGGCGTCTCCCCCTCACGACACCTCGCCGCTGGCCCATACCTTCCCGCCCTCCGGCTCGCCGAGCGCGTTGGCTCGCGTGCCCCGGCTGTCGCCGTCGGCCACCTCGGTCTTCTGGCCCTCCTCGCCCGTGGCAGCGAAGACGGGGCGCGCTGGGCCGCGGGATGGCTCGCCACAACGCCCGGGGGGTGGGGTTGGGAGCAGTTTTTTGGTTTCCTCCATGCGTACTGCGACCGCTTCGAGGCGGCGTCAGGGGGGGGTGATGTGTCGGCCGTCGTGCCACCGGAGGACGCTGCGTGCCTCGCCGCCTTCGCCGAGTGCCTGACGGCAACCGCCGAGGGGGGTCGTGGGGCCCTGGTAGACGAGGACGGCCCGGCACGCGGCCCAACGGGTGAGCCGCTGGGCAGGGCTGGTGTGGTGACAGATGGAGGCGACGCCGGTGACGAGGCCATTGACGTGGACAATGCGGCCAGCGGTCCAGGCCCGCCCGCCCTCGAGATCCTCCGGGGCAGCCTCGAACGTGCGGGGCGGCGGCGGCGGCCCTGGGACTGTGCACTCATTGACCTTGCGTGCCATCGGGTGCCCCCTCTCCTTAAGGGGTCCCTCCTCCGGGCTGTGGGTGCCCTTGCCTGCCGGCCAGTGCGCCGTCCGCTCGCCGACCCGGCTGCGGCGTTGGCCCGCCTCGCCGCTGCTGGCATCCTGCGATCGGACTCGGCCCCGGGCCCCCACGCGCGAGGGTGGGGCGCGGGTGCTGCACGCGAGCCAGCTGCTTCATCCGCCGCGCTCGCCGCCCTCGACGGCTACGACGGCGCGGGCGACGGGGGCGACCTCAGGGCCCAGCTCGAGCTTGTTGAGGCCAGGGAGGGCAGGTACGGCGAGACTCTGGCCGTGCTCCGCCTCGTGCCGGCCCTGATGGCCTCGGCCGCGCGGCAGGAATCGCCGTCAGATGCCGGACGCGGCAGTAGCCCTGACGACGAGTCCGTCATGCCCCCACCCCTCTCCGCCGAGGCCCTGTTGCGCTTCACGTCTTTCGCCCTCGGTCCTGTCCTGGGAGGGCTTCACACGCGACCCCACGCCGACCCTGCCGAACGGTGGCGGGTCGCCGAGGCCGCCTTCGTCCACCTTGCTGCATGCGTACGTGAGGCGCTGGCAGCGCCGGGCGGGGGGTCTTGGGCGCGGGCAGCGCGGGCCGAGTCTGCAGCGCGCCGGGAGGCCGACATTTCCGCCGCGCCAACGGCTGGCGCCTGGGACGGCGGCGGTGCCTCCGCCGCCAACGTCCGCGGAGGAGGAGGCGTCGGCGGTTCTTTCCCGACCATCGACCCTTGGGGGCCCGATGCCCCCGCTGGACGCGTCATGGCTGACCTCCTTGGTGGGGGCCCGGCCCGCGCCGAGGCCATCCGCGCGGCGACATTCCCCGCGTACCGCCTAGCCGCCCTCCGTGAGGGAGGCGGAATGTCGAGTGGCAGCACTGCCCTCGACCCTGCTGCGCGGACTTGGCTCGGGGCGGGTGCCGGCGGCGGCGAGGGCGAGGCGCGCGAGGCTGCTGCCCTCGCTGCCCTCGACCTCCTTGCAGCGGGGCTGGAGGCTGACGCGACTTTTCGGGGTGTCGGTGCCGGCGTCGCCGAGCCTGGGGGCGGTCCGGTCGCCGGCAGCGGATCCAACTCGTCGTTGCGTTCGAGTAGGGCACCACTCCTGTGTGCCCGCAGATTCGAATCCAATGGCAGCAGCCCTGGGGGCGCCAGCTCGGTGCCGGCGGCCAGTGGCAGCTACGCCATGCATGGCGCCCTAGTCTCTGCCGCTTGGGGCTCGCCCCCCCCCTGCACAGGCCCTCTCTTTCCTCCAATGTGCCGAGCTCTCCTCGCGCAGCGAGGAGCGGTGCCGCGGCTCCTCGGCCTCACTGGCTATCCCCATGAGCCGGCGCTCCAGTCGGCGTCCCTTAGTCTCCTTGTGCAGCTTGCCGGCCGGACCCCTCATCTTGTGGCCCTCGTCGACCGTGATGGAGGTCCCGGCGCCGCCGACGCCCTGACGGCCGGGGTAGCACGCGCCCTCGCATCGGGGCTCGCCGCGCGGGCTGCGGAGCGAGACACCGAGTCAGCGGCGATAGGGCGGGCCGTCGCCGCTGGCCATTTGGCCACCATTCCAACTGCGGCCCCCGACTGTGCGTGGTCGGGCGATTCCCGGCCCCGCCTCGCCCTTGAGGCCCTGGCGGCATCCCTCCTCGGCCCCGCTCCCACCCTTGCCCACCTCTGCTTGGGCTTCTCACCGGACCCTGCGGCCTGCGCTGCCCGCGGACCCCGCACACCCTGGTGCCCCCCGCCGCCTCATGATGACAACGATGACGACGATGCTATTATGGCCGGGCCCCGGCGCCTGCCCCCGACACCGGCGACATGCCTACCCACCATTCTTCAGTCGCTTCCCTCCCTCTTTCGGGATGACCCCGCCCTCGGCCTCGCTGGGATCGCCATTGTCGAGGCCGCCCTCGTCGGCCGTGGTTGCCCTGGTCCCGGGGCCCGCCGGGCGTCGCTGGACGCCCTCCGCCGTTGGGACGCGGCAGGCGCAGCATCGTCCGCTGCAGTCGCCACGGCCGCCGGCGCCTCGCCGACTGAGGCTGCGCGCGCCGGCCGTCGTGGGGCACCCATGGCCGTTCTATGGGCCGAGGCTTCTGGAGCCTGTGCCGCCCTGAGTTCGCCTGCCGCTGCTGTTGCCTGGTGCGGCCCGGTCGCGTCGCGATCAGCTGCGGACGTGTGGCTGCTCAGCACGGCCGCTGGCCGGGCCTGCGCGCGCGAGCGGGCCGCCTGCCTTCTCCGGCTTTTTACGGCAGACCTCTTTTGGGGAGACGGAGCCCCGGAGGAAGCCGGGGGCGCCGCCGACGGCGCGCCGGGTGAGGACGGCGTCTCAGCGCCTCGGCGCCTGCGACCGGCGCGGGAGCGATGGCTCGCCCTCGCCGCGATGGGAATTGGCGGTGGCAGCAGCGGTGGGGATGGTGCAATGGACGACGACGCGATTACAGGGACTGGGGGCAACTTATCCTCGCCCCTCGCGCGGTTCCTCTCTGGTGCCGTGGCCCCCCCAGGCCCGGCACCTGCCCCTGGGGGCCTCCTGTCGGCCGCCCTCGCCGATCAGTGGCCTGGGGGCGGCCATGGCCCAACATGGCGCAGCGCCGCCCGCGCTGTCGTCGAGGCCGTTGTCGGACGCCGCCTCTCAGCACGTGGAGGCCCCTGGCGCATTGTTGCTCCCGGATCAGATGCCTGGCTGCCTGCACTCCCTCCGGGACCCCCTGCCGCGCGGTCCGCTGCTGCCACACGCCGGGCGTCTGTGGTCGCCCTCCTCGGCGGGCCAGGCCTCCCTGGCCCGGACGGTGGAGGCGAGATCGCGTACGCCGACGTGCACCATCAGTCCGTTCTCGGCTTAGGCCTTTCATCAGCCGCCGAGCCGGGCACCATGGGCGGCTGGCCCAGGGTGGAGTCTGGCGGTTACGGCAGAGATGACGACCCCGCCGATGGGTCGGGCGCCGGCGACGCCGACCTCTGTCTCGATGAAGGGCTCCTCAGGAGCCTGTGGGAGCGGGCGCTGGGGGGTGCGGGCCGGACGGCCTGCGCGGCATCGGTCAACGCTGCAGACGATGACGCCGCTGAAGCCGCCGCCTGGCGTGAGGCGCGGGAATGGGCACGCGGCGTTGCCGAGCGCGAGGGTGAGGCAGCCGCCCGTCTGCGTCTGGCGGGAGCATGGCGTCGCGCTTGCGAGGGCGTTTTTTGTCTGCGGCGAGGTGAAGTCTGCCGGGCGGTGGCCCGTGCGGCAGATGAGGCGGCCGGTCGGTTCGGCGGCGGCCGAGGGAACGATGACGGTGTGCGCGCCGTTGCCTCTTCCGCGGCTCGCCTCGCCACTGACGTTGCCGCCGCGCTGGCCTCGGGTGCCGACGCCGTCTCTTTTGGGCCCGGAGGAGCTGGCGGCGCAGACGACGCAACGATGGGAGGACCGTCGTCATTATACGACGGCGGCGAAGATGACGACCCCCGTCCGACTGCTGCCCAGCTATCCGGTGCACTTCTCGCCCTCGCTGCCGCTACATCCGAGACTGCGCGTGCCTGTCCCGCTCCTTCTCTGGGTGATGACAATGACGACATTGGAGCCCTTCGCGGGGGTGCGCCTGTCGGAGCACTCCCCCCGAACGACGCCCTTGTCCTCCTCGACGCCGCCCTCTCAATAGATGCTGGCGCTGTGGCGCGCCGGGCAGGCGGGGCTGGAGCCGCCCTGCCGGCGGCAGCCGCCGCTGCAGCAGCAGGGGATATCGGCGTCGGAGGAGCCGCGGAAGAAGCCGCCGCGGCAGGCGCTGCGCGAGCGCACGCCGCGGCGACGGCGCGCGCTGCCCAGGCCCTTGAGTCCGTTCTCTGGGCTGCTGCCGCTGCTGCCGAGGCCGCCGACGCTGCTGCTCCGGGCGGGTCCGGCTGGGCTTCGGCCGTATCTGACCTCACTGGAGCCGATGCCGCTGCAGCCAGCGGCATTGGCGTCGGCGGCTCAGGTGGCGGCCCTGGCAGTCCCGGCGGCCGGGGTGCCGTGCGCGATGCCCGCCGTCTCGACGCCCTCCTGATCCGCCGTGCGCCGGGCGCTCTCGCCGCTGCAGCAGCTGCCGTCCTTGCCCCGGTCTCGGCCTCTGCCCCGGACGGTGCCCGCGCTGCGGCTCTTCGCCTCGTCTCCACGCTTCTCCGTCTTGCCCCCGGGCCGGACGCTGCGGCGCGCCTGGCCGATGCCGCCTGCCAAACAGGCCTCCCGCGGGCCCTCCTCAAGGCCCTGACGGGCGGGGACGGGGAGGGGGCGATGGCTGCTCTCGCTCTCACCCGAGCTGTTGGCCCGAGCGGTGTGGCGGTGGCGGGAACGGCCTCCGCCACTGCCACCCTCGCCGGCCCCGCCGCACCTCCCCTTGCGGCTCTGGCCCTTCTCCAGTCCCTCGCCGCTTGTCCGGGCTCTGCATCGTCGACAGGAACAGGCGACGGCCTCTCGGGCGGTGCCCGCCGACTCCATGCCCAGGCCGCCCTCAGGCATCTCGGCAATCTTGCCGCCCTGGACGCTACTCCCCACCCCCCCCCCCCCCCGGGGGCCGGGTCGGCCGCCGGGCGGGATGCCGTGCCGGGGGCAGGCCCCAAGGGATGGGGCGACGAGCCGGCCGGGGGCTTAGCTTGGGGTGGCCGCGACGCTGACGGGTGGGACTGGGAGCGCGACGCCGACGACGCTGCGGCCGCGGCGTGCGCCAACGGCAGCACCGGCGACGGTGGCCTCAGCGCCTCTCTGCATCACGCGACGGCTGCGGACGACCCTGGCGGTGGGGGGGGATTGGACGGTCACGAAGGCAGTGGAGGCCTCCTCCTCGACCACCATGGCCACTCGGGCCATCCCCAAGGCCCAGCGCGGCCACCCACCCTCGGTGCCCCACCCGCGGGCCCCCGCGCCGTCCGTGCCGCCGCTCTTTTGCCGGCTCTTCGCCTCGCCGTCGCCGTCGTTCGGGCCCTCCCCACATCACAGGACGTTCGCGCCGACGGCCTCCGCCTCATCGCCCGCCGCGCCCCTGCCCTTGTCCGCTGCCTCGCCGAGGCCGCTGACCCGCGGTCGGCTGCTGCCCCCGGCGCCGGGCCGCGTGAGGGCCTCGAAGTTGTCGAGGCCGCGACCCTCACGGCGTCGCTCTGTGCTTCCCTCGCGCCCCTCTCTCACGCAGACACCGACACGGACGACCGGGGCGGGGGGGCGGGCGAGGCGGCAGCCCTGGCCTCGGTGGGCGAGGCGGCCACGGCCCTCGCAGCTCGCCTGCTGGGGGGACGTCCCGAGGGTCGCTGGGCCGCCGCGGCGCGTCGCGCCCTCGATGCCGGCGGCCGCGACCGCGATGGCGGTGCGGCCCTCAACGACATCGGCGGCGGCGACGCCCCTGCCACCTTGAGCCGTCTCTGGGCGGTGCGCGGCGCCGCCGCTCGACTCGACGGCCTGCTGTGGCAGCTTCGCGCCGAGCTGGCGGCCTGGGTCTCGGCGGAGGCGTCGCGCGGCGCCCTCCAGCTGCCCGCCTCCGCCGCCGCCCCGGGAGCGCTCGACGCCCGGGCTCTGGCCGACACGATGCGGGCGGCGGGGCAGTCGCTCGGCCGCCTGGCGTCCCGGTCGGCCCGCCTATCGGCAGCTCTCGGCCCCGGGGCAGGCACACGTGCCCTGGACGACGACGCGCGGGCCTGGATCGTGCGCGAGAGCGCCGCCTGGCCCCCGCCCGATGACGTTGCAGGCGGCGCGGCAGCGGCGGCCCGCGATGTTGACGCGGGTGGGGCCACCGCCCTTGATGAGACCGACGACGCTGCCGCCGCCGCCGCCTCCGGCGTCGCGCGCCGGTCCCTCGTCGCCCCACCCGCTGGGCCCCGCGCGGCGCGTCTCGCGGCCGTCGCCGCCCGTTCCGCCGCGGCCCGCGAGCTGGCCTCGACCGAAGCGGCCCGGGACGACGTCCTCGCCTGCGCTGCAGCCCTCGCCCGGGCCCTCTGCGCCTGTGCGTCACGCGTTGCAAGCGCCTCCGCGGCCGAGGCGGAGGCCGAAGCCCGGGGAGAGGTGGGGGTCGGCGGTGCCGCGGCGGTCTTTGGGGCCGAGGTCGACGAGGGAGGCGGATTCGGCGGGTTCGGCGGGTTCGGCAGCGGCGGCGGCGGCGGCGGGCCGGCCGACCCCCGACTTGCTGCCCTCCTGGGGGGAGGGGGGGACGGGCGCACGGCGCGCGAGGAGCTCGCCCTCCTCCGGCGGCTCCTCCCTCCTGCCCTCCAGGCCGTTGCCGCCCGCCGAGACGCCCCGGGCGGCGGTTGGACGGTGGGAGGTCACCCCGTCGGCCGCGGTGCCGCGGCCTGGGCCTCGGCGGCTGCCCTTGCCGACTGGGGGCGGGCCACCCGAGACCTCGTCCGGAGCAGTCAGTAGGGGTGGGGTGAAAGGAGTGAAAGGAGAAAGGAGACAACCCCCCCCCCGCCCCGCCTCCCCGACTGAGCCACCCGCTGCCCCGGCGCCGCGGTCAACAGCGCTCGCGAGCGCCCTCGCGAAAGCGACGTGGCCGGCCAAGACGACGCTGCCGATTCTGGCAAGGGTGGCGCTCGCCGCTGGGTCTGCCGGGACGACCCTCGCGACGGGCTGCCCCAGGCATGCGATCGACGGAGGAAATCTCCCTGCAAAAGGCTAGTGGATGGGCCCTGAGAGGCGAATCAGATGCGAGAAAGCTGCAGCAGGCCATGGCGGCGCGACCTCGGCCGACTGCCCACTCCTCTGCGCCGTTCCACTTTCACCACTTTCGCTGATCCTGGCTCGCAGGGGTATTGCGTCTCTACCGCTGGAAGGGAGCGCACGCCCCGTTACCCCCTGCCCAAACTGCCTCGCTCGAGGACGGAGACCGCCGTCGTCGCCGCCGCCGCGGGATGGAGAGCCCCGCCGTCGTCCCCCGTCGCGACCCAGCCGTCGACTCGCCCGCGACCCGCCCCCCCGCGCGGCTGGAGATCGTAGCGGGCCCCATGTTTGCCGGCAAGACGACGGCGCTTTTGGCGCGCGAGCGGGCACTGCAGGCTGCGGGGTGGTCGACCCTCCTCGTCAAGCACGTTTCGGATGCCCGGTATGGCGATGGCGGCGGAGAGGGATGCGGCGCCGACGGGGAGATGCCCGCCTCCGTCGCCGCGACCTCCGCCGCCGCAGGCCGCGAGGTCGTTTCCCACGATGGGCTGCGATCCCCGTGCCTGGCAGTGCCACGGCTGATGCCGCTGCTGGCGCCGGGCGGGGCGGGGCGGGTGACATTGGCAGGCGGAGGCCCGGTCGCCATCCTTGTCGACGAGGCGCAGTTTTTCCCTGACCTCGTTCCGTTTTGTCGGGCTGTCGCCGGCGCGCTCGAGCCGTCGGCGGGGGCTGGGGTTGGGGACAGGGTGCGAATGGGGCTTGTTGTCGTCGCTGGCCTGGATGCGGATCATTGTGGCCTGCCGTTTGGCGGCATGGGGGAGCTTCTTGCCGCGCTCCGCTCGGCCGGTGGCGACGGCGACGGTGACAGTGACGGCATCGGAGGCGGCGACGGCGTGCGGTTGACGCTCCTCGAGGCGCGGTGCGCGCGGTGTGGAGCCCCGGCGGCCCACACGGCACGAACGCCCGCGGGCGACGCCGCTGCCGCCGCCGCCGGGGAAGTAGGCGTCGTCGTCGTGGGGGGGGCGCGCGAGTACGAGCCCGTCTGCGCTGGCTGCCACCCTAGGCTCGCGACGGGAGTGAGGGAGGCGGCGGAGCCTCGACGCTGACGGTAATGGGAGGACAGAGAGGGACGACTGACAACAGGTCGTTTTAGAGTGCGAGCCCCCCGCCCTCTGCCCCCCATGCCAGCTCACCGCGCCAGCGTGGGCGCCACCTGGGGATGCATCTGCGCGGGCCGCGGGGAGGGTGGGGGGGGGGGGGGGGGGGGGGGGGGGGGGGGGTGTGGACGCGCTCGGGGGCGGGCGCGGGGTCCGCGGCGCTCAAGCGGAGCCGAACGGGGCCGGTGGCATCAGTCACCGCCGCCAGACCCCCCCGCTCCCCCCCGCGCCCCCCGCCTGAGACCAGAAAACGCAGGACCACATCAGCCACATCGATAGGATGGCGGTGGCCACGAGCGTCGTCGCCAGCTGCCGCGTGGCCGGCGCACGATTGGAGCCCGACGCCACTGACACAGCGCCGGCGCCCGCTGCGGCCCACGCCAGCGTGCCGAGCCACCACGCCCCGCCGGCCGAGAGGTGCGACGTCGGAACGGTACCCTTGTCCGCGGGAAGAGGAGCCATGCTCGCAGCAGGGTCCGCCGGGGCCGTCTTGGAAAACGAGAGTCGCGGAGGGTCTGACGACGGGAAGGAACGGCCGGAGCGAGAGAGGGGTGGCGGTTTGTCCCCGTCGGCGCAGACGCGCGCGTGGAGCGAGGCGCGGTCGGCGTCGGGAGTTGCGGAGGCCAGCCGGGCAATTTGGCCGCGCCGCGGCTTGCCGCGCCGCGTTTCTGGGCGAGGCCTCGCCCGAGGGCTCTCGAGGCATAAATCGAAGCGGGCATATCCAACCCCCCCCAACGTAGTCTCCCCAATCTCCGAACGGTCCCCCCTATCGAGCTGCGAGAGCGCACTCAGAGCCACTAACGCCAACGCCTCCACCCATGGCGGTGAGGATGCCTATGGCTAGGCGCCGCTTCCGCGTGGACCCCTGGACCACGCCCAACCTCGAATGGGACAGCACGTACGTTTCCCGGTGGATGCTATCCTTCTATATCGTCTCTTGTATTTTCCAGACGATCGGACTTTTCACCGTGAACGCGCCGGTTTTCGCCGAGGCCACCACGCCTCGCGGCGCCGCGGTTTCGGCCACGCTGAGCTGGTCCCAAACGTCCTCCGACTCCACCATCCTGCAAGCTGTCGTTGGCGGCGAATCCGAAGGCGAGGAGGCGGCGAACGACGAGGGACGAGTCTGCGCCCCGTTCCGCCCCTCCCAGCCCATCCCGACGCCTGCTCACCGAACGCACACACTCGATGATGTGATCCGATCGGGCTGCTGAGGGCGCGATTCTCCGGAGGATTCCGGCGGGCTTCAAGCGAGGGGGGCCGTGTGTTGCCCTCGCGCGAACCGTCTGGGTGACTCAGACGGGCGACTGGATCTCGGACCTCCGTGGTTTCCCCCTTCATTGACAAAACCGCGGGATTCCACCTCGTGGTGACCTATGCCGCGCTCGCTTTTGCTCGTGCGCGGCTTTGGGGCTTAGGATGACCGTGCCGGTGGAAGACCTGGTCCCACTTGCGCCGTTGTTCCTCTCCCCCTCGTTCCTCTCTACCTCCTGCGCCTCTTTCCCTGGTTTCGGATTTTCCGGTCACCTGGGCTCGAGGGATCGGTCCGTGCCGGGGCGACTACCTCCCCTTTTCCCCCATCGACGACGGGTCCCCGTACGCCTGGTGCAAGCCGGCCGACGCACGTTCGCGATGCGCCGAACGCCCCCTCCACCTGCGTCGGACGCCGTGCTCCCGCCGAGAACCGCGACGTCACGACTACTCTCGTGGCCCCCCTTGCCTGACCCGACCTTCTGCCCCCCCTCCTCCCCTTTTCTCCCTGGCTGCCCTTCCCGACGTCATTCGATCGCCCCCCCCCCGATCACAGGTGACGCCTGCCCCGTTCTGGGCGCATCCATCGACCTCGGCCTCGTCCTCTTCCCGTCGGTCAAGGACATGGCCAAGATCAGTGGCAAGCTTGCCGACATTGTTTCGGTAGAGACGGCCGACGACGGGTCGTGTGCTTTTACAGCTGTTGCGCGGTATGAGCACTGGTACCCCGCAGGCCACGCCACGGCGGCCCTGCGCGTGCCGTCGGTTACCGGCTCCGACCTCGTCCTGGCGGCTGACGTCGATGTTGACGCCGGGGCGTGCGCGTCGCCAAGCCCGTCACTTCCTGAAGCGGCCATCGTCAAGGCCGGCCGTGGGTCGTCGACCGTCGTGTCTGCTGTCGACCCGTGCGCCCTCCACGGCCCCGCGACGGAGACGACGGCGGCAGCCAGTGGCGCGCGGGCAAGCGTTGTCGGCGCTTCGGACATCGCTGTCGCCACGGACGGCCGCACCGTGAACGTTCCCATGCTTGGCGCTGGTGAGAGCCGCATCGTCTCGGTCGCCGTCGTTCTGCCGGGCGCGCCCACTGTCTCGAGCGCTGCCGCCTTCGTCGTCCGTGCTACCTTGTCGGGCCCCGCTGCTTCTGACGCCTCTAGACCCACGACCCCCGCCAAGGTCCTCTGGATGTGCCCTGGAGGCGACTCCTCAGACGTCTGGGTTGCTCTGGCCACTGCCGGCGGCGCCGTGCCGGGCGGTCCCCCCGTCGCCGTTTCGTTGGGCAACGCTCACGCCGTCGTCTACCTGGATGATACGTCAGCCGAGCCCCTCGCCGTCGCGTCTGTGCTGGGCGATGTCGTCATCCGCCCCGGGGCCCCTTTCACCATCACGGCTGAGCTGTCAAGGCCTGCGCCCCTCGATGTTGGGTCGGTTGTCCCCCTCGAGGCAGTCCATGCTCTTTCGGGCGTCGTCGTCACCGTCGACGCCGCCGTGGCGTCCGTCGCGGGCCCTGCTGCCGTCGTCTTGGCGGCTGAGGGCCTACCCGCCGAGTCTGCTGCGGGGGGGTGGACAGTCCGTGCCGCCTCGGGCGCCGTCCTCGGCGCTTGCGGCGCGTCGTCGTTGTCGTCGTCCGGGGCGTGCGTGACGGTGGCGCCCGCCGATGACGCTTGCGTCGCCGGCCTCGACGGCGCTGCCACCTTGTCGGACCTCGCAGTCTTCCCCGCAGGCCCCGGTGACGTGACCCTCTCTTGGCGCGGCTGCGGCGCCGCCTCAGTCCTTCGTCTCGCGGTGCCTGTCGACGACCCCATGCCCTCGTGGCAGGACGTGGCCCGGTCGAGTGCCCCCGTGACTGTCGTCAATATTGAGGGCGCGACCGTCCGGGGCCTCGTACCGGGCGAGCGTGCCTGCTTCCTGCCGCGCCTGCCCGCCTGCGCTGGTGCCGCAGACGAGTCCACCGTGTCGCCCTGCTTTGGCGATGATGCTTGCGGCGCCGACGCCTCGAGCTCGACATGCATTGTCCCGAACGCCACGGGTCTCCTCAGCGACGCTCTCTGCCCCCGCGCCTATGGTCCTGTTGTCTGCATCGAGGTGCCGGTCGAAACCGCCCCGGCTGCCCCTGCTGTCGCCGTCTTGGCTGACGCCTCCCCCCCAACCGCCTCCCTAGCCATGCATGCCCTCGGCCTCTCGGTCGAGGCATCGAGCCTCGCGGACAGCCCTGCCGCCCTCTACGCCGTCGTCCTCCCCGCCGGCGTTGCATCGGCTGTCGACCCTGCCGACCTTGTGGCCTTTGTCGACGGCCGCATCGCAGCTGCCTTGGCCGGCGAGGAGGCACCGTCCACGTTTGTCCAGTGGCCTGAAGCCGCCGCCGTGCTGAGATGCTCCGTCGGCCCCAGCGGATCCTGTGCTCAGTCCATCTGCGCCGCGGCCACGGGTGGCGAATGTGCTCCTAGCGCTGGTGTCGACCTCGTTCGCATCGGTGGCGTCTCCTCGGCCACGACATATGTCCTCCATGTGGCGACAGTTGCCGACGGCGCGGTGACGGCGACGACAGCGTCGGCCCCCGCCACGACGCACGGCCTTGTGGCCGCCGTCGCATCGAGCGACGGCTCGACCGAGGTTTTCATGTCGGTTCGCGGCTCTCTCCCGGTTGCCGGCCCCATGGCCGCCGTCGATATCTACTGCCCCGGCACGTCGACGATGTGTGGGGACATCGGGGTCACGGCCTGCCTTGGCGATGTCTGCTCCCCGACCGACGCCGGTATTGGCTCCCTCCCGGTGGCCTGTGTGGCTGCGTCATCGCCCGAGGGAGGATGCCTCGTCGACGAAACCATTGCCCTCACCCTGGCCCCAACTGACGAGCCCTACACGGCATCGTTTGTTGTCGCTGTCGCCCCCTGGCCCACGGGGGAGGTCGAGCTCGGAGCCACCGCTGCCGTATCGCTGACAGCCTCGCTGTCGGCGGCCGCGAAGCTAATCTCCCTCTTTGCCCCTACCGAGCAGGACAGTGGCGTGACGTCTCGCCGCTCGCTTGCCTTTGAGACTCTGAGTCCCTTCAATACCATCCAGGAGCCCCCCTCGGCCATCTCTCGTCTTCCCACCTCGGCCTTTGACGCCTCCTTTTCTGGTGGGACTGTCGAGGATTTGGTGAACACCTGCGATTGCCCCGCCGACAAGCGACGTCCCAACAATGGGTGGACGGAGGGGAAGACGAATTACGAGGAGGGCGAGTTTTGCGAGGTCGATCCTTGCGGCCTCTCGGTGGGGACCTTTGAGGCAGTCTGCAACAAGCCGTGCTATCGGAAGACTGCTGAGTCTGGTTCTCATCGTACCGCCAGCTCTTCGGACTGTGATGCTGCTGAACCCAAGGTCACTTACCGGGCCGCCCCCACCGCGGTCATGAAGGACGCGTGGCCGAGCGTCTGGAACAGCACGATCTATGACACCATCTGGGAGTCGGACAAATGCGGCGTCGTGGCCCTGACCAATGTTCTTGCCGCCCCGGGCGGTGTCGTCGTGACCCCGGGTTTGAAGGAGTTGTGCGACACCGCTTCATGTGCCACCGAATGCCTCGGCTGTAACGGGTCGGGCCTCGAGGTCGAATGGGATGGCGCACAGCTCGTCGTCGTTGAGCGCGGGTATGGTTACCGCGATGGCGACACGTTCAACGTGATCAACGACGTGGGTGCCACAATTGGCAGGGCGACCATCTCTCTCACCTGCGCCGATGACTGTCAATTTGATGACAACAACTCTACGCTGTCGTGTGCTCGTAACCTGTGGAATCTTGTCTGGGAGTCGTTTCCGGAGTCACCAGAAGAGGAGGACTCGTACGTGTGGATGCCTTACAGCAAACATGTGCTTCGGTCTGGTGGATCTTCAGATGAAGTCTCGTGCAAAAACGGGAACGGGTGCTGGGAGAAGGAGACCAATGGCACGAAGAAGTCTGTAAAGAAGCCCCGCTACGACGTGAGGGTCGTGCACGACAGCTTTGTCATGCCCGAGACGCCTGAGTCCGAAATCGGCGTGGGGCGGCTCACCGCGCCCGTGATGACCCGGTCGAGCCTCCTGACATGCCTCGGAGGCGCAGGTACTTACAGCGGGACGGATCTGCTGACTGATTGCATTGACGACACTCGTGCGTACTCGTCAATCGTTGGGGCTCCGCGTCCCTTCCGCGTGCCGGACGCCCTTGCCTTCAACGTTGCCACCTTCCTTCCTCAGTCCAATTTCATGAACACCCCCGACATCCCCATAGCTGACAGGAAAGTCGCGTTTGCTGACCGTGACGGCTACCAGAGTTACGAGCCCTACCTGGTTGATTACGCGGCCCTGGTGCTGGGTGGCGAAGATGACGTGACGGGATGGTACATCGGTGCGCCTTCGGTCAACAGCACTGACGTGAAACACCCCAACGTTGGCCTGAACGCCACCAATGTGGCCTACTATAACCAAACCGTGGATTACTCGGATGACAACGGCAACGGCATCGCTGACATCGCTCAGTCAATGATCGGCTCGGACGATGTCGGTATCGGTGCCCAGCTCGGGCCCTATGCGGCCGTCCTGGTCAACGAATATGTAGAAATTGATTGGCAGAACGGCGGTGAAATCCAAACGACAACCAACGACGCTCTCGGCGGCAAGACCGGCACGATCTTGCCTGTTGGCTTTTACGAGCGCCCCAGCGTGCCTGGCAACACACGCTACGTGGCCCAGTACAGCCTGAACTTCGGAGCGCGCTACGGGGCTCCGGGAATTCGGGTGTCGACATGCTCGAACGACAACCCCTGCGACGGGGATTGCTCGCGTGACACCGTTGGGATGGCTTGCACAAAATCCGACGATGAAGCCATCTGGAACCCCACGTTTGACCGCGCGACGCAAACGTGCGTCCCGAACACTGGCGGACGGACGGACAACTGCCCTGCTGTGCCGAACCCGGACCAGGAGAACCAAGACGACGACGGAATCTTCCTCGGTGATGTTTCGGACGAGTGCCAGATGGGTGGATGCGGCGGTGATGCCTGCGATTTTTCGCCGTGCGGCGCCCTCGATCCCACGACTGGATGGCCTGCTCTCTGCCCAAAGGATGGCGCTGTAACGTGCAAGGCGAATGAGTTCACGTCTGTTTGCTATTTTGCCGACCACCACAGCCTTAACCCCTCATACGAGCGGTGGCATGATCTCTTCGCCTACCCGCACGGGAACACTACCCTCGAGGGTCCGATGTGGTCTTGGGTACGCAAGGGCACCACGACGCGGCCCGACGCCGGAGCGTTTGACCTCGTCACCTTCTACCGCGAGAACCCTACTCTGAACCCTTCGTTTGTCGAAGGGGGAGACCACGACTTCTGTGGTGGCGACTGGGACGGCGACGGCGTGCCCGACGTGTGTGACAACTGCCCCTTCCACGCCAACACTGACCAGAATGACCTGCCCTGTGCGATCCCCGATACGCCCACGCTTAACGCGACACTTCAGTGCAAGAAGACGGATGAAGATACTGCGCTGGTCCTTGTGAACGACATCGTTGTTGCCGATGCTGCGGAGTGGGACGAGACGGGCAATGACGGCCCGATCGACGGTACACTGTACATCGCCGTTTACAATAAGACGGGCCCTGCGGCGGCGCCGGAAGTTTGCCTCGATGAGACGTTTGACCAGTTCGGGCTGCCAGCAGGAAGCATTTCGTCTCTCTCGTGGAACTTCACTGCAACTAAGGATGAGACAAACGGGTGGGTCATCGAGTGGACGGATGGTGCCCCGGTCTTTGATGTGACGGCCAGCGTCATCGACGCCAGCCCGGTGTACGAGTTCACCACCCTGTCCTTCGTCGAGCTTGACCTTTCGTCCCTTTGCTACGGGATCGGCGATGTTACAGATGCCACCTGCTCCTTCGATACCCCCACCTCGTGCATCACCGAAGGCAGCGATAGCCAGGTCTGTGACTGCAAGCCTGACACGCCTTGCCCTCCATGCAATGCTGCGTCGCTGGGAGACTGCCCGGTCAACTGCAACGGAGACAACTGCCCCGAGTGGTTCAGCACTCCCGTCGTCAATGTCGACCTTGTCGAGGGCGGGATCTGCGACGATCCGTCTCCTCAGGTTTCGGTTCAGGTCTACTGCAGCGAGAGCGTTACCCTCAGTGTGTCGAACCCGACTAAGAACGTGACGTTTACGCTCGGGGCGTTTGAGAATGTGAATGTGACGCAATTGGATGGCACCGTTCTGGCTGCTGCCGACGATCTTGTGATTGATGCCTCCGAGTGCCGCGAGGATGGCCGCTGTTCGATTTCCTTCAAAGTTTGCTCCATCCCGAACTTTGACGACGAGGGGGACAAAGACTACGAGGTCGTCTGGGTCACGTCGTCCGACGAGGCCCGCTTTGATGACAAGCTGGTCCTCGTCAATGGCACCATCGAGGAAGATGACAGGGCCGTTGTCGAGGTGACGGTACCGAATAATGTTCTCCACCTCGTGACCTCTGGCGCAACTGGCGGGGATGTCTGCCCGGAGCGCTGCACTGAGGTCGAGTACCGTCTTCACGCAAATCCACCGTCCGCGACGTTCAACTTGACGTTCTCGGGCGCTGACGTTCCCGGCCTCGTGATGAACTGTTCGACCGACAAGCCGTTTGACGCTTTCAACGCGAACGGAATCTACGACTACAACGTCACAAGTGCTCCCAATGCCTGCGTTTCCCAGAAGGCCACGTGCTGCATCGACTACGAGTTCTCATCGGCTTACAGTCCCTCGAGCCCGGTGAACATCACCGTCACTGCCACCTTCGGTCAGGAATGGACCTCGTGGACGTCCAACACCACCGCCCCGTACGATCTTCCCGTTGTGTTTGCCGAGCTGGCCCCCTCGGACGCCCCATCGGCGGAATGCATGGTGAATGATGCTTATGCTACGGTCGTCGAGAAACTGGGCAATCTCGACGTCGAACTTGCCAGCGTGACGTGCGGCGATGGGGCTGCTGACGCAAAGCTGAACATCACGGCCTTCAACCTCGGCACGCAGAACTACCCCTTTGGCTTTTGGCTGGTCAAGGAGGTCGGCCAGGATCGCCGGTCGATTAGGGTCACAGCGGACGCCGACATCACCACAAACATCACGATCGCACTCGACAATCAATACTGCACCGACACCGATGTCATCGTTCTCGAGCTGTTCACCGCGAGCGAGGCCACCAAAACCATGTGCGGAGGGTCTGGGCGCGGCGAAGACGCATGCTCCGTGGTCAAGGACGGTGATTCCTGCTTTGTGCAGCTCCTTGATGTGGACATCACTTCCGGCGACGTCGGCCGAGCCTTCGTCCCCGTCGAGCGCCGCGATGGCGGCGTCACTGTCGACTCGTGCAATGCCGATCCCAGTCCGTGCACTGTGGAAGTCTTCCAGAACGAGACAAAGGAGGTTCTTACACAGGCCGACGTCACGGTGGCAGCCGAAGCCTGCAATGAGTACAACTCCGACTGCCGCCCGCCCTCCTGCGGCGACGACACGAACGTCGTGACCAAAGTGACCGTCTACGCCGACGACCTCGACTGCCCGGACGACGAGGTCGACGGAGCATGCGACGACTCCGAGGCCACGTCTGCCAGCAACTTTACGGCTCAGGAGGCCACGGTTGCCCTCAACGACACTACCTTCACTGCCGGGTTCTCCAACTGCTCCCAGGACCGGGTGCTCCAGCCGTGCGTCTCCTCGGAGTTCCTGGGCATCGAGTGGTGCGGCAAAAAAGTCAACGTCGACGTCCAGTGCCCGCCCTGCATCGGTGCAGGCTGCACTGACTGCCCCGCCGGAACGTGCGACCCCGAGGACGACGGCACGTGTAGCGCTTGTGACCCCCCCTCCCCTGCTGGGACGTACCGCACTCAGAGCAAGTCCCTGGCCGATGGCATTGTGTTCGAGGATGAGGACAAAATCATCACGTCCATCTGCATCGAGGTCGAGATGTCCACGTATGGCAGTTCCGGTGGCGAGTACCTTTTGCCCATTTTCGAAGTCAAGAAGCTCTCTCTCTCGGAGGAGGAGATTGCTACCGCCCTGACGACCCGCCGGTCTCTCCTTGATGCAAATAACACCCGCGACAACCTCTATGGGCGTTTCGGAACGTGCACTGTGACAAACCCCCTGGCCAATTCGACATGGTACGATTGCTCCGACGACGACATTCCGACGTCTGGCTCTTTTGATTCAATGATCGAGTGGGAAGCGAATAACACAGGTGGTGAAGCCCACGACGGCTGTGGCGGGGATGGCGTCCTTGCTATGTACCTCTACTTCGATAAGAATGGTTGGTGCAGCGACATCAAGGCCCCTGCCTGCGACGACCCAGCTGGAGCATTAGTCTCGGCCGCCAAGGACATCGCCATCTTAACCTTCCTCTTTGACTCCGTGGAAGACGAACGCAACGTCAATATCACTGTCACCTCTGCCAACTACATGTCCGAGACGTCCCTTAAAGACCACATCAAGGTGATCCCCACGAACTCGGCCCCAGTGGTTCTGAACGTTTCGCAAACCGATGTGACGGGCGTGACTAACGGGGTGGTGTCCGTCCGCGAGGGCGACAAAAACGCCACCTTCCAGATTGTTGCGTACGATCCCGACTTTGACGTTGTCGACATCGTTGTGCTCTGCGAGCCTCAGTTTGGCTCGAAAGAAATTGTATCGACCAACGGGACGGTCGTCTACACGCCAAACGACGACTTTTATGGCGTCGACACATTCGCCGTGCAGGTGTGCGACCGGGCTGAAGGCGAGTTCCAGAGGTGCTCGCCTGTCGAGGTCGTCACCATCAATGTCGCCAACTCGCCTGACGACCTCGAGGCCTTCGACGCGGACGTCTACGTCACTGCGGGTAGCACAGTCCCTGTGCCCTTCGCCTTTAAGGACCCCGATGGCAGCCCGATCAATGCGACGCTCTCAGTAAATACGACGTCGCTGGCCGGTAAGGGCTACCTTTCCAACCTGATCTCGTGCTCGGCAGACGAGTGCCCTGACGCCACCTTCGTCTCGACCGGCAACACCTCGCAACCCGAACCTGCTGTCACGTTCACGGTGTCCAAGGGCAGCCGTGTCTCCAACCAGGCCACCATCACCATCCACGTTGTGGAAATGAGCCTCGGCCGGAACCCACCTGTGGGCCAGGACATGATCGTTGGCGTTGAGATCAACACACCGGTGACGGTGCAGCTCGCGGGCACCGACCTCGACACGCCCGCCCTCATCGCCTTCGAACTCGTCACGGCGCCGCGGTGCCCGACTTCCGACTTCCTCTTCGACCAGAGCACGGGCCGCGTCACGTACCGGGCCGTCACCAACGGCGACTGCGGCAACTTCTCGGGCGACCCGGCGAGTGCCTTTGCCGACAGCCTCTCGTACCGCGTGGTCGACATCCACGGCTATAAAAGCCGCGAGTACAACGTTAACTTCATGGCGACCAACGTAACCGAGGTCCCTTCCGGTCCCCTCCCAACGTGCAACGCCGCCCCGAATGGCGAGCAGGGGATGACGTACGACCTTTTCAGTGCCCTGTGTGTGTCAAACGCCAACGACTTCGCTGACAATGTCGACGAGACGGGTGCCAAGACAAACGACGCGTGTGTCGGGGTTGCCGCCACCGGCAATGCGTGCGGCAGTGCCCGACTCGTTGTCGAGGTCTCCCGGACGCAGGTGGCGTCTGCCACCGAGACGGCTGATGCACCGGCGCCAACATCGCCCGCTGTCGGTGTCGCAGTGGTCCTCGAGAATGGCGCATCCGTGTTGTTCGACGGTGTCAACTCCCGACCCATTCTTGTCGGCACCGTGGATGCCAACAGCGCCTCGCCGGACATTTCCTTCTCGATCAATAAGTGCCCGGAGGACGGGACCATTTCCTGGACGTGCAACGGCGTAGACCTCTTTGACATTCCCTGTGACGCCTTGCCGTACACAATTGACAACGCTCTCAAGACAAAGACGCTCGGCGAGGGCAATGAGTGCCCTGCGGCACTCCTGAATTACCAGCCTGCCTCCAATTCTGCCACTGTGGCCAGCCGCCGCCTCAGGGATACCGGAACACGCCCCCGTGGGGAGAAGACAGTCACTTGGTCGGCCACCAACCTTGCCGGCGTTGGGTCGGGCCCCCTCACGCTCGTCATGGACGTCAAGTGCAGTGAGGGATGGAAGATCGACAGCGAGGACCCCACGCAGTGCCTCCCTTGCCCGCCCGGCTACTACAACCAGGCCGGCGAGCTCGACCAGGAGGTGTGCTGGCCCTGCGCCCCGGGGACGCTCCGCAACGACGTCTTCCAGCCTGTGGCGACGTCGTGCTACGACGCCACGGCCAACTACTACACGCCCGACCCAGGCATGTCGGTCGAGCTCCCCTGCCCTGCCGACATGGTGTCGCCGTCGGGCTCGGACGAGCTCACCGACTGCCAGTGCCAGCCCCAGACGTACCACAAGGACGACGTCGAGTGCATCGACTGCAACGCCGTCTGCGTCCGGTGCCGGAGCCGCGGGATGCGCATCCCCCTGGCCACGGCCGGCCACTGGGTCGACTACGACGCCCCCGCCGACCAGTGGGAGTGCTTCCCCCCGGGGGCGTGCCGCGCCGCCGCCGACGAGGAGGACGTCCGCACGGGCACGTGCGCCGACGGCTACGAGGGCCGCAAGTGCGAGCGCTGCGCCGAGGGCCACTACCGGTACGGCGTTGAGTGCCGCCCCTGCGGCGGCGCCGGCCTCCGCGCCGCCCTCCTCGTCCTCTTCCTTGCCGTCTTCCTCGCCACGCCCCTCACCCTCCTCGTGAGCCAGACAGACAAGTACCTCGACCAGGCCAACGTCATGGTCAACTACCTTCAGATGCTGGGCGGCGTCACCCTCCTCGTTGGTTTCTCCGACCGGTCTGTTGTCCTGCTCAAGTTCGTGTCCCTCTTTTCACTTAACATCGAGGCCCTCGAGCCTGCTTGCTGGGGCTGGACGCCCCAGGACGACTTCCGTGAGAAGTTTGTCTTCTCGTGGCTCCTCCCCGTTGCCTTCCTCCTCTACCTCCTCGCCGTCTTCCTCGTCCACACCGCCCTCGGCCGCGGTCGTCGCTTTGCTGCTGTTGTCGACCAGTTCTACTTTGACATGGAAGGAGAGCCCGTCTACTTCCTCTCGGAGGTGCTCGAGTACGAGGGCATGGACGCCGACATCAACACGATGCGGTACCACGCCCAGATGATGCTCGACCGGGCCCTCTTCAACCGTGCCTTTGCTAGGGGAACGTCCAATGCCCTCACTGAAGCCCATGTGCGCAAGATGTCACGGGCCCTGGCTGGGGGCAAGAACGTCCTGGAGGCAGAAGATGAGACAGCGGAGGAGCTCCAGTCTGACCGCGGCCAGGGCCGCGATCTTGCCGACTACATTGAGGGCATCATCACGGGCTCCCCCCCGGCCCGCCTCTGCCGCCAGATCGTCCACACAGGCCATGACCTCACGCGCGAGCGCTTCGACCAGGCGACCCATGTCGCCCGGGCTGTGCCTACGCAGGCTGCTCTCGAGGGTGCCGAGGGGGCTAAGCAGACGCGCACGCTCAAGCTGATGACCAACGCCACGTTTGAGTCCATTCTCATCCCCGCGCGGTCGTCCGACATCTTCAAGTCGGCCTTCCTCCTCTTCTGGAACTGGTCCCTGTTCCCGTCACTCCTTTGGCTTCTCTCGGTGTTTGACTGTGCTCGTTTGCTTGACTGTTCTCGGGACAGCAACGTGCACTTCCTCGAGCGCGAGCCCAGCCGCATGTGCTTTTTCACGGGCGGCTCGGGCGGCCAGACGGACGGCTGGGATCGGACGACGTGGCAGTGGCTTGCAGCCCTCGCCGTTCTCGGCCTCATCTTTTGGGTTGTCGGATGGGTCGTCGTTTCATGCCTCGTCCTCTACTGGTTCCGCCCCCTTGGCGATAAGCCCCTCGTTGGCGCCGTCGACCGCGCCCGCGCTGAGGGCAACATGGGCCTGTACCGGAAGATCTCTCACTCCTCGTCCCACGTGCAGTGGTCCTTCCTCTTCCGCGACTACGATGACGACAAATACTGGTGGGAGGCTGTCGAGGCGGCGCGCAAAATCGGCTTTGCCCTCTGCTTTGCCCTGCCTGTCAACCTCGGCTACCTCGCCGCCATGCTCATCCAGCTCGGTGCCTGGGTTGTTGCCATGCTTCTCAAGCCCCACAAGAACAACGCCGTGTCGGTGATGGAGGGCTGGTGCTCGGGTACGTCATTCGTTGTCCTCTTCACTGGCTTCCTCTCGTACGTGCGAGCCGCCCCGGCCTACCAGGACCAAGTATATGATGCCCAGTTTGCTGTCCTTGTCATCTCTCTGGTGGGCGCCGTCCTCTTCTTGATCACTGACACCTTCCTCGACGCCTTCCCGGCCATACGGTCCCTCCTTGTCTTTACATATGTCATGCGCTTCTACACTGACTCCCCCGCTGAGTTCCGTGAGGCGTTCAACAAGTACTGGCACGTGCAGCGTGCAATGCGCGGCGAGGTTGACACTGAGGGCAGCATTGAGGACATGAAGCTTGCCTTCCGCGCAAAGGTTCTCTTCCGCAAGGACGTGGCACAGAGGCTGGAACTGCTGATGTCGATGCCCACGCTCGACACACACGACAGGCAGCGGCTTTTCATGGCCATCAACCGGATGTACGGTGCCTGGCAGGTCATGGCTCTCGAGGAGGCTCGCGACCCGGCCGAGTGGCACCTCGACGATGGCATCCGGGCTGACATGAAGATGTCCCTCATGCCTTACATGGCGTTCGTCATGCGCGAACGCGAGCGCATTACCCTCGCCAGCTTCATCTCCAAGTCCATCGCCCGCACCCAGGCATCGCGTGACATTGCCCAGTTCAAGCAGCGCCTCAACAGAATGCGGTTTGAGGACCGTTGGCAACAGGGTGGATACGCGACCCGCGAGATGGTTCTCCGCGAGACGGAGCGGCGCCAGGCTGTGGCGGCCCAGCAGGGCAGCGCCGACAGAGCCCCGACATCGGACGGCCTCTTGAGCGCCGTCCGTGCCCAGCTCGACCACGAAGCTGCGGCGAACATGAGCCCTGAGTTCCAGACTGAGCTCAACCCCACTGCTAAGCGCGGAGTGCTCAAGGCCGCCAAGCTCTGGCGTGCGCGGCTTTCGCATCGCAGCCGCCGTGGGTCGGCTGCCGAAGCTGCCCCCGAAACATTGGGAGACAATACAACGAGCCAGTCAGGTGGCAGCGCCCGGGAATAGATAGTAGAGAGTCTAGGGGGGGGTCATGGACAATGGCCGTCAACTAGCTCTCCACGCTCGCCACCTGTCCCTTGCCTTCTGCCTCCTCTCCGCCCTCCACCTTCAGCCACGCCTCCGTCTCAGCACGTAGACAGCGCCCCTCTGGCCCCCCCACCAGTCCACTCGGTCCCACCGCCCCCAACCGCTCTAGTGTGTCGACCAGGGCCGCGACCTCCGCTGCCGTCTCGCTGTCGGGAGGCAACCCCTCACGCGCACGGTCTGCAGCGGCACGCCGCAGAAGAGCCTGAGGGTGGGATTTGAGAGGGAAGGGAGGTAGGGGTCGGGGGCGGAAGGGTCCGGGGCGAGGGCGGCGTCGCTGCATGAGAGCGGCGACCAGCACAACTTTTGCTCACCGCACGGGCAACGAGGAGCCGCAACGAGTCGACCAAGGGGCTCGACGGCGTCGCCACGGCGTCGAGGGACTGGCGGAGGCGGCTCGGCGGCGTTGCGCTGGGAGCAAGGGCCAGCCCAGAGGCCTCCGCCACGGCCGCAGCCTCGGCCTCGACGGCCGAGCGGGCGGCGCCATCCGGGTCCAGCGAGACGGCCAGCGCCAGAGCGGACCGCAGGACGAGGGAGAGCGCTCGCGCCGCAGGGCCGGCA